>Ga0193752_1001375_pt1 | contig 20351 bp, 20 predicted proteins | sample H1c1metaG_FD_144924 | JGI IMG/M metagenome (GOLD analysis project Ga0193752, IMG submission 144924) | Soil microbial communities from a riparian zone of the East river system, Colorado, United States - H1c1 | ecosystem: Environmental > Terrestrial > Soil > Riparian zone | place: USA: East River...
CTGCGCCACATAGCCCACAGAGGTCTTCACCAGTTTCGTGCGATATATCTTTCCCCTGGAATAACCGCAAACCAGCGCATCATTCGCCCACCACGTGGGACCGAACACCGTTCCATCTTTCTGCGGGAGGTTGAAATTGATGCCGCAGGTAGACTGGTGCTGCGGTTTGTAGTCAAATACACTAGGCTCGTCTACTACATTGGGCAGGTAATCAGGATGCCGCGGGGGAAAGCCATAGTGCCGTCCTTCCTGTATATGAAGCAGCTCATCAAACGGGTTGCCGTTTGGCAGCCAGGTAGCACCTTCCTGATCGGTGGCAAACAGATCTCCATTCCCGTTAAAAGCCATGGCTACCGGAAACCGCGTGCCTGTGCAGAAGATTTTTCGCTTGCTGCTGCCCTTTGCCACTTTTAAAATGGTGCCACGCTGACTCTTGATATCATAATGCGAGTTGTTTACAGAATCAACCATATAGGCCCTTGTAAAGTCTGCTGCGCCCAAAGCAAAATAGACGTTGCCATTCGGGTCACTCGCAATCCCGAATGCATCAACGCCGGTAGCGGTGGTACCCGTGAATACACGAGGCTCGACCCAATTCTTTGTGATTATTTCTTCTGTTTCTGCCTTGCCATCTTTATCCTTGTCTTTTATTACCGACACTTTATTCTTGGAACTGACATATATGCCTTCCTCTGTTATGGCCATGCCTACGGGCATTACCAGTGGTTCTTTATCCCACCAATACTCTGCCTTGTCTTCCACGCCGTCGCCATCAGTGTCGGTCAATACATAAATATGGCCGTCATAAGCCAGGCCGTAGAGACGACCATCGAGCCCGTAACGAATTACATTGATGTTAGTGAGTTTAAGCGGCAGTTCTTTTACGGCGAACCCCGGAACCAATACCTGCACAGCCGGGATGGTGTCGCGACCGGCATCTGATTCTGAAAGTGGTGGCTGCTCTCCAATCCTTTTCCCGAACAGCCTGCTCAGAATAAACCAACCCGCGACCAGCAATACAACAATGAGGAAAATAAAAAGCATGGCGCGTCGCCGTTTGTTAGAGCGTGGGTTTCTCATCAGTTTTTCAGTTTGCATGGCATATTTTCATTATGGCTACCGCCCTTTCTGAATTGGCGGATCGTTGTGTTGACCTTGACCTCTTGCTCTTATTCGCACCCGATTATTAGGCGCCCGAATGGGCATCAATTACCATCGGCGTTTAGAAAATCGTTACCATGTGTATAATTATGGCGAAATTTGATTAAAATCGAGCGATATAAGTCAAGCCTGATGCCAGTTTTTTGCGACTCTCTGAAACAAGTTGAGTTCCAATATATTGCAGGTAATTGGCCTTGGATAAGCGGGATTTTTCCCAAGCTCAGTTCTGTTACCTTTTGTTACCTATGTAACACTTCGTAACCCATCTTAATAATTCGAACAAATGTCAAATCTTCGACACTTAGTTTCTTCCATACCACCTCCCTCTCCTGTTATCGGCGTTGTAGCGGGCAGCGGACTGATGATCAGATCGGCAGTCAACGCCGGAGCAGATCTGATCATAGCGTTGAACGCCGGATTGTACAGGAGTATGGGTTATGGATCCCTGGCTGCTTTCATGCCATATGGTAATGCAAACAGGCAAATGGAGGATTTGTTACGTCAGCATATACTCCCTCACAGGGGAAATACTCCTGTTGTTGCTGGTGTATTCGCCAGTGATCCGGTTCTTGAAATTCAGCAAGTACTGGAAAAATTAAAAGAGATGGGTGTAGAGGGAATTACAAACTGGCCTGCCATCGGGTTTATTGACGGTGAATTTCGTGCGCACATAGATAATGAAGGTCTTGGTATACAGGCTGAGGTGGAACTTTTGCAAAAGGCCAGGGCTTTGGGATTTACAACCTTTGGTTTCGCTCTTACTGCAGAAGACGCCAATTTATTCGCCTCTAACGATGTTGATGCGCTTATCCTCAATGTTGGACTGACATTCGAAATAACGGATACCATTGAAAAGCGCAATCAACTTCAGCTTTCTATTACCAAGGCCAAAGAGATGATCACAAGCGTTCATAAATCCGGACGCAAACCTTTCTCGCTGATTTATGGAGGATTCCTTACAGATCCTGAAGACTTCGATGAATTTCTTACCCAGGTTCCTATACATGGATATGCAGGGGGGTCGGTATTTGACAGGTTTCCGGTGATCGAATCAGTCAACATGAGGGTAAGAGGTTTTAAGAATATTAGTTTCCCTGGAAACCGGCTTCATCCATTGCCAAGATTCGGGAACCTTATCGGTTCTTCACCTTCCATGAAAGCACTTTATAATTTGATTCAAAAAGTGGCGCCCTACGACGTGAACATTTGTATCGATGGTGAATCGGGAACCGGAAAGGAATTAGTTGCCACGCAGATACACCTGCTCAGCCCTCGTCAAGGTCATCCTTTTATTACGGTTAACTGCGGGGCCATTCCGGATACTTTGATCGAAAGCGAATTTTTTGGATATGAGAAAGGCGCTTTTACCGGAGCCATGTACAGAAGGCTGGGAAAATTTGAACTGGCCAACAAAGGAACATTGTTTCTTGATGAGATTGCGGATCTGAGCCCGCATGGTCAGGCCGCCTTATTAAGAGTGATTCAGCAAGGCGAAATCGTGACATTGGGTGGACAGAAACCAATTCAGGTAGATGTGCGTATTCTCTGCGCATCAAATCAAAATCTGGAAAAACTGGTTGAAGAGGGAAAATTCCGTGTTGATCTTTATTTCAGACTGAGCGCTATTATCATTAAAGTCCCTGCTTTGAGGGAGAGACAAACCGATATTCCTTTATTGGTCACCAATATCCTGGCAAAATTATCCTCGAAGTTTAATAAAAAACTTCTCGGCATAACGGAGGGTTTCATGGAACGGTTAAAAAACCATCAATGGGCAGGCAATGTGAGGGAACTGGAGCAGGTAATTACCAGGCACGCCTTGATTGAAGAAAAGGCGGTACTCGAAGGAATACTGTTCAGGAATCAGGAGCTGCCCGCGAAAATAAATGAAGAAGAAGAGGGAAAATATCAAAAGGCCCGCAGTGCACTCGTCAAAAATGGCTTTAATAAAACTAAAGCTGCACGTGAATTGAACATTAGCAGAAAAACACTTTACACCTGGTTACAGGAAGAACAATCTTAACATTATCCATCATCACTACCACCTGAATCTGACTGACAGTACAGCACCAAAAAAAATGATCTCTGAAACAGTATTTCATGAGAAAACTACTGCCTTACACGTGTTTACTCCTATCAATGACGGAGAGACAGGCGATATGCATCAAGTAACTTTTTTGTTTCAGAAAGGGTAACCGTCTTCCCCAGAGCACCAAATTCATGAAATTCGCCAAAAGCTTCGAGACGAATGGATTGACTGATATCACCTAGCCTTACTGGTTCAAATCCACTATCTCTGATCAACTGGTCCACTTCAGAATTTATCGTCATGTCATCAGTTGCGTAAAACAAAACATTTTTTGGATCTTGGAAAGCTGAACCTGATAAAGTAGCAACTCCAAGCGTTCCCAAGGCCTTGGCCAGTCTGGCACCCTTAGGAAGTAAATTAGAAATTATCTCTCCCGCTGATTCCGACTCGCCAATTGTCTTCTTAAATCCTCCGTTCTCAGCTGGAGCAATGGGATTAGATGGGTCGACAATGATTTTCCCGGCAAGTTCGGATTTATACTGCTTCAGGACTTCCTTTATGGCATCAAACCAGATTGCCAGAACAATGATGTCCGCTGCTTTTATCGCAGTGGCAATTTCCATTGGCTCCGCCAGACTACCGAGTTTTTGAGAAAAGTTTTTGGCCTTGTCGATGTTGCGGTCCGCAACGATGATGGCCCGGGTTCCTTTAACAAGATTAGTTGCTACTGCCGTTCCGATGTGTCCGAGACCGATAATGGCGATTTTCGATTGCTTTGTCATAACTATTTCTTTTTAATAAATGCTTTGTAATTGCAAATCTCAGCCAATGAGGAGGGTTCCTCCAATGACCTTGTTTAAGAAATAGCATTGATGTAGTTTAAGTTTTTGAGGATCTCCCGTTGGTTTTTTTGTTTCTCAGACGGCTGAGAAACTCTGGTGTAATGCCTAAAAACGAAGCTATCTGCACTTGTGATAGTCTATTCAACATATGTGGATATACCTCCAAAAAGGAATTATAGCGGTCTTCAGCTGTAGAACTGATATTTTGCAGTAGTCTGTCCTGCAATCTAATAAAGCTATTTTCTGACAGAACCCTGAAAATCCGGTCAAATTTCGGTGCTGCAAGATAAAGAGAAACCAGGTCGGGTCGGCTTATTTGCAGTACAACCGTATCCTCCAAGGCATCGATGCTCAACACAGAATGCTTCTGGCGGTGAAAACTTCCCAAATCCATAATCCAATAGTTCTCGACTGCAAATTGCAGCACGTGTGTGCTGCCTTTCTCATCAATTTTATACATCCTTAAACAACCTCGAACAACAAAAGACATTTCAGTACATATCTGGCCTTCTTGATGAACATACTGTTTTTTACGAAATAGACGTGGCTTGAATCTTTCAACAACCAATTCCTGCTCCTTTTCCGATAACGGAATGAGTTGCTGGAAATAATTCAGCAGAGGTTGAACGGAGCTATGGTTTGAATTGTCACTCATCCAGGGGTTGCTTGAATTCAAATAGGAAAACAGATGCAAAATTACTTAAACCTGTTTTACCCTTAAAGGAATATGAAAAGTAAAGATTTGACAACTTGGAAATAAGGTAGGAAATGTTACACTACGCGGAATTGGGGTCAAAAAATCTCCCCTTCTTATAACTTTGCCTTCGTGCGCAAAGTACAAACACCTTTTCCGGTTTTTCAGGGGGGCCGTAGAAAGATTATATATCTATATTTACTGGGACTACTTAAATAATTATATGAATAAAATACGGGTCTGCTTTTTCATAGTCGCCATGCTGTCACTTATCCAAGTGCGCGCGCAACACCACAGCTTTGATACAACATCCTATAGTTTTCCAGCGCCTGCCGGTTGGGGTAAGGAGTTGTTTCCGATTCCTATCGAGTTCGCTCCTTCGATCCCCTTCAAGGGTCAGGAAGAATTGCGTTTTGCACCAGGATGGGGCAAGGCTGACAGTGAAGAATACTGGAGTTATGCATTTGTCTGGTTCCTGCAGGGGCATGAGCGCATCACCGCTGAAAATTTGAAAGCGAATCTTGAGGCATATTACACCGGACTGATCGGCCGAAACATTGAAAAAAGAAAAATTCCGAAAGAAAAGTTGTTTCCGGTATCGGTGTCGGTCAAGCCAGCTGTCCGTTCTGCCAATGCTGCAGAAGCATTTGTTGGCGAGATCTCCATGCTCGACTACATGGCGCAAAAACCAATCAAGCTGTATGTCAGGGCTCAGGTAAAACCGTGTTCCGGCAACCTTACAACGATTCTTTTTCAGATTTCTCCTGCGGCCGAAGGGGCGCCCATTCGCAAAAAGCTGCAGCAACTGGTCGATGACTTCAACTGCAAATGACGCAAGAGAGTGTTGAGTTTAGGAAAATCATCCGAGGTCTAAAGCCAACGTTTTACAGCTTCATCGGTATCGGTAGGTAGTGTATTAAAAATAATTATTGACCTGGGTGCATTCGCATGGACTACGTTGATGATTTGTTCAAACAAAATAAAATTCGACGTTTGGCTTCTTATTCCATTCCCAATTACTACTCCGGCATAGTTCTTATCCTTTAACTGTTTTGCAAGATGGCTAAAGTCTGTAGCGCCTGTATCAATTAAGAATGCTTCAGCTTCATAACCCATAGTTTTCAGTTTTTCCAAAGTAGCGATGGTGCCCTGTTCCACCATTTCTACGGTCAGTCCTTTGGGTAATTCCGGATTTGTAAAGTCGATGGTACGAGGATTCATACCGACTACAAGTATTGTTTTCATTTTATTTACTTTTAATTCTTGTTGATTTGTTGGTGCCTCATTTTTTTTCATGTTAGCGCAAGATCATATTTAGATCAGTTTCGCAAAGAAACTAATGTTGATCTTAAAAAGTAACTTGTTACCTTTTGGTAACTGGCAAAAAGTGGTAACTAAATAGTAACTAATGGCAAGTTTTAACGAAGATGTAGCATGCCCGATGACGGCAACGCTGGGATACATCGGAGGTAGATGGAAGTGTATAATCTTGTTTTATCTCACATCGGGGAAAAGACGCTTTGGTGAAATAGCAGCGCGCATACCCACCATATCAAGAAAGGTATTGACGCAGCAGCTGAAAGAGCTGGAAAGCGGCGGACTTATATTGCGGAAGCAATACAATGAAATTCCTCCGCGCGTAGAATACTCTCTTACGGATTTGGGCAAAAGCCTATCGCCCGTATTGAAGGCAATGTCGACTTGGGGAAAGACGCATGTTTTGAGTTAGCTCACGGCATTCGAACATCCACAATTAAAAAATTAAACCGAATTTGCCCCGGTTGAGAGACAAACCATGGTTCACAAAGATTATTTCGCGCATTTATATGAGATAGCCAGCAGTCTGAACAGGGAATTTTCTCTGCCTGCGGCACTAGGAATTTCCCTGGAAAAAACCGTTCAGTTACTCAATCTTGAAACCGGTTGGATCTGGCTGGTGCAGGCCGATGTCAAGTCAGTTTATCTGGCCGCCTCTTATAATTTGCCTCCTGCTTTGGCCAACCACCCGGAACGTCTGTCAGGGTGGTGTTTTTGTATCGAACAATATTTATCGAACGACATCGCCAAGGCCCGGAACATCAGCGAGATTGCCTGCAGCCGCTTAAAAAATATCAAGTCAGGCACCAGGGACCTGAAGTTTCATGCTACCATACCCATTGTCACTGCTCAATACTATCTCAGAATTAATTGGCATTGCGATTCAGCGCACAAGAGTTCAGGAAGCATACAATTTCAACCCATCCAGCAGAGAGACTGCACTTAATGAAGTAATTGAACGGGTACTGCAAAGCAGAATTGACGGCTTAGTTGCCGGACTTCATGATGCCGATTCACTATTAGAACAACAGAAAATATCTAAAGGGATCGAGCTGATAAAACAATCATTAGATCAGGCAAAGGAATTACAGCAACAAATATTGCTTCTAACCGGAGAGACCGAAGAGCGAAAGCAAGATAAAAACAAAGATGTACGATTTCACTACCCCACATCGCCATTGACCAAAAGGGAACTCGAAGTGTTGACATTGATCAGGAAGGGCTTATCTAATAAGCAAATCGCAGAACAACTATTCCTGGCAGAACGCACTATAAAATTTCACATTACCGCTATTTTGTCAAAGTTGTTGGCCACTAACCGTACCGAAGCAATCAACAACGCCATCCAGCGAGGTATCATGATGAACTGACATCATTCATTCGTTCAACCCACTATTGACTGCACTATAGTACAGGTCAAGTTCTGGCCTTAGGTCCGTTTTTGCTTTAATCGCAGCTGTTGACCTTTGCAGTATCGAAAAATCAAACAATAATTTATGACAAATAATAGAACTGCCCTTATCACGGGGGCCTCGAAAGGATTTGGCTACTCCCTGGCCGAAAGTCTGGCTCTCAAAGGATGGACCCTGCTCATCAATGCAAGAAATGCAAAGAAATTATTAGATGCAAGAAATCGTCTTGGACGCATTACAAAAGTAATTGCCGTATCAGGAGACGTAAGAGACGAAATACACTTGTTGCAACTAGTAGAAGCCTTACAAACCAATCAATGGAGATTAGATCTGGTGGTTAACAACGCGTCTGCGCTTGGCGTTTCACCGTTGCCACCTTTACTGGATCATTCCATAGATGACCTGCACACGATTTTTCACACAAATATGATCGCCCCCATTTCATTACTGCAAAAAATAAGGTCTTATCTAAACCCTCATGCTACAATTATTAATGTAAGCAGCGACGCCGGAGCTGAAGCCTATGAAAATTGGGGCCCATATGGCGGCAGCAAAGCCGGTCTTGATCACATGACTGCCATCCTTGCAAAGGAAAACCCAGAATATAAATTCTACTCTTTTGATCCCGGCGATATGCGCACTGATATGCACCAGGCAGCCTTCCCCGGACAGGATATAAGCGACCGACCCCTACCCGAGGAACACGCCGTGCCGGCGTTAATGGAGCTTATTAAAAATGAACTACCCAGCGGGCGATATACCACATCAATTCTTAAAGAACAATTACAATGAATGTAGCAGCACCTTTGATCATACAATTCGACTTACCTCAGCACCTGTCCTGCCCAAAACCAACTGAAGAGCGGAATATAGCGAGAGATGATGTGCGATTAATGATAACGAAAAACTCCGGCAGAATTGATCACACGACTTTCGACCACCTGACAGATTTTTTACGAAAGGGAGACGTGCTGGTCGTAAATACATCAGCCACTGTCCCGTCGGCCCTTCCAGTCCTGTTACCGAATGGGAAACAAGGAAAATTACACGTTAGCACCAAACTAAATTACAGGAAATGGCTCGTTGAGATCAGGGAAGTGAAAGGCAACAAAACGGTACGCTGGAACGGGGGCTCGGCCGGAATGGTTTTTACATTGCCCTCGGCGGCCAGGGCAAAATTGAGTCATCGGTTTCACGAAAATGAGCAGGCGCTGCACCTATGGATAGCCGACTTCGATATTGATCAGCCGATGCAAAAATACTTGTCGGTCAATGCACAGCCCATACAGTATGAAAATTTAGATCGTCAATACCCGCTGTCGTACTACCAGACCTTTTTCTCCTTTCATCCTGGTAGCGCCGAAATGCCATCAGCAGGCAGAGCTTTCACAGGTGGTTTAATTGAACGGCTAATTACAAAAGGCGTGACAATAGCGCCAATTCTTTTACACACCGGCGTATCAAGTCTTGAAGAAGGTGAATTGCCTTATCCAGAATATATGGAGGTTGACCCTATCACCGCGTCCGTCATTAATACGGCGAAGGGTCAAGGGAGGCGAATCATAGCGGTAGGCACTACTGTCGTAAGAGCAATTGAAACAGCGATAAACAACGAGGGTCATTTATTACCCTACCAAGGCAATACAGAATTGTTTATTGACCACAACTATATAATGAAGTGTGTTGACGGCCTGCTTACTGGTTTTCACGAACCAAAAGCGTCTCACTTACATATGTTGCAGTCAATGGGTGGTTTTGACCATATTGACAGAGCTTACAGGGAAGCGATAAGAACTGGTTACGAATGGCACCAGTTCGGCGATCTGCATTTGATACTGCCATGAGAAATCTTCAATCATTCCGCATTATTTATTCAGCGACATTATCTGGTATTCGCCCGAGACCTGTAAATATCAACCACTAAAAATTTGATGGTTGTTTTACCGATATTTTTTGCGGCATCTTTGACTGGGCCGTTGACAAAGCCCATACCTGGCTTCAATTCCCATTCTTGTCTGTCACTTCCAAAGTAAATAGCAGCTTTACCGCCTTCAATAACGTAAAAAGCATGATCCGGATGGGAATGTAAAGGAATTGAATCACCAGGTTTTGAGGTGACTTCATACATTTTGATACCGAGGGTATCGCCAATTTTACGAGTTAATTCCGGAGCAACCATCATACCATCCGTAGCTGCATCGTAGACAAACGTAGAATCTGATGGTGCAGATTTCGTGTCGCGGCTGCTATCCAATGGTTGCTGCACCGGTTCATTGGCATTTTGATTACCACATGAAGTGAGATAAAGGCAAAACACGATCAAGATTGGTTTAGAGTAGAGCATATATTCTGGTTTATTAGTGATTGGAAGAATTTTATGCAAGAGGGGTATGCAGATCCAATTTCAGCTAACCAAATTTACATTTTTAAGGGGAAAACCCTATTCACAGATGTCACTCTTCCCGAAACATTTAGGTAACTGCATTTACAAAAGATGTGTTAATTTCGGCTACTCCCTTTCCCTCCTCCGGTTTTCTTTTCCACTATCCTGCCAACGCTGGAATCAATAACCTATAATATGAAACAAAGTCGCTTGTTGCTGCGAGTACTTGCCCTTGGCGTGCTTGCCATGCAAATCACCAGTTGTAAGAAAATTATTGAGCATTGGCCTGGACATGGCCATGGACATGGTGGAGATGACAGTACAGTTCATTACCGGATTAAGTCGATGGTTTACGGACCCAATAATCCTGCTGACTCTGCCGAAAGCAGGGCCACATTTTATTATGGCGCTGACAACCTGTTAGACAGCGTTACAAGTGTTCGCCCAGATTATCGCGTGCTCCTTACTTTCGAGTATGACCAGAATGGAAACCTAAAAAAATATGCCGACTTGAAAGCGGATGACGTGCTACAGTTTCCGGTTAATCTTTATACAGATGCTTACGGTCTGGATAACACCGGCCGCGCCGCAACTGATTCCTTCGGCTTCGTTACCCGTATGGGATATCTCTATGATATTACCTCACATTTTAAATACGACAGCAGTGGGCGCATTGTCAAAGATTATTATAATATCAGCGACTTCGAACCTGGGCCATCATCCGACAGTGTAATTTTCAATTATGACGCTCAAGGTAATCGAGGCCTGGTAATCTCGGCAAGACCTTATGATGTCACTGGAGATGGTGTCACGAATAATACAATCTATGACGATAAGGTTGCCTATCGCTCCACCAATCCAATATTTCAACTCATTGATCGCGACTACAGCGTCAATAATTCCAACTACGCGACGGGGTATAATTCAGCCGGTTTGCCGCTTGGGTTTGCACGAGGCTCAACCGAGGAGTTCTTACACCTTGGTGAACCGCGCGAAATCGAGTGGGAAGAAGTTCCCTAACAACCAATGCCGCGCATATAGTATATGATCAAGTTTCGATAATTCAATCGCCCTTCCTCTGAGGAAGGTTTTTTTTTAGAGTTGCCGGAAAGCGACAAGACAGCTCAATCAAACAAAGCCGGCGCTACGCGCCTTGTCATTTTCGCTTCCACTCACTTTTGAAAGCAAGCTTGATAGGGATTGGCTTCGGCGATCCATAAAGGGTGGGTGTCAAGTCATGAATGTCGTTGGTTGATATCGGCACAAGAAACTCGCACAATTTCCTGCTAAGCCGGAAGCGGAGGCGGACCTCGTCCGCCGAAGCCCACCATTGAAAAAACCCACCTTCGCTAAAGCTACGGTGGGCGAAGGCGGAGAGAGAGGGATTGCCTGCGGCGATCCCTAAGATGGGGGTGTCAAGTCATGAATGTCGTTCGCTTCGCTCACTAACATTTTTATTTTTCCGCCTTGCTCAAGCAAGCTTGGCAAGGCTGCAAAACAAAAATGCCCGCTATCGCGGGACATTCATTGATTTGCGGAGAGAGAGGGATTCGAACCCCCGGAGGCTTGCACCTCAACGGTTTTCAAGACCGCCGCATTCGACCGCTCTGCCATCTCTCCGGCGCAAAAGTAAGTGTTGAGTGTTTGATACCAAAAAAGATTATTAGTCGCTTAATTCCTGCCAAAATCCAGGAAATCACCATCCCCAGAACCCAGTTCCAGTTGGAACCAAAACTCAGAAGCATGGGCGGAAGATGTCGGTGAAGCGTGTGTTTATAAGGTGGTATGCCTTTCAACCCCCTTCCACCAGCTCAGCAATTTGGTTGTTAATGTTTTTACAATCGCAGGCTGCCGGGCTGCAAGGTTAACGGTTTCATTTCTGTCTTTTGAAATATTGTACAGCTGTGTGTTGCTGCCATCTTTATTCATCAGCAGTTTCCATTGGCCATCTCTTATCGCCAGCGATGGGCTTCGGTCACCCGGTCTCTTCGGGTAATCAAAACCGATTTCATTTCGACCGTACTCCCAATATATTTCTTTTTTTCGTGAAGACGGTTTGCCGGACAACACTACACTTCTGTCCTCGCCATCACCATTCGTGACAGTAGTAATATTTGCCATCTTGCAAAATGATGGTAGCAGGTCAGTTGCGGTAATGACAGAAATGCTGTCCAGCTTGCCAACGGGTAGCCTGGATGGCGCCCATACGATGAAGGGCATTCTGATGCCACCCTCATACAATGAGAGTTTGGTACCCCGTAGACCAGCCGAGCGATCGTGTCTGAAATTTGGCGCCGGACCATTGTCACTGGTAAATACTACAATCGTATTCTTGTCAAGACCCAAAGTTTTTAGCCCATCCAATAACCGGCCGATCTGTTTGTCGTACTCCTTCAGAACTGGAAGAAAGTTCTTTTCTGCCGCACCTTCATTTTTTTGATAATCGTCTCCGGGTACCCACGGCGTGTGCACGTCATCAGGCCAGAGATTGACAAAGCAGGGTTTTCCTTTATGCTTTTTTAGAAAATCCAGGGCCCTGTCAACAAAGTAGGCTGTGCGATTCCAGCGCTTGACGCTGTCGGTATCCGCCCAAATCCAGTTAGAGGAAGTAATCAAAGGATCAGGATCAGGGCTTTCCCAGGTGCTGCTCCATTCATCAAAACCGTACTGGCTGATTTTTGGAGCGTTTGTAACATCCCGGCCACCACCCATATGCCACTTACCGAAATGGCCCGTAAGATAGCCGTTCGCTTTAAAAATCTTTGCAATGCTTGTAGCGGAAGGATTCAGATAATCATTTTGTTCACAATCCTGATTATGCTTCTTATCGCTGAGATAGTTGGTAATTTTCCATTTTGCAGGTGCCTTCCCCGTTAACAGACCCACACGGGATGGCGAACAAACTGGTGAAGCGCTGTAATAATTGAGAAACCGGGTGCCTTCCCGTGCCATCTCATCTATATTCGGTGTAGCATATGTTCCATTATAACAACTCAGGTCACCATAACCCATGTCGTCGGTGAGGATAAAAATAATATTTGGCCTTTTTGAGTCTTCATTGCGGTTTTGAGCCAGAGCCGGAGTACTGCACAACAGGAGACAAGAATACACAAGCGCTTCTCTCATAAACACCGATTTAATTCATCTTTGCACTTTACTAAATTATTTCAAATTTAGAAGAACTTTGGTGCAAATGATCACAAGCCGTCTATGACAAAATTGGTATTCGGTGACGGAACATCATGAATGGGATGACCGCAATGTAATTTGTTAACTGGAAATGACTATCAGGCAACCATCAGGGCTGCAACACAACTAAGCCTGCACGGCATCCTGGCCGGCATGGTATCTTACCAGGCCTTCCATGGGCGATTGAATGATATTACCAACCGTCATGCCGAACTCATTAGCCACCCCCGTAAGTATCAACCTGAATCCATAACCTATGGAGCCTACACAATTAAATGAATAGCTCTCGTACTTTGGATACCTGCATACCAGGTTGCTGAAAAAATCACGAAAAGACAACTTCACGAGTTGTTGCAGATAGTCCTCATCCATGCGTTGGATGATGAATTTGCAAAAACCTGCACAAAAGCGATCTTTTTCCAATTGCCCCTCCGCTGCCCTCATCACCCAATAGGAATCCCAGTGAATCTATATTTTGGATCATTGTTCTGCCATCATACAAACAAGTATTCGTGCCCGTTCCCAGTATCGCCGCAAAACCACTCGTCCGTCCCAGCAAGGCCCTCGATGCCGCAAGAAGGTCCATCGACACTTCGGTCTTCGCCTGCGGAAATACAGCGTTTAACGCATGTTGTACAATCCCGGACTTGCCCGCCATGCATCCTGCGCCATAGAAATAAATTTCCCTGATCCTGTCTTTCTCCAATGTTTCGGGAAAATTCTCGTGGATCGATTGGATGATGTATTCCGCGTCGACAAAATGAGGATTATAGCCCTCAGTGTCAAAATTGGAAGTCACTCCGTGGTCATCGATCATACACCAGCTCGCTTTTGTGGAGCCTCCATCTGCTATCAATATCATTGAAGACTCTTTTTATTTATTTTCAAAGTAGATGAGCTGGTTCTGATCTTGTGTCCGGCAACCGCGAAATACCAGATCAGCAGATAACAGGGTACCACGATCCAGTAGGCCTGTCTCGGATTGAAAATGTCGGCAAGGCCCCCGTATACTAATGGCAGAATTGCACCACCCGCAATGGCCATGACCAGTAGGGAGGATCCTATCCTAGTGAAGCGACCCAGGTCGGCAATAGCCAGTGGCCAGATCGACGGCCACATCAGTGAGTTGGCGAGGCCGAGAAAAGCAATAAACAACACAGAAGTAAATCCGCTCGTAGCTAGTGCCGTCATTGCAAAAACCAGCCCCGCAATAGCGGAAATTTTCAAGGCCTTTTCCTGCGAAAAATACCTGGGGATGCAGACAATGCCGATCAGGTACCCAATCAACATACAGACGAGGGTCATGGACGTGAAGAATTTCGCCCTCATGATCGGTATTTCCTGAAAAGATCCATAGCCGATGATGGTATTACCCGCAATCACTTCAACACCCACGTAAAAGAATAAGGTGACAACACCCAGGATCAAATGTGGAAACTCAAGGATCGTTTTCTTGTTTTCATTTGCCGCAGATATTTCAGCATTCTCTGCATCAGCGTCTAATTCGGGCAAACGTGAATAATACACCATTAAAGCGAGCCCAATAAGAACAACAACTATAATGAGGTAAGGCTGTATCACCCGGGCCGCCAACTGGCTTAGTTCCGCGGCTTTCTGTAACGGGGTCAGCGTAATCAGCTTGTTCTTTATGTTGTCGGTGTCGTTTAAAACGATCGCGCCCAGAATAATGGGTGATAATGCTCCTGCTATCCCATTGCACACTCCCATTATACTGATTCGTCTTGCGGCGCTTTCCCGCGGACCAAGGATAGCTACATATGGATTCGAGGCGGTTTGTAATAAAGCCATCCCGGCACCCTGAATGAACAATCCTAATAGAAATAAAGGGTAAGTGCGAGTCATCGCCGCAGGAATAAACAACAACGACCCCAGACCCATTACCACAAGTCCCAGGGCCATTCCTTTCTTGAATCCCGTGGCTTTCAATATCCAGGTCGATGGAAGTGCCATGACAAAATAAGAAATATAAAATGCAAAGGCGACCAGGTAGGATTCAAAATTATTCAGTTCACAGGCGAGCTGCAGATAAGGAATAAGCACCGAACTCAACCAGGTAACAAATCCGAATATAAAAAACAACATCCCTATAATGAAAAGAGGCTGAATACTGCTTGGGACTTTATTCGTCGACATTATTTACAGAGTTTCATTATTGATGCTATTCGGGTCGCTGATCTTAGCCTTTTTGTTTTACTTCAATTCTTTGATCTCTATATTTTTCCACCTCACTTTAATCCCGCCTCCATCATGTATCTGGAGCGCTATCATGCCATTCGCGGCACCTATTTTCGCGTCTTTCAAATGAACCATCTCTTTTCCATTCAACCAGGTGGTAACCTCATCCCCGATCATGTGAATCCGAAGGTGATTCCAGTCTTTAGCCTTCAGCATCTTTTCATCTTCCGGCTTGGGTATGATGAGCCACTCCCTGCCATAGGATTCGTATATTCCTCCTGTATGATGATCCGGCGGCGCAACTTCTACCTGCCAACCGCTGATCTTTGTACCCTCGATACCCGAGCGGATAAACACGCCGCTGTTCCCATTGGCCTCAAGTTTGAAGTCCAGGTCCAGTTCGAAATTCTTGTAGGCTTTATCCGTAGTAAGATATCCGTATTGTTTGTCCGGACCACTTTCACATATCAGGTTACCTTTTTCCACATACCATTTTTCCGTACCATGGACCGTCCAGCCACTGAGGTCTTTACCATTGAACAGTGGTTTGCTCGCCTGGGCATCTGCCGATTGAAAACCAATAAGGCAAAGCAATAAAAAAAGAAGAGTTCTCATAATTATTTATTTTTCGTTTTAATTCCATCCACTACAATATCCAATACATTTTCCGGGAACAATCCTGGTTGCGCATTCCAGAAAAAGGAATCATAGCCCTCGTAGGTAGCTCTCCTGATATGACTTTCTGCCGGCAGGTAGCTGGGAAGATCGTTTGTGTATCCAACCACGCTTACTTTTTGATCCGGCCATAATTGCTTGATGGCAAAACTATATGCCGTTACCACTTCACGCGAAAGACCAACCAGTTTCCAGTTGCCGATATTTAAGGTTTGTACATACACGGGTATCGTTGTGGGAAGAGTACCCTGCTGATAATAAGTCAGCATGAGGTTCGCCCAACGGACATTTTTTTCCGCCCCAACGTCTCCTTCCTTATTACTGTTCTCCAGTTTGAACTGTTCAACCTTTTCTTTGCTGAATGTTTTAATTGGAACGTTGATAGTATCCAGGGCGAAAGAAATATCTCCAGATATTTTCTCCATTCCTTTCCCGATAACCTCCTCCACATCTCTTGCCAGGTCTACTCCTGTTTTCCTGTGATCGGCCTCCCTGGGATTGATATCACCAGCGCAGGCCTGTAAAAAAATGGCGTGGCGAATAGAATCATGATCCTCGATCAGCTTCCTGGTCACTCCTGGATAATTTGCAGAAATAGTAAACCCTTCTTTTCCCTCATTTCTGAAAACAGGATGACAGGAAGTCAAAAATAAAATGCTGCTGCCTGCTTTGTTTTTACCCTTCGCATAGATCACATCAACCGTGCTGTCGTAGGGCGTTGCATTATCAGGAGAACTTCTGTTATGTCCAATCCTGGTGACGCCTCTTCCAAAAGATAAGCTTGCAGGTTGCATACTGTCCAGGGCCGACTCAATTGCCCTGACGATACCTCCCTTAACAATACCATTCAGATAGATGCTGTCTGGCGTCTGCCCATGCTCGCCAAATGCAGGAAAAGTCTGGGTCACCGGAGCAAAATGCGTGTGCGAACAATTCAGAAAAATAGCCTCTGGTGGGATCTTTCTTTTTTTGCTTACTACATTCTTTATTTCCGTTGCCAGCGAATAATCAAACCCGCAAACATCAAAGCCAACAATCACCACCGTTTTTTCACCTCGCTTTACTGCAAGTGCCCTCGCCGACAAATCGCCTGTGGTACTGTGCCTGGCCACATAGATATGATTATCCTCCGAAAGAGCATACAGCCTGTTGTTAGCAATGGCAATCCTGCCGATTTTGATATCAAATGTTGAGTTATTATTTCGACCGATCTTTGTCCACCCCTTCGAAGGCATGTATGATTTTAATATAAACAGGTTGTCATCGGCATCAATGTTGTAGACTCTTTTTCCATTCCCCATCATGCTTATGCTGCTACCTGCTGTGCCTATTTTTTCCCAGTTGCCCGATCGTATTTTTTTAACCAGCAACGCGTTGTTCTGGTCGCTCGCATAGAGCCTGCCATCCGCAACCGCCACTGCGGTGACCCGTTGCGCACTACCCATTTTTTTCCATCCCTCTTTTTTCTTTGACAGGTCACGGCTCAGCAATTCACCGCTGGCGTTCACGGCGATGAGTATATTATCGAAGCCTGTCAGGGCAACAACACCTTCTGCCCTTCCGATTGTTGACCAGTCTCCCTCACCTGTGGCCATATCTTTGACTACAAGGATATGCTCACCGGTAACGGCGTATAATTTTTTTCCGAGGCCCGTTATTGCAAGAACACCTTGAGGAGCGTTGCCAGTATTCTCCCAGGTAATACTAAACCGACCGTCGCGGGGAGCGCCATAGCCTGCAAGAGCCAGTGAAAAAACGGATGAATCTGGTTCGATGCTAACGTTTGAACTACCAACCTGGAAATCTTGCTGAGCCTGCAAACTAATACCCGCCAGGATGGACAAAAGGAAAATGGAAATTCGGACTATCCGCATAGTCAATAATTTATTGTTTGGTACAACAGATAACCCATGGTTAGTCCATGGCAGAAAGCTTATTATTTGGTGGCAACAGATGATCCAATGCTTTCTTAACGCTTCCTTTTGACAACAACAGCGTTTTGGCTTCAGTGTAATCTTCGAGACCGCCCTTTTCGATTAATATTTTTACACTACGGTCAATGATTTTTTCATTGATGAGCGCAACATGGACCATCCGATTGTCTTCCACCCTTCCAAGTTGGATCATTGAAGTAGTGCTGATCATGTCCAGGATCATTTTCTGAGCCGTGCCACATTTCATGCGGGTGCTTCCTGTTAAAAATTCAGGGCCCGTCACCACTTCAACGGGGTAATCAGCATGGATGGCTATTGGCGATTCGGGGTTGCTCACCACACAACCAGTAGTGATGCCATTCTGTCTGCACGCTTTTAAGGCAGCTTCCACAAAAGGAGTAGTACCACTCGCAGAAATACCTACCACGATATCCTTATTTGAAATTTTCCTCTCGGCAAGCATGGCCCATCCTTCCTCAGTGTCGTCTTCCTTTTGCTCAAGGGCCTCCAACAGCCTGTCTATTCCTCCGGCCAGTATCACACTCACTATGCCCTTGTCAATACCATAGGTCGTTGGAAGCTCAATGGCATCCAGTACCGCCAGTCTACCGCCACTTCCTGCGCCAAGGTAAAACATGCGTCCTCCCTGCCTAAGCTTCGATACAATCGCCTGGATAAGGCTGTTCACCTGGGGTAGGGACCTCTCAACCGCGAGAGCCACGGATTTGTCCTCAGTATTGATAGCCGCAGTTATTTGTTCTATTGTCATTTTCTCCAGATGCCTGAACCTGGACGGCTGCTCAGTAATTCTTATCATAAGTGTAGGGTTATGCGGCTTTATGCGTATTTGTGGACAAATATAAACGCATAAAAACTTAAATACCAATTTAAAAAATTAAAGCTTTTCTTTTTTCTATTTTTGTCCACGTCTCCGGAAATTTCCAAATTTATCATTTATACTTTACTATGCTCAAGGAAGAAAGACACAAGATAATTATGAGGGAAATCAACGTTCATAATAAGGTCCTGTCTTCAGATCTGAGCTCCCTGCTGAAAGTTTCAGAGGACACTGTGAGAAGGGATCTGAAGGAATTGGTAGACAACGCCAAAATCCTGAAAGTGCACGGTGGCGCGGTAAGCAAGTCACTGGCCATTCCACTGATCAATGATCATAATGTTTATGCCAGAGAGGCCAAACAACAGATCGCACATAAAACACTTTCACTACTAAAGAACGACATGCTGGTGCTTACCGAAGGCGGTACCACCATGCTGGAACTCGCCAAATCCATTCCCGACAACCTCCATGCTACCTTCTTCACTATCAGCCCGCAGGTCGCAATCACCCTGTCAGATCACAGCAACATCGACGTAATTACCATCGGCGGGCGGCTGAACAAAAACGCAAACCTGCATGTAGGCGCCAGTGTGCTCAACCAGTTGGCCGAGATCAAGGTAGATCTCTGTCTTCTCGGAGCCAATGCTTTTTCTGTCCAGGATGGCCTCACAGATGTTGACTGGGAAGTTGTCCAGGTGAAAAAAGCTCTTCTACGGTCTGCCAAAAAAATAGCAATCCTTAGTATCTCCGAAAAAATGAATACCGCACAACGAATCAAGATCTGCGATTCCAGCCAGATTGATTACCTGGTCACTGAACTTCCTCCCGGCAACAACATCTTGTCAGCTTATTGGAACACCGACATCAAACTGATCTGAAAACATGAGTCTCTCAGAGACTCCAAATCAATGTCACTCATGAGAAGCAGTGCCAGAATTTGTGGCATCGCTGCATTATAGTTCCTTTATGCGGATATTTTTGAAATATGCCTTCTTACCATGATCCTGCAAAGCAATGCGACCTCTTTTTGCCATCGCATAGTCGGGATAATCCTTCCACTTCCCTGTCGTTTTTTCTTTGTTCCATTCTTCCATGCCTACCTCGAAATCGATGATCTTCTCCCCGTTTAGCCAGTGCTCTACGTGTCCATTGTTAAACACGATCTTACTGGAATTCCATGATCCCACTGGTTGCAGTTTCTTTTTGTCGTTGGGGAGTTTCATGGCATAATCAGCTCCTGCCTTCTGCCATTCTTCCAGCTTACCAGGAAAACCAATATCGTCGATGATCTGGTACTCGGGACCGGTTTCATAGGGAGCCTTGTATTTTTTGTCTTCCACAACGTGATACATCACCCCACTATTAGATCCCTTATCCACTTTCCAATCCCAGCTCAATTCGAAGTTGCCGTATTCCGTGTCGGTCACGATGTCTCCACCCGTATCTCCTTTCGCAGCCCCCAGACAAACCAGCGCACTGTCAACGACCACCCAGTTTTTTATTTCACCGGGTTTATTGAACGCGTGCCAGCCGTCAAGGTTTGTGCCGTTGAATAATGCGACCTCGCTTTGCTCCTTTGGTCTTTCTGTTGAATCCATAATTGCAGTGCCGGTGTTGTCCGCTTCAGGTTCATTACAATGCACAATAGCTATGCTGATCCCCAAACGAAAATTCCCTTAAA
>Ga0193752_1001376_pt1 | contig 20327 bp, 19 predicted proteins | sample H1c1metaG_FD_144924 | JGI IMG/M metagenome (GOLD analysis project Ga0193752, IMG submission 144924) | Soil microbial communities from a riparian zone of the East river system, Colorado, United States - H1c1 | ecosystem: Environmental > Terrestrial > Soil > Riparian zone | place: USA: East River...
CAGCCCGGTAAATGGGCAGTGACCGCAACTGAATGCAGAGCGGTCACTGATGGCGGTGATCGCGACGAGTTCCTCATTCAGGAAAGCCGTCATCGGCTATGCAAATGGCAACAGACGGGTATGGGTCGATTCCTGCCGGATACTAGGATCCATTCACCCGCCACGTGCGCCGTCGAATCTAGCTGCTAGCAGATCAAGCCAGTGCCGCCAACCGCCACAACGAAGTAACCTCTGCCGCGCGCGCCTTGTGCAACGGATCACTGGCATCGGCAGCACGCGGATGCTTCGGTTTGATGTCGATTTTCCCCAGCACCTTCAAGCCGGCCTTTTCAATCCATGCCAGCAACGCGTCACGCGTGCGCAAGCCCAGGTGCTCGGCGATATCCGACAGGATTAGCCAGCCTTCGCCGCCGGGCGCGAGGTGCGCCGCCAGCCCGTCGAGAAAGCCGCGCAGCATACGGCTTTCAAAATCATAGATGGCGTGTTCAAGCGGCGAACTGGGTCGCGACGGAATCCACGGCGGGTTACAAACGATTAAAGGCGCGCGCCCCGCAGTTGCCAAGTCAGGAAACAAATTTGCTTCCACAACGCTCACGCGCTCCTCCGGCACAAGCCGCGAAATGTTCTCACGCGCACAGGCCAGTGCGCGCGCATCGCTTTCGGTAGCAATCACACGAGCGACCCCTCTGCGCGCCAGCACTGCCGCCAGCACGCCGGTTCCCGTGCCGATATCAAACGCCAGTTCCGATGATGGCAGCGGCGCTTCGGCCACCAGTTGCACGTACTCGCTGCGCACCGGCGCGAACACGCCATAGTGCGGATGGATGCGCCCGCCCGCCGCAGGCATGTCGATGCCGCTCTTGCGCCATTCGTGTGTACCGATGATGCCCAGCAACTCGCGCAGCGACGTCACGTAAGGCTCATCCGCCGCGCCGTGAATTTGATAACACGCCAACTGCACGTCGGGTGCGCGTCCCAGTGGGATGACGTGTCCGGCGTCGAACGGAATCAGCAGCATGCCCAGCGTGCGCGCGCGTTGCGCCTGCGCCTGGCGTTGCAAATGAAACGCCTGCGGAAACGGCGCTGGTTCAACTTTGCGCGCCGCGCGCGCGCGGTTATCCGCGCGGCGTGCGATCGCTTGCAATAGCATTTTCGCGTTCTGAAAGTCGCCGCGCCACAACATCGCCGTGCCTTCGCAGGCGTGGTGGTACGCGGCATCGGCTTTCAGCGCGTCGTCGGCGATGATGACGCGCTTGGGGGGCGGCAAGCCACTCTCGGAACGCCAGCGCGCGCTGTGCGTCGCGCGCGTCTCTTTCCAACTCAGTATCGGGTGCTCGCTCAACGCGTTACCCGCCGGCGGCACTAGGCGGTCAACAACGGTCGCAACTTGCGCACGTCGTTGATACTTTCAATCGCCCATACCGCGTCGCACAGTTTGCGCGCACGCGTTTTGCCGAGAATCGGCGCCATCAGGTGAAAACACTTTTCGTCGACCTGCGCGCGCGTCATCGGATTTTGCGCGGTGCCGAGCACGGCTTTGACATGGATGTTGAGTTCGCGGCCGTCTCTCAGTTTGAGTGAGAGTCGGCACTGGCGCGCGGGCATGGCGGCAGCCATTTCGTCGTCGCCCTTCAGCGTAACGCGGCTGCGCACGGCCAGCACTTTAGGATTTTTCATGCGTTTTTCGTCATGCGCGGATTCGAAGGTGACGATGCCATCGAGCAGCATGATCGCGCACATATGCTGCATGCAGATATCGGGCATGTGGCGGTTGTCGGTGGTGTTGGCCCCCTGATGCGCCACGCGCACGGTGAGGTTTTCCACTTGATCGGCGGTTACGGTATTGGCGCGTATCAGTTCCAGCAGCCCGTCGAGTGGTGCCTGGATCGGCGAACCCACCGACCAGCGTTTAATGTTGGTGCGCATCACTTCATAACGACTGCCGAGTTCTTCGATCAGCCGCTCCGGCATCGGTGGTTTGCCGATGCGATGTTCCTCGTTGTAAGCGTGATAAAAATTACGCTCACCCGACAGCGCATCTTCTACGCCAGTAAAGCCGTGCGACACCATCGCCGCTGCTGCAGTGCCGTTACGCGCCGGCATACCGCCGAAGTCGAAAGCCTTTTCGATATGTTCTTCATCGCGCATCCAGCACGACACGCCGGAAGCCTGCTGCACGGTGTATGACAAGAGATGCCTGCACTGATCGTAATTCAGCTTGGCCAGCGCGCCCGACGCCGCCGCCGCGCCGAACATCGGACCGAAGGTATGCGTGGAATGCCCCGCTTCACGAAAATCATGCGCGTGCAGTGACAGAGAAAGGCGGCTGCCGACGTCGTAACCCAGCGCCACCGCGCGCAGCAGTTGCGTGCCGTTGCTGCGCTCGCGTTCACCCATCGCCAATGCCGCGGGCACCACGCCGCAGCCGGGGTGCGTCAGCGACGGCGCGTGCGAATCGTCGGTTTCGTCGGCGTGGGCGAGCATGCCGTTGGCGAGCGCCGCATGTTCTGCCGTGGTGACAAACTTGCTGCCGATCACCACCGATTGTCGGGTGCCGCCGAGCGTTTTGATGTACGAAATCGCCGCACGACCCGGCGGCAGACGTGAGCCGGACACCATTGCCGCAATCGTGTCGAGCAAATGATGCTTGGTGCGCTCGACGACATCCTTCGGCATGGGTTTTTTGGCGGCTTGCGAGATGTACGTCGCAAGGCTTTTCATTACCGGTGAGATATCAGGCGGGGATTTCCTGGCCATGGCGGTCCTCAAAAATATTGTTTAAAAACAAATACTTACGATAATGCTGCCGTATGCGACTGTTGCGCTGGCTCGGTAAGGTTAAAGGACTACCAGCACCGATCAATCGTCGGCTTCGCCTGCGCTGTGGGAATCACATCCGCCCTTCCGCGCGTGACTTTCATTTATTCCACCTTGGTTGCCGAGGCCTTTACCACTTTGGCCCATTTGTCGATTTCGCTGCGCACATAAGCAGCCGTTTGTTCAACGTTACCGGTCAGCGGTTCCGCCCCTTGCACGGCGAATTTGTCGCGCACGTCCTGCAGTTGCACCACGCGGTTGACCTCTGCGTTCAGGCGTTGGATCGCTGCACCTGGTGTGCCCGCGGGCGCGGCGAGCGAGAACCAGGTGCCCGATTCAAATCCCGCAAAGCCTGCTTCGATCATGGTTGGGATATCGGGCGCCGCGCTGCTGCGCTTGACGCTGGTTACGGCCAATGCGCGCAGCCGCCCCGCATTCACGCTCGGCAGTACCGACAGGGTATTGGCGAACATCATGGTGACTTGTCCCGAAATCAGATCGGTGGTCGCCTGCGGCGTGCCTTTGTACGGCACATGCAGCAGATCGAGCGCGGCCTGCATGCGCAACATCTCGGCGGTGAGATGCGGTGAGCCATCCTGCCCGGTGGAGGCGAACGACACCTGCCCCGGCCGCGCCTTGGCGAACGCCACAAATGCCTTCGCCGATCTCACCGGCAGCGACGGGTGCACCACCAGCACAAACGGCACCGTGCCCAATAACGCCACGGCGTCGAAATCTTTTGTGAGGTTAACCGGCGGTTTTTTGTATAGGCTCTGATTGATGGCGAGCGAGGCAGTGACGGTCAGCAGCGTGTAGCCGTCAGGCGGCGCGCGCGCCACCAGTTCGGCCGCGATGTTGCCGGTGGCGCCCGCGCGGTTGTCCACCACGAACTGCTGGCCCAAGGCTTTAGTCAGCCCCGGTGTCACCAACCGCGTCACGATGTCGGAGCCTGCGCCCGGCGGGAAGCCTATGACAATGCGCACGGTCTTCGCGGGATAAGCCTGACCTGAGCCCGTCGAAGCTGTTTGCGCGCTTACACTTGCTACAAAAAATACTGAATAAAAACAAATACTTATGATAATTCCCTGTTTCATGCTCTGAATCCTTTGTGCTCGCCTTGAATCCACTACTCCATCACGTTCTCAATCAATGCGCATTTCCGCGCTTTACGGTGAGCGGTGAATGCTTCGAACGTACGTCAAAAGTGGCGGCGCGTTTCCGCGATCCTCGGCATTGTTAACGCCTGCCATCATCTTGAGCGGTTGGTAGCTCAGTTCCTTGATTTCAAAGTAGGTTTCTTGCGAGGGTGAAATCCAGCGCGCTTGACGGTGAACGCGGGGTAAATTTTATCACGCAAGCTCATCGCACAACGGCAGTTGCGTCGATAAAAAACACATCGGCAGCGCGTGGGTGTCGGCTAAAATACGGCCCTTACGCAATGGAGGGAGTACGAAATAATGAGCAAACCGCGAGTCGGTATTGTCATGGGCAGCACCAGCGACTGGGACATCATGAAACAGGCCGCGCAGCAACTCAAGGATTTTGGCGTCGTCTATGAAGCGCGCGCGCTGTCGGCACATCGCACGCCGGATCTGCTGCTGGAGTGGGTCGACAAAATGGTTGCCGGCGGCGTGCAATGTTTTATTGCCGGTGCGGGCGGCGCGGCGCATTTGGCGGGCGTGGTCGCGGCGAAAACCACGTTGCCGGTGCTCGCAGTGCCGATTCCTTCCAAACATCTCGGTGGCCTTGATTCGTTGTTGAGCATGGTGCAAATGCCCAAGGGCATACCGGTAGCGACGTTTGCCATCGGAGATGCGGGCTCGGCGAATGCCGGTTTGTTCGCGGTGTCTTTACTCGCATTGCAGGATGCCGCGTTAGCGAAAAAGCTCGCCGCGTTCCGCACCAAACAAACCGAAGCGGTTAAAGTCGCCAAGCTACCTGACCTTTAATATCGAATCATGTCCAACAACGACGCCCTACTCGAAACCAAACTGAGCAGTCTCCAATTCCTGCATCGCGGCAAGGTACGTGATCTTTACGCCGTGGGCGACGACAAACTGCTGGTGATCCAGACTGATCGCCTTTCCGCGTTCGACGTGATTTTGCCCACGCCGATTCCGGGCAAAGGACGTGTGCTGACCGAACTGTCGAATTTCTGGTTCAAAAAACTCAGCCACGTGATTCCCAATCACCTTACCGGCATCGCACCGGAATCGGTGGTGTCGGACGCTGAGCGCGCGCAGGTCGCGGGACGTTCGATGGTGGTGAAGAAATTGAAACCGTTGTTGGTCGAAGCGGTAGTGCGCGGCTATATCATCGGCTCCGGCTGGAGCGACTACCAGAAAACCGGCACAGTATGCGGCATCAAATTGCCGGAAGGATTGCAGCAGGCCCAAAAACTGCCGCAGGTGTTGTTTACGCCTTCATCCAAAGCGCCCGCCGGGCAGCACGACGAAAACATCACCTATGCCGATGTCGAACAACTCGTCGGCGCCAAGCTCGCTGCGCAGGTGCGTGATGTGTCGATCCGCCTTTACAGCGAAGCGGCGGATTTTGCAGCGACGCGCGGCGTGATCATCGCCGATACCAAGTTTGAGTTCGGCGTCGATGCCGACAACAATCTGGTGTTGATCGACGAAATTCTCACGCCGGATTCTTCGCGCTTCTGGCCGGCGTCGGAATATCGCACCGGCATCAGCCCGCCCAGTTTCGACAAGCAGATCATTCGCGACTGGCTCGAAACGACGACGTGGAATAAAAAGCCGCCGGCGCCGGTGCCGCCGCCGGAAGTGCTCGCCAAGACCTCCGAAAAATACCGCGAAGTGCAACGGCTGCTGACGCAATAGCCGCTGCACATCCTGATGAATCGCGCGATCGGCAACCTGTTTCCGGAACTTGAGAAAGACCTCAAGCCGTACACCGCCGATTTCACCACCGGTATTTTGCCGTATCAGGATATCGTCAAGCTGATCAGCGGCGGGCGCATCAGCGGCGCGGCGCCGATAGAAGACGCACAGATTCAACCGGCGAGTCTCGATCTGCGGCTGGGCGCAACCGCGTGGCGGGTGCGCGCGAGTTTTTTGCCGGGCAAAGGCTCGCCCGTCAGCGCCAAGATCGAGCGCATGATGATGCACAAAATCGATCTCTCGCAGCCGACGGTGTTCGAGAAGGGCTGCGTTTACATCGCCGAGATCATGGAAGAATTGCGCCTGCCCGCGGATATTTCAGGCAAATCCAATCCGAAAAGCTCCACCGGCCGCCTCGATATTTTTACGCGCCTGATCGCCGACGGCGGTACCGAGTTCGAAAGCGTGCCCGAAGGTTATCGCGGCAAACTCTATCTCGAAATCGTGCCACGCACCTTCAGCGTGTTGGCGCGCGAGGGCACGCGGCTTAATCAAATGCGTTTCGTGCGCGGCAACCCGCCGCCCTCCGACCAAAAACTCGATGAGCTGAATTCGCTGGATGCCATCGTGTATTCCGACGCCGATACGCCGATGGCGGCGATCGTCAACGACGGGCTGTGGATATCCGTCGATCTTGAAGGCGACAAGAGTAACCACGGCGGCGGCATTGTCGGCTATCGCGCCAAGCAGCACGCGCCGCTGATCGATCTCAATCGCGTGAACCACTACGACCCGGTGGAATTCTGGGAACCGCTGCGCAGCGAAGCGCATCGCAGCCTGGTGCTCAACCCCGACGATTTTTATATTTTGATTTCACGCGAGCGCATCCGCATACCGCCGAGCTTTGCCGCGTCGATGGTGCCTTACGATCCCTCGGTGGGCGAATTTCGCATTCACTACGCCGGGTTTTTCGATCCGGGTTTCGGCTATGGCAACAACGACGTCAATGGCGCGCGCGCGGTGCTCGAAGTGCGCTCGCACGAAGTGCCGTTCCTGATCGAGCACGGACAGGGCGTCGGGCGCCTGATCTACGAACGCCTGCTCGGTAAACCGGAGCGCCTTTATGGCGTGAATATCGGATCCAACTATCAGGCGCAGGGGCTGAAGTTGAGCAAGCAGTTCAAGCCGCCCGCCGCTGTTTAAGTTGCACGACAGGCAGCCTGAAGTCCTCTTGTAACTATTTGTTTTTATTGAATATTTTTTAAGACGCCATGAGGCTTGAAGTAACAGCCGAAGACATCGTTCGCGCAGTCACCTTGTTGCGCGCAGGCGGCCTCGTCGCTTTCCCCACCGAAACCGTCTACGGCCTCGGTGCCGACGCGTCCAATGCCGAAGCGGTAAAAAAAATTTTCGCCGCCAAAGGCCGGCCGCATGATCACCCGCTGATCGTGCACATAGCCGATGTGGCACAGCTTTCCCATTGGGCGCACGACATTCCGCCCGCAGCGCAAACGCTCGCACGAAAATTCTGGCCGGGGCCGCTGACCATCATTCTCAAACGCGCGCCGGCCGTGAGCGATCTTGTTACGGGTGGGCAGGACACCGTCGCCATTCGCGTGCCGTCGCACCCGGTGGCGCAAGCGCTGCTGCTAGCCTTCGGCGGCGGCGTCGTCGGACCTTCGGCGAATCGATTCGGACGCGTGTCGGCCACCACCGCCGAACACGTGCACCAGGAATTCGGCGATAGCATCGATTGCGTACTCGATGGCGGCGCATGCGACGTGGGCATTGAATCCACCATCGTCGACTTGTCCAGCGCCAAACCGGCGTTGCTGCGACCGGGCTGCATCACCGCGGCGCAAATCGAAACCGCATTAGGCCCGTCGGGCGCATCACTCGCGGCGCCCGATGCGCAATCGCCGCGCGCGCCCGGCACGCTGGCCAAACACTACGCGCCGCGCACACCATTGATGCTCGTCGAGAGCGATCTCATCGACGAGCTCGCACGCAGTTTCGCACGCCAGGGCAAACGCATCGCGGTGCTCGTGCACAGCGCACGCCAACCGATGATCGAACAACTGGTGTGGATCGCCGCGCCTGCAGCGCCGGCAGGCTACGCGCACGACCTCTACGCCAACCTGCGGCGACTTGATGCCGCCGCATGCGATGTCTTGCTGGTGGAAGCGCTGCCGCTGTCCGCTGAGTGGGCGGCGGTGCGAGATCGTATCGGACGGGCTGCAGCGGGTTCAGGGACCGCGGAGAACGGCTGAATCCGGCTTAGGCGGTAACGCGATTCCGTCCCGAACCCTTGGATTGATAGAGTTTGCGATCGGCGTCGTCCAGCAGTTCCTTGTAAGTCTTGAACGCGGGCTTGTTCTCCGAGATGCCGATGGAAATCGTTTGCGTCAGGTTCTTGCCCTCGAAAACGAAGGCGTGGGATTCGATGGTCTTGCGTATTCTTTCCGCAAGCTCGGCGGCGGTGTGTCCATCGGCGTTGGGGAGTATGACGACAAACTCTTCGCCGCCGAGGCGGCCGATAACGTCGTCTTTGCGCACACAGGCTTTCGCGACCTGCGCACTTTCGCACAGCACGTAATCGCCGCAACTGTGGCCGTGCGTGTCATTCACCTTCTTGAAAAAATCCAGATCGTAATAGATCACGGATAGCGGACGGCTGTAGACACGGCTGAAAGTGAACTCCGATTCCAGCGTCTCCAGCAGATAGTTCTTGTTGAAGATCTGGGTGCCGGCATCGATCGTCGCCATGCGATAGATCTTGTCGTGAAAAACGTTTTCGACGTTGTCATACGCAAAAAACTTGAAGAGGATGGAACCCAGCCGGACGATATCCCCATCGCGTAACGCGGTGCGTGCCTGAACACGATGGTCGTTGATGAAGGTGCCGTTGCGGCTGCCCAGATCCTCGATCTCGACCGTTTCATGGGCCGCGAAGCACTTGGCATGCTCGCGCGACACGCTCACATCCAGAACGACAATGCCATTGGTCGGCGCGCGTCCGAGCGTGATCTCGGACGTATCAAAAAAGTAGCGGCGTCCCAGCGCGTCCCCGTTGTATTGAATCAGGCAGGCGCGCTTGCGGGTTGGCGGCCGCTTGTAAGCCCTGTTTTTGCCGGTCGTTACCCGCGTGGTGACCCCTGGCTTGACACTCATGCCGTCATTTACTCCGCATTAGTCTCGCGTCTGTCCTATCCGGTGCATTCCAAGCTTGCCATGACGCTCCCGGCGCGCCGGCAATTCTACCGCTTAAATTGACCGTCCTGCGCGTTCGCTACCAGCACGAAAGCGGCGCGCTTCAAAAACAGGATGGAAGAAATGACTGTCGCGAAACGGTGGTTTGCGTACCGGGCGATGGCGATAACCCAATGCGAACAAATGCCATAGACATCATCGCTCGCCGCACCTACCGCGGTCAGTCGGTAACCGCGCCCTTGCTCGCCGTCGATACCGTGTTCATGAATTTCGCCAGCGCGCCGCGCGTGTAGCGCGGTTTGGGCTGCTTCCATTTCTTTTTGCGTACTGCGAATTCCTTGGCAGAAATATTCAATTGAATCAATAGTTTAATGGCATCTATGGTAATGGAGTCGCCCTCTTTCACCAGCGCAATCGGGCCGCCCACGTAGGCCTCGGGCGAAACATGGCCGACCACCATGCCCCAAGTGCCGCCGGAGAAACGCCCGTCCGTGATGAGGCCTACCGTTTCGCCCAAACCCTGACCAACCAGCGCGCCGGTGGGCGCCAGCATTTCCTGCATGCCGGGGCCGCCTTTGGGGCCTTCGTAACGAATCACCACCACATCGCCGTGTTTGATTTTTTTCGCCATGATTGCTTTCATGGTCTCGCGCTCGGAGTCGAACACGCGTGCCGGGCCGGTGATTTTCGGCGATTTGAGGCCGGTAATTTTTGCCACACAGCCTTCTGGCGAGAGATTGCCTTTGAGTATCGCGAGATGGCCCTTTTTGTACATCGGGTTGTCCCACTGGCGGATCACGTCTTGATCGCTGCGCGGATTGTCAGGAATATCCGCCAGCGCCTGTGCCATGGTTTTGCCGCTGATGGTCATGCATTCGCCGTGCAGCAGTCCGCGCTTCAGCAACATTTTCAGCACCTGTGGCACGCCGCCGGCGCGATGAAAATCCACCGCTACATAACGTCCTGACGGTTTCAGATCGCATAACACCGGAACCTTCTTGCGCACACGCTCGAAGTCGTCGATGGTCCATTTCACTTGCGCGGCATGTGCAATCGCCAGATAGTGCAGCACCGCATTGGTCGAACCGCCGGTGGCCATGATCAACGCCACCGCGTTTTCTATCGATTTGCGCGTGACGATATCGCGCGGCTTGATGTCTTTTTTGATGGCGTTGACCAGCACGCGCGCCGATTCCGCGGCAGAATCGGCTTTTTCCGGATCGGGCGAAGCCATCTGCGACGAACCCAACACGCTCATGCCCAGCGCTTCAAACGAACTCGACATGGTGTTGGCCGTGAACATGCCGCCGCAAGCGCCCACCGACGGGCAGGCATTTTTCTCGATGCCGATAAAATCCTCGTCGCTCATTTTGCCTGCGGCGTATGAACCGACCGCCTCAAACGCGCTGACGATGGTGAGATCAATGCCTTTCCACTTGCCGGGCTTGATAGTGCCGCCGTAAACGTAAATACCCGGCACGTTCATGCGCAGCATGGCGATCATGCCGCCGGGCATGTTCTTGTCGCAGCCGCCGCATACCAGCACGCCGTCCATCGCCTGACCATTCACGGCGGTCTCGATGCAATCCGCGATGACTTCGCGCGACACCAGCGAATATTTCATCGCCTCGGTGCCCATGCCGATGCCGTCGGTGATGGTCGGCACACCGAACACCTGCGGCATGGCGCCCGCTTCGTGCAATGCCGCCATGGCGCGATCCACCAGCGGCTGAATGCCGGCGTTGCATGGGTTCATGGTTGAATGGCCGTTGGCGACACCGACAATCGGTTTGACGAAATCGTTATCGCCGAAGCCGACCGCGCGCAGCATTGCGCGATTGGGCGAACGCGCGACACCGGCAGTGATGAGCTGGCTGCGTTTGTTTAAAGGTTTGGCGGCGGCCATGAGCGTTCTCCGAGAAAGCAGCTTTATAATAGGAGCAGAATTTTAACTCATTCGGGACTTATCCCTCATGCTAGTACACCCCGGATTCGATCCTATCGCCATCAGCATCGGCCCGCTTGCCGTGCGCTGGTATGGGCTGATGTACATCGTCGGCTTCGCGTTGTTATGGTGGTTCGGACGCCTGCGCATCAAGGCCAACCCTAACGGCATCTGGAAGCAGAAGGACCTCGACGACGTGATGTTCTACGGCATTCTCGGCGTGATTCTCGGCGGGCGCATCGGCTACGTGCTGTTCTACAAATTCAGTGATTACATCAGCGTGCCGTGGAAGATTTTCTACGTGTGGGAGGGCGGGATGTCGTTTCACGGCGGCATGCTGGGGGTGATCGTTGCGCTGGCGTGGTTCGCGCGCAGCCGCAAACAGCACTGGCTGGATCTCACCGATTTCATCGCGCCGCTGGTGCCGCTGGGGCTGGCGGCCGGGCGGCTCGGTAATTTCATCAACGCCGAGTTGTGGGGGCGGCCCACCGACGTGGCGTGGGCGATGATTTTCCCGCAAGTGGATCGCCTGCCGCGCCACCCGTCGCAGCTTTATCAGTTCGCGCTGGAAGGCGTGCTGCTGTTTATCATTCTGTGGTGGTACTCCGCCAAACCGCGTCCGCGCGGCGCGGTGTCGGCGCTGTTCCTGATCGGCTATGGCGTGTTTCGATTCGTTGTCGAATACGCGCGCGAACCTGATAGTTTTTTGGGATTGCTGGCGATGGGCTGGTCGATGGGGCAGTGGTTGTCGTTGCCGATGGTGCTGGCGGGAATGGCGATGATGGCGTGGGCGTATCTGAAAAAAAGTGAGGGAAATAAAAAATGATCCCGGATCACCAAAACGATTCCAGAATTTTCGACGCTTGTTTCAAGGATAGGAACAATTGCACTTAGAAGTTAGGTTGTTCGACACCGTTCCGAGTACCGAGTATTGTCCGCAGTCAGTGTGTACGTAAAAAACGGGAAGCGCATGCGCTTCCCGCCCCGTAAAGCATGATGTGAATCAGTGTGTCGGCGTCGCCGGTTTCACGCCCGCCTTGGATGAGTGTCCATAGGAATCGTGCGGCGGCATGATTTCCGCTTGCGAGCCTTTGCCGCTTTGCAGCGGTGCCGTACCTGACAGTGTGCTGATGGAGCCGGAGATTTCGCCGCCGTCTTCGATGGTGAGCTTGCCATAGCGTATGGTGCCGGACACGCGCCCCGTGGCGTGTATTATCAATTGTTTGCGTGCGGTGAGTTCACCTTCGAAGCGGCCGTGAATTTCCGCCACGTCGATGCCGACCGTGCCCGAATACACGCCGTGCTCGGCGATCTGAATGACGCGGCTGTCCATCGACGCTTCGACGCGGCCTTCCACTACCAGCGTATCGCAGTCGGTGATTTCCACGCCTTTCAGTTTGATGTCCGGTCCCACGATGAGCTTGCTGCCGGATTGGGCGGCAGGCGTGATACTCGCGGGCGGAGACGGTGTTTCTGTCACGTAAGACGGCGTCGGCGAGTCGGTACGGCCCGTACCCACAGCGGAAAACTGGCTGCGTTGTTGGGCGGTGGCCGGTTTGTTGTCTTTCGGAGTGATTTCGTCTTTCTTGCCGAACAGCGTGTCTTTCGTATTGAACATCGCGTCTCCTTGTACAGAATTAATTGAAACATGCAGAAAAGTATCTTCACGACTTAATATAATTTAACCGAGATCGCGAAGGCAACCCGTTGATAGGGCAGGAAGGTTACGATTAAGTTCCAGTTGATATGCGGACCAAGCGCAACCCGATCGAACACGGCTGGGCGCGTCCGCGAGTTGGCTAACTAAAGCGCCTGTTGCATCGTTGCCCGTGTTCCCAAGCGACGCGTATCCGGTAAAACGCCACTGCGAGCGCGAGGCTGGGTAACCACACCCATTTCAGTTCTGACAGCAGCACACTGGCGCCGCGCTCCGAAAAAAAGCGCGCAATGCCGATGGGCGACACCAGGATGATTTGCACAGGCATGAAGTAGCGCTCGTTGGCGAACGGCCAAAAGAATGCAATCCCCGGACCGCCGGTGGTGAAGGCATCCAGCAGCCCATGCGATGCGGTGGCAACGCTCACAAACGTGAAGGCGATCCATCGCCTCGATTTCAATGAGGGTGCAAAAAAAGCGGCTACCGCGCCGCACAGCAAAGCGAAAAATATTGAGTGCGTGAAACCGCGGTGAGCGAATGCCGATGCGTAAGGCGCGCCGAGACCATAAGCGATGACGTCGGCGTCCGGCAATATGCAGCCGACGATGCCCGCGAGCAGCAGGCGCGGCGAAACAATCCCCGCGCCGAGTGCTACACCGATGGCAAGCGGAACTGCGGGATGAGAAAAGAGCGATGCCACTGTGCTTGACGGACGGTCCGAAGTCGACAGTCACAAACCGATCGACGTTGATTGAACACAAACTGTCTTTGTACTGTAACAAAAGCGCAATATGCTGTGCCGTTTAGGGAGTAAGTCGCAATGGAACTCGAAACTCAGCCTATCGATGGCGGTATTACCATGATCCGGCTGCGTGGGCGCATGGACGTGCGGGGTGCGCAGGAAATCGACCTCAAGTTCTCCGCCGTCACCGGCGTCAATCACGGCGCCTTCATCGTGGATATGTCGCAAGTGGATTTTTTGGCGTCGATAGGCATTCGCACGTTACTTGTATCGGCCAAAGCAGTCAAAGCGCGTGGCGGACGGCTGGTGTTGTTCAAGCCGACCGAATCCGTCGCAGGCATCCTCGAGATGGCAAGAATCACCGACATCATACCGATGTTTCATGAACTCGACGCCGCGCGCGCAGCGGTTACAGACACCTAAGAAGAGACGGATGGTTTTGCAGCATCTGTGAAACCAGAGCGGCACTGATTGGCCGCAGCGGGATGCGAGCAGGGTTGCGACACACCAAAAAATAAGTCAATAAAAACAAATACTTACAATATTTATCTAAAGCGGGTGCCGCTGTCACGATATCGTCACATGAGTGTCATAAACTGCCGCCCTGTTAACCACGAATCCTTGGTTCTGCTGCTCGCAACGCAACGTTTCTAAAAGGAATATACGATGTTTAAAGCCATTAAATTCACAGCCGCGACGTTAGCGCTGGCTATCACAACCGCCGGCTCGGTTTTCAGTCAGGAAATCACCGGCGCCGGTGCAACGTTTCCGGCACCGATTTACGCCAAGTGGGCCGAAGCCTACCAAAAGGCCTCGGGCGTGAAAATGAACTATCAATCTATCGGCTCCAGCGGCGGTATACGGCAAATTACCGCCAAGACGGTTGATTTTGGCGCGTCCGACGCGCCGCTTTCGACGGAGCAGCTTGAAAAAGAAGGTTTGATGCAATTTCCAGCGGTGATCGGTGGCGTGGTGCCGGTGGTTAATCTGCCCGGCATCAAACCCGGCGAAATGCGGCTCACCGGACAAGTGCTGGGCGATATTTTTCTGGGCAAAATAACCAAATGGAACGACAAGGCGATTGCCGACCTGAACCCGGGCATGAAGTTGCCGGCGCAGGATATCGCGCCGGTACGTCGCGCGGATGGATCGGGGACGACGTTTATTTTCACTAACTACCTGTCCAAGGTAAATGCCGATTGGAAAGCCAAGATCGGCGAGGGCCAGGCTGTGCAATGGCCGGTGGGCATGGGCGGCAAGGGCAACGAAGGTGTGTCAGCGTTCGTGCAACGCCTGCCCGGTGCCATTGGTTACGTGGAGTATGCGTACGCCAAACAGAACAAGATGACGCACACCTTGTTAAAGAATGCTGACGGTCAATTTGTCGCCCCGGACGACGATACCTTCAAGGCCGCAGCCGCAGGTGCAGACTGGGGTAAGGCCGCGTTTGGCGCGATCTTGACCGAGCAACGTGGCAAGGAGAGTTGGCCGATTACCGGCGCCACGTTCATTCTGCTGCACAAAGCGGGCGCCAAGCCGCAGCAGTCGGTCGAAGTCATGAAGTTTTTTGACTGGTCGTACGCCAATGGCGCCAAGCTTGCGGCCGATCTGGATTACGTGCCGCTGCCGGATGCGCTGACCAAGCTGATCAGGGGCGCGTGGGCATCGCAAATCAAAGATGCAGGCGGCAAATCGCTCTGGACAGCCAAGTAAGCGCTTTCGACAACCGCGGGTTGCCACCCATGATTTGGGCCCGGCCGCACTGGCCGACGCCTCTTGTTTTTTGGGGCCACTCCCATGACACTTAGAGAATCCAGTGCCGCCGTAGCGGCAGAGACACCCTCGGGCTTGGCTATGGAACCCTCGGTACGCAAGAAACCGTCCAAACTGGGCGATTTTATTTTCGCCAACCTGACGCGCTCGTTTGCGATTCTCGCTTTGGCGTCTCTGGCCGGCATCATCGTCTCGCTATTCTACGGCGCGTGGCCGTCGATCCAGAAATTCGGGCTATCCTTCCTGTGGACCTCCGACTGGAATCCGCCCGCCGAAAAATTCGGCGCGCTGATTCCGATTTACGGCACGCTGGTGACATCCATTGTCGCGTTGGCGATTGCCGTGCCGGTATCGTTTGGCATCGCAATCTTTCTGACGGAACTTTCGCCGCCTTGGCTGCGCCGTCCGCTGGGCACGGCCATCGAGTTGCTCGCCGCGATCCCCAGTATTGTGTATGGCATGTGGGGCTTGCTGGTATTCGCGCCGATCTTTGGCCAATACATTCAGCCCGCGCTGAAGGCTACTTTTGGACACATACCGCTGCTCGGCAAGCTGTTTGAAGGCCCTACCATAGGCGTCGGCCTGCTTTCGGCAGGCATCATTCTGGCGATCATGATTATTCCGTTTATCGCATCGGTGATGCGCGATGTGTTCGAAATTACCCCGCAAATGCTTAAGGAGTCCGCCTATGGCGTGGGCGCGACCACTTGGGAAGTGGTGTGGAACGTGGTGTTGCCCTATACCAAGACGGGTGTGATCGGCGGCATCATTCTCGGCCTCGGGCGCGCGCTGGGTGAGACCATGGCGGTGACCTTTGTCATCGGCAATACCAACTTTCTCTCCAACATTTCGTTGTTTTCGCCGGGCAACAGCATTACCTCGGCACTGGCCAACGAGTTCGCTGAAGCCGAACAAGGACTGCACACCGCGGCTTTGATCGAGCTCGGACTGATCCTTTTTGTGATTACGTTCATTATATTGTCGTTCTCCAAAGTGCTCCTGATGCGGCTCGCGCGTCAGGAAGGCGCCAAAACCTGAGCTCACTTTACACGCCGATTCACAGCCATGGAATTACACGCTAAACGCAAGCTGGTTAACAAAGTCGCATTGATGCTTTCCTTGGCGGCGATGTCCTTCGGTCTGTTCTGGCTGGCCTGGATATTGGCGACGATACTGCAACTGGGCGTCTCCGGCTTGTCGACAGCCGTATTTACTCAAATGACCCCGCCGCCGGGTAGTGCGGGGGGATTAGCCAATGCCATCTTTGGCAGCGTCGTAATGGTGGGCCTGGCTACATTGATCGGCACGCCGATCGGCATACTGGCGGGCGTCTATCTTGCCGAATACGGGCGGAATACCGTCCTTGGGCACGTGACCCGATTCATCAACGACATTTTACTGTCGGCGCCGTCGATCGTGATCGGCCTGTTCATTTACGCCGCGGTGGTGGTGCCGATGGGCAAGTTTTCAGGATTTGCGGGTGTGCTTGCGCTGGCATTGCTGGTCATTCCGGTGGTGATACGCACCACCGAAAACATACTGCGGCTGGTGCCGGATTCGCTGCGCGAGGCCGCCTCGGCATTGGGCGCGCCCAAATGGATCATGATCATGCAAGTCACCGTACGCGCATCGCAAGCCGGCATCCTGACCGGCATTCTGCTTGCGGTGGCGCGTATCGCTGGCGAGACAGCGCCCCTCATGTTCACGGCGCTGTCTAATCAATTCTGGAGCACGGATTTGAGCGAACCGATGGCTAACCTGCCGATGACGATATTCCGTTTTGCGATGAGTCCGTTCAAGGATTGGCAGGAACTGGCGTGGGCAGGGGTGTTGCTCATCACGGCGGGCGTGCTGGTGCTGAACATCGTCGCGCGCGCCCTGTTCAAAGAAAAAATCTCGACCTGATTGCGGAACACCCATGGCAAACGTCACCTTGCAGGCCCAGTCCACCGAAAAAAAACCGCCCGCCGAAACGCAGTTGGCGATACGCAATTTCAATTTTTACTACGGCGGATTCCACGCGCTGAAGAATATCAACATGGATGTCTACAAGGGACGCGTTACTGCGTTCATTGGGCCCTCCGGTTGTGGCAAATCCACGCTGCTGCGTACCTTGAATCGCATGTACTCGCTGTACCCGGAGCAGCGCGCCGAGGGTGAACTCCTGCTGGACGGCAAAAACCTGCTCGACCGTGACGTGGACGTGAATGACCTGCGGGCGCGCATCGGCATGGTGTTCCAGAAACCCACGCCGTTTCCGATGTCGATTTACGACAATATCGCGTTTGGCGTGCGCCTGCACGAGAACATGCCGCGCGGACGCATGGACGAAAGGGTCGAATGGGCGCTGCAGCGCGCCGCGTTGTGGGGCGAGGTCAAGGACAAGCTGGGGCAGAGCGGCATGAGTCTTTCCGGCGGTCAGCAGCAACGGCTGTGCATCGCGCGCGGCATCGCGGTCAAACCGCAGATTCTGCTGTTGGACGAACCGACCTCCGCGCTCGATCCGATATCCACGCTGCGTATCGAGGAACTGATTCATGATCTGAAGAAAGATTTCACCATTGTGATCGTGACCCACAACATGCAGCAAGCCGCGCGCGTGTCCGACTACACGGCCTACATGTATCTGGGCGAGTTGATCGAATTCGATTTCACCGACACGATATTCATCAAGCCCAAGCGTAAAGAGACGGAAGACTACATCACGGGCCGGTTCGGTTAACGGCGGCGGCCCTTCAACGGAAGACGATATGCCCAACAGCGAACACACCTCCAAACAATTTGACGCCGACCTCGAGGGCATCCGCTCGCGCGTGCTGCAGATGGGCGGGCTGGTCGAGACGCAGATTATTGCCGCGATCGACGGCTTAACCTCCGGCGGCGAGGAGTTGATCAACCGCGTCATCGACACCGAGCGCCGCGTCAACAACAATGAGAAAGAAATCGACGACGCCATCGTGCATGTGGTGGCGCGGCGACAGCCGGCGGCCAGCGATCTGCGGTTGATCATGGGCGTGTCCAAAATTGTTACCGATCTGGAGCGTATCGGCGACGAGGCCGAGAAGATCGCGCGCATGGCGCGGCAGATTTATGGCCGCGGCGCACTAACTATTCCGCGCTCTATCGATGTGCGTCAGACCGGCCAAAAGGCTTCGATGATGCTGCGTCGCGTGCTCGACGCCATGGCACGGCTGGATGCGTCGGAGGCCGAGAAAATCATCGCCGAAGACAAGTTGATCGACACCGAATTTCGCGCCATTGTGCGTCAATTGATTACCTACATGATGGAAGATCCGCGCACCATCTCTACCGCGCTGGATATCGTGTGGATCGCCAAGGCCATCGAGCGGGTGGGCGATCACGCCAAGAACATCGCCGAACAAGTGATCTATATCGTCCACGGTACTGACATTCGACACGGTGGAGCGACACCACCGGTCGTGGAGGCGAACCCCTGATGGCGGCGCGCATACTGGTGGTGGAGGACGAACCCGCGGTGCAGGAGTTGATGCGCTACACGCTGGAGCAGGCGGGCATGGAAGCCTTTACCGCGGGCAGCGCGGAAGACGCGCTGCTGTCGCTGCGCGATGAGTTGCCGGACGCCGTGTTGATCGATTGGATGCTGCCCAACAAATCGGGTCTCGCGTTGGCGCGCGAGCTGCGCGAAACCACACGCACCGCCGATCTGCCATTGATCATCGTCACCGCGCGTGGCGAAGAACTCGACCGGGTGAAAGGTCTCGATCAAGGCGCCGATGATTACGTGGTAAAACCGTTCAGCCCGCGCGAACTGATCGCACGCATTCAGGCGGTGCTGCGCCGGCGTGCGCCTCATGCATCGGACGCCGAACTGTCGGTGGGCGGATTGACGCTGAATCCAGTGAGCCATGAAGTCATGTTGAACAACGCGGCCGTGACGCTGGGCCCGACGGAGTTTCGATTGCTGCATTTTTTTCTGGCGCATCCGGAGCGGGTTTACAACCGTGCGCAACTGCTCGATCAGGTATGGGGCGACCATGTGTTCATCGAGGAGCGCACGGTGGATGTGCATATACGCCGGCTGCGCATGGCGCTGGGCGACGACGGCGAAGATCTGATCAAAACGATACGTGGGTCCGGCTATAAACTGTCGGCGGCATCAACGCACTAACACGGCACCGAGGCTATAATCGCGGCTCCTTTAGGCGCATGGATATAAGCCGCTCGCCATGATGACCGTCTGGTTCTCGCTCACGCTGAAGTTTACGGCCCTTGCGCTGGTCGCTTTTGTTGTGGGCGCGTGGCAAGGGGCGGTGGCCGGCTGGGTGGTGCTGTGTGCGGGCTTGGCACTGATGCATGCGGTGCATGTCTATCATCTCACGCGCATGGAGCGCTGGTTAAGAGCGCCGAATGCGGATGACCTGCCCGATCCGTGGGGTACCTGGGGCGTGGTGTTCGCGGGTGTTTATCGCGCGTTGCGGCGCGAAGCTAACGCGCGTGACGGCGTGGCGAAGGAACTCGATCTGTTCATGCAGGCAGCGCAGGCGCTGCCCGACGGCATCGCCATGCTGGATAGCGGCGACCAGCTCCTGTGGTGCAACGACACCGCTGCCGGGCATCTGGGTTTGCAGCCGGATCGCGACAAGGGTTTGCGGGTCACGAACATCGTGCGGGTGTCGCGCCTCGCGACGTTTCTACAGAGCAAGCAGCCTAATGACACGCTCGATTACCGGCCGGCGCACAATCCCGGACAGTTGCTGTCGCTGAAAGCCATTCCATTCAGTGACGGGCGCAAACTGCTGGTGAGTTTCGATGTCACGCAAATAGACCGCGCCGATACCACGCGCCGCGATTTTATCGCCAACGTTTCGCATGAGTTGCGAACGCCGCTGACGGTGATACACGGTTTTCTCGAACATATGAGTGATGCGCCGGTGATGCCGGCGGAGCAGGCGCGCCGCCACATTGGGCTGATGGTGCAGCAATCCGACCGCATGCTGAAACTGGTGGACGACCTGCTGATGTTGTCGCGGCTCGAAGGCGGCGACAGTCCGCAGCGCGAAGAACGCGTGGATGTTTACGCGTTGCTGCAAACGCTCGCGGAGGACGCGCGCGCGCTGAGCCTGGGCCGCCACCATATCGAGGTGAACGTTGACGATAATTCGGCCGTCACCGGCAGCGCCGATGAACTGCGCAGTGCATTCGGTAATTTGGTGAGCAACGCCGTGCGCTATACGCCAAAGTCGGGACGCATCACGCTTACCTGGCGCAAGGACGCACAGGGCGGCGGCGTCTTCAGCGTGCTCGACAGCGGCATCGGCATTGATTCCGAACATATACCGCGGCTCACGGAACGTT
>Ga0193752_1001377_pt1 | contig 20326 bp, 17 predicted proteins | sample H1c1metaG_FD_144924 | JGI IMG/M metagenome (GOLD analysis project Ga0193752, IMG submission 144924) | Soil microbial communities from a riparian zone of the East river system, Colorado, United States - H1c1 | ecosystem: Environmental > Terrestrial > Soil > Riparian zone | place: USA: East River...
GTCGTCGGGGCTGCTGAAGGTGAACCCCTCGCCGAGCAGGGCCTCGAACGCCTCGCGGTCCTTCCGCACGAAGCTCGACAGGGACGCGCGCACGAGGTCGGCGACGGAAGACAGGCTCATGGGGGCGGGCGTGGGGATCCGCCTGCCCAACGCCGCGGGGCGGCGGCGGATCCGGGGCGCGCTGCGGAGAACACCGGTGGCAGGGGAAAGGGCTTCACCTTGCCTTCAGGAAGCGCTTCCGCTATGTTGGCCGTTTCACCCTCCCTTAACAGACCCCGGGGCGTGTGCCGCCGGGGCCGTGCCTGCCGTTCATGGAAGCGACGCTGAAGTACCCCCCCCTCCGCAACCTCGTGGGCGGGGCGCCGACGGCCAACGGCGACGCCTACCTCGACGTCTTCCGCCCGTCCGATGGCGCCGTGATCTCGCGCGTGCCGCTCTCCGGCGCCGCGGCCGTCGACGCCGCCGTGCAGGCCGCGAAGGCCGCCCTGCCGGGGTGGTCGGGGCTGCCCATCAAGGAGCGCGTGCAGGTGTTCTTCCGCTACCGCCAGTTGCTGGAGGCCAACATCGACGAGCTGGCCGCGCTCGTGACCGAGGAGAACGGGAAGATCGAGAGCGAGGCGCGGGCCGAGGTGCTGAAGTCGATCGAGCTGTGCGAGTTCGCCGTCTCGCTCCCCCAGATCACCGGGGGCGAGGTGCTGGAGGTGAGCCGGGGGGTGGAGTGCCGCATCGAGCGGCACCCGGTGGGCGTCGTCGCGTCCATCACCCCGTTCAACTTCCCCAACATGGTGCCGAACTGGACGATCCCGAACGCGCTCGTCCTCGGCAACACGATGGTGCTGAAGCCGTCCGAACTCGTCCCGCTCTCGGCCGTCCGCATCGCCGACCTCCTGCGCGAGGCCGGGCTCCCCGACGGTGTGCTCAACGTGGTCCACGGCGACCGTGAAGTCGTGGAGGCGCTGTGTGACCACCCCGGCATCGCGGCAGTGAGCTTCGTCGGCTCCACGCGCGTGGCGCAGATCGTCTACCGCCGCGCCACGTCGAACCTCAAGCGGGCGCTGTGCCTGGGCGGGGCCAAGAACCACCTGATCGTGCTGCCGGACGCCGACCGCGAGATGGCGGCGGGGAACATCGTCGCCTCGATGTCGGGCTGCGCGGGGCAGCGCTGCATGGCGGCGTCGGTGATGGTGGCCGTAGGGGACACCGACCCCATCATCGCGCGCATGGTGGAGGTGGCGAAGGGCGTCGTGCCGGGCGACACGCTCGGGCCGGTGATCTCGCGCGAGGCGAAGGAGCGCATCGAGCGCTACATCACCGAGGCCGAGGAGGCCGGGGCGACCGTGCTGCTCGACGGGCGCAACTACGTCGTGGAGGGGCACGAGGGCGGCTTCTACGTCGGCCCGACGATCCTCGACCACGTCACGCCCGAGATGCGGATCGCGAAGGAGGAGGTCTTCGGGCCCGTCCTCGCCATCGTCCGCACGCGCGACGTGGACGGCGCCCTCGCCGTCGAGAACGCCTCGCCCTACGGGAACGCGGCCTCGGTCTACACCGAGAGCGGCGGGATGGCCCGCTACGTGGCTGATCGGGCGAGCGCGGGCATGGTCGGCATCAACGTCGGCGTGCCGGTGCCGCGCGAGCCGTTCTCGTTCGGGGGCTGGAACGAGTCGAAGTTCGGCGTCGGCGACATCACCGGTCGCGGCTCGATCGAGTTCTGGACCCAGGCGAAGAAGACCACCACGAAGTGGAACCGCGAGGCGGGCACCAACTGGATGTCCTGAGTTGACCGCCGACGGCCGACCACCGACCGCCGCCTTTGAACCTGTGCGCGCTGAGTGTCTGACTATCTGATCCTGTAGCTCCTGAAGCCATGGCTGCCGACCTCTCCGTCCAGTTCACCGGGCTCACGTTCGAGAACCCGTTCCTCCTCTCGTCGGCGCCACCAACGGCGTCCGAGAGCAACATCCTCCGCGCGTTCGAGTCGGGGTGGGGCGGCGTCGTCACCAAGACGATCGGGCTGCACCCCGTCGTGAACGTGGCCGGGCCCAAGACGAAGTTCCTCCGCGCCTCGGCCGAGTCCAACGAGATCTCGATGCGCAAGCTGCCCAACGCGGCGCTGCACTCGTCGTGGAACTGGGAGCTCATCTCGACCAAGCCGCTGGAGTGGTGGGTGCCGCGCATCGAGCGCATCAAGGCCGCGCATCCCACGAAGATGCTCATCGCGTCCATCATGGCCGGGTCCGGCAGCGACAAGGAACTCGCGCACTGGCAGGAGCTGGCCGTGGCCTGTCAGGAGGCCGGCGCCGACGGGCTGGAGCTGAACCTCTCGTGCCCGCACATGGACCGGGCGGACATGGGCTCGAACATCGGAAAAGACGCCGGGCTCTGCTCCATCGTCACGCAGGTCGTCAAGGAGGTCGCCACCATCCCCGTGTGGTCGAAGCTGACCCCGGCCACGGGCGACATCGTCGTCGAGGCCGCGGCCGTCTTCCGCGGCGGTGCCGACGCCGTCGTCTCGTCCAACACCTTCCCCTCGCTCCCGCTCATCGACCCCGAGACGCTGGAGTTCGAGGTGAACGTCGAGGGGCTCGTCTCCAGCGGCGGGCTCGGCGGCCCGGCCATCATGCCGCTGTCGCTGGCGAAGATGGCCCAGATGACCAACGCCTTCCCCGACAAGAGCTTCTCCGGCATCGGTGGGGTGTCCGAGTTCGCGCACGCGCTGAACTACCTGCTGCTGGGCTGCGGGACCGTCCAGGTCTGCACCTCGGCCATGCTCGATCGCGCCGTCGGGCCCAACGTGATCCGCCGCCTCAACGACGGCCTGGCCGAGTTCCTCGACCGCCACGCCGAGCAGGGCTGGACCTCCGTCGAGGACTTCCGCGGCATCCGCCGCGAGCGCGTCGTGGCGAACTCGCAGATCCAGCGGCCCGACGAATCCGAGTACTTCGGCGGCCACGACGACGCTGAGGGCTACGCGCCGGCTTCCGCCGCCTGAGTCGTCGTGCTTCGCACTCCTCCGACCGCAGACGGCCGACCGCCGACCGCCGTAACGCCGCCCGAGTCACACGCCTGCGCGTCCGTGATCAGTCGCCCTCTTCCTCTGTCCGCATTCAGTCGGCGGTCCGCGGTCTGCGGTCCGCGGTCTCCCATCCCCTCTCCCGAATGAGCAGCAACGACCGAATCGTGCGCGCGGGGCTGATCCAGGCCTCGCTGAACGTCGACGCCACGGCCCCCATCGAGACCATCAAGCGCGCGATGATCGACAAGCATGTCGCGCTCATCGAGGAGGCCGCGGCGAAGGGCGTGCAGGTGGTGTGCATGCAGGAGCTGTTCTACGGCCCCTACTTCTGCGCCGAGCAGGAGGAGAAGTGGTACGACCTCACCGAGCGCGTGCCCGACGGCCCCACGACGAAGCTCATGCAGGAACTCGCGCGGCAGCACGGGATGGTCATCGTCGTGCCGCTCTACGAGGAGGACCAGACCGGCGTCTACTACAACACCGCCGCCGTCATCGACGCCGACGGGAGCTTCGCCGGGAAGTTCAGGAAGATCCACATCCCGCACTGCCACCCCGGCTTCTGGGAGAAGTTCTACTTCCGCCCCGGCAACCTCGGCTACCCCGTCTTCGACACGGCTGTCGGCAAGGTGGGCGTCTACATCTGCTACGACCGCCACTTCCCCGAGGGCTGGCGCGAGCTGGGGCTGGGCGGCGCCGAGATCGTCTTCAACCCCTCGGCCACCGTGGCGGGGCTGAGCGAGTACCTCTGGAAGCTGGAGCAGCCCGCGGCGGCCTGCGCCAACATCTTCTACGTCGGCGCCATCAACCGCCCCGGCACGGAGGCGCCCTGGAACATCGGCGAGTTCTACGGGCAGAGCTACTTCGCCAACCCGCGCGGGCAGATCATCGCCGAGGCCCCGCGCGGCGGCGACGCCATCGTCGTGGCCGACCTCGACCTCGACCTCATCCGGGAGGTCCGCAACGTGTGGCAGTTCTACCGCGACCGCCGCCCGGAGACCTACACCGCCACCGTCCGCCCCTGAGCGGGGGTTTCCCTCTGCTCCATCGCCTAGCCCCGTTGCGTGCCCTGATCCTCGCGGTGTGCCTCGCGTCTTCGGCGTCTGCGGCCGGGCAGGCGCCGCTGGATCGCGCGCGGCAGGCCCTCGGTGACCTCGGTGTACCCGCCGGGGTCGCCACGGCGCTCCTCGGGGATGAGGCCGAAGCCCGCGCTACGCTGGGGGAGCCGACCGCGGTGACGATGGTGCCCGGCGAGTACGAGCCCGATCCGGAACGCCGCGCGCTGGTCTACACGCTCCGCGACGGGGCGACGGCGACACTCGTCGCCTGTTCGGACCTCGACCGCGAAGTGAACGGGTTCGGGCTGGCGCAGACGTTCTGCGTGGCGTCGTGGGAGCGCCGCTTCGCCACGCGAATCGAAGCGCAGGTGTTTCGGGACCGTGCGCGGCGGGTGATCGGTGCGGCGGCGGTTTCGACGTTCGGGGAGTGCGACACGACGTACTACTCGTACGGCCCGTTCAGCGCCAGTACGAGCTACTACGGCGACGGTCCTGTGATCTCCGTGGCGCTCACATTCCAACCGACGCTCCCCTAGCGGGGACGGCACCTCTCGCGGCTCCTCTGCGCCCATGACCCACCCCGACCTCGCCGACTCCCCGCTCTACAACGAGGACCTCGCGCCGGTGCCGCTGGAGCGGCGGACGTGGGGGATGTGGAACATCGCCGCGCTGTGGGTCGGGATGGCGGTATGCATCCCCACCTACACCCTCGCGAGCGGCCTCATCGCGCAGGGCTTCCCGTGGAAGACGGCGCTCTTCACGATCATCCTCGCGAACGTGCTCGTGCTCGTGCCGATGGTGCTCAACGCGCACGCGGGCACGAAGTACGGCATCCCGTTCCCCGTCCTGCTGCGCGCCGCCTTCGGCACGCGCGGCGCCAACGTGCCCGCGCTCATGCGCGCGCTCGTGGCCTGCGGGTGGTTCGGCATCCAGACGTGGATCGGCGGCTCGGCCATCTACGTCATGCTCGCCACGCTCGTCGGGTTCACGCCCGCGGGCCCGGCCGACGTGCTCCCCATCGTCGGCCTCTCGGCGGGGCAACTCGGGTGTTTTCTTCTCTTCTGGGCGCTCAACATCGGCCTCATCCTCGCCGGCATCGAGTCGATCAAGTGGCTCGAAACGCTCTCCGCGCCCTTCCTCATCCTCGTCGGGCTGGGGCTGCTGGCGTGGGGCGTGCAGGCCGGCGGCGGGTTCGCGCGCATCCTCGACGACGGCGTGATCGCGCAGATGCGCGGGGCCGACGCGCCACCGTTCGACTTCTGGCGCCTCTTCTGGCCCAACCTCACGGCGATGGTCGGGTTCTGGGCGACGCTCTCGCTCAACATCCCGGACTTCACCCGCTTCGCCAAGAGCCAGCGCGAGCAGATGCTCGGGCAGGCGCTCGGGCTGCCGACGACGATGGCGCTCTACGCCTTCATCGGTATCGCCGTCACGAGCGCCACCGTGGTCGTCTTCGGCGAGGCCATCTGGGACCCCGTCGTGCTGCTGGGCCGGTTCTCGAACCCGCTCGTGGTCGTGCTCGCGCTCGTCTCGCTCGCCGTCGCCACGCTCTCGACGAACATCGCCGCCAACGTCGTCTCGCCCGCCAACGACTTCTCGAACCTGTCGCCCAAGCGGATCTCGTTCCGCACCGGCGGGCTCATCACAGGGGTGATCGGCATCATCATCTTCCCCTGGCGGCTCTACACCGACCTCGCGCAGTACATCTTCACCTGGATGATCGGCTACAGCTCGCTGCTGGGCGCCATCGCCGGGGTGATGCTGGCGGACTACTACCTCGTCCGCCGCCGCCGCCTCGACACGGACGAACTCTACCGCGTCGACGGCGCCTACAGCTTCGGCGGGAGCGGCTTCAACTGGCGCGCCCTCGTCGCCCTCGCCGCCGGTATTCTTCCCAACGTCCCCGGTTTCGTGGCCTCGGCCACGAACGGCGCCGTCTCCGTCCCGCCGTTCTTCGAGGAACTCTACACCCACGCCTGGTTCGTGAGCGTCCTACTTGCAGGCGCCGTCCACGTAGCCCTGAGCGCCGCATTCCCCGTTCCGGTCCCGGTCGGGACGAGCGATGAGTGAATGCGGACCACGGACGATGGACGACGGACGACAGCGCGGGGTCCGTTGAGCCTCGCGTCTGAGCCTGTCTCCGAAGCCCGAAGATCAAAGTTCTAAGACCGAAGACCCAAGATCAAATCCCCCATGCCTGAAGCCCAGACGCTCGCGCTGCCCCAGCTTCCGCCCTGCGACCACGAGCCTCGGCCGTACGGCGGCCCGTCGCGCGAGGAGGTGCTGGCGCTGCGGAAGCGCTACGCCAACCCGGCCATCTTCACCCTCTACGGCGACCCCCTCATGGTCGTCGAGGGGTTCATGCAGTACCTCTTCGACGAGACGGGACGCCGCTACCTCGACCTCTTCGGCGGCATCGTGACCGTCTCCTGCGGGCACAGCCACCCCGCCATCGTGGGCCGGATCGAGGAGCAGCTCCACCTCATCCAGCACACGACGACGATCTACCTCCACCCCAACTTCCCGCTGCTGGCCGAAAAGCTGGCGTCGAAGATGCCGGAGGGGCTGGAGGTGACGTACTTCGTCAACAGCGGGAGCGAGGCCAACGACCTCGCCATCACGATGGCGCGGCTCTACACCGGCCACGACGACGTGGTCGCGCTCCGCAACGGCTACCACGGCGGCTCGCCGACGGCGATGGGGCTCACGAGCCACCACACGTGGAAGTACCCCACGCAGGCGGGCCCGCGCGTCCACCACGCCGTCTGCCCCGACCCCTACCGCAGCCCCTACGGCGGCACGCCCGAGGAGATTGCCGAGCAGAGCGTCGAGGACATCCGCGGCCTCATTCGCTACTCGACGCCGGGCCGGATCGCGGCCTTCATCGCCGAGCCCATGCAGGGCGTCGGCGGCGTCACGCATGGCGCGCCGAACTACCTCGGCCGCGCCTACGAGGTCGCCCGCGAGTACGGTGGCCTCTGCATCGCCGACGAGGTGCAGACGGGCTTCGGCCGCACGGGCGACCACTACTGGGGCTTCCAGAACTACGGCGTCACGCCGGACATCGTCGTGATGGCGAAGGGCATCGGCAACGGGGCCCCGCTGGCCGCCGTCACGACCACGCGCGAGATCGCCCAGACGCTCGCCCAGCGCGTCCACTTCAACACCTACGGCGGCAACCCCATCTCGATGGCGGCCGGGCTGGCCGTGCTCGACGTGATCGAGGCCGACGGCCTGCAAGAGAACTGCCGCGTCGTCGGCGGCCGGTTCAAGGCGGGCCTCCAGAAGCTCATGGAGCGCCACCCGCTCATCGGCGACGTGCGCGGCAAGGGCCTCATGCTCGGCGTGGAACTCGTCCGCGACCGCGCGACGAAGGAGCCCGCGAAGGCGGAGACGGCGCAGGTGCTCGAAGAGCTCCGCACCCTCGGCGTCCTCATCGGCAAGGGCGGCCTCGACGGCAACGTCCTCCGCATCAAGCCCCCCATGTGCCTCACCGCCGCCGACGTTGATTTCGCCCTCGAAGCCCTCGATCACGCCCTGGCCGCCGTCGGCGGCTGAGCGATGATCGGAAAGGCAGAGAGGAAGAAAGGAGGAGAGGAAGAGAGGAGGACGACAGACCACGGACGATGGACCACGAACCACGAAACAGAGCCTACTCCCATCACCCTGTCATCCTGAGCGAAGCGAAGGATCTACCCCTCCGCAGCGTTGAGCACCCAATGAGCACCGCCCTCGGCAGGCATCCCTTCTTCGGCCCCTCGTGCTGGGCCGTGAGGTCGTAGGTCCTGAATCAAGTTCAGGACGACAATATTGAGAGGGGGTGACCAAACCCGTCCGCCTCGCCTCACCGGATGAGAGGGGCACACCGATGGCCCAAACCAAAAAAATGTCCTACGACACGATCATCCGGGGCGGGACCGTCGTCACCCCCGGCGGCGCCGTTCGCGCCGACATCGGCATCCGTGGCGAGACCATCGCCGCCATCGCGGATAGTCTGGAAGCGTCCGACGGCACGGCCGTCGTCGACGCGACCGACCACCTCGTCCTGCCCGGCGTGCTCGACGTGCACGTCCACCTCGAACTCCCCTTCATGGGGGCCGTCTCGGCCGACGACTACCGCACCGGCACGCGCGCCGGGGCGCGCGGTGGCGTCACGACCGTCATCGACTTCGCCATCCCGTACGCCGGGGAGTCGCTGAACGACGCGGCCGACAACTGGATGGCGAAGGCCGAGGGGAAGGCGCTCATCGACTACACGTTCCACATCTGCGTCACCCGCTGGGCCGAGCACAAGGACCAGATCGAGGGGATGGTGAAGCGCGGCTTCCCGACGTTCAAGGAGTTCATGATCTACGAGTCGGAGGGCTGGCAGTCCGACGACCGGGCCATGTTCGACACGCTGGAGAAGATGCGGGACTACGGCGCGATGCTCCTCGTCCACGCCGAGTCCGCCCGCGTGCTCGACGAACTCATCGCGCGCCACCACACGCCCGAACTCATGGCCGAGTACGGCGCGCGGCTCCACGCGATGACGCGGCCCAACTTCATCGAGGCCGAGGCCATCCAGCGCGCCGTGGCGTGGTGCGAGGTCACCGGCGGGCCCCTCTACATCGTCCACATGTCGACGGCCGAGGGCACCGACATCGTCCGCGCCGCGCAGGCGCGCGGGGTGCCCGTGCTGGCCGAGACGTGCGCGCAGTACCTCGTCCTGGACGACTCCGTGTTCGCGCGCGAGGACGGCCACCTCTTCGCCTGCTGCCCCCAGCTCAAGAAGCCCGAGGACGCCGCGCGCCTCTGGCAGGGCCTCCGCGACGGCGAGGTGTCGGTGATCTCGACAGACACCTGCACGTTCACGCGCGAGCAGAAGGCGATGTGGGGCGGGGACTGGACGAAGATCCCCATGGGGATGCCCGGCCTGGAGACGCTCCTCCCGCTCTCGTACACGCACGGCGTGCTCGGCGGCCGGCTCTCGCTGGAGGAGCTGTGCATGAAGCTCTCCACGAACCCCGCCCGCATCATGGGGCTCTACCCCCGCAAGGGGGCCATCCAGGTGGGCGCCGACGCCGACCTCGCCATCATCCACCCCACCCGCACCATCCGCGTGGACCCCGCCACGATGGAGACGAACGCGGACTGGTCGCCCTTCGAGGGCTGGGACCTCGCCGGGTTCTCGCGCACGACGCTCTCGCGCGGCGAGGTGATCGTGGACGACTACGCCGTCGTCGGGCAGGAGGGCCGCGGGAAGTGGCTCCCCCGCACCACCGCCGGCCTCCCCGCCCGCGAACGCGCCGCAGCTGCCTGATGGAGGGCACGAGACGGAGCACGCGGCTCATTTAGCGTTTATAGCGTTTATCTTTGGATGCAGAGGGGGCTACGCCGGCCCCCTGCACCCGCACCGCCATGACGCCCAACCGACTCGACCCCTCCACCATCGCCCCTGAGGCGCTGGAGGCGCTCGCCGACATGCTCGCCCGGCCGGGCCACGTCGCACTCATCGACGACGAGGGGCGACGGGCCGAGCTTCCGGCCCCGCTCTTCCACCACTTCGTACGCGTCGTGCGGCTGATGGCGGAGCGTCGGCCGGTCGTCCTCATCCCGGAGGACGAGGAATACACGACCCAGGCCGCCGCCGATCACCTCGGCGTGTCCCGGCAGCACCTCGTGGATCTGCTGGAGGGCGGGCGGATCCCCTTTCACCGGGTCGGCACGCACCGCCGCGTGGTGCTCCGGGACCTCCTCGCCTTCGAGCGGCAGCGGGATCAGGAGCGCCGCGCCGCGCTGGACAAGCTGGCGCAGGCCGTGGACGAAGCGGGCCTTTACGACGCCTCGTACACCGGCGACGAATGAAGGCCGACTTCCGGGTCTTCCTCGATGCGTGCGTCCTCGCCAACTACGGCGTGTGCGACCTCCTGCTCCGCCTCGCGGAACGGCCCCGGCAGTACCTCCCGCTCTGGTCAGAGGACGTGCTTGGCGAGACGTACCGGACGCATACGGAGCGGCTCGGGTGGCCTGAAGGGTTGGCCGCGTCGTTCGGGCGTGAGCTTCGGGCGCACTTCCCCGAGGCGCTCACCTCGGGGTATGCGCATCTGCTCCCGGCAGTCACGAACGATCTGAAGGACCGGCACGTGCTGGCGGCAGCCATCCACGCGGGCGCGGACGTGATCCTCACGTTCAACCTCAAGGACTTCCCGGACGAGGCGCTGGCACCCTGGGGAATCGCTGCGCGGCACCCGCAGGACTACCTGCTGACGCTCTACGAGATGGACGGCAAACAGGTCGTCAGTCGCGTCGCCGCCATCGCCGCGAAGCGCGGGCTGAGTCAGGAGGACGTCCTGCTGCGTCTCGGGAAGTCGCTGCCCGCGTTTGCAACCCGGCTGCTGGACGATCTCCGCCTGGGCTGAAGTGTTGAGAGGGCCGTGGGAAGGGGCGTCCCCGCATCACCGCCGGTCTCCCCGCCCGCGAGGGGTTTCTATACGGTCCGCAGGGCCGGATCGGTCGGGGGGAGCGCCAGGGTTGGAAGCCCGCGCGCGCCGCCCACACGTCCGCGGTCGGGGTGCCCGTCGCCGCCCGCCTCGTGTCCGGCGCCGTCCCCGGAGTGCCCGCTCGGCGCTGCCACGCTGCGGGGGAGCGTGACGGTGAACGTGCTCCCGTGCCCGGGCGCGCTCTCGACGACGATCGTGCCGCCCATCAGCACGACGAGCCGCTTCGTGATGGCGAGCCCGAGCCCGTTCCCCTCGTGCGTCCGCTCGTGCCCCTCGCTCTCCTGCTTGAACTCGTCGAAGAGGTGCGGGAGGAAGGCGGCGGCGATTCCCACGCCGGTGTCGGTCACGCGCAGGTACACCCCGTCCGCGCCGGTGCCGGCCGTGACCGTGACGCCCCCGTGCTCGGTGAACTTGATGGCGTTGCCGATGAGGTTCACGAGCACGCGGCCGAGCGCCGCCCGGTCGGCCCGTGCGGGCGCGGTCGCCCCGGCCAGCACCAGCTGGAGCCCCTTCTGCTCGGCGAGGGGACGGAGCACGCGGATCGCCTCGTCGGCCTCGGCGAGGGTATCCACCGGCACGACGTTGAGCCGCTGCGTGCCGCTCTCCAACTGGGCGAGGTCGAGCACGGAGTTCAGCGTATCCATCAGGCGCTGCCCGCTCTTCTCGATGAGGCCGACGAACTCCCGGTGCTGCGGGTCCGTCACCTCCTCGGCGAGCACGCTCGTGAACCCGAGGATGCCCGTGAGCGGCGTCCGGATCTCGTGGCTCATGTTGGTTAGGAAGACGCTCTTCGCCCGCGCAGCGGCCTCCGCGGCGTCGCGGGCCACCTCCAGCGAGTGCACGGTGTCGGTCAGTTCCTGCGTCCGCTCGGCGATCAGCCGGGTCAGCCGCGCCTCGACCTGCTTCTGCACGAGGAGCTTGTAGTCGAAGAAGATGGTCAGCAGCGTGCCGGCCAGGAGCAGGAGCGTCGTCGCGGCGATCGTGAGGGCGAGCCAGACGTTGGTGGTCGGCTCCGCCATCGCGCCGTGGTGCGCGCCGGGGAGGTGGGTGTAGACGGCGGCGGCCATGCCCGTGTAGTGCATGCCGCAGATGGCGAGCCCCATCACGAGCGCCGCCCCCACCTTGTAGCCGAGGTGGTCCTCCCGCCGCGACGCGACCGCGAACGCGATCCACAGCGCGGCCGTGGCGGCGAGGACGGCCAGGACGACGGACGCCGCGAAGAGGGCCGGGTCGTAGTGGATCGTGGCCTCCATCCGCATCGCGGCCATGCCGGTGTAGTGCATGGCGGCGATCCCGAGCCCCATCACGAGCCCGCTCAGGCCGAGGCGCACGACCGTGATCCGCGGGCGTGAGCCGATGTAGAGGGCGAACCCGGAGGCGAGCACGCCGACCCCCATCGACAGGGCGGTCACGCCCACGTCGTAGGAGAACGACATCGCCATGCGGAACGCCAGCATCCCGACGAAGTGCATGGACCAGATCCCGATGCCCATCGAGAAGGCGCCGGCGACGAGCCAGCGCCCGGCGGCGCGCCCGTCGCTCTGCGCCACGCGCCGGGCCAGCGCCAGCGCGGTGAACGAGGCGACGACGGCGATCAGGTACGAGAGCAGGACGAGGAACGGGTCGTAGCTGCCCGTCATCGTCGCCATGTCGTGCACGGAGGTCTCAGGTAAGCCGGCAGGGCGACGCCGCCGGACCCCGAACGGGGCTCGGCGCTCCCGGGGTTAGCCGGGAGGGCATGCGTCGTCGAGGCCGGAGGCTTTAACTCGGATACTCGGCGTATCGGCCGGGGAAGTAACGGGCTAAAGCCATCGGGCACGGGCGCCCGTCGGTCTCCCCGTTAGGCTTCTTCCATTAGCAGTTCGTACGAGCGGAGGCGGGCGGCGTGGTCGTGGACGAGCGTCGTCACCATCACCTCGTCGGCCCCGGCCTCGGCGGCCATCGCGTCGATGCGGGCGCGGACCTGGGCGGGCGTGCCCACAATCACGAGTTCGCGGCGGGACTGGATGGAGGCGCGCTCGATCTCGGTGTACGGGTAGTCCCGCGCCTCCTCGGGGCTGGGGAAGGGGGCGTACTCGCCGCGCTGGAGGCGGACCCACGTCAGGTCCATCGCCGTGGCGTGGTACGCGGCCTCTTCTTCCGTGGGGGCGCAGACGGCGGCGACGGCGAGGATGGCGTGGGGCGCAGGGAATTCGGGCGAGGGCGCGAACGCGGCGCGGTAGGCTTCGAGGGCCGGGGCGGCGGGGGCCGGGCTGAAGTGGCTCGCGAAGGCGTAGCCCAGTCCGCTCTCGCCTGCGAACCGCGCGCTCGCGCCGCTGGAGCCGAGGAGCCAGATGGGCGGGAGCGGCGTGTCGGTCGGCACGGCCGTCACCCCTGCCAGCGGGTGCCCCGCCGCGAAGCCGTCGCCGGTGTAGGCGACGAGTTCGGCGAGCTGGCTGGGGAAGGCGTCGGGGTCGAAGGCGCGGAGGGCACGCGTCGTTCGCGGGTCGGTGCCGGGCGCGCGCCCCACGCCGAGGTCGATGCGCCCGGGGTAGAGCGCCGCCAGCGTGCGGAACTGCTCGGCGAGCTGGAGCGGGACGTGGTTCTGCATCATCACCCCGCCCGAGCCCACGTGGATCCTTTCCGTTGCGGCGGCGGCGTGGGCGATGAGGAGTTCGGGCGCCGCGCTGGCGATGCTCGGCATCCCGTGGTGCTCGGCGTACCAGATCCGCACGTAGCCCAGCTTTTCAGCTAGCCGCGCGAGGTCGGCCATGCGGCGGAGCGCCTCGGCGGGCGTGGTGCCGGAGGGGACGGGGACGAGGTCGAGGACCGACAGGGGGACGGACGGCATGAGAGCGGGGAGGTGTTTGGCTGCCCTACCGCGCTCGCATGAGCGGGGCTCCGCCGTCCCCGAAGAGTCCACATTTGCGCCCTGCATCACGCGCTCTCAGGAGATATAGTCCGCCCCTCCTCAGACGAGGAGGGGCAGCGCCCAGCGAAGCGCAGGCGCGGGGAGGTTGACCGGAATGGCGATGCCCGTCCGAGACGAAAGACCCCCCGCCCTCCGCCCATCGCGGCTGGCGCCGCTCACGCGCGGAGGCCTGTCCCCCTTGAAGCGGGGACAATTGGGGTCTGTGGCCCCTCCGGTGGATCCCTCCATCATCCGCCCCTCCTACTCTGAGGAGGGGCAGCCCGAGTACAGCGAGGGCGGGGTGGTGTGATCGGGGCGCCGGTGCCGCATCGGTTCTACCACCCCTAACCCCTCCTGTTCTGCTCCGCAGACCTCCGGTTCAGGAGGGGGACTGAGCCTCGCATTCCCGAGCGATCCCTCAGGCCGTGAGAGCCTCTTCCTTCACGGGCTCAGGCGTAACCAGAGACGGCAGCGCGGCGCGGAAGAGGACGATGGTTTCGCCCCGGCCCCGGAGGGCGACCGGGCCCAGCCGCTCCAGCGTGAGGCCGTCCGGCGTCTCCAGCAGTTGCATCGCCGCCTCCGAGACGAGGAGGCGGGCGTCCAGCTTGCGGCACTGCCCGACGATGCGCGAGGCGGCGTTGACGGTGTCGCCGCTGTGGACGATGTCCTTCTTGAGGTCGCCCACCTCGGCCGTCACGACGGGGCCGACGTGGATGCCCGCCTTGAACGTGGGGGCGACGCCGTAGCGCGCCTCGTAGCGCGCCCGGTCCGCCGTCAGGTGATTCTCCAGCAGCGCGAATGCCTGGAGCGCGTTCCCGGTCGCACGGCCCTTGCGTACGGGCCACGTCACGACCACCTCGTCGCCGACGTACTGGTAGATCTGCCCGCGCGTCGCCAGCACGGGCTCGCTCACGTCGTAGAAGAAGTCGTTCTTGAACTGGTTGAACAGGGCCGGGCCCAGCCGCTCGGCGATGCCGGTGGAGTCGGTGAGGTCGGCGAAGAGGAACACCCGCTCCTCGGGCACCGGCCGCGCGTAGCGACCGAAGAGGAGCGCCCGCAACGTGCCCGGCCCCAGCATGAGCCGGACCTGCCGGGTGTAGTTGATCCACACGCTTGCCAGCGCGAGCAGCCCGATCACGGTCCAGAAGAGCCGGCCGCCGATCATCTCGTGGTACACGGGCGCGGCCAGCACCGTCCGCAGCGGGAGGTCGAACTCGGCGGAGGCGGCGAGCGCCGATAGCACGGTCACGGCCACGCCCGCCGCCCCGGCGTAGAAGAGCGTCCGTCCCAGAAACATCCCGCGCGAGGTGAGGCGGTGGACGATGCGCGGGAGCCAGAACAGTTCGTAGAGCGCCCCGAGCAGCCCCAGCGCGATCCCGACGACGAGGGGGAGCCCCGGGAGCACCGAGAGGTCGAGCCCCTGCCCCCGGAGCAGGAGCGTGACGAACCCGACCGCGATCACCCACGTCACGATGCTGCCGAGCACGAACCGGGTCCGGCGCATGAGCGTGATCCACCACATGGCGCGGGAGGGAAGGGCGGGACAGACGGGGAGCAGGCCCTACGCTGACGGGGCGGGCGAGGCTCCGGGGTGCGGCCACCGGGGCCGCGCTACTCGTAGCGGAGGGCCTCAATGGGGTCGAGGGCGGCGGCCTTGCGGGCGGGGTAGTAGCCGAAGAAGATGCCCACGCCGACGGAGAACCCCACGGCCAGCAGCACGACGGAGAGCCCGACGACCACGGCGAAGTCGGTGACGAGGCTGATGAGCAGGGCGAGGGCGAAGGCGAAGGCGGTGCCGATGAGCCCGCCGATCACGCTCAGCACGACGGCCTCGATGAGGAACTGCGCCAGCACGTCGGCCCCGCGCGCCCCGACGGCGAGGCGGATCCCGATCTCGCGCGTGCGCTCGGTCACGCTCACGAGCATGATGTTCATGATGCCGATGCCGCCCACGACGAGGGAGATCCCGGCGATGGCGCCGAGCAGCAGCGTCAGCGTGGTCATGGCCGTCGTGGCGAACGAGATGATGTCCCCCACGTTCTCCAGATCGAAGTCGTCCTCCTCGCCCACGCGGATGCGGTGCTCGGCCTGCAGGATTTCGCGGACCTCCGCCTCGGCCGCCTCCATCCGGTCCTCGGAGATGGCGCTGGCGAAGATCATCTGGGCGTTGCGCCCGCCCGCTAGCCGGTAGAGCACGGACGACACCGGGGCGAGGATCACGTCGTCCTCGTCGCCGCCCATCCCGCTGCTGCCCTTGCTGGCGAGCACGCCGATCACGCGGAAGGGGACGTTGCGGATGCGGATCTGCGCCCCGACGGGGTTCTGGCCGGGGAACAGCTCCTCGGCCACGGTCTGCCCGATCACGGCCACCTTGGCGCGGGCGCGCACCTCGCGCTCGCCGAAGAACGAGCCCTCGGCGATCTCCCAGTTCCGCACCGCCGGGAAGTCGGGGGAGACGCCCTGGATCTGTGTCGGCCAGTTCCCCGAGCCGCCGATGACCTGCGCGCCGACGACCACGACGGGCGAGACGCCGGCCAGTTCGGTGCTCTGCTCGCGGAGGGCGTCGGCGTCCTCCAGCGTGAGCGTGCTCCCGCTGGCGTCGCTGACACCGCCGCGCCGCTGCGCAGCCGGGGTGATGATGAGGAGGTTCGTGCCGAGCCCCTCGATCTGCTCGCCGATGTAGCGCTGGGCGCTCTGGCCGAGGCTCACGAGCACGACCACGGCCCAGACGCCGATGATGACGCCGAGCATCGTGAGCAGGCTCCGCATCCGGTTCTTCAGGATGCTCGTGAGCGCGGCCTGGAGCAGCTTCCTCCACTTCATGGCGTGTCGCGGTCGGGCCCGGCACTATCCAGTGCGGCGAGGTCGGCGCGAGCGTCGTGGCGGTTCGCCACGGGCTCGTCGCGGATGATCCGGCCGTCGCGAAGCTCGACGATGCGGCGGGTGTAGAGCGCCACCTCGGGCTCGTGGGTCACGACGAGGATCGTGATCCCGGCGTCGTTCAGCTCCTGAAAGAGCGCCATCACGTCCGTCGTCGTGCGGGTGTCGAGGTTCCCCGTGGGCTCGTCGGCGAAGACGACGGCGGGGTCGGTGACGAGGGCGCGGGCGATGGCGACGCGCTGCTGCTGCCCGCCCGAGAGCTGGCTCGGCACATGGTCGAGGCGGTCGCCCAGCCCCACGCGCTCCAGCGACTGGATGGCGCGCGCGCGGGGGTTCGCGATGCGGCCCGTGCGGTCGTAGAGCAGGGGGAGCATCACGTTGTCCACGGCGTCCGTCCGCGCCAGCAGGTTGAACCCCTGGAAGACGAACCCCAGCTTCTGGTTGCGGATGTCGGCCCGCTCGTCGCGGCTGAGCCCGCTCACCTCCACGCCGTCGAGGAGGTAGGAGCCCTCGGTGGGGGTGTCGAGGCAGCCCAGCAGGTTCATCAGCGTGCTCTTGCCCGAGCCCGACGCCCCCATGATGGCGACGAACTCCCCCCGGTCCACCCGGAGGTCCACGCCGCGCAGGGCGTGGACGGGCTCGGCGGCGACGTAGGTCCGCGTGAGCCCCCGCGTGAGGATGACCGCATCCTGCTGGTTTGCTTCCATCCTAGTCCCCGTCGCCGAAGCGGATCTCGGTGCCCTCGCTCTGGCCCAGCACCACGGCGAGGCCCGGCCGCACGATGGACTGTGACGCCGGGAGCGGGGCGACGGCCGTCATCCCGCCGTCGGTCGCCAGCTCGCGCACGGACGCCGGGCGCAGGTCGCCTTCGGCGTCGAGGTACCACAGCTCCACCACATCGGGCTGCGGCGTCGCGGGCGCGGCCGGGGCGTCCGGGGTCGCGGCGGGTTCGTCGCCCGCAGCGGCGGCGGAGTCGCGCCGGGCGCGGCGCTCTTCCCGGAGGTCGGCGCGCACGTTGGGCGGCGGCTCGTACCGGAACGCCGCCGCCGGGACGAGCAGGGCGTCCTCGATCTCCGCCACCACGAAATCGACCGTCGCCGTCATGCCCGGCAAGAGCAGGTCGTCCTCGTTCACGGCGTCCACGACGACGGTGTAGGTGACGACGTTCGAGACCGTCTCGGGCTGGAGCCGCACCTCGCGCGCGACGCCGTGGAACGTCCGCTCGGGGTAGGCGGCCACGGTGAACCGCGCCTCCTGCCCCGGCCGGATCAGCCCCACGTCGCTCTCGTCCACCTGCGCCAGGATCTCCATCTCGGCCAGGTCCTCCGCGATCACGAAAAGGGTTGGCGTGGAAAAACTGGCCGCGACGGTCTGCCCCTCCTCGATGCTCCGCTGGATGATGAGGCCGGAGATGGGGGCGCGGATCTCGGCGAAGTTGCGGTTCGTGCGGGCCTGCGTGAGCGCGGCGCGGGCCGAGGCCACGCCCGCGCGGGCCGAGGCGACGCCCGCCTGCGCGGCGGCCACGCCGCCCTGCGCGGAGCGGACGGACGACTCGGCCGTGGCGACGGCCGTCTGGAGCGGCACAAACTCCCGCGCCGAGAGGTAGCCCGCGTCGAAGAGCGGGCGGCTCCGCGCGATGGCGGCCTGCGCCTCGGTGCGCTGGGCCTGCGCCTGCGTCACCTGTGCCTGCGCCTGCGTCACCTGCGCCTCCGCCTGCCGCTGCGATGCCAGCGCCCGGTCCACGCCCGCCGTCGCGTCGCGGATCTGGGCGTCGAGGGCCTCCGTGTCGAGCGTGGCGAGGATCTGCCCCCGCTCGACGCGGGCGTTGAAGTCCACGAACACCCGTGCGACGATGCCCGACACCTGCGTGCCGACCTCGACGGTGCCGACGGCGCCGAGCGTGCCGGTGGCGGAGACGAGCGATTCGAGGTCGCCCCGGCGGATCTCCTCCGTTTCGTAGAGCGAGGGGCGCTCGCCGTCCCCGCCGCACCCGCGGGCGACGAGGACGATCACCACCAGCACGACGGCAGCGATGATGAGATTCCGGGGACGGAAGAACCGCTTCATAGGGTCAGTCGAGGGCGACGAGGAGGTCGCCGAGGAGGCCGGTCTGGTAGGCCACGGCGATGCGGCCGAGGAGGAGGTCGAAGCGGGCCGTCGTCACGTCGGTCTCGGCCTGGACGAGCGTGCGGCGCGCGTCGAGCACGTCGAGGAAGATCCCGGCGCCGACGCTGTAGCGCGCCTCGGTCGCGGCGAGCGCCTCGCGTGCGGCGGCGACGCCTTCGGCGGCAGCGGCGAGCCGTGCGGTGGCAGCCTCCACGTCGAGCACGGCCGTCTCCACGTCGGCCGCCACCTGAAGCCGCCGCAGTTCGAGCACGGCCTCGGCGTCGGACAGGAGCACCCCGGCACGCTCGACGGCCCGCCGCGTGCGGCCCTGGTCGAGGATCGGGACGGAGAGGGTGACGCCGACGCTCGCGCGCGGGTTCACGTCGGCGAGTTGCCGGGCGATGCCACGCTCGTCGTCGAGCGTCGAAGCGCTCGTGCCGGCGGTGCTGCCCAGCGAGAGGGACGGCGAACGGCCCGTGCGGGCCCCCGCCACGTCGAACCGCGCGGCTTCGATAAGTGCGGCCTGCGCGTCCAGATCGGCGCGTTCGGCCAGCGCCCGCGCTACGAGTGTTTGTGTGTCGGTCCCGGCGAGCGGGGCTGCCAGCAGCGTGTCGGCCACGGGGGCGAGCGCGAGCGGGGTGCCGGGGGGGAGGCGCAGCGTCTGCCGGAGGGAGAGGCGGGCGACGGCCTCGTTGCGCCGCGCCGTCGCGAGGCGCTGCTCGCCCTGCGCGATGGACGCCTGCTGCTGGAGCACGTCGCCCAGCGAGCGGTTCCCCACGTCGTACTCCGCCTGCACCCGCTCCAGCAGCGCCCGGTCGGCCCCGAGGTTCGTTTCCTCGACCTCGACCAGCGCGGCGAACTGGAGCACCTGCACGTACTGCGATGCAGCGAGGCTCGCTACGTCCTCGGCCGTGCGGTCGCGGCTCCGGCGGCTCGCTTCCAGTGCCTGCTCGGCGGCCTGCCGACTCGCGCGGCGGGCGCCGCCGTCGAAGAGGGGGAGGCTGAGCGACGCGCTGGCCGAGAGCCCGGCGCTCGCGTCGCCGTCGGTTCCGAGGGCGGGGCCGGTGGAGTCGGCGCCGAGGACGTAGCCGCGGGCGTAGGTGAGCGTCGGGCCGACGGACAGGGAGAGTTCGGGCTGTCCTGCTGCGGCGGCGCCCTGCCGGTCGAGTTCGCTGAGATCGACCTGATAGCCCGCGCGCTGGAGGTCGAGGCTGCGCGTGAGGGCGAGGCGGACGGCGTCGCCGAGCGTGAGTGTCACGATGGCCGCCGGGTCGCGCGCCGTGTCGGCCGGGACCGTCTGAGCAGCGGCACCCGAAACCAAAAAACCGGCCAGCAGCAAAACCAAAAAAAGCCCCGCGCCCGGGAGCCGGCGCGGGCGGGGCTCTCGGCGGGGCGGGTGGGCAGGCGGCACGGGGCGCAGGGCGTGGACAGGCAGGAGGTTACGCCGTGGGGGATACGGGCGGCACGCCGCCGGGATGCACCCCTGTTACGGCGGGGCCACCCGGCACGTCGAGCCCGTCGAAGATCAGCGCGGTGAGGTAGGCGGCGGCGTCGGCCGGGTTGAGTTCGGGGACCGCCTGCGCCTCGCTCATCCACGGGCAGCGGCCCGCGCCGGAGCGGAGGAGGTAGCCCATCAGCGCCGTGAACGCGACGTGCGCCGTGAGCGTGGCGGGCACCCGGCGGATCTCGCCGCGCGCCATCGCCCCCTCCAGCGCGGGCACCATCGTCTCGACGAGCCGGTTGCGCTGGGCCCGCAGCCGTGCCGCCGCCTCGCCGCCGCCCGCCGAGAGGAGGAGCTGGGGCACCTCGCGGAGGTGGACGAACAGCAGGTCGCGGTGCTGCTCGAAGTAGGCCGCGAAGGCCGTCGCGAAAGCCGTGAACCGGGTCCGCAGGGGCA
>Ga0193752_1001378_pt1 | contig 20305 bp, 24 predicted proteins | sample H1c1metaG_FD_144924 | JGI IMG/M metagenome (GOLD analysis project Ga0193752, IMG submission 144924) | Soil microbial communities from a riparian zone of the East river system, Colorado, United States - H1c1 | ecosystem: Environmental > Terrestrial > Soil > Riparian zone | place: USA: East River...
GCGCGCGTGAAAGCCCTCGACTGACTGGTCGATATCCGCGCCGAATTGATCCTTTCCCCGATAGCGAAGCGCCTTGAACCTCGGAACCAATCCGCGCATGCCGGGGACCGACAAGCATCCCTCCCAGCCGTCTTCGGTTTCTTCGCTAGGCACAGTCAGCTGCGGATTCACCAGGACGGTGAAGGGCACCTGCTCGGCGTCGGGGTATCGCGGATTGTGCGCGACACCAAAAATCACGACCTGTAGCGAAACACCGATTTGCGGCGCCGCGATTCCTGCGCCATTCAGCGATGCCATCGTCTCCTGCATATCGGCAATCAGCGCATGCAGCTCCGGCGTATTAAAGTGCTCCACGGGCTTTGCCTGCTGAAGCAGAATGGGGTCGCCCATTTTCAGTACCGGTCGAACGGCCATAATGCTCTCGCGGTGGAAGGTGGTATTAGCCTACCGACTAGTGACGGATGTTGCACGTCGCTAGAATGCCGAGGCCCGATCGCCAGCCCTCGATATCTTCCGACGTAACCGGAATCCGCCCGAATGGACGAAGCCAGTAGCTTGCACGTCATCGTCTTAGCAGCCGGATCGTCGTCGCGACTCGGCCAGCCTAAGCAATTGGTAAAACTCGGTGGCAGACCCGTCCTGCATACCGTCGTCAGCAATGCCGTTGCGGTGGCCGGGCACGCTGTCACCGTCGTGCTCGGCGCGCATGCGCAGGATCTCACTCGGTTGCTTGCGCACTCACCCGCGTCCGTGGTCATCAATCGGCATTGGGAAGAGGGGATGGCTTCTTCGCTGCGATACGGACTGGCATCGGTGCCGGCGGCGGCTTCGGCGGTGTTAGTGATGCTGGGTGATCATGTCGCCGTCAGCAATGACGATCTCAAACGCCTCATCAACGCGTGGCGTGGGCATGACACCGTGATTGCCGCCAGCGTCTATCAGAGACAGGTGGGCGTGCCCGCAATATTTCCGCGTTGGTGTTTCACCGAATTGGCTGAGTTACGCGGCGACCGCGGCGCGCGAGTCATTCTCGAACGTCACGCGCAGCGGCTGGTTCACGTGCAGATGCCCAATGCAGCCATCGATCTCGATACGCCGGAAGATTTGGCGAAGCTCACCGAACAATTCAAACGCGATCCGGGTGAGACCTTGCATTAAAGGTAGTAGTCGACCGGTCGACGACTACATCCGTCGGCAGTCGCTCGTCCGCGGCATATCCCGTCTCGTCGCCGTAGCGATCGTAGATCGGCGCGAAGTCGGTGCCGTATCCCGCATGGAAGAGTTGCTCAAAGCTGTCAAGCACGAAGTACGTCTTCTGAAAATCGTCGATGAGATAGTTGGTGCGCATAGCGCGGATCAAATCGAAGCGAATCCTATTCGGGATCGGGCTCTCGACGCTGTGCACCGTCTCGCCTTTCGATGACAGGATGCCGGCGCCATAGGCGCGCAAGCCCTCGGCAGTTTCGATCAACCCAAACTCCACCGTGTACCAATACAGTCGCGCCAGCATTTTAATTGCCCGATGCGAATCGGCCTTGGGCCCTGCGGCGCCATACGCTTGCACAAAGCGCGCGAACGTTGGATTCGTAAGCAAAGGCACATGCCCAAAGAAATCGTGGAAGAGATCCGGCTCTTGCAAATAATCGAGCTCGTCGCGATTGCGCATCCACACCGACACCGGGAACCGCCGGTTCGCCAAGTGCGAATAAAAATGATCCTCGGGAATCAATCCCGGCACGGCAACGATGCGCCAGCCCGTCAACGATTGAAGCGTGCGACTCGCTTCGTCGAAATCGGGAATGCGCTCGGCGCTGGCGCCCAACGTCTCGATGCCAGTCAAGATTTCTGGCGCGGCATATTTCTCGAGCAAGGGTCGTTGACGCGCGAAGAGCATTCGCCAAATAGCTTGATCTTCTTCGGTGTAGCGCGAGTAGTCCTGCGAGACGCTGTAGTCCGCGGTGGCGCGCGAGTAGTCGCCGCGCAACGAGACGGCGCTTTGCGTCGGGGCGGAGGGCGCTTGAACCATGGAGGGATGATACGCCGGAAATCTTGCACCGGCTTGTGGCTAGCCGCAAAACCACTAAGGTCTCTCGGCGAGGCCCAAATGAAAAAACTTCGGAGCCCTTCGACCCACTCAGGGTGAGCGGAGATAGGAAGAAGTTAGAGGAAGCGCGAAATAATCTCACGTCCGTTCACCCTGAGTGGGTCGAAGGGCTCTTGCAAGCGCGAGCGAGGTTCGGAAGGGGCATCCACGCTTCAATCCTCGCAAGACACCGCCCGTAACAAATCCGCGAGCCTCTGTCCCGGTTCATCTGTGAACTGCTCCTCCAACATTTGGCTGTTCGTGATGCGATCAAGGCGGAAGTTGCGGAAGTCTTTACGCAGTTCGCACCACGCGCCCAGCGACCACGCGAAGCCCCAAAAGAAAAGACCCAGGGGACGGATTCGGCGGGCCGAGTCGGCGCCTTTCGCATCTTTATAAGTCAACTCAACACAGCGACGACGATCGATAGCGGCGCGCAAGATGTCCATCTGCGCGTTAATGTGCGGGTTGATGAAAAAATCCGGCGAGAACAGCCGTGACGATTCGAGTGTCACGCGTTTGTCTTTAGGTAAAGCACTTGCAATTTTCGAGAGCGCGGATCGCGCGCCTTGTGCGAGTCCGGGGCCGCCCCACGATTCAACCATCCGCGCGCCGATGACGAGCGCTTCAATCTCTGTGTGGCTGAACATCAGTGGCGGCAAGTCGAAGTCCGGATGCAATCGATAGCCAACGCCGGCTTCGCCTTCGATTGGAATTCCAGAGGTAAGCAGGTCGGCGATGTCGCGATAGATCGTACGCTCTGATACCTCCATCCACTCGGCAAGCTGTGCTGCCGTGGTGAGGCGGCGGCCTCGCAAGTGATGGACGATTTCGAAGAGTCGGTCGGCGCGGCGCATGGATGAATACTAGCTGTCGCGTTCGGTTCTCACCCTCTCCCGGTTGCGGGAGAGGGCAGGGTGAGGGGCTGCGGAACGCTTCTTTTTGCGAGGAGAAACAGCGCTCACCACCATCCGCTTCCGCAATCGGGAGAGGGACTCAGATGTGCGCGAGAGCGGAATGAATAACTCCCGCTCCTTCCTTACCTTCGTGAAGTCCCACCAAGGCAACGCCTCGCCCGTTTTCGCCTGATGAATGGCCGCCGCATAGGTGTCCCATACGCACGGATCATGTCGCGAACTTGTCAGGGTTTGGATCTGCGCGTAGAGCTTGTCCGCATTGCAACGCGCCAGCTGCTTCACGGACTGGATTCCCAGCAACTCGAAATCCTTGCGCATCGCTTTGCCGATATTGCGCAACTGCGATAACTCGTCGACATCCTGGCGGCGCTGCGAAAATCGGGTGGCCATACGCTCTCGGGTCTCGTGTTTACTTCAGGTCTGGAAAGTATTCACGCAGCATCCGATCGCGATACGCGATCAAATTGGCGTGACGCAACGCATGCGGACGGATCTGGCTGTTGAAGTAGGGCGACAGCAAGCTGACGACGAACGCGAACACTGTGGCATCGGCGCCGCAAGGACGTGTGCCCATCAAATAGGGCTTCTCGCCGAGAACCGCCGCTAGCGAATCGATAACGCGGCCGGCGAGCTCCGTGATCTCTTCGTTAGAGTGGCGGCCCATGCCATGCGCATGTAAGTTCTTGCGCACGGTGCGGCGTACCAATGGCACGATGAAAACGCGCATCGCCGCAGGAATGGCGTCGAAGAAACGGCGCGGGCCTTTGTCGAAGTTTGCGTCGTCCATCCAGCGCTCATTCACGACTGCCCAATACAAATTGTCCTCCAGCATCTTCTCAACCGACCACGCAATGCCTTTCTCAGCCGCTGTGAGACCTGGATCGAAATCAATGCCGTGCTTCTTTTCTAGGTGCAGACGAATGAAGGTGGAGTCCGCGATCTTCACGTCGCCGTCCGTGATGTACGGCAATTTGCCCTTCGGCGCGCCACCCATGCCCTTCGCTTTGGCTTCATAAGGCACTTTCGAAAGCTTCAGTAGCATTTCCGCCTTGATCACAAAGGGACTGGGGTCGGGCAAACCGAAGAACGGACCAAAGGTGAACAGGGTAATCATTTGTGCTTCTTCTTGTGTGTCTTGGAAAGATGATGCGTCAACGCCATCGCGATGCAAGCTTTTAGTTCCGCCATCGGCACCGGGTCGCCGATATCGAACTCGATGGCGCGGTCGCCTCGGAAATGAAAGCTGTCGGGAAATAAGGTTCTGAAGGAATCCACCAAGTGCGTGTTGCAATTGAAATACATCGCATAGCGCGATTCACTGTCTTTGAGTCGGTTGATTCGAATGGTACTACCGCTCTTAGACTCCGATGTCAGATAAGCAGGCTCGTTCCACTTCAACGTTTCTTCCAACTTACCGACGCCCGGTGTCGCTGCCGCCGTTTCAAGGATCAGCGTGCGCAGCACCAACAACCGTTTACGCAGTGGCGGTGGCCACGACGCAAAGATCTCAGCAGTGGCGGCACTCGGGCGCATGAAGTTACCGAACTATTTTTCCGACCAGACAGCCAGTTGGTTGCCGGCCGGATCGACGAAGTGAAAGCGCCGGCCCCCGGGGAAGGCGTAGATGTCCTTCTGGATCTTGCCTCCCGATGCCACGATCTTTGTCCGGGCGTCTTCTAATTCATTCACGTAGATCACCGGCAATGGCGTCTTGAGTCGATCGCCCTCGTGGGCGCTTAGGCCGCTGGTAATACCGCTGTCCTGAGTATCCGCATACTCCGGCGCCCACTCTTTGTACTTCCATCCAAAGGCCGATGAGTAGAACTGTTGAGTGACCGCGAGCTGCGCCGCATCCGCTGCGGTCAGCTCCAGGTAGTCGATGGAATTGTTGCGATGAACGAGGTTGTCAGACATGTCGATTCTCGGGTTCGAACCTGTTTACTATAAAAAGAAAGAAGACATCTATCCTGAGGCGATGTCGAGTCGTGCATAGGAAAATATCTGATCCTCTGTCCTGTTGCGCTCATCCCGCGACTCTATAAAGCAAAAAAAGAAACTAAGAGCCTTGCGACGGGCTCAGGGTGAGCGGACTCGAGTTGGATCTCATATGTTCTTTCCGATTTCGTTTTCATTTCCGCTCACCCTGAGCTTGTCGAAGGGCTCCTTGCAATTGCGCAGAGTCGCAATCTTCCGAGCGCTTTGGGCTCAGCATGAACGGACAAATAAGTCGTCGTCGGACACATGCTCTCCATTGTCGACTGGCCACGTGCCTTCACGTGATTTATCCAAACGGAGGAAATTCAGCATGCCGTGGCAGCGCGTCCGCAAATTTAACCCAAGGCAGCCGCTTCGAGTCCCAGTAATGCAGGGATGGCTGTAATGTTTCCGGTGCATCGAAGCTGCCTACCGTCAGGTCGATCAATCCTGGAATGTATTCGGCGGTGAAACTGATCTGCGTCCCACACTTTGGACAGAATCCGCGCTGCGCCTCAGGCGACGAGCGATAGAATTGGCGGCCGTTCTCGGTGAACTGCACCTGCGATTCCGAATACATCGCCCAAGCCACTGCCGGCGCGGCGTTTGCTCGGCGACACATCGAGCAGTGACACAACGCGACCACAATGGGCGCTCCCATCACTTGATATCGCACCGCACCGCATTGGCAGCCACCATTCACCTCACTGATGAGTTCGCCCATGGCTACTTAGCCTTTGGCAGAGTGACAGACGGCTTCGAAGTTATGGCCATCCGGGCCAATGACAAACGCGCCGTAATAATTCGGGTGATAGGTGGGCCGCAATCCCGGTGCGCCGTTGTCCTGGCCGCCAGCCGCCAAGGCCGCCGCATGAAACTGCCGGACTTGCTCGCGATTAGCCGCGGCAAACGCGATGTGAATGACTTCCTTCGGCGCTTTGCCAAACGAGCCAAACCAGAATTCACCCTGGCCTCGCCGACCCACCATGGCCCAGCCTTCTGCTTCGGCCGTGACGCCAATCCAAGCGGCTTGATTGCCTGAACCAAGAATTGCTTCATCTTAGGGACGTCGCTGACGCTGAAGCCAATGTCATCGAAGACCATGTCTTGCTCCTTTGCTTGGCCGGCATAGTGCAGGAGGGCTCCTGACAACGTCATGTCAGGAGCCTTGTCTCCGGGTTCAGTTAATCCAGGTCCAGCTCGTGGGGACTGAGAATCGCGACGCTGTCAATTGCGGCGCGCACGTCTAGCCGTTGCTGAATCGCCAACCAACGCTCACGCAGTTTGTTGCCGCTTGGCGTGGGAATCGGGTCATAGACGCGGTGCAGTTCAACAAGCGCGTCGAATCGTGTGGCAGGGGTCGCCAATCTCTGGATTAGTACCTGCGCGGCTTGATCCATGCGGTCTGCCCGCAGTAATCCGGATTGATAAGTCGCCTCATCGTCCAGCCTGTGCGCGGCGAGATAGGCCAATGAATTCTCGATAGACGCCGAATCGCCTGTCTCGAGGGCGACGATAAGCCGCACCGACTCCATCTGCATCTTGCCGAACGGACTGACCGAACCTGTGGTTCGGCTCAGTGCGGCTAAAGCGTCCGATGTCCTGCCCACCCGCGCAAGAATGGCGGCAAGATTGATTTGGTGGCCGACAAGATTAGGAGTCAGCTTGGCGGCCTGCTCGTAGTATTCAACGGCTTCATCTAGGCGATTGAGCCGACGCAGCGCTCGGCCCTTGTTGTTGATGATCCAGGGAAGTTGTTCTGCTTGGTCTTGGTACGGCGAGCCAGTCTTTTGTAACGTCTGGGCAATCGCTTCTGTCGTCAATTGGAGTACTTCGTCGTAACGCTTGGCCCGAAACAGAGCTTCATTCAATTGCGTTAGCGCTTTAAGTGAGCGCGGCCGCTGCTGAACGATCGCCCTACGGGACTCGATATCAAGTTCCGCAACGTCCGACATATCGAAGCGATAGGCATTCGCCTTTACGACCTCGGCAAACCGATTGTCTGCACGCATTCCAACCAGGATCGCTAGATCGTTGATGCCTCGTACAGCCTCATCGGCATGCGCCGCTCGATCGTTCTCCAACAGGTGGAGCGTCAAATCTTTCCAGAGAACTTGGGCTTCCGGCGAATCTGAATTCCAGCCGGTGCGATTCAACGCAAGCAGTAGCTCCCATCGTGCATCGCTCACTGCCGGTGATTTTTCAGATTCCCGAATGATAGTCAAGATGCTGGCGGAAGAGAGAACGCTCAGTTCTTCCGGAAAACCATTGGCCAACGCGCTCAAACTGAGAAGCATTTCCGGCCAGTCGCGCGCTTCCGCCGCTGTCGCGCGAATGCGCCAGCCGGAGCCGCTGACAACTGCGGTTTTATTGGCAGCAATTGCGCGCTCTCGAGCCTTCTTCTTATCGCCGTTATGAAGCGCGAGCTCCGCAGAAGAGATGAGCGATACGTGTTGCTCGCGTGCTGTGAGCTTAGCGAACGACGGATCCGCCACAATGAGGTCGAACTGCTTGTCAGAGACCGCTAAGTTTCCTTTGACGAGTGCGGTGGCAGCCTTGACGACCTGACGCGAGAGCTTCTGGGTTTCCTTGTCGGGCTTCGGCTCAGCCGCGCCCATTGCGATGGCCATCGAGCCAAATACAAGGAGCACTGTGCAAATCAAGCGTCCAATGAAATACATTCTTGACCTCTTCCGTGTCTGTGGAGTTCGCTAAACGCTTAGATGTTTTAGCAGCAACTGCGCGGCCGGATGCAGCGGTTGATCGGCCCGAGTGCAAATGAACAATTGCCGCGTCGCCCACTGATCGCTCAATTGCACCGAGGCGAGATCGAAGGCTTGCAGATACGGTGCGATGGCTTGCTTTGGCAAAATCGTGACACCGAGGCCTGCGGCGACCATCGCACAAGCTGCGTCGAAACTCGCCACGCGAATCCGCAAATCCAACTGCCGGCCCTGTTCGGCAGCCGCTTTTGCCAAGACGTAGTGCAGAGAACTGTTCTGATCTAGTCCAACGAAAGGATAGGCAACCACCTCTGCGAACGCGATGCGCTGATTCGCTGCTGCCGCGTGATCGCGGCGCGTAACCAAGACGAGTTCGTCCTTTCTAAACGGCACAGTCGTAAGCTTATCGAGCCCAGGCAGGTCGCCGACGATCCCTAAGTCCGCACTGTTCTCTTTCACCGCAGCGGCGATGTGCTCGCTAATGTGTTGCTCGAGGTGAACGTGAATCTCGGGATGTTCTTTCAGAAAGGTTGCAAGCAGCGTCGGCAAGAACTCCACGATCGCCGACATATTGGCGAACACCGTCACCTGGCCTCGCATGCCGGCTGAGTGTTTCTGAATTTCTTCTTGTAGCTGCGCCGCTTGATCCAGCAGCTTGCGTGCTTTGATCAAAAACGCATGACCGGCCGACGTCAGTTCCATTCCTCGCGCACCTCGCGAGAACAAGGCGGTGCCGAATGAAGCTTCAAGATCCGACAATCGCTTGCTCACCGCCGACGCAACCGTATGCGATCGCTCTGCCGCGCGCGCAATGCTCCCAGCGTCCGCGACAGCCACGAAAACCTCGAGGTCTTTGAAGTCGAAATGCATGCGGGGAGATTACCGCATGGCTCGTAGGGCCGGAAAGGAAAGGTAACCCTATCCAGCAGATTTTGCGGTCAATTTGTAAATTGCGCCATCCGGTTCGCCTTGGCAGCTGCTACGCGATCGACAAGGTCCTTGTAAATCGGACTACGACCAAACGGGTGGATTACTCTATCGGCGCTAGTCCGTCGCGCAGCAAACGTTACCTGTCGTCCGAACGTGCCGGTACTCGTCAACAGCAGTTCAATGTAACGACCTTTCGACTTGCTCACGCTCAGAATATGCGCAAGCGGAATCACCCTTTGCTCGCTCCCGCGTTTTGCGAGCAAGTGATCGCCACAATCGTACATTTCGTCCATCAGCTGCCAGACGAACTGCTTCGTGATGAACATTCCGACGCCCGCCACAAGGATCGGCAATAGCATCAGTATCCATTGACCCTGCGTCAGCGGCGTCTTCGTAGAGACGACTACCGCTAATATCGCAGACAGTCCCAGAAAGGACACCGGCGCGAACGCCTTGTTGAACTCCATGTGGTCGGCGGAGATTTTCGTCACTCACGTTCCCTCAAGCGCCGTTCTATCTGAGTCCGAATTGTCGGGCTCAACAGTGACCGCCGTTCCGTAGCACAGCACTTCCGTTAATCCGGCCATCAATTCGGTGGCGTCGTAGTGCATGGCGACGATTGCATTCGCGCCGCGCTGGCGGGCGTGCGTGCACATCAGCTCGTATGTTTCCGAGCGAGCCTGTTCGCACAGGTTGGTATAGATCGTGATGTTGCCACCGAACAACGTTTGATTGGCGCCAAAGAAGTTGAAGACGATCGAACGCGATCGAACAGTGATGCCTCGCACCACGCCCAGGCTTTTGACGATCTTGTAGCCCGGCAATACCAGCGCGGTCGTCACCATTGCGTCGTTCATAGCTATCCACTCGGTATGAAGGGGAGTGTGGAGCTTAATCATGAGATGGCGGCTCACTCGAGATAGCGGACCGTCGGTCAAAGCGGGAGGTCGAGCGGCTGAAACATAACCGCGTCCCTTCTTCCCACGCGTACTATTGCCACGCCGCCATGACCCACCATCATTATTTTCCCCCGTCTGCAATATTCCTTCCTCTCGTTCGTCTTGAACCCAGGAGGACGAAATGAAGGAAGCGGATTTCCGCTCACTGATCAAAGGCGAACGTCAGAAGCTCATTCATTATGTGCGATCCCTATTCAAGGAGACCGCCGCAATGGACGCGGAGGATGTCGTCCACGATGTGTTGCTGAAACTGCTGGAGCGCCCTGCCTCATCCGAATCCTTCGATAGTCTGACGGGCTATGTTTATCGCTCGGTGAAGAACCGCGTGATCGATTTGGTGAGAACGCGAAAGTCGACGGTGTCGCTCGACAAGCAACGCGACGACGAAGATGCGAGCTTTGTGGAGTTGCTTGCGGACGGTGCTCCGACGGCCTTTGAGAGTTTGCAAACCGAGGAAGGTGAGCAGGCGCTCTTCGAAGGCCTAAGCGAGTTGACCGACATGGAAAGACAGGTGCTGATCGCTCACGAGTTTGAAGGCATCGCGTTCAAAGATCTGTCGATTCGGTTAAGTATTCCGCTCAATACGTTGCTGTCGCACAAAGCGAGAGCGTTGAAGAAATTGAAAGAACATTTTTCGAGTTTGGAGTGAAGCGTATGCAGATGGATAAGTCTCAAAAAGAGAAGTTCGGACAAGAAATCGGCCAACACATCGCGAAGAAGATTGCGAAGATCGTCGCGATGGTCGTGGGCGGCATTGTCTTTGTGCTCTTCTTCGGCTTCGCGTTAGGTTGGCTGGTCCAATACCTATGGAATGTCACGCTGGCCTCGATGTTCGGCTGGCCTGCTATCACCTACTGGCAGGGAATCGGCATATTTATTTTGGCAAAGCTCCTCTTTGGGTTCGGTCACTTCGGCGGCGGCGGGAAGCATAGAGGCGGCAAGGAAAAACACCACAGAGGCCGAGGCCGTTGGTGGCGAGATCGCGACGCGACTCCGGATGAGACGTCGAATCTCTCTGAGGATGAACAGTTCAAAAAGTATTGGCAGGAAGAGGGCAAGGCCGCCTACGAAGCGTTTGCGGCAAGTCGGAAGGAAGGGGAGAGGACGAAGGCGGGAGAGTAGAGGTGCGTAAAGGAATCCGAGACCGACCCCGACCCTCATCTCAGTCCCACTCAACCTCGAGACGAACTCGAATTCCTAAGAGCCCTTCGACTCACTCAGGGTGAACGGATGGAGAAATATGAGTGACAGAAACGAAGTTTGGTTTTTTTAATCAAAAATGGGTTCCGTTCACCCTGAGTGAGTCGAAGGGCTCTCGTCGTGAGTCAATTCACTCTCTCAATTCCACCTCGTCAAAATCCAATAGATCTCCGGGCGTGCACTTCAATGCTTCGCATAATTTCGCGAGCGTATCGAAGCGCACGCCTTTTACTTTACCGGTACGCAGCAGCGAGAGATTCGCTTCAGTGATGCCGATGTGCTCCGCAAGTTCTTTGGCGCGCATCTTTCTGAGCGCCAACATCACATCGAGTCGAACGATGATGGCCTTCATACAAACGAATCGTTCTCGGTTTTTAGCCGCGTCGCGGCGGCAAGAATGCGGCCTACCACGGAGACGAACAGCGCGAACGCGAGCATGCCGATATGTTCAGGTTCGAAGTGCCAGCGGAAGCCGCCATGGTTCGATACCCAGACGGTGAGGTTCGGCACGACCAAGATCAAGGCGATCATAGCGTGCACAGCATACTCACCCGCTTGCGCCACTCTCGATGCCGCAGCCGCGCTAAAGAACTGACCATCGCAGTAAAGATTTAGCGCACGTTGTAACTGATTGACTGATTCGAACAACAGCATCGCCGGGAGCAGCGAGATCAAACGAAGTCCGACGTCGCGGAATTGGTCACGCCACGGCGATGGATCGTTGGAAGACACCGCGGACCAGATGGCGGGACCAAGCCTAGCTGCGATCGTCACGCCGATAATCACCAGCGCAATGATGGAGAACACCCGTGCGGTACCGGCTAACGCCCGGGCTTCTTTCAAATCGGCGGTCAGGGACTCGGCCATGGCGGAACTCCGTTTTTGTGAAGGAGCTAGAAATTATCACTAAACGATAATTAATGGAAGGATTACTTAACTTTTGCTCCCGGAAATGCGGCTTTGGGGGCCGGCCGGAGGCGCTTTTCCTATTGGTAATAGGGGGTTGGGAGAGTTGGGTAGGTGGATCGCCATCATGGCCGTCCCCCTGCTCTTGAGGCGTGGAAGCAACTCTTCGAAGCGAAGAGCCCTTCGACAAGCCGATTCCAAGCAAGCTCGTCATGCCGGCGAAGGCCCCGTGCTGTCCGGGGAAAAATCTCCCGGATTGCGATTTGAGGCGATAGAAATAGTCCTTGACGGTTAGCTGGATGAACGACGGCTCAACAGCGAAGGCCATGTCGATCGAGCAATTGGCAGTGCGTGGGCGACGATGGATAGATATCCATCGTCCTCTCAACTTTCCCCGGACAGCAGTGGTTCGACAACGGGATGACGACTGTCCTTAGCCGTCTACTCGGGACTGAAACTAGAAAAGGCGCGATGCCTTCTAGCTCAGCAATTCCGCCGGCACCTTACCGCCATTCTCCGCGAGTTTCTGCATGACAACTTTGTGCAGCCAGATATTCATCTGAGCAGAGTCACTCATCTTCTCTTGAGGCACATGAAGTTCCGTCGCGAGCTCCTTACGTGCGGTCAAACTGCTATCGATGCCTAGCAACTTGAGAAGATCGACGATCGACGTCTTCCAATTCAGCTTCTCGGGATTTGCGCTCGCCATCTTCTCGAGCTGCGCAGCGACATCCACTTGGGTGATCGCGCGCGATTGAGTGGGCGCTTGCGAGGGTGCTGTAGACGTGGATTGCGTCGTGCTACTTGTCTTAGGCGCAGAGGGCGCAGCCTTGTCATCGCCAAACCCAAGCTTGGAGAGAATTTTGCCGAAGATACTCATGATGCCTCCAGAGGCTTTGATTGACGTGCTGACACGTTAATCAATTACCTCGGCGAAGACAGTCGGCTCAATCGCTCATTGAAAGTGCGTCATCGCTGACACGAAGACGTTGAGTCGCGCATCGATGAGTCACGGTGCGATTCGTCAGTCGAGCGCGCTCACCATCACGTAGTACCCATCCGGATCGCGGAGCGCAAATTCTAGCGTCCCAGTGGCCGGATTCGTTTCAGGCTCCGTCTCGAGCTGTGCGAGTGATCTTGCGCGGGACAGGGCCGCGTCGAAATCATCCACTCGAAAGAACAGCAATAAGCCGTTACCGGGCGTGGCTAGATCGGGACTAGTAAGCGTCGGATGCTCATGCGCTCCCCAACTATGAAGACACAGCAGAACCGTTCCGTCGGTGTCTTGAATCTGACCGAAGTAGCTATGAGCGGGCGCCGACAGCGCTTGACCGAAGAGCGTTTGATACCAGCGGCAGCTGAGAGCCACATCGGTTACGCCAATAATTGTCCAAATGCGTTTCATGGTTGTCTCCAACATTGCTCTAAGTACGCGCCGCAGGAAATTCTAGCGGAACTCAAGACGACCGAAACGCCTGTCTTGATGGCGAAGAGCTCTCCGCCTCCGCTCATGCAGGGCCTGACGACACGATCCTAAATACGAGAGCCTTCGACGGCTCCTAATACTCCGCAGCTACTGGTCGGTGCACATCGGACTTCGGCGCAATCTCCTTCGCCCCCATGATCAACAGCCAGAGGCCAATCGAGTATTCGCCAAAAAGAGCGAACATCATTGTGTATCTCATGCCCATAGGGAATGTGAGTCCGGGATCGAGCATTTGCCGAACAAAGTCGGTGAGATACGGGAGGCTGTTGAACGCCAGCCACACGCCGATGATCTTTGGCAGGAAGCCGGATTTGAACACGAGATAGCCAAACGGCAAGAGCCAAATGCCCATGAAGAATTCATTCACGTGCACTGAACTCCAGTACCCGCTAACCCGCAACAACACTTGAGCATGAAGTTGCTCAGTGGTGAACGCGGTTTCATACCCCTTTCCATTCAGCAGCGCCAGCAGGTTGAGCTGATCGATATGCCCGGTAAAAAACAAGGGCAGGTGCGCGACACCCAACCCAACCATCATCACCGAAGCGTATTGACTAACAGGCCTCAGGAGCTTGTAGAGCGCAGCGAGCAGAAACAGATAAACGACGCACGCAATCATGCCCACGACAATGCCGAGGCGAAACAGCAATTCGCCGTCTTGAATCGCCTTGATCGTCGCGGCCGCATCGCCTTCGATCAGGAAGCGGCCCGGCACATAGCCGAGGCTGTAAAAGAAGGGTAGGACGAAGAGCACATACCAGGCTCCGGCGATTCTCGCGTTCTTCTTATTGAATTCCATGGCTTCTTCCTTGTTTTAAGAACTCAGTTTGACTCGAACTACTAGACAAAAGGTTGCGACACCGCGGCGCGTTGCCCTCACCCGCCACGAAGCTCGTGCCCGCCATGGACGGCGTAATACCTGCAATGCAGGAGCGATTGCAGGTGAGACCTCTCCCCGGACAGGGAGAGGTTAATCCGGATTCCATTCAGGTTCCCTCTCCCGGATCCTGAGGTTTCCCCACGAATGTCACTTCAAGGTCAGTTACTTATCTAAAGCCACTCCGTTCACCCTGAGATCACCATGGATGGTGCACTGGCAATTGCTCCTGCATTGCCAGTATTACGCCATCCATGGCGGGCATGAATGGTGGCCGGTCACTGCTCCTGCATGACCGCCATTCGGTACATCGCAAGCGATGCCAGCCCATGCGTCTGCATACGCATGGGCGTTCGGCGGAGCAACGTATACGTTGCTGAAAGTCACCGCCTTACCCATGTACCTCGAATTTGCAGGCCGGCGATTGTTCCCTACAACGCCGCCATTCACGACATCCATGTCGATCGAGCAAATCCATCCAGGAGATCGAAGGGATCCGAGAGAAGAAGATCGTTTCGATCCTTCGATCTCCTCAGGACAGGCCGCATTCAACGCGAACGGAAAAGACAGGAAACTAGGCCATTTCATACGTTCTAGATTCGTGGGGAAGCCTCAGCTCCCGGATCAGGGAGAGGGCTAGGGTGAGGGATTCCTGAGGTGAGGATGATCGAAGCGCAGCTTCAACTGTTGGGCATCAATGACTCAGCGCGACCTACATGGATGTAGGGAATGTCGAGCTGGCCGGGAGCATTGACGACCCACCTACACAGATCGAAACCTTCGTGCTTTGCGCATCCCTCGCCTTTATAGCCGTGTTGAGGAGAAGCAAGAGGTTGCTCAAGAAGGCTCATCAAACCACTCTCCCATCAGCCAAGTCCTGAACAGACCTAAGGTGGCCCGTATTTTCCTGCTTGGGTTCTTAATTTGCCGCGTTCGCTGCCGATACGGCGATGGGACACCGTCTTTGCCCACCCGGTTCCCAGCCAGTTGGTCCTCCCAACGTATCGGCGGGCGCCGCACATCACGTCTCCAAGAATGAACTCGACCATGCACACGACCGGATCGACGCCTATGGAAATTGCCCTCGGGGATTCGGATCTCCTGGTTTCCATTAGCGATAGCGCGGGCAACTATGCGTATGCGAACGAGGCCTTCCTTGCGATTCGGCATTGGAAGTGGGAAGACATCAAAGGGACATCGTCGTCGACGGAACGGTCCGACGGCAATCCGCAGCAGATGATGCAGGACATGATCCTGACTGTGCGCAAGCGCAAGCCCTGGACGGGTATCTACAAGAATACTTTGGATAACGGCGATTATTTTTGGTCGCGCGTGAACATGTCGCCGCTGTATGTGGGCGACAAGTACGCCGGCGTCTTGATCGTTCACAGTAAGCCGTCGCAGGCCGAACTCGAGTACATCAAACCGATCTACTCGCAGTTGCTGGCATCAGACAGCCAGCACGTGTTTCGATACGGACGGATGTTTGAGACGAATTTTGTAGGTAAGCTCCAAGTGTGGCATCGGTCAGTCGGTTTGCGCGCGCACATTTGGGGTGGAATGTTGGTAGTGGGTGCGGTGGCGTACTTGAGCCTCGCGTTTGGATACAAAGATCTCTTCGGGCTGCCGATGGTGATTGCCGCAACGTGCACGCTAGGCGCAATAGGCGCGGCCGGTGCGTACATTGTGCAAAAGATCGTCTTGCCGTTTCGCGAGACCGTAAAGTTCGCCAACCGAATTGCGGCCGGCGACCTCAGTACTCAACAAAGTAGCTTTCGCAGCGATGAGATCGGCGATGTGTTCCGTGCACTGACGCAGATGAACGTGAACTTGCGCGCGACCGTGCAAGATGTTCGCGCGGGCATTCACTTGATGAACTCAGCCACGTCCGATATCGCCAGCGGCACCCAAGACTTGTCGAATCGAACCGAGGGGCAGGCCACTAATCTCGCTCAGACCGCCGCGTCGACGAATCAAATGAACGTGACCGTGCGTAACAACTCCGAGATGGCGCGCAAAGCGAGCGAAGTGGCGAGCGCCGCCAACGTATCTGCCGAAAGTGGCGGGACGGCGGTGAGCTCGGTCGTTACGACGATGCGAGACATCTCGCAGTCGAGCAAAAAGATGGCGGACATTGTAGGCACGATCGATGCCATCGCCTTTCAGACCAACATCCTTGCGCTCAATGCGGCTGTCGAAGCGGCACGCGCCGGCGAGCAAGGCCGCGGCTTTGCTGTCGTCGCGTCCGAGGTTCGCAATCTCGCTCAACGTAGTGCGGCATCCGCCAAAGAAGTTCGCACCCTCATCGCGGAAATCATCGATAAGGTCGACAACGGATTTCAGCTGGTTAACACCGCTGGAAAAACCATCGAGGGTGTTGTCGGCCAGGCGCGCACCGTGACCCATCTCGTGAATACGATTGCCACTGCCACCAGCGAGCAGTCGTCCGGCATTGGCCAAATCAACGAAGCGATTGCACAGCTGGACAAGATGACACAACAGAACGCTGTTCTAGTTCAGCAGAGCACGACGTCAGCAGAAAGCTTGCGACAGCAGGCCGCGCGCTTGGTGGACGTGGTGGGCGTCTTCAAGCTCTCGGAGCAAGAAGCAGCGGCCAGATACAGCGCGGTGGATTCTGCGGAAGCGTTTAAGAATCGTGCGGCGTATGCGCAAAGGTTTGGGTTGAAGAGGTAATCCGGCAACGAGAACCCTTGGAGTCCAAAGGGAATCTCACCGGACAAGATTGGATGGCAATGCTTTTGCACGGCCGCCACGACGCTATCCGCGTAGATTTACGATCGTTTCGACTCACTCAACGCGAACGGAGTCAGGCATAAAGGGAGGGGGAGAGCGAGCGACAGAGGACAACATGCCGCCCGAACACCGTTCGCCCTGAGGAGATCGAAGGGATCTTACTTCCTAGGTTCGCCTCGACCCGGTTCCTTTTTTTCCTTTCGCATTCCCCAACCCCATGTCCGAAATTGTCGGAATCTGGTCATTGCGCCATCCGGCCCAGTGGACGATGCTACGCGCTTCGAACTCGTTGCCGTCGCCATGCCCACCACTCGTCCGCCCATTCGCATCGGATTTCTCATATTTCCGGGAGTGACGGCGCTGGATGTCGTGGGGCCTATGGATGCATTCGCGGCCGCGATCAACACCACCCAGAGTGCTCGCTCTTATTACGAATCGATCGTCATCGGCACTCATCGCAGTTCGGTCCGATCCGAATCGGGGCTTCGTTTGTCGCCGGACTGCACGCTGGCATCCGCGCCCGACCTCGATACGGTGATCGTTCCTGGCGGCGCTGGGCTCAGAGAAGCTGCCGTCAATTCCGCCGTGACCGCATGGCTGCAGACTCGCGCACGGCGTATTCGCCGCATTGCGTCCGTGTGCACGGGCATTTATGGACTCGCGCCTACCGGATTAATCGATGGCAGGCGCGTCACTACGCATTGGGCCTTTGCGGATGCAGTGGCACGACAATTTCCAAAACTCAAGATGGACTCCGATGCCATCTATTTACGCGATGGGAAGTTCTATACCACCGCCGGCATGACGGCCGGAATCGATATGTCCTTGGCGATGATTCAGGACGACTGCGGCGCCACTGTCTCGCTTGCCGTCGCGCGCGAACTCGTCGTCTACCTCAAGCGTCCTGGCGGGCAAGAGCAATACTCGCAACCCCTGCGATTTCAATCCGCGAATGCGGATCGATTCGGCGACTTGGTCGCCTGGATCGATGCAAACCTTCACCGCCAGTTAAGCGTAGATGTTCTGGCAAAACGAATACACGTCGGGTCACGTCACTTCAGCCGGCAATTTAAAGACGCAACCGGCCTATCGCCCGCGAGCTTCGTGGAGAGTCGACGATTAGACGAGGCGCGGACGCGCCTTGAGGGCAGTCAAGCTCGCGTGCACGCCATCGCCAATTCGGTGGGCTTCAGAAGCTCCGACGCTTTTCGCCGAGCATTCGAGAGACGCTTTGGCGTCGCACCGCGGCTCTATCGCGAGCGATTCAGATAGACGCGTAATCCAAAGACGAATGGCACTGGTGGCGGGAGAAAGAACATGCTGAGGACGGCACAGCGGCACTACAAGTTCGCGTGGATGTTGGCGCTGATCGGCGCCACTACCCCGATACCCGTTCATTTGGCGGTAGCGCAGGCTCCATTGGAAAAGGGTGTCGATGCCAGTATTCGTCCTGGCGATGATTTCTTTACGTTCGCCAATGCTGAATGGCTCAAGGCGTCCCTGCCGGACGGCAAGAATCGCTGGACCGCGCGCACTGAGATCAACGAGCTCACGCAACAGCAAATGACTCGGTTATACGCCGACATCTCGGCCGCACCGCAAGGCTCTCACGCGCGCAAGGTTGCTGATTTTCGCGCCGCCAACCTTGATGATCTCGCCATTGAGAAGCGAGGGCTCACGCCTATTAAGCCGCTGCTGTCGCGCATCGATAGCGTGCGCGACAAACAGGAACTGGCCCGACTGCTCGGCAGCGAACTGCGTGCCGATGTCGATCCATTAGATTGGGGCATCTACGCTTCGCAGAATCTCTTCGGATTATCGGTCAATCATGGAATACACGGCGAGAAGCGTCGCTTCGCGTACTTGCTGCAAGGCGGACTCGGACTGCCCAGCCCCGATCACTATTTGATTCAGTCGCCTGAGATGCAAGTGACGCGGGTGGCTTATCAAAACTATATCGCTGGTGTCTTGGAGTTGGCCGGCTTCGATCGCACATCGGACCGCGCGCGAGCAATCATTGTGCTGGAAGCCGCCATCGCGAAAACGCACAGCTCAGAGAAGGATTCTGCCGAGGAGCGCAACGCGGACAATGTTTGGTCTATGACCGACGTGGCGGTCAAAGCGCCAGGGATCGACTGGAAGGCTTTTTTCACGGCGGCTCGCCTAGCGCATCTGGATCGCATCGTGGCCTGGCAGCCGAGCGCGATCAAGGGCGAAGCGGCGCTGGTCGCGTCCCAACCGCTGCAGGTTTGGCAAGACTATCTGCGCTTCCATGCCATTCATCGTTACATCGACGTTCTTCCACGTGCTTTCGCGGATGCGGCGAAGGCGCTACGAAAGGCCGGCGGCGAACAAGGTCCAAGCACCAAGCCGCGCGATCAAAATGCCATTGACGCGACGAACCAAGCGATTCCGGAACTTGTAGGCCGTGTATATGTTGAGAAGAACTTCCCTGCAACTTCCAAAGCGCGAGCGCAAACGATTGCGGCGAATGTGATCGGTGCATTTCGAAAACGAATGGACGGCGTCCGATGGATGACGCCCGCGGCCAAGTCCGAGGCGCTCAAGAAATTGAACGCAGTGTATTTCGGTGTCGGCTATCCGGAATCATGGATCGACGATTCAGCCTTAGTCGTTGATGCGACAGACCTAATTGGCAATTTGCGACGCGTCTCAAGCTGGCGCTATACCCAAGCCCGTGCGCGGCTAGATCAACCCGCCGACATTCGCGACTGGATGCTGTCGCCGCACCAAGTCTCAGCAGTGCTGCTCCTGACGCAAAATGCGTACAACTTTCCCGCCGCTCTGATGCAAGCCCCGAAGTTCGATGCCACGGCCTCGGATGCGGAAAACTATGGAGCCCTCGGAGCAATCATCGGCCATGAAGTGAGTCACTTCATCGATACGCTAGGAGCCGACTACGATGCGAGCGGCGCACTGCGACGGTGGTGGACACCTACCGATCTGCAGCAATACCAAGTCGCTGCCGCAAGGTTAGCCAAACAAGTTTCGAGCTATCGCCCGCTGCCCGATCAGGCGATCGACGAGCAACGCAGCTCGGTGGAAAACGTCGCTGACCTTGCGGGCCTCGCCGTAGCGTTCGACGCGCATCGTATGGCACTTGGGAACAGACTCCACGACAAGCAATTTGTGCGGCAGCAGGACCGCCTGTTTTTTATCGGCTTCGCCCGGAGCTGGCGCAGCAAGCAGAGCGAAGATGCATTGCGAGAACAATTGAAAACAGACAATCACGCTCCAGATCGCTTTCGCATCGCCACCGTTCGCAATATCGATGCCTGGTACGAAGCGTTCGACGTTTTGCCGGGCCAAGCGTTGTATTTAGATCCGAAGGAGCGTGTGAGGGTTTGGTGAGGTGACGAGAGATTCGCTGTTTACCGTCCAGTCCGCTCACCCTGAGATTCTATGGTTTTGTGCAAGCGTTTTGTAAGAGCTCTGGCCTAAACGGCAGGCCGGACTTAACGATGGCAAAGGCGAT
>Ga0193752_1001379_pt1 | contig 20299 bp, 18 predicted proteins | sample H1c1metaG_FD_144924 | JGI IMG/M metagenome (GOLD analysis project Ga0193752, IMG submission 144924) | Soil microbial communities from a riparian zone of the East river system, Colorado, United States - H1c1 | ecosystem: Environmental > Terrestrial > Soil > Riparian zone | place: USA: East River...
GTACGCTCCAACGCATCTTCAACCACCAGCCGCGGAGCGGCCGAACGCTGACGGCGATACACCTCGTGCACCTCGCGTTCGTAAACCTTCACCGGCCCGTCCGCAAACTCGAAAACGCCTCTCGACTCGAACACCTCTGTCTCGTGAAGTCTGACCTTTTCCATATTTCTTTCCCCCGTAACGACCGGCCCATTTTCATCAGGGCCTTTCGCACAGTTGAAATGCAAACTACGTGCCAATCCGGTCAAACTATTGCAGAAACAGAGGTTACACAGATCTAAACTATCTTCCGAACTGCACGAAAACACGCGTTTCACGCATCCGTCACGGAAAACGTGTATTCGCCACATGCTATTAGTAGCCCGCAGCGGCGCCGTTGGCGATCAGGGTTGGGTATTTGCCGGACCAGCAGGCGTTGCAGGTTGAGGTTGGGTCGATGCCGATGGCGTCGAGCATGCCGTTGAGCGAGAGATAGCCTAAGGAATCAGCACCGATGTATTCGCAGACCTCTTCGACGGTCATGCGCGATGCGATGAGGTCTTTGCGGTGCGGCGTGTCGACGCCGTAGTAGCATGAGTGAGTGGTCGGCGGGCATGAGATGCGCATATGCACCTCTTTCGCTCCGCATTCACGAACCATTTCGACGATCTTTTTCGACGTGGTCCCGCGGACAATGGAATCATCGACCAGAACGACGCGTTGGCCGTTGATGAGATCTTTTACCGGATTCAATTTCAGCCGCACGCCGAACGAGCGGATCGATTGCGACGGTTCGATAAAGGTGCGGCCGACGTAATGATTGCGGATGATCGCCTGCCTGAAATTGATGCCGGACTGTTTGGCAAAACCGATCGCGGCGGCAACACCGGAATCGGGTACTGGCACGACAAGATCGGCCTCGACCGGATGTTCGACGGCGAGCTGCTTGCCCATTTTGTGGCGCGATTCGTTGACCGATTTGCCGTAGATGATCGAATCGGGCCGCGAGAAATAGACGTGTTCGAAGGTGCAGACGGAATGCGGTTTTTCGGCGAACGGTTTTGAGGTGCTAAGGCCTTGTGCGTTGATGATGACCATCTCGCCCGGCTCGATCTCGCGAATGTATTCGGCATCGATCAGGTCGAACGCACACGTTTCCGACGCGACGCACCACGAATCGCCCTGCTTGCCCAGCACGAGCGGTCGAAAGCCGCGCGGATCACGCACGGCGATCAGACATTTTGGCGTAAGGAATAAAAGCGAAAAAGCGCCCTCTGTATCGCTGAGAACTTTTTCGATCGCCTCGACGATAGTTTTCGCCTGTGTACGGGCGATGGCGTGGAGCAGCGTTTCGGTATCGGACGTGGATGAAAATATCGCACCGGCCTTTTCAAGTTCATTGCGTTTCTGCTCGGCGAACGGCAGATTACCGTTATGACAAACGGCGATCTGGCCATGCTGACAGATCACCGAAAACGGCTGAACTTCCTTTATCGTATTTCGTCCGGTGGTGGAATAACGCGTGTGGCCGATGGCCGCAGCTCCGGTGAGTTTCGAAAGCACGTCTTCGTTCAGCACGTCAGCGACGAGGCCTATCGAACGAAATTGATGAAGCTCTTCGCCATCGCTCGAAACAATGCCGCACGCCTCTTGCCCGCGATGCTGCTGAGCAAACAACCCAAGCTGCGTCAGCGTCGATGCCTCAGTGTGGCCAAAAATGCCAAAAAGTCCGCATTCTTCGTGAAACTTGTCCAGGATCAGATCCATAAACATATTGTAACGTCTGATCGGAAAGAATATAAACGCAGAGACCGCAAAGTACGCAGAGGTGAGCATATTCTTATCTCAGCGTTCCCTGCGATCTCTGCGTTTAAAAATCTTAGTCGGATGGAATGATGCGGCCGCGGCATTCGCCGAAGCCGATGCGGCGAAAGCCTTCGCGTTCGCAGTAGCCGCGCATGATTATCTCGTCGCCGTCTCCGAGAAAGCGGCGGGTTTCGCCGTTGGGAAGCGTTAACGGTTCGGTGCCGCGCCATGTTAGTTCGAGCAGGCAGCCGCGTTCCGACTTTTCCTTGCCGCTGACGGTTCCGGAGGCGATGAGGTCGCCGGTTTGCAGGTTGCAGCCGTTTGATGCGTGGTGCGTCAGCATTTGGCCGACGGTCCAGTAGAGGTCTTTGGTATTCGAGCGTGAAAGCAGGTGCGGTTCGATGTTTTCGTCGCGCATCCTTTCGGTCTGGATGTAAACCTCAAGCGTGATATCAAGCCCGCCGTATTTTTTGTTCTGTTCATTGCTGAGATAATCGAGCGGTTCCGGGTCGCCGTCGGCACGTTCGAAAGCAGATGTGCGGAACGGAGCGAGGGCTTCCATCGTGACAACGAAGGGCGAGATGGTCGTGGCAAAATTCTTTGCGAGAAACGGCCCGAGCGGCTGGTATTCCCAGGCCTGTATGTCGCGGGCGGACCAGTCGTTTACGAGGCACATTCCAAAAATATGCTTCTCGGCATCTGCTATTGGAATGGCTGTTCCCTGCTTATTTCCCTGCCCGACAAAAAAGCCAAGTTCCATTTCGTAATCGAGGTTTTTCGCAGGAATAAAAACCGGCGGTGCTTCCTGCTCGCTCCGGTTCTGCCCGTGCGGCCGTTTGATCTCCGTGCCCGAAATAACAATGCTCGAAGCCCGCCCATGATACCCGATCGGCACGTACTTATAATTCGGCAGAAGCGGAGCATCTGGCCGGAACATTGATCCGACGTTGGTTGCATGGTAGATCGAGCAGTAGAAGTCGGTGTAATCGCCTATGTTCGACTGCGGCATTACGGGAAAAGTGTCGACGACGGGAATCAGGTGCTTACCAATACCTTCACGGATTTTGTCATCCGCGGTTTCTGCGAGAAGTTGGATCAAGTTTTGCCGAAGTCTCTTCCAAAACTCGTTTGAGTTACAAGCCAAAACATCCAACGAAAAGAAATCAGCTCGAAGCATGCCCGAGGCGACGTTCTTCCTGCTTTCTCTCGCTCCGCCAGATAGCAATTCCCAGTCAAAAAGATCATCTTCGGCGCAGTGGGTCAAATCCAACACCTTATCGCCAATCAGAACACCGACGCAGAATTCATGGGGTGTTTCAAACTGTCCTATGGGCAAATTCTGTATCGGGAAGTCCGTATTCGGGTCGTTGGCGGATTCGATCCAGCTTTTAAGGTTCGGGTCGTGGGTTTCGTTGATTTCGTACATAGGCGGAAACACGACCGGTAGGGAGTGTGCCCCGTTTCGGTCAAATCATTTAATTTTCACCGGGTACCCTCGCTACTGCTCAGGTTTCAGCCCGCGTCTCAACCGACTCGGTCGTTCTAAAATTTCGGCAGATCATCTCCTTGACCGTTGATCGTATACTCCACAGCCGCTTCGATGCTGCGTGGCTTCCATAAATATCTCGTACTTCCCCCTCGCGACCAAATCGATTGTTCTAACGCGACCAGTCCAGCCTGACGCAATTCCCGAGTCGCGTTTGCCTTGAAGGCGTTCATGACTATCTTTGGTGCTACTCCTGCCGAAACAACGACATGAGCATGATTGGTCCTAACATTGATCGCAAACAGACCATATCCGCGAACCAAGCACACACCGCGAATTGCTGATTCGACTTGAGATCGCTGTGGGCCATTTAGTAGAAATGGTTCCGAACTCATATTCTGCTCCATTTTTACTGAAAAAACAGGATCGAGCTTGATTCGGTCCGCACCATAGATATTGCGCCCGTGCCTCTCGACGGAACCGTGCTGATCGCCGTGTAGCCACGAGCCGTGTGTCCGAAACGTGATGAAGTAAGCCAGCGGGCGTTCGTTATCGTCCCAATCGTAATCCGACATTGTGAATAATTACAGGGCACACTCGCTACTGCTCGTGTTTCTGCCTAGAGTAGTCCTAAAACTCTTAGATCGGCGATCGGTTCGTCGAATGAGCATGAGCCGAAGGAGTGCATTCCTTTTTGGCGGAGCCAGCCGAGGTGTGCGGTGGTCAGGGTGTGTTCGTCGCGCCATTTTACGCCGAGTTCGCTGAACTGAAACACCTCTTCGAATTCCTCTTCCATCAACTCTTCGAGAAAGCTGACGCGATAGCTTTCGCGGGCAAATCCGGTCATCAGCAGCACGTTCAGAAAGCCGTGCATCGTGCCCTGCGGAGCATCTTCGGTATAAGCGAGCGGCTTAAAACATCGCATCGGGTGATGCAGTCCGGCGGTCGCCTTGAACGGCACATTGGCCGCCATGCAGGTGCGGACAAATCGGATGATCTGCTTCGATGTCGGAAAGGCCTCGGGCGTAACGCCGCCTGTGCGGAGCTTGGCGCGGTGGCCTTTGATAGCGATGGTCGAGACCAGGTCGGCCAATTGCTCGCCGGTCGCGATCTCGAAATATACTGTTACGCCATTCGGCAATGCGGCGACCGTGTTCTCTATCTTCGACGAGGTGTTCGCCTTCACCTCAAGCACATCGCAAACGACGCCAGGACCGTAAGTATTGTTAAATGCCTCGACCCTACGGATCGTATCGTCAATATCGTCGCCCGCCACCACCGCCAAGTGCCACGCACCTTTAGCGTCGCGCGATGCCAGCTCACGTGCGCTTTCGATAAACTCGTCCAGCCGCGAAACAGGCACGACAAAGCGGCCCAGCATCCAGCCGTAATTGCTGTTTTTATAGGTGGCGTAATTGATCACGGCTTCGGGCATCGACACCTGCGAAGGCGGAAAAAGCCCGGCATAATCAATGATCCCGGAAAGCAAAACCCGCACAGATTCCAAAGGGCGGGCTTCCGCTTTGATAGCGTTCATGTCTGGTTCGGTGGGCACACTGTTTACCACGAAAATCATAGTGTTTTGCCGCTGGTTTTACAAATTCGAGGTAATTGCGGCAGCAAACTTGCGAATAGGAACGTGTTTCGGTTATCTTTTCAACGATTCAGGCGAACAAGGAATGCGTGTTTTGGGTATCGATCCGGGCAGTGAAACGCTCGGCTGGGGCGTGGTGGAAGGCAGCGGGCTGAAATACTCGCCGGTCGAATTCGGCACGGTTAGATCCAGCCCACGCGATGCGTTTTCTAAACGGCTGGCAAAGATATACGGCGGCGTTTCGGACGTGATCGACCGGTTTTCGCCGGACGTGCTTTCCATCGAAGAAGCCTTTTACGCCAAGAACGTAAGCGTCGCGATGAAGCTGGGACAGGTCCGCGGCGTAGTGCTGTTGCTGGCGGAACAACGAGCGTTGACGATCGCCGAATATGCACCGAGGTTGATAAAGCAGACCGTCGTTGGCTATGGCAACGCGGAAAAGCATCAGGTGGGTGAGATGGTGAAAATACTGTTGCGGCTAAAGGCAGCCCCGACACCGCACGACGCGGCTGACGCTCTGGCTATCGCAATATGCCATTTTCACCACGCGGGATTTCAGGATCGTATCGCCCGGTCACAAACTAAATAACACTATTTTTTTGCTTATGAAGATCGTACTCACTGCGATATTTATCTGTTTATCGCTTTATTCAATCAATGGATTTGGCCAGAAACGACGGCTCGTTCCGACGGCCCCGGTAACGGCTCGCGAAGTCGGCAAAACGGGTGTCGTTATGGACGAAACGCTTTCCGTTCTGCGCGTAAAGCCCAGCCTGTTTGCCGAACCTGTCCAGCGAATGCGGCGCGGGCGGCAGGTTCGTATTCTGGGCGTAACAGAGGCAGACGGCGTAAAGTTCTTTCGCGTGTCGGCGTTGCCGTCGAGCGCAGGTTGGGTACAGGCGGATGCCGTGTTTGGTAAATTTCGTGATGGCGACGACGCTAGATTGGCAAAGCTGGTGCAGTCGATGAGCGGATTCGACCAGATCGAGACAGCCGTTGAGTTTTTCAATCTCTATCCGCTGTCGCAATTCCGGCCCGCGCTTCTTTTGCTCTACGGCGACCTGCTCGAAGAAACGGCGGCCAAGCTTTCCAGAGATGCGACCTCACGCCTCGACCGCCGCGAAATGGCCGCGTCCGCCGCTCCTCTGCACAGTTATTATTTGAACTTCGTCAGTCTCGATCGCTACCGAAAGCTCGGCGTGCTATTTCTATTTAATTCGAACACGCGCCAATTTCACTACGACGGCTCAAGCTGGAACGAGATCGTGAAGAAATTCCCCGGAACAAACGAAGCCGCCGAAGCACAAAAACGTATCGATTCACTGAAAGAGAAATTGGCAAAGAAACCGTGAACACAAAACGATAGGTTTTCTGTTTTTCTTATTTCGTGGAAAGTTCTTAAGAATTTTTATCCACGAAATACACGAAAAAAATCAAAAAAGCAGTTAATAGTTAAGAGATTTGGCGATCTCGGTGGCGACGCGGGCGTTGTTTTCCAATAAAGCGATGTTTGCTTTTAGGGTGCGGCCTTCGCTTTTTTCGGAAAGTTGGGTAAGCAGGAATGGCGTTATCTCTTTGCCTTTTATTCCTTGCTCCCTTGCCTCGCGGAGCGAATCAAGCAGCATCGGTTCGAGTTCTTCGCTGATGATCTCGAACTCGGCGGGAACCGGAACGGTGATGAGAATGGAGCTTTGAAATTCTAGTTCGTTACGGGCATCGGCGATTTGGGAAACTTCCTTGCCGTTATCAACGCGCTCATCGATCGTGAGGCCGCTCGTCCGCGAATAGAACGCGGGCATTTCGTCGCATTCCCAGCCGAGCACGGTAACGCCGTTTGTCTCCAGCCATTCGCGTGTTGCAGGCAGATCGAGCACGATCTTTGCGCCGGAACAGACGACGATGATCGGCGTGCGGGCCAGTTCAGGCAGATCTGCGGAAACATCGGTGCGGTCGCCGCGGTGTACGCCACCAATGCCGCCAGTCGCGAAAACTCTGATGCCCGCTTGATGAGCTATTAAAGATGTAGTCGCGACGGTCGTCGCACAGGTCAATTTTTTTGCAATGGCGATGGGCAGATCGCGGCGTGAGATCTTGCGAACGTCTTTGACCGTGACCAGCTTTTCGAAATGCTGGTCGCTGAGTCCGACGCAGATCTCGCCGTCGAACAACGCTATCGTCGCCGGCGTCGCATCATTGTCGCGGACGATGCGTTCGACCTTATACGCGGTTTCGATATTTTGCGGGTATGGCAGCCCGTGCGAGATAACCGTCGATTCGAGCGCGACCACCGGCCGGCCGAAATGCAGTGCCGCCGCTACTTCCTCGCTAAACGTGATCTTCATCGATTAGTAGAGACCGTCTGAAAGTAGTTTTGCTCTGTGTTTTTCCGTGCAGTCTGTGATTTCTGTGGTTAAGTCCGAAGGCGAACCACAGAATACACGGAACACACAGAAAAACACGGAAAAGAAAAATGGTTTACGTACAACAAAAACCAACTTACTTAACGAATTTGAAAATGCGGTCGAGTCGCGGGTTCGTGAGGCAGCCGAGAACGCTTCCGTTTGAGGCGCTGCGGTCGCACGACCAGTAAACGAACATCGCGCGGCCGATCACGAGTTCGCGCGGGACAAAGCCCCATCCGCGGCCGTCGTCGCTGTCGTCTCGAGCGTCGCCCATACAGAAAAAGCTGTTTTCGGGAACGGTCATCGGCTTGCCCTGTACGCCGAAGTTATACTGTCGCGTCGGCAGCTTTATCCCTGCCTGAACATCTTTAGTGGTCTGCGAATCATAATAGACATCCCACTTATCATCGGGTTTGCGGTCTTCAAATTCTCGCGTTTCAAGAGCTGCATCATGAATTTTGGTCTCGCCGATGACGCGGTGTTCCGGCAGAAGCTCGCCGTTGATAAAGACCTGATTGTTGCGAAATTCGACAGTTTCGCCGGGTAGGCCGATCACACGCTTTACATAGTTCAATTGATATTTTACGAGCCCGCGGTCGCGGTCAGTGTCGGGCCTAACGCTGTTGCCCGGATATTTGAAAACTATAATGTCGCCGCGCTGAATGTCGCGCATCGGGAGCAGCGGGAGCGGATTGCCGCCGGGGTTGAAGATGAATTTGTTAACGATCAGATAGTCGCCGATCAGGATCGTGTTCTGCATCGATCCGGTCGGAACGGTGACGGCCTGTAGGATGAACGTCATGCCGAACAGCGCCATCACCAGCGTGACGGTCAGCGATTCGAAATATTCACGAAATAACGATTTCGGCGGGCCTTTTGGTTTCTCTTCGGCGGCGGCTTCGGTTTCCCCGTTCTCTTTTTCACTCATAAATGCTGATGTTCAATACGTTAACTTTGCTCGTCCTGTTTCGCTTTCGTTTGCGGCTATCGCTTTTAATGCGTTGCTGGCGGCCATCATTTCGGCGGTTTTTATCGAGCGGCCTGTGCCTGAAGCTTTGCCGTCGTCCCAAACGGCATCGACATAAAATGTGCGGTCATGCGGCTGGCCTTCGGTACTTACCAGTCTGTAAACCGGAGCCGCGAGCTTTTTTGCCTGGAGCGTTTCCTGCAGCAGCGTCTTGTAATCGAGCGAACTTTGGGGCGTGACGCTCTTTAGCTGATCGGCAAAGATGTTTGCGACGAACGCACGAGCGGCAATGTAGCCGCTGTCGAAAAAGATCGCCCCGATTATCGCCTCAAGCGTGTCCGCCAGGATCGCAGGTTTTGTTCGCCCGCCGGATATATCCTCGCCGCGGCCCATTCGCAAATATTGGCCGAGCTGCAGCGTCTCGGCGATCTCAGCCAGCGTCGCCATGCTGACCAGCCGATGCTTCATCAGCGTCAGGTCGCCCTCACCGACGCCGGGATGCTTTGTATAAAGCTGCTCGGCGATCGCCAGGCCAAGCACCGAATCGCCGACGAATTCAAAAGACTCGTTTTCCGATTCTCGGAGTTTCTCCTCCGGCTGGCCCTTCAGATGTTCGTGTGCCCAGGAGCGATGCGTCAGTGCCCGCTCGAGCAATTCGGGCGTAAGAAATTTGTGTCCCAACGAACTTTCAAGCTTGGCGAGGCTCATCGGCGGATAAAGGGTAATTCTATGAATATTAGGAGAAAAAAGAAAGCCGGGCAGTTTTTTACACTACCCGGCCCGATTTCTAGATTTTACCAAAAGAGTTACTTATTCGGCTTCGGCTTAGCTGCGACCGGCTTTGCCGCTGCACCAATCGTTTTCCCCGTTGGTGTGCCGAGACCGCCGCCAAGCTCAGCTCCAACTCCTGTACCATTGGCTGCCCCAACACCTGTACCATTCGCCGCACCGACACCCGTTGTCGTGGTCGTCGTCTTGGCAGGCTCAGGATCGGAGATCGGCTGAACTGCGGATGTCGGATCAGGAAGCGGCTTTGCAACCGCACTGGCTACCCATTCGTTAATGCCGACTTCCTTATCAAAGCGACGTTTGTACAGGTCCTGAACTTGCTTGTAAAGGCCTTCTTTGTAAGTTTTGGCCGCAGGAGTATCATCCTTTGCAACCGACCAGGCACGGCTGAATGCATCCAATGCACGTTCTGTGTAGCCGTTGAAAAGGGCAACTTTAGCTTTGATCTGTTCGTCCAGCTTCAGCTTTTCATCATCGGTGGCTGCCGCTTTTTGTGCTGCGATCAACTTTGCGATCTCTTCGCCGATCGGGCCAGCTTCGGCTATGTAGTTGTCACCGATGGTAGCGTAAACCGGAGCAAAGTTCTTACGGAAGCCCGCTGTTTGCGTTACTTCATAAAAATATGGAACCGCTCCTTTCTTGTTGTTCTGGCCGTAGTAGTTTACGTAACCGAGAATGTAAGCAAGTTCGCTCTGTGCGTCGCTTGCGGCTATCTCGTGCTTCAAGGCTCCGATCGAATCCTTGCCGTCTTTCAACTTACGGTTGTATTTGATCGTTCCGCCTTTGACCTGATCGTAGAGCGTTTTAGCATAACGAAGAGCATCAGCGTTGTACTTGCTGGTCGTCTTGGCAGTCAGAGCCTTCTGAACATCACGCGGTCCAACCGCAGCCATAACGAACATAATGTTTACGTTGTCAGGCTGTTTCGCGAGGATCTCTCTACCTGCGGCATAAAGCTCGTCTGAATTGTCCGAGTTGATAGCTGCGTCAAAACGAGCAAACAATTTGTCAAGTTCGGCTCCTATTTCCATCGCCTTCACTTGCTCTTCAAGCTTTGGAAGTCGCGGCGAAACATATGCTGCTTGATCCTTCCAAGCCTCACAGGCGCCATATTTTTGTGTGAATTCTTTACCAGCCTCGATAGCAATCTTCTTATCGGCGATCGTTTTCTTACCTTGGTTCTCGGTAAATTTGGTGTATAGGGCCGTTGCTGGATCGATCTCCGCGCAAATGTCCTGGGCAAAGGCGGAACTGACGGCTATTGCCGAGAGCATCATCGCCACGGTCAAAAATCTAAAAATCGTTTTCATGTCCTTACTTCCTCCAACTGATAACTAGGTGCTCAACTGATACTGCAAGCAAAACCGGTGCCAAAGACAGTGGTTTTGCGAAAACTCTGATGATGCACCTAAAAGTTTAGTTGCAAGAATTCAGAATTTCGATCGCCTGATTTTGATAGCGAAATATAAGATGCCCGAAATAATTCGGAAAGGTAAATAATCACGCAAATATCGCGTTTCTGTCAAGCAAAAACGATGTTATATCGCCATAAAAAAAGCACCGGAACATTTGCCATGTGGGAAACATTCCGGTGCATTGATTTAATTCAGCTTCTGCGGTTTAGTTTTTGACGATTCGCGGACGGCTTTTCTCTGCCTTGCTCTTATCGTATTGAATCACTACAGGCGGAAAAGAAGGCTTGCTTTGCGTCGTTCTCTGCACCATTTTCTTTGGCACAACCGGCCGGTTTGCCGACGCACCGACCACGATCTGCCTTTGAGTCTGGGCTTCGTCCATCGCCGCCGCATCGTCGTCATCATCCTCATCATCGGCAACCGCAAGATTGCTGTCCGACGGCGAAGGTCTGACGTTCTTCAATGCGAGGTACTTTTCCTGATTTCGCCTGAGGCGCGGGGCCAATGTCCGATAGATCTGTCCTGCGATCGAAGCCGCGTATTTGCCGCGTTCGCCCTCGCCGCGTGTTATCACGACCACGGAATACTGCGGATCTTCGACCGGTGCGACCGATGCGAACAGGCCGATCCACGAACCTTTGAAAATGCACGAACCGGTCTTTCCGGCAATGCCCTGATAGTGATCGACCACGCGATTGGCCGTGCCGTACTCGGCGGCCCCGATCATGCCGGGCAGCATGCCCTGCACGGTTTTGTATGGAACCGAAACCTGCTCACGGAATTTCGGACGAAAACTTGTTCTCAGATTCTGCTGCTTTACTATCTGCGGAACGACCTTTTTGCCGTCGTTCGAAATTGCGGTAACCATCACGGCCAACTGCAAGGGCGTGACCTCAAAATCGTCGCCGTGCGAATAAATACGGGCGTTATTGTTACCGTAGGGCAATTTGCCGGGCGTTTCGCCGTCGGCGTTAATGCCGGTCTTTTCGCCCAGGCCAAGGGTCTTGGCGTAAGCTATCATCTTGGCGTTGCCAAAGTTTGAGCCAACCCGTTGAAAATAACCGTTGTTCGAACGAGCGGTCGCCATATCAAGGCCGAGACCGGACGTGGATGTACCGATGCCGCCTTCTTCATTGATAACGCCTTCGTTCAAACCGCCGACGCCGGTGACGAGTTTGATCGTCGAACACGGCTTGAAGCTGTTCTTGATCGCCCATTCCTGATTGACCATCGACACGACCTTTCCGGTCTTTGCTTCCATTACGACGACCGTGCCGGCACGCGAACCAAGGGCACTGACCGCAGCGTTGCGGATCTCCATATCCTCGCCTTCGAGGTTATCTTTTGCTATGTTCTCCGCAGTTTGATTACGAAGGCCTCGTTCGAATGCCAGCTTGCGTTCGCGGGCCTCGCGGGCGGCCTGTTCGCGGCGACGCTGAGCTTCGATAGCAGCCTGGCGGCGGGCTTCCTCAGCCTTTCGGCGAGCCTCTTCCGCTCTGCGTTGCTTTGCAGACTGTTTCTTATCCGGTTTTTTGGAATCTTTTTCGCGGGAGTTCCTTGCCGAGGCTTTTTCCTTTTTAGGATCTTTCTTTGTTTCCCGGGCGGCTTGCTGGCGTGATGACTTTGTATCGCGTTTGGAATTTCGCGAGTTAGCCTGCTGCTTTTCCTTTTTCGGGTCTTTTTTTACCGTTTTTTTGGCTAACTGTTCTTTTTTCTTATCTTTGCGGGCATCCTTAGCGGGTGTCGCCGTCTTCTTAGCAACGGTCTTCTTTGCCGGGGCTGTTGTTTTTTTCTTTGTCTGGGCCTCAAGGGCGGTCGAAAACAGGAGGGTGGCGATGACAAACAGTAAGCACGTCTTCGCGAAACGCTTTTCTGGCAGGATAAACTTCATTCTTTACCTCAGCTTGACTGGATTTTTTGAGTGAAATGTCGAGGGGACGACAAGAGCGGATGATGTAAAAAAAATTTACCGGCCGCTCGGCTTTGAACAAAAGCTAAAGCAGAATATATCATTGTGTAGTCTTAAGCGCAAGCTTAAGTGATCGCACCCATAAGTAATTCAAATTAATGGGATTTTTTAGCACATTTCGGGGCAGGCTTTTACTGATACTCGCGTTTCTGATCATCGCGACGCTCGGCGTGCAGTATTACGTAAATTTGCTGACGCAGGTTGAGAACAATAACCAACGCGAGATACAGGAGCGCACCTTAGTCGCGGGAATTTCGGTCGGCATCAGCAGCCTGACCAGCCAGGACGACCGCGTCGGCGACCTGATCAATGAACCGGGCCAGACATTTCTTGACGACATCGCAAAGCAGCGGATCAAGGACGTGATCATCGTAGACAATATGTGGCGCGTAACCGACAGTCTCAATCCCGACTATCTGCCCGTCCAAATCGACGGCGGCGAGGTGATCTATAAACCACTGAGCGCCCTGACCGATCTGCCGCCGCTGATGGAAGGCAAACGGCTCGGCGACGATCTGCAAAAGTTCCCAAACAGAAAGACGACCGCAAACCGGAACGCGAATGACGAGGCCCATGCGATCCCGGTCGAGACGAGCCAAGGCCGGTGGTATGTGCTTGTCCTTTTAAGGAACGACAAAAGCGAAGCCACATGGCGGGCCGCGCAGCCACTAATTGCCACGCTTGGCATTCTGTTGATCTCGACGCTGATCACGATCTTTCTCGTTTGGAGATTTACGCGGCCGATCGCGAATCTTTCAAACGCCGCCCGTGAGATCGCCGCCGGAAATCTATCTGTTCGTGTGCCGGATGTTACGCGGGGCGACGAGATCGGACAGCTTGCACAAAACTTTAACGAGATGACAGCGGAATTGGAAAAGAGCCGCGAACTTGAGAGTCAATTGCAGCAAGCCGAAAAGAGCGCTGTGATCGGCCGTTTGGGATCGGCGATCGCTCACGAGATACGCAATCCGCTGAATTACATCAACCTGACGCTCGATCATTTGAGGTCGAAATTTGCACCGGAAGATGCCGGGCAAAAAGCGACGTTCCTAAAGCTGACGACGCAGCTGAAATCCGAGGTGGCGCGGATCAATCAGCAGATCTCTGACTTTCTAAATTATTCGCGTCCCGCTAGCGTGAATCTGAGGCCGATCGGCGCACGGGAAACTATCGAAGATTCGCTCCGCATTGTCGAAGCACAGGCTGCGGAAAACAACATCAAGATCAGCGTCGTCGAGCACGAAGATGTGCCGAAGATAATGGGCGATCCGGAATTTCTGCGTTCCGTCTTTAATAACCTCCTGATCAATGCCGTCCAGGCGATGGGCAGCGAAGGCGGAAACCTGAACCTGAAGATCTCGCCCGATGACGGCTATGTTCGGATCGAGATCTCAGACACCGGCAAGGGCATTCCGCAAGAGAATCTCTGTAAAATATTCGAACCCTATTTTTCGACCAAAGAAACAGGCACCGGATTGGGCCTTGCGATCGTCCAAAAGATCGTCGAGCTGCATAACGGCACGATCGAGGTCGAATCGAGTGAAGGCGAAGGGACGAAGTTTACTGTAAGACTGGTGATGAGTGATAAGTGATGGGTGATGAGGAAACCTTCGGGCCGCCTCGTCACTCATCACTCATCACTTATCACTCATCACTAAATCTATGGCAAGAAAATCAATACTGGTCGTTGATGACGAAAAGAATCAGCGGGAAATTTTAGAGACGATACTGTCGGGTGAGGGTTACGACGTTACGACGGCGAGTTCGGGCGAGGCGGCGATGAAGTTCGTCGAATCGCGGCGGTTCGATCTTGTCTTGACCGATCTGAAAATGACCGGAATGTCGGGCCTCGATCTCTTGAAGGAACTTACGAATTTCGACAAGTCGATCATCGTAATTTTGTTGACCGCACACGGCTCGGTCGATTCGGCAGTGGACGCCCTGCGTTTGGGTGCGTTCGACTATCTGCAAAAGCCATACGACAGCGCCAAGCTGCTCGATACGGTTTCGCGTTCGCTGAATAAACTTTCCGCGCTCGATACGGAGATCGTTTCCGTTTCGCCGGAAATGGACAAGGTCAAAAAGCTGATCCTGAAGATAGCGAAGTCGAACTCGACAGTTCTGATCCGCGGCGAAAGCGGAACCGGAAAGGAACTGATCGCGCGTTCGATACATATGAACAGCCTGCGTGCGAGCGATACGTTTCAGGCGGTAAACTGCGCCGCGATCAACGAAAATTTACTGGAATCCGAACTGTTCGGTCATGAAAAGGGTTCGTTCACAGGAGCGGTCGCCGAGAAGAAAGGTTTGTTCGAGATAGCCGATAACGGCACACTCTTTTTAGACGAGATCGGCGAGCTTGATATTGCCCTGCAGGCAAAACTGCTGCGTGCGTTGCAGGAAAAAGAGATCAGGCGTGTCGGCGGCATTAAGGAAATTCCGATCAACGTCCGTGTGCTGGCAGCGACCAACCGCGATCTTCTGAAAATGACCGAGGAAAAGCGTTTTCGCGAAGACCTCTACTATCGGCTCAATGTGCTCTCGATAGAGATACCGCCGCTTCGCGAACGCCACAGCGATATGCCGGTGCTGATCGATTATTTCGTCAAAAAACATACGCGCGGAACCGACCGGACGATCAACATCGAACCCGCCGCGAAAAAGCTGCTCACTGATTACCATTACCCCGGCAACGTCCGCCAACTTGAATCCGCGATCGAACGCTCAATATTACTCAGTGAAAACGACACGGTCACGCTCGACGACCTGCCGCCCGAAATGACCCACAGCGGCGGCCCGGCAACCACGGCCTCCGGCGATTCCCTATTCAAACTACCGCCCGAAGGCGTCAACTTCGAAGACGTAGAACGCAGCCTGATAATGCAAGCCATGGACCGCACCGACAACAACATTACGAAGTCGGCGAAGTTACTCGGTTTGACGTTTAGAACGCTGCAATACAGGCTGGAGAAATTTGGATTCAAGAAGGACGAGAATAGTGACGAGGGACAAGTGGCGAGTGACGAGGGTTAAGGAATGAGCGAGACTGGAAGCTACAAAAGCCTTATAGTTTGGCAAAAGAGTATATTATTGGTTAAGAATATTTACATTCTGACCGCGAAATTCCCAGGCGAAGAGAAATTTGGACTCGTGTCTCAAATGCGGCGTGCCGCCGTCTCGATTCCCTCAAATATCGCGGAGGGACAGGCACGACGGACGACTCCAGATTTTATTAGGTTTATCTCGATGGCCGAAGGGTCTTTGGCGGAGCTTGACACTCAACTTACAATTTCTGTTGAGCTAGGATATTGTTCTCAAGATCAAACGAATGACTGCGGGAGTTTGAAGGACGAGATTCGCAAGATGCTAAATGCACTTCGCCGGACACTATTGGCGAAGTCACAAGCGAACCAATAACTCGTCACTTTTCACTCGCCACTCGTCACTTAAAATATGGAATGGTTTTCGACACTTAGTTTGGCACTCGGTTCGGCGTGGACGAGCGGGATCAATCTTTACGCCACGGTTTCGGTGCTTGGGCTGCTGCAGAGGTTTGGCGGGGTTAAGCTGCCGGGCGGGCTTGAGGTGTTGGACAATTGGTGGATCATCGGCATCGCCGGCGGGCTTTATATCGTCGAGTTTTTCGCCGACAAGATCCCTTATGTCGATAGCGTTTGGGATGTAGTGCATACGTTCATACGTGTTCCCGCCGGAGCGATCGTCGCCTATGCTGCCGTTTCGGATATGGATCCGGCGATCACTATTCCTGCGACGCTGATCGGCGGCGGACTGTCACTTGCATCTCACGGCACCAAGGCGACCGCGCGTATCGGCGCAAATCTCTCGCCCGAACCTGTTTCGAACTGGATACTTTCCCTCGCCGAAGACGCCATCGCTATCGTCGGAACATTTCTCGCCGTCTTTGCTCCGTTCGTCATTGCGATCGTACTCGTCGTGTTCCTGATCTTTTTCTTCTGGTTCTTCCCAAAAATATTCCGCGCGATCCGCCGCCTTTTCAAAGCAACAGCCGCGTTTTTCCGCGGTGACAGTTTTGAAGAAGTTGCGAGGAAAGCTGGTTAGGCCTCTCTGCGAACTCAGCGATCTCTGCGTTAAGATAATCTTTAACGCAGAGAGCGCTGAGTTTCGCAGAAAGAAGATATGCAACGTATATTTCAGATATTGGCGGTGATACTTGCGGGTGTCGCCGCCTATTTTTTGTGGAAGGGGAATAAGGACGCGACGTTTGTGTCTATAGTTCTCGGCTGTATCTCGTTTTTCCTGAGTGTCCGGTTTCAGGTTAAGGCGAGAAATCAGATACGCGAGGCAGAGCGGCTGGCGGCGGAAAAGGGTGAAACCGAAAACTGAATGTTCGTTTTTTGATCTTCTTGCTCATTCTTGTTCTTCCTGATCTGGTTAGCTCTTTTTGACCACAGGGTCAGATGAACAAGAACGAACAAATCTGAAATCCACGGGTCACTACTGCTTCCGGTTCTGACAGGAAGTGCTGTTTACGTTAGAATTACCCTGTGAAAAAGATCAAAGAACTTCTGGCGAGCAATAAGGAATGGGCCGAGGCTATGAAGGCCGATGACCCGACGTTTTTTGAACGTCTGTCTGAGGCTCAGAATCCGGAATTCCTGTGGATCGGGTGTTCTGACAGCCGTATTTCGCCGACCTCAAGCATCGGGCTGCTGCCTGGCGATATGTTCGTGCACCGCAACGTCGCCAATCTCGTCAACCACAGCGATATGAACTGCCTCGCGGTGATGCAGTTCGCGGTTGAGGTGCTTAGTGTGAGACATATCATCGTCTGCGGGCATTACAACTGCGGCGGTGTAAAGGCTGCTCTCGATGATGCACGCTACGGCCTGGTCGACAACTGGCTGCGGCACATTCAGGACACGATGCACAAGTATGAAGCGGACCTGAATAAATTGCCGGATTACGAAACTCGTCTGGACAAATTGTGCGAGCTAAACGTCATCGAACAGGTTGTCAGCGTCGGCGAGACGACGGTCGTGCAGGATGCGTGGGAACGCGGCCAGCAGCTTTTGCTGCACGGCTGGATATATACGATCGCTGACGGCATCTATCGCGATATGAATATTTCGGTCGGTTCACTCGCGGAACTTGATGCAATGAGAATTAAGACCTTTGAAGATCGAAACTCGATCGGAGCTTTGCATGCGAACTAGATTTCCCCTCTTAGTTTTAACAATCCTGCTTCTCGTCCTTTCGTCATCAGCCCAGATGTCGCGAAAGCCGTCGCCGACGCGCGAACCGGCCGGGGCGATGGACAAAAAGCCGGATTCGAAAAAGAATTCGCTGCTAAAGATTACGTCACGCGAAGAGTTCGACACTATCGCACGCGTTTATCATCAGAATACGCCTTACGCACTGCCGCATACGATGTTCGTGATCGACCGGCGGGCAAAGAACAAGATCTATTTCGTAAATTCGCAGCGGTATAAATTTCACAAGGATTTTCTGCTTGCGACATATCTCGTTCCGCGCGGGGCTGATGTTTTTAAGCCGATCTATATCGACGAGGACCGTCGCTTTATTGTCGGCACGATCGCCTGGCAAAAAACGGTCGATAAATTTACGTGGGAACTGTGGGAAGGCGACCTCGCCACGGCGGCGATAATAAAGTCGGCTAACGAAACGATCAACTCGCATTTCTACACACCGGTCGCGTATAAGCCAAATTCGCTGCGGCAGGAAGACGTTTCCGAAACGCTCGGCATCGACCGCATCTCGCAGGACGGGCTGAACAAGAATCAGGAATATCTCGCGCTCAATACAGGCAAGGCGATCGGCCGCATCCATATAATCGATAAGCTCGACGACACGGTCGAGATAGGCGACAACGAGATCATCGTGCTGAAGGAATTGCCGCAGTCGCTGCCGCCGGTTCGCGGCATTATCGTCGCCAAGCCATCGTCGCCGCTGTCGCATATAAATATTCTGGCAAAGGGCTGGAACATACCGAATATTTACATCAAGGACGCGGACAAATTGTTCAGGGAGTTCGACACTTATTGGGTCGATCTGGACGCCGGACTGACCGATTACAAATTCAACAAGGTGACGGAAGGCAAAAAACTTCCGCCGCCGCCCGACGCCCAAGTTCCGCCCGTTAACCTGACGGAAAACCGCCTTGCAGGGCTTCGCGAAATGCGGAAAAAAGACAGTATCATTTACGGTTCAAAAGCGGCGAACCAGGGCGAGATGATACGTGCTCGCATTCCCGGGATAGTCATTCCGGACGGATTTTCGATTCCTTTCATTTGGTACGCCAAATTTATGAAGGACAACGGGTTTGACGAAAAGATCGCCGAGTATATGGACGATCAGGATTTTGTCCACAACCCGCGCATTCGCCGTCAAAAGCTGGAGCAGTTTCGCAGCGATCTGCAGACGGCACCGTTCGATGATGTGTTAAAGGCTGAGGTAATTAAGCGTTGGAAAACGCAGCTTGGCGGACGGCCGGTGTTTGTGCGGAGTTCGTCGAATTCCGAAGATCTGCCAAATTTCAGCGGAGCCGGTTTGTACTCAAGCGTGGCAAATGTTCGCGAAGCCGACAAGCTGATCGAAGCCGTGAAAAAGGTATGGGCATCACTGTGGAAGTTTGAAGCGTATGAGGCTCGCGTCCGCAATTATGTCGATCAGTCGCACGTTTATATGTCGGCTCTTGTGCAGCTTGGCGTCGATATGCAAAAGGGCGGCGTGATGATAACGAAAGATCCGTTCGACCCGCAGAGCAAAGACTCGGTTTATATCAGCGCCGTGTGCGGACATAACTCGAAGGTCGTGGACAACGCCGGATTGCCCGAACAGATACTGTTCAATCCGCGATCGAACTCCGTGATCGTGATGACCTTGTCGCAGCAGGAAAGCGCTCTGGCATTCGACGAAAACGGCGACCTAAAAGAAACCACCGACAAATGCGCCAACGCACAGAAACGCGTTCTGTCCGACATACAGGCCCGAACACTCGCAAAAACTGCGATCCGCATTCGCACTGTCTTCGGCAAAAAGGAACAGGACATCGAATGGGGCATACTGAACGGACGGATATATATAGTGCAGGCCCGGCCTTATATTGATAAGAATTAGGCCACAGTGTCAGTAGCCCGCACGTAAGTAAGGGCTCATCGCGGCTAACAAGACGTCGCTAAAATCCATATGAAATTAATAATTGTCATCCTCTCTGCAGCGACGCTTGCAACCATCGCATGCAGTTCGACTGCACCAGTAGCACAGAACACAAATTCAAATATGAATCGCCCGATGCGGTCTGAGAAACTGGAATCAACGACCGCGCACACGACCGAGGGGCAGACGCCGAAACCGGCAAACTCGAACAGCGGCGGAAAATTTTCGCAGGGCGGCGAGCCGATCGATACCGCAAAATTCGACGGCACGATCGCTGAGGCCGAAAAAGCCGCTCATGCAAAACCAACCGACGAAGCCGCAAAGAAAACTTTGGCCGAGGCATATTTTGACCGCGGCTTTGCGCTGACCGAGGCTCGTCAATATGCGTCGGCCCTCGGCGATTATCGGCGCGCACTGAAAAACAATCCGAGCCACGAAGAAGCAAAAAAATGGATGGAACAGATCATCAACATCTACGCAATGCTGAAAAAGGACTATCCCAAAGAAGGCGAGGAACCGCCGGCGTTGCCGTTTAAGAAATTGTAAGAATCACGAAAAGCTCCCCTCCTTCTAAAGGAGGGGCGAATGATGCTTCAGCATCATTCGGGGTGGTAAACGGACGCCGCGCGTCCGCAAAAACGACATGCACCTCAACAATCTTCCTCAACTCAAGACGTTTCGCAAGCAGCTTCGCGAAAACCTGACACCGGCCGAAGCACGGCTTTGGACAATGT
>Ga0193752_1001380_pt1 | contig 20291 bp, 23 predicted proteins | sample H1c1metaG_FD_144924 | JGI IMG/M metagenome (GOLD analysis project Ga0193752, IMG submission 144924) | Soil microbial communities from a riparian zone of the East river system, Colorado, United States - H1c1 | ecosystem: Environmental > Terrestrial > Soil > Riparian zone | place: USA: East River...
CTTGTGCGAGCCGGCAGCATCACCCTCGTCTGTTGCGAACAAGAGCCAGTGATGGAGGACCGCAGCGTTGTCGATCTTCGTCGCGTACGCGGTGGCTACCGAGTCTTTCGGCCACGGCACGTCGAAGTAGAACTGCTCGTAGTGCTCGCCGTCACCGCCGACGTCGTACGGCGTCATGTCGGCCATGGTCTGGCCATTGTGCGTCTTGAAGTCGTAGCAAGTCTCGCCCGGTCCCGGGACGAGTGGACCGCGGCTGCCGTCCATGTTGCCGGGGGTCACGGTGCCGGGGGTGGTCGGCGTGCTGATGTCGCAGGCCTTGTCGGCCGCGACGCCTGCAGGCGCGCCCGCCTTGAGCCACGTGTCGAGGCCGGTCATCTCGTCAGCCTTCAGCTGAGTGAGGGGAGGCATCGGACGCATCGTGTCGTGGATCCGCGTCTGGACCACTTGGTAGACCTTCATGGTCGGCTGCGTTTTCGCCGCCTTGTGCAAGTCGGCCCAAGTGACGAGCGGCATCGGCGCGCCGCCGATGGGCGCCGCCCCGTGACAGGACTGGCACTGGCCCGCGAAGACCTTCGAGACGTTGCAGGGCAGCACTTCGTTGCCCGAAGGATTCTGCACGTCGCCGGGCGTGACCGGCGCACCCGCTGCGCCGACGATCGACCCGGCGCCCGCGGCACCCGTAGGGGCGGGCGTGCCGACGCCGGTCGGCGTCTGAATGGGCGTCGTGACCGAACCGTTACCTGCCGCGCCGAGACCCGGCAGGCCTGAGCCCGCTATGCCGGTCGGAGGCGTAACCGGCGGCGGCGTAGCCGAATCGGAACCGCACGCTCCAACGAGGCACAGCACCGCTGCGGTGGTGACCGAACTCAGCGTCCGGGGCTGAAGGTTGCGAGCGAACCCGCGCAGGCCGCGCCGTGCGTCTCGCTCCCTCGTGTCGTTGCTCGCGCTTTGTTCTTTCATGCCCTCACTCCGCTTTCGCAGTCTCGTGTCGATGGTTCGTCAGGCTAACGGTTTCGAGTGTCGCTCGTGTCGCCTGTTGGTGGCTGCCTCGGTGCAGCTCGGAAGTGCACGCCTCTGAGTCATTCGGCTCATAACTTCGGCTCAACCGGGCGCATGGTCAGTATCTTCACTATCCGGCAGAGTGCGATGTCTCGATCGGACGGAAAAAAGCCGATTCGGTCGTGTCCCGGAGCCAGGACACACTGGAATGGCCGGACATGAGCCTCCAGAGGCTCTGAGGCTGCCGCCAACAGCGGCAATTGTCTGATCCGGATACATTTCCGTCACAGCGCTAACCGAGTTGGCGGAGGCGCTCGACCAACAAATCGACGAACACGCGCACCTTCGGGGGTACCCGACGGGCGCTGGGATAGATCGCCCACAGCGCTCCGCCATGCATCGCGTACTCCGGAAGTACGGGAATGATCTCTCCAGCCTTCTCTCCGAATGCTGCGATGGCTTGCAGCAGGCCGATTCCGGAACCTGCGATCACGGCCGCGCGAATGAAGCTGAACTCGTTCGCTGCAACCCAGCTTCGCGGCACGAGATCGAGAACGCCGTTCGGTCCAGCGAGCCGCCATGGCATCGCGCCGCCGTCCACACTCGCGAAGCCGATCAAGTCGTGTTCGGCCAGCGCATCGGGCTCCGTCGGAATTCCACGCGCCGCGAGGTACGCCGGGCTCGCATACAAACGCATTACGCTGGCGGCTAACTTTCGCACGGTCAGGCCCGAGTCTTTCATCGGCATGCCGCCACGGAGCGCGAGATCGAATCCTTCGCGTACGACGTCGACGCGACGCTGCGTGATCTCGAGCTGCAATTCGATGTCGGGATAGCGGCGGCGAAAGTCCGGCAGTGACGCCGCGAGCACGTCGCGCGCGATGTCGAATGGCGTCGAGACACGCAAGCTACCGCGCGGCAGTGCGCCCGAGTCGCGAGCGCCGCGGTTGGCTGCAGTGATCAGATCGATCGCGTGCGAGCAGCGGTGAAAGTAGCCGCTGCCAGCTTCAGTCAGCCGCACCGCGCGCGTCGTCCGTTCGAGTAAGCGCACGCCCAGCGCTTCTTCCAAGCGCTGCAGCTGGCGACTCAAGGTCGATCGCGGAACCCGCAGCGTGCGCCCTGCCGCGGCGAATCCGCCTCATGTTCTCCGTTCAAACCGTTCGTTCTTCTCGTCCCGAATATACCTCGTTCGAAATCGAATCGATCGAGCAGCTATTGCCAGTCTCGCGCGAGTGGTCGCATGGCTACGCCCATCACGACCTCTCGGGAATTCCGGAGGCTGCACCCGGACGTTTGGCCTTCGGTCCGATGAAGCTGTTCGCGATCGAGACGATTGCGGCCGGTCACGGCTACTCGCTCCACCAGCACGCGAACGTCGAAGTCATGACACTCGTGCTCGAAGGCACGGTGCTGCATCGCGATAGCGTCGGCGGAGAGACTCGGCTCTGTGCGGAGACGGTGGCAGTGATGTCAGCCGGTCGCGGTGTGTCGCACGCGGAGTACGCAGACGTGGATCGGGCCTGCCGCGTGATCCAGATCATGTTGAAGTCGCGCTCGGTCGATCGCGAACCGCGCGCGGAGCACAGGATCGTGCCTCGCTCCGAGCGGTCGGGTCGTTTTCGTGCGCTCGCCTCCGGCCGAAGGTGCGACGCCGACTCGAATGCGCTCTACATCGATCAAGCTGCGGCGTTGCTGAGCTGTCGATTCGATGCCGGTACGCGGCAGCAGTACCACATCGAGCCTGGCCGGATCGCGTACCTCATGTCGGTCGATGCAGCGATCGTAGTCGGTGGCACTTTGGTTCGCGCCGGCGAACGTGTGCTCGTTCGCTGCGCAGGCACACTCGACATCGAAGCGTGCGGAGCCACCGAGGTGGTCGTGCTGGACATGATCTAAAGTGATTTGCCCTGGGAGCGGCTCGCGCTCTCAGGGCAAAATCTCGTGCTTCGCTTATGCGCTACTAACGCGTGCTGCGGCGGGGCGCGGCTTCATCGGACTCGGAGTCGGCCGCTTCGTCTTCGCCGCCCTCTTCCGATTCGTCGGCATCGCCTTCGTCGGCATCGCCTTCGTCGGCATCGCCTTCGGCATCGCCTTCGTGGGCTTCATCGGACTCGGCATGCGCTTCGTCCGAATCGTCGTCGTCATCGTCGTCGGCATCGCTGTCGTCCGCCGCTTCGTCGAGGTCCGCCGAGTCATCTTCGGCGTCGGCGCTGTCTTCGAGGTCGTATCCCTCGTCGGCTTCGGCATCGATCTCGGCTTCGGCTTCCCGCTCGCTCGCTTCGTCGACTTCGAAGTCGCCGTCGTCGGCAGAATCGTGTTCTTCTCCGCCGCGCTCGTGTTTCACTTCCGGCTCCGGGGCATCGGCGTCATCCCAATCAGGCGACGACGGCACGGCCGCACGAACGTTCATCGGCGGGGCTTCGGACTCCGGCGATAGCGGTTGGCCGCGCCCGCCTTCGTCGCGACGACTGCGCTCCGGCGGCGCGCTGAAGCGTTCGTTGCGCGCCTGGTTCCGCTGGTCTTGGCGCTCGCGATCGGCTTCGCGCTCGCGGCGCTCGCGCTGCTCCGGCGTATCGCCGAGCATCTCGAGCAAGTCGTAGTCGATCTCGTGATGTGCGATCACGTGGCGGCGCACGGCGATGCCGAGCCGCTCCATCGCAGTCGCGAGGCCCATCCCATCGAACAGAGCCACGGACGCTGCGCCAACTGCACTCGCTTCTTCGCGAGCGCCGCTCGTCGTCCGACCCGTCGTGACGATCCATGCCGCGCTGGCTTGGCCGTAGTGATGCAGTGCGCCGCGCACGTCGACCACGCCTTCGCGATCGATGTCGCGTCCACCGCGCAGCACGACGATCGCGAGCCGCAGCTCTTCACTTCCGGTCTTGCGCGTGCCGGCGAAGTGCAGCTCGTTGCCCGCACTTCCTGGACGGCGTACTGCGCGCAAGGAGGTGATGCCTTCGGTGTTCAGCCACGTCGCGATCAGCTCCGCGAACCCGGCTGTCGGCAACTCGGTCAAGCGCTGAATCAGTGCGCGCCGGAGCTCGTTGCCATAACGCTCCGAAGCGTTGACCAAGTCCTGTTCGCTGCGCACGAGTTGCCGTGGCAACAGCCACTCGGAGAGCACGACGCGACTTCCGCGCAGGCGAAAGCGCGGCCGCTGTTGGCTGCGGTCGGCGCGTGCGACGTCGGCGCGAACGGCCGCGGCGATCGTCGGCGCGAGTGCTGCTGGAGTGCCGCTGAGCCGTCCCCGGCGGACGAGCAGATCCGCGACCCGTGAGAACGGATGCGGCACGCGTTCACCGCGCGACAGAACGTGCCACACCGCATCGGCGAGATCCTTGCCGAGCAAGTCGCCTTCAGCCGGCTGGCGGTTGAAGTCGAGTGGTTCTTCGCGCTCCCGATCACGGTCCCGATCGCGATCACGGTCACGCTCGCGCTCCCGATCGCGCGACTGACTTCGCATCGGCTCGCGCGGCTCGCGGTCGCGGCTCTCCCGACCGGCATCTCGACCGCCATCGCGACCGGCGTCTCGGCCGGCATCGCGACCGGCGTCTCGGCCGGTATCGCGACCAGCGTCGCGCTCGCGACCTCGTTCCCGCTCGCGATCTCGACTCGGCTCGCGCACGGGCTCCGGGCGCGGACTGACTTCGACCGTCCCCTCGGGCTTGTCACCCTTGCCGCGCCGCCGACGGCGCCGCCGACGGCGGCCGTTGCGATCGCCACCTTCGGTCTCTTGCTCGAGGCCAGCGAGGATCGGGTCGTCGTCGCCCTCTTCCTCGGGGAACACGTCCCCGCCAGGCAATGCGGGCGGCTTCACTTCGACCGCTGCGACCTGAACTTCGGCGTCGACCTCGGCGCTGACTTCTGCGACCTCGCCGTCATCGCCTTCGACTTCTTCGATCATCGCCATCGCTGCGGGCGACAACTCTTGCTTCGCGGATTCGCGGATCGCGAACACGCCGGGCTTCACCTTGATGATCGGGGCTTGCCCGCGATCCTTCTTCACCATCATCGCTAGACGCGAGCTCATCGTGACTTCGGGCGTCTTGCCCACGTGCGAGAGCAGGTTCTTTTCGATGGCGAGCTCGGTGATCCTTTTGTAATGCAGTGGTTCTCCGGCGCTTCGCAAAACCTCGAGCGCCGCTTCCGTAAATGTCATTGTCAGTAGCTCATGGAGTAGAGTTTTTAGGGGGTCTAGAGGGGTGCACGGAACCGTTTCGCCGCGCGAAGCAACGCATGATGGGAAGGTTCCCGAGCGTCGCGCCCACCTGTCTAGAGCGTCGCGCACGCTAACATTGGCCCCTGGCGAGCGCAAACACGGTACGACCAGCGCTTTTCTCGGCGCAGGCGCTGCGCTATGTGGCTGTCATGGCGGACATACGCGTCGAGCGACGACATACGATCGGCAAGGAAGCAGCGCTCGCGGCCGCGACGCGAGTCGCGGAACGGATGCGTGAGAAAGCTCAGGTTCAGTATCGCGTGAATGGGGACGCGATCGAGTTCGAGCGCAGTGGCGCGCGGGGTCGCATCGTCGTAAGCGACCAGACAGTTCTCGCCGAGGTGACGCTCGGGCTGCTGCTGAAGCCGATGCGCGGCTTCATCGAGCAGAAGATCGACGACTACTTCGGCCGGTTCTTCCAGTGACGGTTCAGTGATGCTGTGGTGGCGCGGTCTCGCCTACCTTGGGACTGGTCGCGCTCGGCGTCGAGCGTTCCGCATGCGCCGGCCGGTGACCTAACCACAATCCGGCTTCGCCACCTGCCGTGATCACGTCGGTGCGATACACGAGTACCGTGACTTGCCCCTGACCCGCGCGGGCCAGCGACTCGAGGCTGTACTCGGCGCTGTGCTCTGCACACAGCTGCGTCGCCGCTTGCGGCTGGCCCTCGTCTGCAACGCTCAGATCGGCGCCATGTTCGTCCATCGCCCGCAAGGCGATCTCGCGGACACCTTCGCTGCCGAATGCGGCGAGTGTATAGCAACTGCCGCTCTCGACCGGCAGCGTCAGACGTACTCGCTCGCCCTGCACGATCGGGAAGCTCCGATCGGCGCCGACCGGCTCGTAGCCGCGCTTCCGCAAGCCCTCGGTCAAGCTGCGCAGCGGATCCTCGAGCAGCTCGCGGTGCGGCATGAGGTCGGCGAACGTCACCTTGCCGCCGATGGCTGCAGCGGCCGCCGTCAGCTTCGCGCGCGGGCCGTAAAACGGCACGACGAGAAAGCTGCCTGAGCCTTCGTAGAGCTGCATCACGTAGTAGACCTGCGCGGCCGACTCGGTACAGGCCTGAATTGCCGGTCGCGCGTTCGACTCGGTATCCGAGCCGAGCAGCTCGCCATCGGCGGCGTACAGCGCGGCGTCGAGGTCCCGCACGTGGTCGGTCGCGAGCGCGACCAAGGTCACGCAGCTATCGGCTTCGATCGGCACCGCGAGCGTCACGTGCTCGCCGCTCAGCAAGAACCCGGCGTACGAACGCTTGCCGGCGCTGAAGCCCTGCGAACGCAGCGAGCGCGCGAGCTGTTCCATGCTCTTGCGCAGCTCGTCCGGAACCACCGCCGCCTGCGCGCGCGGTGTTTGGGGCTCGGCGAGCTGATTGCCACCACAGCCGAGCGCGGCAAAGAGACCGAGTGATGCGACGAACCGCGTTCGAGATCTCGCTCGCGCGATCATGTCGGCCCTTTCTCGGAAGCGGCCGGCTCGCGCCCGACCACCAATGCAAACCGGCTCGTGCCGCGGGTGTTCTTCGCGCGCACGAGCACGCTCACGACGCCGTCGACCGCAGGGCAGTGGTACACGAGCGGGTCGTCGTCCTTCCCGGAGTCGAGGGCGACGAGGCGGCCGTGTTCGTCGAGTACGCCCAAGTCCAACGCTCCTCGCGGTGAATCCGAGACAGCCACTGCTGCAAACGCGTAGCACACGCCACCGCGGACAGGCAGCGGAACTCGCAAGCGTTCGTTCGCCGCGACGAGCCCAGTGGTGATCGGCTCCGCTGCGAAGCCGCGCGTCAGCATGCGCGTTCCGAGCTCTGCGTAGGAGATGCGCGCTGGGCCTTCGATGCCGGGCACGCGCGCCGGCTCGGTCAGCCGCAAGGCTTCCACGACGTACGCGCCATCGCCTTGAAATACAGCGGTATCCAGAACGTAACGCGTGCGGCCACTCGTGCACAGCTTCACGATGGCGTTGCGGCGGCGCGTGGTATCGGCCGCGACGGGCTCGGGGGAGCTGCCTTGCGCGAACACGCGCAGGTCCAGATCGACGACGTCTGCGTCGCCGACGGCCGCGAGCGCGTAGCAGCGATCCGGCTCGAGGTTCAGCATTCGCGCTTCGTGTTGGCCCGAGAGCAGAGCGCCGAACGCTACGAGCCCATCCGGTGCGTAGCCGAGCTCGCGAAACTCGCCGCTCAACGCTTGCAGCTCGTCTTCGAGCGAACGCGCGCTCGGTTCAGGACCGAGGTCGAGCGGTTGGGGTCGCGGCGCTCCGAGCGCGCCGCAGCCAGCAGCGGCATCCAAGGTCGAACCGGGACCCGAGAGCGCGCCGTACACGACTTCGCCCTGCCCGTCGGTCACGCGGACGCTCACGAACACGGACTCGCCCGAATGACCACAGTACTGCGCGCGCGGCAGCGTGACGCGCGACTCCGCTTGCGCGAGCGTACGTCCGGTCGGTGACAGCACCGTGAGATCGACCGCCTGCGTGAACTTCGTGCCGGCAGCGAAGAACGACACACACGTCGAGGAGGTGAAGCGATGCATGAACACGCGCGCATCGCCGGTGAGTAGAAAGTCGGTGTGCGCCGCGCGCTCGACCGCGGCTCCGTGGGCTTTCGCACTGTCGACGGTCCGGCTCACGCAGGCGCGCAAGTCTTCGTCGGCCCGAACGGGGCACGTCGCTGCTAGACAGGCGAGGAGCCAGGCGAAAAAAGCTGAATGCGACGCGGGTGGAGCCTGGAATTTCGGAGGGTGGCCTCGCACTTGCGCCTCAGGCGGAGGGTACTCGGATTCGGTGACCCAGGCACGGGTCGGGCGATTCTTGACTTTTCCGAGCGGATTGGTCAGGTTTCCAGCCGGCCCGGATGAAGTTCTCCAGTAAAGGCCTGTACGGCATCCAAGCGATCTTCGACCTAGCGTTCCACACGGATTCCGGAGCCGCTCAAGTCAAAGACATCTGCGAACGCCAGGCCATCCCGCCGCGGTTCCTCGAGCAAGTGTTTCAGGATCTGCGGCGCGCGGGTTTGGTCACGTCGAAGCGCGGGCCGCGCGGTGGGTATCAGCTGGCGGTCGCCCCCGACAAGATCAAATTGGGCGACATCCTGCGCGCGCTCGAAGGCCCGATTCAGTTGTTGCCGGTCGCGCGCAGCCCCGAGCTCGTTCAGTCGTCGAGCTACGAAGTCACGCAGCAAGTATTCAAGGGGGTATCCTCCGGCATCGAGGCATGTCTCGACTCCGTCACCGTCGCGGACATGTGCAAGCAGGCTGAAGCGATGGGCATCGCGCGCCAGCCTCCTCCGGCATACGTCTACGCGATCTGAACACGAACTCACGGCACACCCATGGTCGCCCCAGTCATCGATTCGCTGCTCGATCTCATCGGCAACACTCCACTCATTCGCCTCAGTCGTTTGATCGACGAGTCGGCCGGTGCCGTGTGGGCGAAGGCCGAGCACATGAACCCGGGCGGCTCGGTGAAAGACCGCATTTGTCTGTCGATGATCGACGACGCGGAACGTCGCGGTGCGATCAAGCCGGGCTCCACCATCGTCGAGCCGACGTCGGGCAACACCGGAATCGGGCTCGCGCTCGTGTGCGCGGTCAAGGGTTACAAGCTCGTGCTGACCATGCCGGAGAGCATGTCGCTCGAACGCCGTGCGCTCCTGCAAGCCTACGGCGCGCGCATCGTGCTCACGCCCGCCGAGCTCACGATGGAGGGCGCGATCGCCGCCGCGGAAGAGATCGTCGAAAGCGAAGGCGCGTTCATGCCGATGCAGTTCGACAACCCCGCGAATCCGGACGCACATCGCGAGAAGACGGCCAACGAGATCAAAGAGGCACTCGGGGGCGCGCGGGTCGATGCGCTCGTCTCCGCAGTGGGCACCGGCGGCACGATCAGCGGTGTCGGCGCGCAGCTGAAGAAAGAAAATCCCGCGGTCAGAGTCATCGCGGTCGAGCCGGAGAACTCCCCGGTACTGTCGGGCGGCGAGGCGGGGCCGACGAAGATTCAAGGCATCGGCGCGGGCTTCGTGCCGAAAAACTTCGATCGCTCGGTCGTGGACGAGATTCGCACCGTGAGTGACCGCGACGCGTACGCGATGAAGGTCCGCCTCGCGAAAGAAGAAGGCTTGCTCGTCGGAATCAGCGCCGGCGCGAACGTCGTGATCGCGAGTCAGCTCGCGAAAGAGCTCGGGCCGGGCGCGAACGTCGTGACGTTCTTGTGCGATACCGGCGAGCGCTACTTCAGTTTGGACGAGTACTTCACATGACAGCGTTGGCTGCCAAACGAGTGCTGCTCGTCGGCGCCGGCGGCTTGGGCTCGCCCGTTGCAACCTTGTTCGCGCGCGCGGGTGTCGGAGCTGTCGAGGTCGCCGATCTAGACCGCATCGAGCTCAGCAACTTGCACCGGCAGACGCTGTATCAACCGTCTGACGTCGGGCTGTCGAAGAGCGCGGTCGCGGCCGCGCGTATCGCAACTGAGGCGCGTCGGACAGGCTCGCCGACGCGGTCGGTAGCGCATGAGATGCGCGTGTATCCGGACCGCGTGCTCGAACTCGTGCACGGCTTCGACCTGGTGGTCGAAGGCTCCGACAACTACCCGACGAAGTTCCTGGTCGCCGACGCGTGCGGCGTCCGAGGGATTCCGTGCGTGCAGGCCGGCGCGGTGCGCTGGGTCGGCTGGGCCTTTGGCAGCATGCCGGGCTCCGCCTGCTTGCGCTGCGTCTTCGAAGACATTCCGGCGGGGCCGGACCAGGGCTGCTCGGTTGCAGGCGTGGTCGGGCCGGTCGTCGGCGTCGTAGGGGCTTTGCAGGCTTCGATCGCGCTCCAGATCTTGCGTGGCGAGACGCACGCCGCCGGCGTCCTTCACCACTACCGCGCGCTCACCGGTTCGCTGCGCAGCTCGCGGGTCGCTCGGTCCAGCGATTGTCCTTTGTGTCTCGGCCGGATTGCCGACATCGACGCGGCCCGCTACTTGCCGCGCTCCTTCGCCGCTTGAGAAAAGGGCGCAGGATTTCCACGCAAGTATTTTCATCAAGGAGAACTGACATGGCCATCACCGTTCGCATCCCCACCCCGCTCCGCACGCTCACCCAAGGCAAAGACGAAGTCGAAGCCAAGGGCAAGAACGTCCGCGACATCATCGACGACCTCGAGAAGAACTTCCCGGGCTTCAAGGAGCGCTTGCTCGACGAAAAAGGCGTCCGCCGCTTCGTGAACATCTATCAGAACGAGGAAGACATCCGGTTTCTCGAGAGCCTCGACACCAAAGTGAAGGATGGCGACTCGATCAGCATCGTGCCTGCGATCGCCGGCGGCGCGGCGGTTTGAAAGGCACGCGTGTTATCCGACGCCGATAAGGCGCTCTATGCGCGCCAGATTCTGCTGCCCGAGCTCGGCCTCGCCGGTCAAGAGCGGCTCGCGGAAGCCGAGGTTCGGATCGCCGCGGGTACGGATTCGCGCGTGACGATGGTTGCGCGCGACTACCTGACTCGCGCGGGCGTCGCTGGCGGTGTGCAGCGGACGGCGGCGCTGGACCTGCCCGCCGTTACGCAGTTGGACGTGGAGCGCACCGCCGGCGACGGCGCGCTCGAGGATTGCGCGGCCTGGCTACTCGGGTCGTTTGCGGCAGTCGAAGTGATCAAGGCCGCAGCGGGTGTGGGCACGCCTGCGGTGTTCGATCCTGGCTTCGTGCTCGCTCGGGAGGTGGGTTGATGGCTCGTCCGGCGCGGATGCGTTCGATCGTGGACGCGGTGGGGCAAACCCCGTTGTTGCGCTTGCATCACGTCGGGCGCGATGCGCCCAAGGCGAAGGTGTACTTGAAGCTCGAGTACACGAACCCCGGCGGCTCGGTGAAAGATCGACCGGCGCTGCAGATGATGAAAGACGCGATCGCAGACGGCCGGCTGACGAAAGACAAGATCCTGATCGATGCTACGAGCGGCAACACCGGCGTTGCGTATTCGATCTTCGGTGCGGCGCTCGGGTATCGCATCGCGCTCGTCATGCCAGCGAACGTGTCGCAAGCGCGCAAGAACATCACGAAGGCGTACGGCACCGAGCTGATCTTCAGCGATCCAATGGAAGGCTCGGACGGTGCGATCCGGTTGTGCCGCAAGCTCGTCGACGAGAATCCGGACAAGTACTTTTACTCGGACCAGTACCGAAACCCGAGCAATCCGCGCGCGCATTACCTCGGCACGGGCGCCGAGATCCTCGAGCAGGTCGGCTCTGAGATCACGCACTTCGTGACTGGGCTCGGCACGTCGGGCACGTGTATGGGTGTGACGCGCCGGCTGCACGAGTTCGAGCGGAAGATCATCTGCGTCGCGGCCGAACCGGCGGAAGCACTGCACGGCCTCGAAGGCTTGAAGCACATGGGTTCGTCGATCGTGCCGGAGATCTACGACGAACACTTGCCGGACGAGCACATCGCGATCAAGACCGAAGACGGTTGGGACATGGCCGATCGCCTGGCGAGCGAAGAAGGTTTGCACGTCGGGCATTCGACCGGCGCGAACGTGTTTGCGGCGCTCGAGCTCGCAAAGCGCAGCGTCGACGGCGTGGTGGTCACGATCGCGTGCGACCGTGGCGACCGCTACTTCGCGCCGATGCGTTGGGAGAAGCACTATGAGTGGTGAAGCAGCTTGGATCACGGGTGACTTGAGCATTCCCAAGGACCTGCTCGAGTCGATTCACGCCCACGCGCTCGAGTGCTACCCGAACGAGTGTTGCGGGTTCATCAGCGGGCCGGCGTCCGAGCCCTTGCAGCTGACGGCGGCTGCGCGCGAAGAGAACCTCGCGGACAAGTTCCACGCGCTGGATCCGGTGACGTTCCCGCGCACGGGTCGGACGTACTTCAAGATCAACGAGATGCGGGCTGCGCGCGCGTTCGAACAGGGCGAAAAGTCCGGGGCTCCGATCAAGGTCATCTACCACTCGCACTGCGATGCCGGCGCGTACTTTTCCGAGGAAGACGCGGCGACGTTCGCCTCGGACAAGCAGCTGATGTGGCCCTGCGCGTTCGTCGTGGTCAGCGTGCAGGCTGGTCGCGTCGCGGAGACCAAGCTCTGGGTGCACGCGCCTGGCACGAACGAATTTCGAGAGTCCACACTCGACGTACGATGAACCACGAGGTCGTCGAGCTCGCGTGCGACCTATTGATCCTCGGTGGTGGAGCCGCTGGCTGCATCGCTGCGGTCGAAGCTCGCGAGCGCGACCCGAGCTTGCGCGTGATCGTGATGGAGAAGGCGCACGTGTACCGGAGCGGGTGCCTCGCTGCGGGGATCTCCGCGCTGAACGCGTACCTCACCGAGGGTGAGACCCCCGAGTCGTTTCTGCGCTACACGATTCGCGAGACGGTCGGCGTCGTTCGCGACGACCTGACGCTCACGATGGCGCAAGAGCTGAACGCGCAAGTGAAGCGCGTCGAAGAGTGGGGGTTGCCGATCCCGCGCGACGAGATCGGGCATCCACTCAAGCGGGGTCGCGCTTCGATCAAGATCTTCGGCGAGCGGATCAAACCGATCATCGGGAAGCGCGCCGAAGCCTCCGGCGCGGTGATCTTGAACCGTGTGAATGCGACTGGGCTCGCAGTCACCGGTGGGCGCGTGGTCGGCGCGTTCGGATTCAGCACGCGCGATGGCCGCTTCTACGCCGTGCGCGCGAAGACGGTGCTGGTGTCGACCGGCGGTGCGGCAGGGCTCTACCGCCCGAACAACCCGGGGATGGCCGCGCATCGCATGTGGTATTCGCCGTTCAACACCGGCGCCGGCTTCGCGATGGGCTTGCGGCGCGGCGCTGAAATGACGTCGTTCGAGTTTCGATTCATTCCGCTGCGCGTCAAAGACGCGATCGCGCCGACCGGGGAGATCGCGCAGTGGCTCGGCGCGCAGCAGATCAATGCGCTCGGCGAGCCCTACTTGGAGAAGTACTACCAGCACCTCGGCGGCAAGCGAATGCTGACGCAGGATCGCTTGTACGCGACGTTGATGGAGTACCGCGCCGGTCGCGGGCCTTGCTACTTGGATCTGCGCGGCGTAAACGCGCGCAAGCTCGATGGGACGATCACCGCGTATCTGTCGATGGCGCCGTCGTCCGCAATGATCATGGCCGACGAGGCGTACTACGCGAAGCAGGGCGGGCAGATGGCACCGATCGAGATCGCGGGTGGCGAACCGCACGTGGTCGGCGGGCACGGTTTGTCGGGCTACTGGATCGATCCGCAACGCCGCACCACCCTGCCCGGCTTGTACGCAGCGGGCGACGTCGCGGGTGGAACGCCAAAGAAGTATGCGTCCGGTGCGTGGGCAGAAGCCGTGATCGCAGTGCGTGAAATGATCGAGGAGGTTCGGGATGCCGCAGAGCCGGTGATCGACGCAGCCGATCTCGCGCGCGAACGCGAACGCGTGTACGCGCCGACCGATCGTCCAGGCGGCGTTCCGGCGCGCGACGTCGAAGAGCGCCTGCAGAAGGTCATGGACGAATACGCGGGTGGCATCAGCGTGCAATACGGGTATGCGGAAGGCACCTTGCGGCTCGCGAAGCTCCACTTGGGTCGCTTGCGCGACGAGCTCGCGGCCTTGAGCGCGACTACGCCGTACGAGCTGATGCATTGCCACGAGGTGATCGATCGCGTGGACGTCGCGCAAACGTTGGTCGCGCACATGACGCACCGGCGCGAGACACGCTGGCATTGTTATCAAGAGCGGCTCGACTACCCGGAGCGCGACGACGCGCGGTTCATGGTGTTCGTGAACAGCGTGCGCGAGAACGGCGAAGACAAGATCATCGAACGCCCGGTCGAGCGCGCGGCGATCGACGTCGTGTTGCCGGAGCTTTCGGACGGCGCGTTGATCCGCGGTGCGTACAGCGAACGACCGCCGCGGCCGAGTGGTGAGGAATGATGCCGGGTTGCCGCGGACGCGCGTGGGGTCTAGAGACTTGAGATGGGCATCTTCGTCGACGAAAACGTCTGCAATCGCTGCGGCACGGCCGATGAGCCGATGTGCGTGCGCGATTGTCCCGGCGACTTGATGTTCATCAAAGAGAACAACAAGGCTTCGATCACCGACAATCGCGAGTGCTGGGACTGCGCCGCGTGCGTGAAGGTGTGCCCGACGCAGGCGATTCACATGCAGTTGCCCACGAGTCTCGTCGTGCGCGGCGTCACGCTGAAGGGGCGCGCGCTGAAGCACAAGACGACCTGGTCGATTCGGTTACGCAACGGTGAGGTGCGGAACTACGAAACTCCGAGCACCGGGCGGCCGCCGTTCACGCCGTCTCTGTAACGGACAGCCTTTGGTCCTGCACGGCTTGAAACTCAATCTGCGTCGCGTTACTGCGGGCGCATGATCGACCACATGAGCATTCAGGTTCTCGACTACGAGAAGTCAAAAGCGTTTTACACGCAAGCGCTCGGACCGCTCGGTTACTCCGTCGTCATGGAGATCACCCGCGACCAGGTTCCGGAGCTCCCGTCTTCGGCCGTCTGCGGGCTCGGCGAGGAGAGGCCTGATTTCTGGTTGGCCGGTGCGAAGGCGCCGACGTCGCCGCAGCACCTCGCGTTTCGTGCGCCGAGTCGCTCGAGCGTCGATGCGTTTTTCAAGGCTGCGCTCGCGGCGGGTGCGAAGTCGAACGGCGAACCGGGTGTGCGCGCGCACTACCACCCGAACTACTACGGCGCGTTCGTGATCGACATCAACGGTCACAACTTGGAAGCCGTCTGCCACGACCCAGCCTGATCGCTACTGCAGGATGCGCAGGGCTGCGTTCAGCGAACCCGTTCGGTAGCCGGCTAGGTCCAGGCTCACGAAAGTGAAACCTGCGGCCTTGCCGGCCTTCACGATCACTTCGCGCTGCGCGAAGGCTGCCTCGAGCTCGTCCTTAGCGACTTCGATACGGGCGAGGTCCTGATGGTATCGGACTCGAACCTGTCTCAAACCTAATCCATGCAGGGCGTCCTCGAGGACCTCGACCTGCTTCAGTCGCTCCGGCGTCACGCTCGTCCCATAGGGGATGCGCGAGCTCAAGCAGGCCGCCGCCGGCTTGTCCCAGAAGCCCAGGCCCAGCTCCTTCGCGAGCGCTCGTGTCTCTTCCTTGGTGAGACCCACCTCGACCAGCGGGCTCCGAACTCCGGCGTTCTTGGCCGCTTCGAGACCTGGCCGGTAGTCGCCCAGGTCATCGACGTTGGTGCCGTTCACCACGTGTGAGAACCCGAGCTCCTGCCGGATCTGCTCCGTGAGCGTGTAGAGCTCGCTCTTGCAGTAGAAGCAGCGGTTCTCCGGGTTGCTCGCGTAGCGCGGGTCGTGCATCTCGCGACTCTCGATCACGCGGTGGTTCGCCCCGAGCTCGCGGGCGATGCGCTCGGCATCGACGCGCTCGCGCTCGGGAACCGACGGGCTATGCGCGGTCACGCCGAGCGCGAGCGCGTCGATGACCTGGTTCGCGACCGCGAGTACGAACGCACTGTCGAGCCCGCCGCTGTACGCGACGACCACGGACCCAAGTTCGCGAAAGTTTCCGCGCAACCGCTCGAGTTTGGCCTGCATCGGCAAGGGATTTAGCACCCCGAGCGGCCCGCAGCCAAACCCGAGAACAGGGTCAGGCCGGTTCGGCAGGTGTAGGCGGAGTGACCGACTTCGCCTTGTTCCCCGGCGCGTCTTCGGTCCGGATCTCGCGCAGACGGGCCTTCTTGCCCTGCAGATCGCGGAGATAGTACAGGCGCGCGCGGCGGACACGGCCGCTGCTCACGACCTCGAGCTTGTCGATGTTCGGCGACGAAGTCGGGAAAATGCGCTCGACGCCGATGCCGGCCGAGACCTTACGCACGGCAAACGTGCGACCCAGGCCACCGCCCGAACGCCGGATCACGACGCCCTGGAACACCTGAATGCGCTCTTTTTCGCCTTCGGTGATGCGGTAGTGCACGCGCACGGTATCGCCGACGCGAAACGGGGGCAGCGTGCGGCGCTGCTTCGCCTCCAAAGCTTCGATCTGCGGTAGGTACCTGCCCATGACACTCTCCAACGTGCGTGCGCGTTAGCGCCCGAAAAAGGCTCAAAAGAACTGCTAAAACCGGGGCGCTTCATTACCACTACCTGGCGTAGCGGTCAATCGTTCGGGCCAGTTCGCCCAAAAAGCCGGTCGAAGACAATCGCGGCGGCCGCGCGCACCGACAAGTGGTTGTAGTCGCCCACGCCCAGGATCGGCTCGAGCAGCACCTCCGCCCGCGCCAGCACGTCGTCAGTCAGGCCGTGGCCGGTGCCGAACAAGATCAGCCACGGCCGCTCGTCGCGCGCGAGGCGCTCGGCCGCATCGACGAACCGCGTCAGCGTACCGCCGGGCAACGCCCGCGCCGCAGTCGCCATCAGCTGTGGGACCGCACCCTCGCGCTGCTCCACCCAGCGCATGGCCTCGTCGATGCTCTCCGCCGCACACGCGATCGCGAGCGCTTCGCTGCGGTGCGGCATGCGCCGCTTGCCCGCGCCGAGTCGCCAGTGCTCGAGGATGCGCACGACGAGCGCGCGCTGGGCGTCGATCGGCGACACGATCGCCATCCCGCGCAACCCGAACGTGTGCGAGCTGCGCGCGATGTCGTGGACGTCGATGTTCGTGACCGCCGACGACACGGTGTTGCCTTCGCGATCGCGCACGGGATAATGCACGAGCGCGCAGTACACCGGCGCGGTCACAAGTCTTGCTCCGCGTCGTACTTCGCGAGCAACGCGCGATCCTCCGCCGACAGCTGCAGCTTGTCGAACAAGTCGGGTCGCAGCGCGCGGGTCCGCACGAGCGCTTGTTGCCGTCGCCAGCGCGCGATCCGCGCGTGATCGCCGGACAGCAGCACAGCCGGAGCTTCGATCCCGCGAAACACTTTCGGCCGCGTGTAGTGCGGATACTCGAGCACGCCCGCCGCGTGCGACTCTTCGTCGAGCGAGCTCTGATTGCCGAGCATACCGGGCACCAACCGTGCCGTGGCTTCGATGATCGCGAGCGCGGCGATCTCGCCGCCGTTCAGCACGAAATCACCGAGCGAGATCGTCTCGTCGACCAAGCTGCGCACGCGCTCGTCGATGCCTTCATAGCGGCCCGAGATCAACGTGAGCGACGGCAACTGAGCGAGCCGCCGCGCCGCCGCTTGATCGAACGGCTTGCCGGTCGGACTCAAGAGCACTCGGCGCCCACGCGGCCGCGCGTTTTTCTCAGCTTCGGCGTCGAGGTACTCGAGCGCAGCTGCGAGCGGCGGAGGGCTCATCACCATGCCGCTTCCACCGCCGTACGGCGCGTCGTCGACGCTCTGGTGTTTGTCGTTCGTGAAGCGCCGCGGCGAGACGCACTCGAGCTCGACCAGGCCGGTCGCGAGGGCTTTGCCGAGCAATCCGACCTGGACTGCAGCTTCGATCAACTCCGGAAAAATCGTGATGACTTCGTAGCGCACGGCTCAGACTCGCTCGGGCTCCAGATCGCTCAGCCGATCCGCGACGATGTAACCCGCCTCCAGATCGATCCGCACCAGGTAGGGATCGCGCATCGGCACTTCGAGCATCCCTCGTTCGGTCTTCACGCGCAGCACGCTCGCGGCCGGATATTCTTGCACACGCTCGATCGTGCCCTGGGTCGCACCGGAAACGTCGACCAGCTTCATGCCTTCGAGATCGCAGTGATAGAACTCACCATCCGGGAGCGCAGGCAGCTGCGAACGCGCGACGCACAGCTCGGCGCCGCGTAGAGCCTGCGCACGTTCCACCGTGTCGACGCCCTCGAGCCGCACGAGCACGCCCTTCCCGCCCGGCCGTACGTCGTCGACGCGGTAGGTCCGGTGCTGCTCCTTGGCCGCTCGCAGCTGCACCGCTCCGAGATCGAACAGTAGCTCCGACTCGGGGTTGTGCAGCTTGACCCGTAGCTCGCCGCGCACCCCGTGCGTGCCCATCACGATGCCGAGCGCAACCCAGCGCTCGTTCGTGGGGCTCGCGACGGGAGCGTGCGCCCGACCGGACTTGCGCCCAGGTCTTCGTGGCCCCGTGCGACGCGGAAGCTCCATCTGCGCCCGCGCGCCCCGACTACTCGAGGATCTCGAGCACTGCGCGCTTGGCGTGCTTCGCCGAGGTCGCAGCCAACAGCGTACGCAATGCGCGCGCGGTGCGGCCGTCTTTACCGATCACTTTGCCCAAGTCCGAGGGCGCGACCGTCAGCTCGACGACCACGGTTTTTTCACCCTCGACGACTTCCACCTGAACTTCTTCCGGATCGTCGACGAGCGCTTTGGCGATGAAGGCAACGATCTCTTTCAAATCTTCCATTCGGCCATTCAGCTGGCAGCCGGCACTTTGAGTTGCTCGCGCATCACTTTGGCCAGCGACTCAGAGAGCTTCGCACCGCGGCCGACCCAGTGCGAGAGGCGGTCGCGATCGATCTTGGCTTGCAGCATCGGCTTGGAAGGATCGTACGTCCCGATCTGTTCGAGGAAACGACCGTCGCGCGGGTTCTCCGCGTCGGTCACTACGATGTGGTAAAACGGGCGCTTCTTGGCGCCGAAGCGGGCGAAACGAATCTTGACCATGGCGTACGTTGTTCCTCTGACAGCGAACCGAGAACCAGCAGAGCCGCTTCGAGCGGATGCCGAGTGAGCCGAAGATGGCTGAATCAGGAAGCGGCGTGCGTGTGACGCACTGCCCTGAAACCCACGCCGGAGCGGGGCCACGCAAGCTACTCGCGGGTCTGGGGGGCGTCAAGTGCGCGCGCGCGGCATCGCCGGGCGATCCGGCCCCAAAACAGCCTGCCCGCAGGGGCATGGCCACTCGAGGCCGCCAGCTGGCTCTGGCCGTGGTGTCGTTGCTCGCGTCGCTGGGGGCGTTCGGCTGTGGTGATCGGGAGCGGTCGGCTTCGACGGCGCAGGCCCCGCGGCCGACACCGGCGCTCCGCATCGTCGCCCTGACGGATCTGGCCGGTGCGCTCGAGCCATGTGGGTGTCAGAGCCGGCCTCTCGGAGGGATGGACAAGGCATCGGCCAAGCTGGCGCAGCTCCGCGCGGACAAGACGCCGATGTTGCTCGTAGCAGCGGGGGACCTGTGGTTCGGCGATGTCCCCGAAGGCGCACTGCCGGGAATGGACGCCTCGACGCAAGAGCGTTGGAAAGCCGAGACCGTCATCGACATTCTCAACCGCTGGGGCCTCGCGGCTGCGGTGCCCGGGCGGCGAGACCTTCGCTTGGGCAAGCCCGTGTTCGATCAGCTCGCGTCGCGCGCGAAGTTTCGCTTGTTGCCGGCCGTTGCTCCTCCGGGCGGCGAGGCCCCGCTCAGCGCGAGTTGGGTGACGAGCGTCGGCGGCGTTCGGGTCGGCCTCGTGGGCGCGACCACTGCGCTCGCGAGTGGCGAGCTCGACAGCGCGCAGCAGCGGCAGCTGATAGCGGCGCTGCAGCGCGACGCGAAGAGTGCGCGCGAGCAAGGTGCTCAAGTCGTCGTCGCTTTGCTCAGCATGGATCAACGCACCGGGCGCCGGATCGCCGGTGCGATCCCGGAGCTCGACTTCGTCGTGCAAGGTGGGCTCGACAGCTCGGAAGTGCCCGCGCCGAGCCGCGCCGGCGAAGCTGTGATCCTGCGCGCCGCGCGCAACGGCGAAGGGTTGCTGGTCGTCGACCTCTACCCGCGCAACGGCGCGAAGTACGAAGACGTGAGCGCGTGGACGCGGCGCGACCAAAACACGTCACTGACCGGCCGGATTCAAGAGCTCGACGCGAAGATTCGCGGCTGGGAAAACGATGCGACGATCGATCGCGGGCTCGTCGACCAGCAGCGGGCGAAGCTGGTCGAGTTACGCGCGGAAGCGAAGCGACTCGAGAGTCCACCGTCCCCAGCTTCGGCCGCATTCGATGCGCGCTTCGTCGAGCTCGCGCCGGAAGTGAAGCCGGATCCCGAGATCGCTTCGTGGATGGACGCCTTCGACGCGCGCTTGAACGATCACAACCGCACGGCGTTTGCTGCGGTGCGCGCACCCGAAGCACCCGCCGGGACTGCGCACTACGAAGGATCGGACGCGTGTAAGAGTTGTCACGCGCCGGCCTACGCGTGGTGGAAAGAGACGCAGCATGGGCG
>Ga0193752_1001381_pt1 | contig 20275 bp, 19 predicted proteins | sample H1c1metaG_FD_144924 | JGI IMG/M metagenome (GOLD analysis project Ga0193752, IMG submission 144924) | Soil microbial communities from a riparian zone of the East river system, Colorado, United States - H1c1 | ecosystem: Environmental > Terrestrial > Soil > Riparian zone | place: USA: East River...
CCGCGCGGTCGCACGAAGCTCATGCGCGAGGCCGGTCGGACGGGTAGGATGTCGCCACACGTGCATCGGGAAAAGCCGCCGAGGAGTTCCGGAATGACAGTGACCTGGAGGGTCCAGCGCCGGCTGGTCCGCCTGTTCGTCGGTTGTGCCGTGATATGGGTCGCGGCAGGCTGTTTCGGAGGGGCATCGGCGCAGAGCGCGATGACGACCGGCCGCTACCCTGTCGGAATAAAGCAGCTCGAATATGTCGATCCGGGCGATGGCCGGCATCTGGCGCTCGCTTTGTTCTATCCGGCTGCGTCTGCCGCCGGCGCGACCGCGCCTTACCGGATGCGTTTCTTCACCAATCTCGATCTCTACGGGGACGCCCCGATCGTGGCAGGCGGCGTGAAGCGTCCGCTCGTCATGTTCTCCCACGGACAGGGCAGCAACGGCCTCTACTATGCCTGGTTCGGTCAATATCTCGCCTCGCGGGGATATCTCGTCGGCATGCTCTACCACTATCGCGCCAACACCTACGATTCGACGGTGATGTACACGCGGAGCAAGCTCTGGCAACGACCGCGCGACATCAGCCTGAACATCACGAGCCTGCTCGAGGACAAGGCGTGGGGACCGCATATCGACGCCGACCGGATCGGCGTGGCCGGACACTCGCAGGGCGGCTTCACCTCCTTCTGGATCGGCGGCGCCAAGATCAATCCGGAACTCTATCTGGCTTACCAGACCTTCTGGCGGAACAACCCGGTGATACCGGCCCACTTGCGCGCGCAACTCCCGCTCGACGCCGGACCCGCGCGCGACGTGCACGACAAGCGCGTCAAGGCCGTCTTCGCGATGGCGCCGGGAGACCTGCCGGGCTTCGGCATGGACGAGGCCGGGCTCCGGCAGCTCGCAGTCCCGACCTACATCATCGTCGGCGCGCGGGACACGCAGGCTCCGCCCAAGGAAAACTCGGAATTCGCGGCGGAATACATCCCGCACGCCCATCTCGACGTTATGCCGGGACAGGTCGACCACGAAATCTTCGTCAACGAATGCGACGAGCTGGGACGGGACATCTGGCCGGAGGCCTGCATCGACGCGCCCGGCGTCGATCGTGCCAAGTGGCACGACCATATCGGCGAGGCCGCGCTGAAGTTCTTCGATGCGAACCTGGCGGTGACGCGGAAGAGCGCGAACTGAACGGCAGCGCCTGCGACGCGCGGGACCGGCGGTTTAGAGCCCCCTCAACCACGATTATCCGCCGTCGTCGAGAAACCTCTGCTCCTCCGGCCTCATGGCGCGCCCCAGGATCGGATTGCGATGCGGGAAACGGCCGAAGCGCCGGACAATGTCGCGGTGCCGCTCGGCATGGGACAGGTCGGGCTGACCGAGCCGCCGGGCGAGCGCCACCGATTTCTCCTGATCCGCCAAGTCTTCGGAATGACCGAAAGGGAGATAGAAGAACAGCGCCAGCCATGCTTCGACCGCGCGATCATGCCCCGCATCGATGGCGGCAGCCGCAACGTCGCGCGCCAAAGGATCGCTCGCGTACATGCGTGGCGTGCCGCGAAAGACATTGCGCGGAAACTGGTCGAGCAGCAGGACCAGCGCCAATGCACTGTCGGCCGTGGCCAGCCATCCGGCCAGCTCGCCGCGTGCAGCCGCCTCGTGCGACACGAGGAAACGATCGCGGAAACGCCGGTCGAACGCGACGTCCTTGGCGAACCACAGGCCGGGACCGGCGTCGCACCAGAATTCGATGACAGCGGCGGCGGTCTGCCGACCGGCGTTCGAGGCTGTCGAAAAGGGGGATCGATGAGTCATCATTGTGTCGCTCCTGCGCGGGGTTGTCGTGCCCCCCGGAAATCGCAGCTGGAAGCCGATGAATCCAATGATATGATTTCAGGGATATGCTGAACCAGATCGATCTCTCCCGCACCGATCTCAACCTCCTGGCGCTCTTCGAGGTCGTGCTGGACGAACGGCATGTCGGCCGGGCGGCGGAACGCCTCAACCTCTCGCCGTCGGCGGTCAGCCACGGCCTGGGCAGGCTGCGGCGGCTGCTCAACGATCCGCTATTCCTCAGAACGCCCAAGGGCGTGGTGCCGACCGCACGAGCGACGGAGCTGGCGGAACCGATCGCCGATATCCTCGCGCGGGTCAGGACTGTGGTCTCGACCGCCAAGCCCTTCGATCCCGCCACGTCCACGCGCCGGTTCACGATCGGCGCTCCCGATGGCGTCTCGGCGGTCGTGGCACCGCCGCTGCTGGCCGCGCTGCGGGAGCGCGCGCCCCATATCGACATCAGCGTACGACAGCTTCTTCCGCCGCACGCAGGCGCCGCATTCGAGCGTGCCTGGCAACCCGCCCTGGCCGACCTCGACGCGCGCGCGATCGATATCGCGATCGTTCCCCTGCACGACATCCCTGCGCGGTTCGTCGAGCGGACCCTCTACGAAGAGGAATTCGTCATCGCCGCGCGCGCGGGTCATCCCTATGCCCGGCAGCCGACCCTGGACCGGTTCTGCCGCACCCGGCATCTCCTCGTGTCGCTCACCGGCAATGCCCATGGCTTCGTGGACGAGGCGCTCGCAGAGCGCGGGCGCGCGCGCCGGATTGCCCTCACCGTCCCGAATTTCATGATGGCGCTGGCGATCGTCGCGGAGACCGACCTGATCGCCGCCTTGCCGAAACAGCTCGTGGCGCTGCATGCCGCGCGCTTCGGCGTGGCAATCGCAAAGGCGCCGCTGCCCCTTCGACGCGATCGTATCCGCGCCATCGCCTCGAAGGCTGCAATGATGGATGCGGGCGTCGCCTGGCTCTTCGGCGTCCTGCAGGACACGCAGGGTGCAAGTACCAAGTAGCCCGGATCCATCTTTCAGCCGCCGCCTGCTCTGCTCCAGCCGCACAGGATGGATCGCGGCCGACCGGAATCGGCAGCGCGTTCACTTCTTGTCGGGGGTCGTCAGGTTCTTCTCGTCCGTATCGACGACGAACACCGCAAGAAGGCTTGCCGGCTCGGTGGCGCTCGCGTTCGCACTGACGCCATGGCGGTCACCAGGCATCTCGGAGAAATTGTCGCCGGCGCGGTACACCTTCTCCGGTCCGTCATTGACCTTGCTGCGTATCGCACCCCGCAGGACCGTCGCATAGATGAAGGCCGAGGCCGGATGGGTATGGGCCGGCGACGAGCCGCCCGGCTGGTATTCGACCAGCACGCCCTTGATGCTCTTGCCCGGGGCATTGGGAAGCACATGGTCGAAAACCAGCGTCACCTTCGACTTGTCGCTCGACATGTCGTCGGCCGACGCACCGGTGGCAAACAAGGCTGCCACGGCAACGGCACAGAGAAATCTCGTGAGCATCTGTAACCTCCTATTTTGCACGGTCGAGCCAGTCCTGAAATCGGGTCGGACCGATGCGTGGATTGTCGCCCGGGACGAGGGATCGATCGTTCAGCTCCGCTCCGAAGTAGCGCGCGTGGATGTCCGCCACCACCTGACGCGGGTCCCGCTTCGCATTCAAGAGCCGTCCGACGAGTTCGTCGAGGGGCAATCGTTCGGGACCGGCGATCTCGACCATGCCGTTCAGCGGCGCGCCGAGCGCGACGTCGGCCACCGTGTCAGCCACGTCGTCGGACGCGATGGGCTGCATGAGGGCGGGCGACAGGCGAACCGTTTGCCCGACGGCGCCCGATTGAGCGATGCCATCCATGAATTCGAAGAACTGCGTCGCGCGGACGACCGTATAGGGAATCCCGGCGGCCCTGATGAGGTTTTCCTGCGCCACCTTGGCGCGGAAATAGCCGTTCTCCGGAAGTCGGTCGGTGCCGACGACCGACAGCGCGACGTGATGGCCAACGCCCGCGATCGCCTCCGCAGCGAGAAGATTGCGGCCCGACGTCTCGAAGAACGCCAGAACCGCCTTGTCCTCGAACGACGGCGAGTTCGCGACATCGACGACGACCCGGGCGCCCGCAAGCGCTTCGGCCAGCCCCTCGCCCGTGATGGTGTCGACGCCCGACTTGGGCGACGCCGCCATGACCTCGTGGCCGTTTTGACGAAGCCTGTTCACGACCTTCGTTCCGATGAGGCCGCTGCCTCCAATGACGACGATCTTCATGACCTTGCCCTCCGATTGTTCGCCCGCGATTTCGCGATCGGCGTCACTGGAGAATGCCCGCAAGCCGGCCAGAAGGCTTTGCAACGACCTTGAAATGCTATTGAGTTTACCTTGGATATTCGTCCAAGAGGACATTGCCCCGGCGGCGTGCCCGACGCCTGCTCACGGGATTTTGGAGCGCCGAAGTGCGATTCGTGTTCGGAGACCACGTGCTCGATCCGGACCGGCGGGAACTCACCCGGGGATCCGAGGTGATTTCAATCGGGCCGCAAGTCTTCGACCTGCTGGTCCACCTGGTGCAGAGCCGAGAGCGCGTCGTCAGCAGGGATGCCCTGCTGCATGCGGTGTGGGGTGGGCGGATCGTCTCCGAATCGACCCTGGCCAGTCATATCAACGCGGTGCGCAAGGCGATCGGCGACAACGGCGAGGAACAGCGCCTGATCCGAACCATCGCCCGCAAGGGATTCCGGTTCGTTGGCGACGTCAGGGAAGCGCAATCGTCGGACGGCCCGGGCTTCCCCAAAGCCGAGCCGGCCGCGTCGGATGACGCCGTTGCATTGCCGCTGACCCTTCCCGACAGGCCCTCCCTCGCCGCCCTGCCGTTCGTGAACCTGAGCGGCGATCCCGAGCAGGAATATTTCGCCGACGGCGTAGTGGAGGACATCATCGCGGCAATGTCGCGTATCCGCTGGCTGTTCGTCATCGCGCGCAACTCGAGCTTCACCTACAAGGGCCGGGCGGTGGACGTGACGCAGGTGGGCCGCGAGCTGGGCGTGCGCTACGTGCTGGAAGGCAGCGTGCGCAAGGCCGCGAACCGGGTGCGCATCACGGGCCAGCTCATCGATGCAACGACCGGGACGCATCTTTGGGCCGAGCGCTTCGAAGGCACCCTGGACGATATCTTCGAGCTGCAGGATCAACTTGCGGCGAGCGTCGTCGGTGCGATCGCGCCGCAGCTCGAGCGGGCGGAGATCGCGCGCGCGAAACGGAAGCCGACCGAAAGCCTCGACGCCTACGACTACTATCTCCGCGCAATGGCTTACCTGCATCAGGGGACAAGGGAGGCCATCGACGAGGCGCTACCGTTGTTCCTCAAGGCGATGGAGCTCGATCCGGATTTTGCGTCGGCCTACGGGATGGCTGCATGGTGCCACTTCTGGCGCAAGATCAACGGCTGGATGACCGATCGTGCGCAGGAGACCGCGGAGGGTGCTCGATTGGCCCGCCGGGCGATCGAGCTGGGCAAGGACGATGCGGTCGCCCTCACGCGAAGCGGCCATGCGCTCGCCCATCTCGCCGGTGACCTCGATGGCGGCATCGCTTTGCTCGACAGGGCATTGGTGCTCAACCCGAACCTGGCGGCCGCCTGGTTCCTCGGCGGCTTTCTGAGAGCCGAGCGCGGCGAACCCGACGACGCAATCGAGCACTTCACGCGCGCGATGCGGTTCAGCCCCCAGGACCCGGAGATGTTTCGAATGCAGGCCGGAATGGCGCTAGCACATTTGTTCGCCGGGCGCTTCGACGCCGCATCGTCGTGGGCGGAGAAGGCGCTCAGGAATTTGCCGAGCTTCCTGATCGCCGTCTGCATCATCGCCGCGAGCCATGCGCTTGCCGGACGAATGGACGAAGCGCGGAAAGCGATGCGGCATTTGCGGCAGCTCGATCCTGCGCTGCGCATCTCCAATCTCAAGGATTGGCTAGCGATCCACAAACCGGAAAATCTCGCCACCTTCGCGGACGGCCTGCGACGAGCAGGACTGCCGGAATGACAGCCGGAGTTCCCCGCGCCTTGGGATGGCGTCGCATCAGAGGGCGGTGTGAGCGGACCGGCCAAGCGGCCTTCTGCGAGCGCCGATGCGGGATACTCGGGCCATGCGCAGCATGACGAAGCCCGGTACGATGCCAAAGTCGCCAAATCCATTGGGCAAAGCCGAGGCGACCATGCCCAGGAGAGCCCCTGCGATGACATTGCGCGTGCTTCGTTTCGCTTCCTTCGATCGTTCCGTCAGAGACAGCTTGTTCAATCGATAATTCGAAACCCGCACGGCGCTGCCGTTCTCCAGGGCCACGATCTCCAGGACATCGAGGCCGGATTTGATCAAGGCCCGCTGCTCCCTGATCGTTGCGAGCGCGGACCCGCACTCGACCGTGATCGGAAGGATATCCTCGCAAGGCCATTGTGCCAGGATTTGAAACTTCATGATGCACCCATCCCGATCCCTTGAATCTGGTCCAGGACTCCGTCCTATTTCTTTGCGCCGGGCAGGAAATCGTCGAGCGGCACGCCGAAGCTGTTGAGCGCCCACGAGACGATTTCCTGCTGGCCGATGGTGAAGACGACGTCCATGAGCTGCTCGGTCGAGTAGGTCTTGGCGAGGATGGCCCAGGTCGTGTCGGACACCACCGACTTCTCGAACAGGTCGTCGGCCGCCTGCATCAGCGCCGCCTCATGCTCGTTCCACGCGCCCTTCGGCCCCTTCTTGACGTTCTCGATGTCGGCTTCGGAGACGCCGCCCTTGCGGGCGATCAGCTCGTGCTGGGCGAACTCGTACTCGGCCTGGTTCAGCCAGCCGATGCGCAGGATCAGGAGCTCGCGGTCGCGGAAGGCCAGGGTCTGCTTGCCCAGCACGTGGCCGGCAAACGGCGTCCAGCGCTTCACCAGCTTGGGGTGATGGGCCAGCACCTTGAAGATGTTGAAGATCTGGCCGTTCATGGCGTTCTTCCCGACGGTCTCGCGATCCTCGGGCGTCATGGTGGCGAGATCGCGCATGGGAATGCGCTGCTTGCGCTCGATCAAATTCGTTTCCTCCGTTTTCGGCAAGAACCTGGACTAGCGCAGTTCTTCCGTGGAGGGAACCCACTCAACGATCGCGCGCTACAGGCCGAGGTCTGAAAGGCCGGGATGATCGGCGGGACGGGGACCGGAGCGATCCCAGTGGAATTTCCGTTCCGACGCCTTGATCGGCAGGTCGTTGATGCTGGCAAGCCGGCGCTGCATCAGGCCGCTTGGCGCGAAATCCCAGTTCTCGTTTCCATAGGAACGAAACCAGTTGAGCGAGTCGTCGTGCCATTCGTAGGCGAAGCGAACGGCGATCCTGTTTTGGGTGAAGGCCCACAATTCCTTGACCAGCCGGTAGTCGAGCTCGCGGGTCCATTTGCGCGTCAGGAATTCGACGATAGCCGGTCGCCCCTCGATGAACTCGGCGCGATTGCGCCAATGGCAATCGACCGTATAGGCCAGGGAGACACGCTGCGGATCGCAGGAATTCCAGCCATCCTCGGCGCCCCTGACCTTCTGGATGGCGGTCGACGCGGTAAACGGCGGCAGAGGCGGGCGGCTGTCGGACATGGCACGTCTCCCGGTTCGGGATCGAAGACTTGCCGAGCCTAGTCGCTGCCTGGACGGTCGTCTCCTGCCTATGTCGGGAGGCAGGGGCCGTCGTAAATGCAGAAGCAGCACTTCCGTCCGGCGTCATGCAGAACGCGTCAGGGGTCCCTCTCCGCCCGTGCAGGCGGAGGCTGGCGCGCTCGCACAGGCGGAGAGGGAGGGGCCCCACGCCCGGGAAGCCGAAGCTGGCCGGGCGCGGGGTGGGAGGCCGGTCGGAAAGCGGGCGTTATTCCGCGATCGCTTCGCCGGAGCCGCCGAACTCCTTGGGGAAATCCTTGAGCTTGGGCAGGCCGTCGCGGATGGGCAACACCGTCTCGGCGTAGTTGACGTGAACGTCGGGGGTGAAGGCGAGGGTCGGGATCGTCGCGGCGAAAACGTCCACGAGGCCCAGGGGCGAATGATTGGTCATCAGGTGACCGCCGCACCGGGCGCAATACTGGCGCTGGCTGTTCTCGGTCTTCTGGAACAGCGCGACATGCTCGGCTCCCGCCGTGATCCGCACGGCTTGCGGCTTCCACAGGCTGAAGGCATTCACCGGTCCGCCCGACCACGAACGGCAGGAGCGGCAGTGACAGTAGCCCATGGCCTCCGGCGATCCGGTGACCTCAAGTTTGACCGCACCGCAAAAGCAGCTTCCGTTATGGGACATGGTCTTGAACTCCTTGATTGATCCGGCGTAGGGGATTGATCGGATGCGAGTGCGCGGAACCTAGGGCGCGGGCGGGGCGCCCCGCATCGGGCGGCCTTCCCTATTTTGGCGGTTTCACTTCCCCATTTTGGCTAGAGCAGGAAGCTCAGGCCCGAGACGGCCAGCAGGAGATTCACGCTCAGGGCGAACTGCCGGTCGTTCAGCCATTTGAAGCAGGCCATGCCGCAGGAAGAGCCGAGCAGCATGGCCGGCAGATATTCGACCCCGCTGAAGTCGAAACTCCGTCCCCCGGCACCCAGGCTCGACATCGCCAGGAGGGCGACGCCTGCTAGCTGCACGATCAGAATGAACGGTTGGTAGACGCCGCGCTGGCGCTCCTTGCTCCAGCCCTTGAAGCCGCACCAGATGGTGACGAAGGCGCCGGGAAAGGCCGCCAAGCCGCCAGTGACGCCGCCCAGGAAGCCCGCGAGCCCGTCGCACAGCGCATGCTGTCGCCGCAGGACGACGGGCCGGCGGAAGATCATGAAAGCAGCGTAGACAACAAGCAGGCCACCAATGACATGGGTATAGAGGACCGGCCTGCTGTGCAGCAGGACATAGATGCCGAGCGGCAGACCGACGGCCGCGCCGGCCACGAAAACCGGCAGGCCGCTCCAGCGGATATCGCGGCGCAGCGACCAGACCATCAGGGACTGGCCGGCGATGCTGCAGATCATCATGATCTCGACGACATGGACGGGGTCGTCGAGCAGGTGAAACAGCATGGCGCCGCAGATTGCCGAGAAAGCGAAGCCGGCGATGCTCGAGGTCAAGGCCGCGACGAAGACCGCCGCCATCGCCCACAGGGAAACGTGTGCTGAATTCGACAGGGCGAGCACGCCCGCATAGGCGGCGAGTGCGGCCAGGCCTGCGCCATACAGGGCGAAGCGCTTTTGCCAGCCGGCCGATATCCAGTTGGACAGGGCTTCGGCACGCGCCTGGCGCGCCAGTTCGAGCGGGTCCGATGTCGAGGGATGCAAATCTGGGGACATGCCGGGCATGGCTTCCCGCCTCCTTGTGCAAACACGAACCGATTGAAGGCACGCACGCTAAGCCGCACCGGTTCCGTCGCGCATCGGAGGCTTTCCCCTATTTTACCGTCGCGATCTCCCCATGCTGGGCAAGCAGCTGCCGTTCCTGGGCAATCCGCGCCGCCTCCCCGCGCGACGTCGCGCCGAGCTTCGCGAGCACCGAGGAGACATGGTGGTCGACGGTCTTGGGCGACACATGCAGCCGGGCGCCGATCCGCCCGTTGGTCAGGCCATCGGCGACGCAGCCCAGGATCTCCATCTCGCGCACCGTGAGCCCGTACGGGTTGCGGCGCGTCGTGGGCCGCGGCCCGCGCGGGATGTGGCGTATCCCCGCCCCGCGCATGCGCTGGCGCAGCAGCGCTGCCGCCGGCGCGGCGCCCAGGCGGGTAAAGATCTCGAGTGCCTCGATTTGCGCAGCCGTATCGCCGTCGGCGAGCGCACGCGCCTTCTCATAGGGGCAGCCGAGCTTCTCCCAGGCCGCGGCGGCACGCCGCCACTGGCCCTTCATCTGCAGCAGGAACGGCGGCGCGCACCAGGACGGCGCGGCGACGCATTCGCCGCCGAGACGGCGCAGGAAAATCAACTCGCCGGCATACCAACTGTGGTGACGCTTGAGCGCGAGTTCGCAGGCGGCGCCGGCTTCTGCCGCGGTGCGTGCGGCGTCGCCGGCGAGCCACGCCGCCTCGGCGCGCGCCGCGCGGACGGGGGCCAAGCGCTGCAGCGTCTCGGTCTTGGCCGCAAGCTCGAGCGCCTCGTCGAGCACCGTCTCGGCGCCGGGATCGCCGCGCCGCGCGCGCACGCGGCCGAGCGCCACCAACGACACGATCCGGCTGATCGCCGAGATGCTGGGCCGCACGATGATCGATGTCGCGATGTCGCTCGCCTCGTCCCAGCGCCCCTGATGGAGTCGCGTCAAGGCAAGCCAAGCGTGCATGTAGTGGTTCGCATAGTCGAGATCGCGCTCGGCCGTATAGGCCATGCCTTCGGCGAGATGGCGTTCGGCCTCGGCATAGCGGTACTGCTCGCCATAGGACGCGGCGATGTTGCAATGGCCGACACCGACCTGGGCATCCATCCCGGTCTGCTGCGCGAGCGCAATGCTGCGCTGGAGATGATCGAGGCCGCTGTCGTCGCCGCTGACCAAGAGCGCCGAGCCGATGACATTTTCTGCCGCCGCGATGGTGACGTCGTCGTCGAAGCACGACGCAAGCCCGATCGCCGTCTTGCCGAGACGAACGGCAACGGCGCAGTCGCGGTCCAGCATCCTGAGATGCGCCTGTACGCGGAAGGCGTTGGCGAGCTGTCGCGACGGCGGCAATTTCTCCAGCACCTCGATGGCCTGGCGGCTCGTCTCGTCGGCGGCGGCATTGCGGCCGGCACGCACCAGCGGCCAGGCAAGCTCGGCGAGGTTCTCGCCTTCCTTCAACGGATCGCCCACCTCGCGCCACAGCTCGATCGCCTGCCGGCGCGCGCCTTCGGCTTCCGGAAGCTGGTCGACGATGGCGCATTCCTCGGCATAGGCCTCGCAGTACCGGGCGCGTTCGGCGGGCGGCCGGTCGGCGGCATGGTCCAGGACGCGGGCATACTGCGCCGCCGCCTCGCGATGGGCGCCGACGGCGGCGGCGGCGCGGGCCGCGGCCAATCCGAATTCGCGGACGGCTTCGGAATCGCCCGCGCCCTGGGCGTACTGCACGAGCTGGGCGAGCTCGGCACGTCGTGTATCGGTCTTCCTCAAGGCCGCGAGAGCCCGGCGATTGAGCTCCCTGAAGCGTGTCGGATCGAGATCGGTCAGCACCGCTTCGCGCGCAAGCTCGTGGCGGAAGGCAAGGCCCGCACCCGCGGCCTCGAGCATGCCGCTCCGGGTGCACTCCGCCAGGCCTTCAGGCTTGCCGTCCAGCAACCGCTCCAGCAGGCGATGGTCGATGCGGCTGCCGATCACCGCGGCGGCCTCCAGGACGGCCCGGCCGGCCGGGCTCAGTCGCGCCGCCCGCGCCAGCACCGCGTCGCGCACCGTCGGCGGAATGCCGCATGCCGCGCTCGACAGGATCTCGGTGATGAAGAACGGATTGCCCGAGGTCTGGCGATGAAGCGCCGCCGGATCGAGCGCGCGGCCGCCCACCAGGGTGCGGATGGCTTCGATCGAAAGCCGCGGCAGCTCGATGCGCACCGTGGCCTTCGAGGCCGCCAGGTCGCCCAGCAGCATCCTGAGCGAGCGCTGCGCGGCAACTTCGTCCTCGCGATAGGTGAGCACGAGAAGCGCGCTGGTCCGCGCCATGCGCCGGCCGAGGAACTTCAAGAGATCGAGCGTCGCGTCATCGGCCCAGTGGATGTCCTCGATGACGACGACCGTCGGCGCCCGCGACGCGCGCAGCATTTCGAGCAGGGAGGAGAACAGCGCCGCGCGTTTGGGCCCATTCTCGAGCTCTGCCAGCAGCCGCGCATTGGTCTGGCGGGCGATGTCGTAGAGCGGGCCGAGCGGCGTGGGCGTAAACAGCGGATCGCAGTTGCCCTTCAACACGCAGACGCCTTGCGCGTGCGTCGCGATGAAGCCCTCGACGAAGGATGTCTTGCCGATGCCCGCTTCGCCGCTGACAAGCGCTATGCGCCCGCAACCGGCGGCGGCTTGGTCGAGCGCGGCGGCCAGGACGGCCAAATCGCGTTCTCGTTCGAGAAGTTCCACGGGCAACCTCGGGGCTGGCGGCGGGAGGGCGTGGAATATGGCCAAAGCGGCCCGCCGCCAAGACTAATAGACGCATAGGTCGCGCACGATTTCTTGAGGTTCCCCTGCGCGGAGCGGAATTCTGGGCGGTTATCGGCCGAGATGCGAAACGCCGGATCGGCCGGCCGGCGAGGGCCCGAGCGACCTCCAGAGCCAATATCTCAGCGAGCCTGCTCGCCTACCGCGATTCCGATGGCGGGCATTTCAACGATCCTCCTGGCACATGCATAGCCAGAGGAGGCCGCAGCGAGGCGACGCGATCGAAAGGTCAGGCCGCATTACCGAACCCTTCTCGTCATCGGCCGTGTAGGTCCCGAAATACGCGTCGTATCCACCCTGCACCCGGCTGTTGTTGGCAGCCCCGCTCGGCCCATCCGGCACGTCGCCGGATCGATCGCGCCGCATGAACTGGGCGGCAAAATGGCCGCTCCGGTCGTAGATCAGCAGGGCGAGCGGATCTTTACCAAGCGATGGCTCGGGTCGACGTTCGCCCGAGACCGTGACGTCGATGCGAGACAGGAGTTGCCACGTTCCCGGAAGCGTTGTGGAAAGACGCGCTCCGCTCGTTGGCTTGGAGCGCGCCATGACGGCCGGTCCCACGATATGCCGCTCCCGTTATGGTCGCTTCTGGTCGGCGGACGGCGTCGCAGCGGAGCGATCGGCGGTTGCCTTGCTCGTCGGAAGCGGAATGAGCATCGATACCTGCTCGCGATAACGGCGGTACTGATCGCCAAACATCTCGATCATATCGCGCTCCTCCAGATAGATGCCGAGGAGGATGTAGCCGGTGGTGCCCACCGCGAACAGGAGATGCCCAACCGTCATGGACGGCGCGGCCCAGAAGGCGAGCAGAAAGCCGAAATAGAGCGGGTGCCGCACGCGCTTGTAGAGAAAGGGCGTTCTGAACACCGGCGCCGGCAGCGCCTGGCCACGCAGCCGGGCATAGACTTGGCGCAGGCCGAACAGCTCGAAATGGTTGATGAGGAAGGAGCTGAGCAGCACGGTGGCCCAGCCGATCCAGAAGACGGCCTGCAGGACCAGGATGCCGGAAGGGCTTGTCACCGACCATATGAGCTCGGGCATCGCCCTCCACTCGCTGAAGAGAAGCAACAGTATCAGACTCGCGAGCATCACATAGGTCGTGCGCTCGACCGGCTGCGGCACGAACCGCGTCCACCACCGCTTGAATGCGGGCCGGGCCATCACACTGTGCTGAATTGCGAACAGTCCCAGCAGCAGGGTGTTGATGATCAAGGCCGCAAGGAACGGCCCCGCCTCGCCGCTGTCGATCGTCTTGGGCACGGGCAAATTGCCGACGAAAGCGATGGCATAAAGAATCGTGCCCAGGAAGAGCGCATAGGCAAAAACGCCGTATAGAACCGAAGCAATGCCACCCATCGCGATGTTTCCTTGTGCAGGCGCGATCGCAGGCGTCGAACGATTTGGAAACACTCCAGCCGAACGACCGCGAACGCGCGGAACCTAGGTCCCAGACCACGCGCTGCGCATCGGGCAGTTGTCCCTATTTTGCCGTTTACGCTTCCCCATATTGCAAAAGCATCTGGGGAGCACCGGCCATCAGGCCACCGTCAGCCCCGTCGCCTCGTCGACGCCGGTTTTGAGGTTGATCACCTGCACCGCCGCACCCGAGGCGCCCTTGCCGAGATTGTCGAGCGAGGCCACCGCGAGGATGTTGCCCTCCTCGGCGTTGCCGTAGACGGCGAGTTCCATCGAATTGGTGTCGATCAGCCGGTCGGCCCGCAGGAACCGGTCGCGCTCCAGCCAGCTCCGGTCGGCGAGCGGCCGGACCGTGACGAACTTCTCGCCGGCATAATGATCGGCCAGCACCTTCTGCACATCGGTGGCGTCGGCTTTCTTGCCCAGGATATCGCGCGTGATCGGCACCATCACCAGCATGCCCTGGGCATAGTGGCCGACCGACGGCACGAACAGCGGCGCGTGCGCGAGGCCCGAGTATTTCTTCATTTCGGGCACATGCTTGTGCGTGAGCTCGACGCCATAGAGGCCGAACGGCTCGACGTCGGGTGTGTTCTCATGGACGGCGATCAGCTCCTTGCCGCCGCCGGTATAGCCCGAGACACCGAACACCGCGGGCGTGGCATCGGACCGGATGATGCCGGCCTCGACCAGCGGGCTCATCAGCGCGATCGCGCCGGTCGAGTAGCAGCCGGGATTGCTGATCCGCCGGGAGGCGAGCAGCTTCGCGCGGTGCGCCTTGTTGAGCTCGGGAAAGCCATAGACCCAGCCATTGGCAATCCGGTTGGCGGTGCTGGCGTCGATCACGCAGACATCGGCGTCGCCGAGCGCCGCCATCAGCTCCTTCACCGCCGCATCGGGCAGGCAGAGCACGGCGATGTCGGCCGACTTGGCGATCTCGACCCGTTTGCCCAGATCCTTGCGGTCGGCCATCGGCAGCTCGAGCAGCTCGATGTCGGGCCGATCCTTCAGCCGCTCCTGGATCTTCAACCCGGTCGTGCCGTGCTGGCCGTCGATGAAAATCCTGGTCTTGTTGCTGGTCATGGTCTTCTCTCTCGGAGTTAGAGGGCCTTCAAGGGGCCGACTGGAGAAGGAAGTAAGGAGGAAGCCGCTTCATTCTCCAGCGGCTTCATGAACGTCGCGTTTCAGACGCGCGCGTTCTCGTACCGCTTTTGCAAGCGGCGGCGTCGCGACCGGAGGGGGGCGAGCGGGTTCATCGTGGCCGCATATTTCATCGGCAGACCCCGATGTCAAGATGCCGGGGATCGTCTAGGCTCGGTAATTCCCGTCTGGAGGCAGCCCATGAGCCAGTCCGCCGAACCCGAAGGCCTGTCGATGCTGGAAAAGCGCAGGATCGAGGCCGAGATCCTGAAAGAGGTCTACGAGACGCTGAAGGCGAGCCATGGCGAGGCTGTGGCGAAGACGACGATCGCCGAATCGGTACGGCGCTCGGCCATCGAGCAGGCGCGCCAGTTCGCGGCGGCGGCACCCGGCGGCCCCTCGCTCAAGGCCTTCCAGGATGTCATGCCGCTGTGGACCAAGGGCGGCGCGCTCGAGATCGACGTGCAGGAGAAGACCGACACCAGTTTCGTCTTCAACGTCGTGCGCTGCCGTTACGCCGAGACCTACAAGGCGATGGGGCTGGGCGAGATCGGCCACCTGCTGTCATGCAACCGCGACGGCGCCTTCTGCGAGGGCTACGACCCCAAGCTCAAGCTCGAACGCAGCCAGACCATCATGCAGGGCGCCAGCCACTGCGACTTCAAGTATCGCTACGAGGCCTGAGTATTTTTAGACGATTTCTCGCGCAATTCCCGACCCCGCAGGCAATCGCGTATGGAAGGATCTTTGCCCACGTCGAACCCATATACGATAGCCCGCGCATCGCTCAATTCAGGAACTCGGCATAGACGATGTGATTTTCCTTGGTGGGCCAGGTCCGCGTCAGGATCGTCTCGTTGTTCAGCACCGCGCTCACGCTGCGCGCGGCCGGCTCGAAGGCGAGCTTGCCCTGCGAGGTGCCAGGCACGCCTTCGTTAATGCCGGGCGGCACCTTGCCGTCGAGCGTGAACTTGTCGCGCCCGTAGCCGAAATAGCCGCGCGGCCGGCTCATGATGACGACGGCGCCCGCCGTTTCGTCACCCTTGGCGAACTGCCCGGGCCGCAGATGCACCACATCGCTCGAGCGCAGGAACGGCGAACGATAGGTGTGGGTGATCGGCTGGCCGGCGACCGTCACGACGAACTCGTAATAGAAGTCGGCGCGCGCCGTGAAGGGCCCCCATTGGCCGTCCGGCCCGGTGGTCTTGCGGTGCGCGGCGATCGAACCGCGGCGTTCGCCCGTCTTGGGATCGACCTCGTAGATCTCGACGTTGGCATCGGCGACGGGCAGGTTGGTGTAGGCGTCGTCGCCTATGCCGGTGACGCGGCCGTTGAGCACCGGATTGGGCTCCTGGGCGATGAACAAGGTGCCGGGCGGACGGCCGACGATGAATTCGTACATCGCCGCGAAGGCAAGCTTGTGGAACGCCACCTCGCGATGATCGAGGCCGTCGAGCACGACGCGCTTGCAGCCGCGCAATTCGGAAGCGTCGTAGCCGACACCGGTCGGCTTGCCCGGCGCGCCGACGAAGCGTCCGTCGGGCTGGGCGTATTTGTCGTTCTTGTCGGAGCCGATCGACATCATCTCGACGCCCGGGATCGTGTCGTCGGGACCGCTGTTCAGTTCCTTGAGGAAGGGCATCGCGCCGTTGAACTCGCTGCCGACCAGCAACGTGTCGGAGATGACGATGCCCTTGACGATGCCGCCCCCCAGCACGGCGTGGCTCACGAACTCCGCGCCACCGCCGTTCTTCAGATAATTGCGCACCGCGTTGGCGCCGCGCGAGGAGGCGATCAGCGCCACCTTGCGCCGGCGCGTGGCGCTGCGAACCTGCTTCACGAAAGCTGCCAGCTCTTCCGCCTGGTCGGCAGTCGAGGACCGAAATGGCTCGGGCTTCGAATCGTCGCGCCGCGCGCTGGGATATTTGAAATCGATGGCGAAGAGCTGGTTGCGGCGATAGCCGTTGGCCTCGAAGCGCCAGATGTCGTTGATCCACAAGGCGCTGCTGTCGCCGTTGCCATGCACGAAGACGATCGGCGGCGGGCCGGCGGGTTCGGCGGGCGCGGGCGCGCGACGCGGCGGGCCGGGCTGCTGGGCGCGCGCCCGCGACACGGCGAGCACCGACAAGGATGCGGCTGCACCAGCCAAAAGCGCACGCCGCCCCGCTGCCGGGCGCCTGTCATGATCTCCCGCGCTCATCACTCTCCCCTTTTCACCGCCCTATGTTGGCAAATGCCGGCCGTCGACGCTACGCTCGCGCGATGACAATTTGTTATATTGCCAGTCCGGTGGGCAGGCTGGCCTTGGAGGCCGACGGCGAGGCGCTGTCCGCCGTGCGCTGGGCGGCCGCGGGCGAAAGAGCGCCGAAAGCCCGGGCGACGCCGGTGCTGCGAGAGGCTGCGCACCAGCTCGAACGGTATTTCGCCGGTCGCCTGAAAAAATTCGACCTGCCGCTGGCGTTGCGCGGTACCGAATTTCACAAGCGGGTATGGGCGGCGATGAGCGATATCCCGTTCGGCGAGACCGCGACCTATGGCGGCATGGCGATGGCGCTGGGTTCGGGCCCACGCGCCGTCGGCATGGCTTGCGGCCGCAACCGGATACCCATCATCGTGCCGTGCCACCGCGTCCTGGCGAGCGGCGGCAAGGAGGGCGGCTACTCGGGCGGCCAGGGCCTGCCGACCAAGCGCCGGCTGCTCGCCCTGGAAGGCGTGGTCCTTCTTTAGACCTTCGACATTGCGTCGGGCGGATGCCCCGGCTACGGAGAGCGCATGCGCGTGCTGATCACCCGGCCCGAACGCGAGGCAACGGCACTGGCCACGGCTCTCACCGAACGCGGTCACGCGCCGGTGATCGCGCCGCTGTTCCGGCTCGAGACGCTGAGCCCGCCGCCCGATTTCACAGCCTCGCTCGCTTCGGTACAGGCGGTGCTTTTGAGCAGTGCCAACGGCGCGCGTGCCTTGGCCGAGACCACGCCGCAACGCAGCCTGCGCATCTTCGCGGTCGGCGACACCACGGCCTCGACCGCCGAGGGGGTGGGCTTCGCCAACGTGACCTCGGCCGAGGGCGATGGCGCCGCACTTGCCCGGCTGGTGCGCCAGCGGCTCGACACCAAGGCGGGACCGCTGCTGCATGTTGCCGGCGCCGATGTCGCGGCCGATCTCGGCGTGGCGCTCGAGGAAGCGGGTTTCACCGTCATCCGGGTGACGCTCTACAAGGCGCGCGAGACCGAAGCCCTGCCCGACTCCGCGCGCGCCGCCCTCGAGGCCCATGCGCTCGATGCCGCGACCTTCTTCTCCCCCCGCGGCTCCACAGTCTTCGCCCGGTTGATCGAAGGGGCTGCCCTTGTCGACGCGCTGCGCAGCGTAACGGCCCTCGCCATCAGCCCGGCCACCGCGGCGCCGCTCGCGGCCTTGCCGTTCAAGACCGTCGTCACGGCGGCCCGGCCGACCCGCCAGGCCGTACTGGACGAAATCGACCGGCTGGCTCAAGCCGGCGCACAAGGACCCAAGCCCATGAGCGATACGCCCTCGCCTGCCCCGGCCTCGCCCGCTCGTTCTTCCGTGCCATCCTCGCGCAGCTCTTCCGAAACAAATGCCGCCGCCGCGAGCACGCGGCCGTCCATGCCGCCGCCTGCCATGCCTGTCGTGACCGTCCGGCACGGCCTCGGTGTCGTGGGCGCCTTCGTCACCGGTCTCGTGGCCGCGGTCTTGGTTCTCGCCGTCGCGCTCGCCAGCCTGCCGCATTGGCCGACGGAACTGCTGGCACGCTGGCGTGGCGCGCCGCCTGCCGCTGCCGTGACGCAGGCCCCCGCGACGCAGGCCGGCAGCGACGCCGCCACCGCCGCGCGACTGGACGATATCGACAAGCGTGTCCAGGCCTTGGCAAACGCTGCGACCGCCGCCGCCGAGAGGCCTGCGGCTGCGTCGGATCCCGCCGTCGCCGCGCTACGCAGCCGTCTCGATGCGCTGGAAAAGAGCGTCGCCGCCAGCGCGGAGCAGGCTGCCGCACCCGCCGCCAACCCGGCGGCGCCCTCGACACCGACACCGGCGCCGCCGACCGAACCGGCGCCGGCGGCCGTCCCGGCCGAGCCCGACAAGGATTTGGCCGCGGTACGGCTGGAGATCGCCACGCTGCGCGCTGCCCTCCAGACGCTCGATCAGAGCGTCGGCGCCCAGAAGGAAGAGACCGCGCGTCAACGCGAACGGGCGCAGACACTCGCCACCGCGGTCGACAAGGCCGTGGCGGCCTCCGGCGAACGCGGCGCCGCCGATCAGAAAGCGATGGCGGCGGCGCGCGCATCGGCGGTCATCGGCATCGCCGCGCGCCTCAGCTCCGCTTTCGACTCCGGCCTGCCCTTCGCGGCCGATCTCGTCTTGCTGGCGCCGCTCGCCCGCGATGACGGCAAGCTCAGCGCGTTGAGCGCGGCCCTGCAGCCTTTCGCGCAGACCGGTGTCGCCTCGCGCGCCGCCCTGACGGCGGAATTTCCCGCCATGGCCAAGGCCGCGCTGGCCGACGACCGCGCCGACGATTCCTTCGGCGAGCGTCTGCTGGGCAAGGTGCGCGGCGTGGTCTCGCTGCGTCGGGTCGGCGCCGATGTCGAGGGCGATACGGCCGAAGCCAAGCTCGCGCGTGCCGAGGCGGCGCTCAATGCCGGCGACATCGCCAAGGCCGTCGAGCTGGTGAAATCGCTGCCGCCCGAAACCGAAAAGGCGCGCACAGCCTGGCTTGGCCATGCCGAGGCCCATCTGGCGGCCCGACGTTCGGTCGATCAGCTCGCCGCCTACGCAGCTACCCTTCTCGCCGCGGCACGGTGAGCGGCCGATGACCTTCGTCCGCACCCTGATCTGGTTTGCCCTGGCGATCGCGGCGATGTTCGCCGCCGTGTGGCTGGCCGAACGGCCGGGGGTCGTCACCGCCGAATTCCACGGCTGGCGGCTCGATACCAGCGTCGGAGTCCTCCTGGTCGTGATTTTGGGGCTGATGCTGGCGGGTATCGCCGGCTGGCTGCTATGGCGCTGGTTTGCCGGCGCGCCGGGCGCCCTGCTCGACGGCTGGGGCGAGAGCCGCCGCCGCAAGGGCTATCGGGCGCTGACGCAGGGTCTTGCCGCCGTCGCCGTCGGCGATGCCGCCGAAGCGCAGAAGAACGCGCGCAAGGCCGAGACGCTGCTGTCGGAACCGTCGCTCACCTTGCTGCTGTCGGCGCAGGCGGCCCAGCTCGCCGGCGACCGCGACGGCGCCAAGCGCGCCTTCAACGCCATGCTCGACGACGACCAGACCGCCGTGCTCGGACTGCGCGGGCTGATCGCCCAGGCGCTGCGCGACGGCGATTCGACGGCTGCGCTGGCCTATGCCGAGCGCGCCTTCAGGCTCAGGCCACAGACCGCCTGGATCGTTCATTCGCTGTTCGACATGCAGGCGCAGATCGGGCAGTGGAAGGAAGCGCAGGAAACCCTCGATACCGGCGTGCGCCGCAAGGTCATCAGCGCCGAACAGGGTCGCGTGCTGAAAGCGTTGCTGCTCACCGAACGCACCCGCTCGCTGGAACGCGTCGGCGACGATGCCGACGCCCGCAGCCTGGCACGCGAGGCCTTCACCCTGGCGCCCGAACGCATCGCCATCACCCAGCGTTACGCCGAATTGCTGATCAAGGCCGGCGAGGCCAAGCGGGCGGCCCGCGCGATCGAGCGCGGCTGGGCGCTCACCCCGCATCCCGACCTGGCGGCACTCTATCTGAAGGCAT
>Ga0193752_1001382_pt1 | contig 20271 bp, 14 predicted proteins | sample H1c1metaG_FD_144924 | JGI IMG/M metagenome (GOLD analysis project Ga0193752, IMG submission 144924) | Soil microbial communities from a riparian zone of the East river system, Colorado, United States - H1c1 | ecosystem: Environmental > Terrestrial > Soil > Riparian zone | place: USA: East River...
ATCTGTAGGTGGTTCCTGTCTGCGTGCGCTGTGCAGTGGATCGCGGTCACAGGCGTCGCGGCCTCTTTGAGGTCTTGGACCGCGATCTGTAGGTGGTTCCTGTCTGCGGTGTGCAGTGGATCGCGGTCACAGGCGTCGCGGCCTCTTTGAGGTCTTGGACCGCGATCTATAGGTGGTTCCTGTCTGCGGTGTGCAGTGGATCGCGGTCATAGCGTCGTGGTCTCTAGAGACGTCTCGGACCGCGATCTGTTATAACAGCCGTGTGCCTCTGCGCCCGAAAGTCGGAACCTCGCAAGAGCGCTCCGAGGTGCGCTCGGTCGCCGACGCCCGGAGAGCCGAACTCGCGCAACGTCGCGGAATCCCAAGTGACTGTATCGCAGCGGACCGAGCCGTCTCGAGCACTCGCGGTGAGCTTCTGCTGCGCTGCTTTCGAGCTGCGACGCGTCCTGAGTCAGGGAGTGGTGTGAACGAGGATGGAGCCGGCCTCGTGTTCTTCCACGGCGGCGGATTCGTCGCCGGCGACCCTGCGAGTCACGATGCGTTTTGCGGGCGTCTCGCAGCCGCTAGTGGCTGCGCAATCGTGGCCTGCTCTTATCGGCGTGCGCCCGAGCATCGGTTTCCAGCGGCGATCGACGACGCCTACTTCGCGACGTGCTTCGTGCATGAACACGCCGACGAATTCGGAATCGATCACCGCCGAATCGGTGTCGCGGGTGTCGAGGTCGGCGCGAGCTTGGCGACCGGCGTAGCTCGACTCGCGAAAGAACGACGAAATCCTGCGCTCGGCTTTCAGCTTCTAGTCAATCCGGTGCTCGACTTTGCGGCTGCACCTGTCAGCGGCGCAACGTTGGCCGGCGCCGTCTCCCTGGAATGGGCCGTTGCGCAATACATCGATGCGAACTTACGTGAAGACCCGCGATGTTCACCGCTGCGTGCGACCAATCTGATCGGTCTCCCCCCCGCGCTGATCATCTGTGCGGATCAGGACGCTATGGCGGATCACGCAGAGCGCTACGCAGCGCGCCTGCGCGATGCGCACGTCGCCGTGACAGTCGTCCGAGAATCGGACGCTAGCAGCGATTTTCTCGAGGATCCCGATAGCTCCGAGCCCGGGCGCAGCGCGCTAGACGTGTGCAGCCGAGCGCTCGTGGAAGCACTCGGCGGCTGACGAATCACACTACTGCTCTGGGTTGTGTCAGGTATGAGCGTGCTGCAGCTCGCGCACCCGTCGAGGTACTGGTGCGACTTCGCGTGCTTCGCCTGCAAATGCAGCGACGACGAAGGGAATGGCCACGAGCGCGACCGGAGCCAACATGAGCACCATCGGTGCGACTGCGAGCATGACGAAGGGAGGTACCATCACCACGGTGATCACTGCGAAAAGCACGCGCAGCACGATGCCGAACGGTCGCTTCTGTTCCTCGATGCGTGACATATCCGTTTCTCCTTGGTGAAGTAATACGGTCTAAGCCACACCCAAGCGGTGACATCGCTGAAGTTACTAACGAAGTCGCGTCGACGAACCCTGCCCTGGACTGAATGAGCAAGCAACCCGGCCTATCCAGGTAGGTGGGATATACTGCGCAAATGATTTTACTGCAGCTATCGGCGGCAGAGTCCGCAGCTGATGGCGGCGCTCGCTGCGCGCCGTTCCGAGCTTCAGAACGTGAGGCGAACGCCGCTCGTGTCGAGTGACAGCTTCGGCGACTTCGCAGCAGTCGCAGCGGTCTCTGAAGTGTCGTCGGTGACGAGCAATATGATTGTCAGCAAGCTGCCGGCGATCGCAGTCCCGAGCAGAATGTCCGAGACCAGTGCTTTGGTCTTTGCTTGAGAAGAAAGCTGATCGAGCCGGTCTTGGGAAGTGACGCGGTCCAACTCTCGTTTGTACTCGGACGAGTCCGTATACGCCGAGTACCCGACGGCGCCCGAGCCGATCAGCAGCGCGACACTGCTGATGCCTGTGATCCATGGCGCGACGTTGGAGTCTTCTTTGTCGGCTCGAACTGACATCGGCGTGAAATCGAGCGCGACGGTGATCTCTTCACCACCGAGGACGTCGACGACGCGGCGAATCGGAGCGTAGCCCTGTTTCTCTGCGGCCACTTCGCGGCGACCGGCGCTGACACGGACGGGCCTGGACGTTGCTTTGTCGAGCAGGTGATCGTCGACACGGATTTCTGCGCCCGGCTGGTTCGTCACGACCCGGAGCGACCCGACACGTGATCTCAAGCGCGAGAGCTCCAAGATCACTTCTGAGCGGCGTTCAGAGCCGATCGAGCTTCCGCCTTCCTTCAGGTACCCGCGAAAGTAGCGCTCGGCGTTCGCGTAATCTTTGAGTTCGGCGGAAACTTGGCCGAGGTTGTAGAGTAATTGATACGCGGCTTGAATTGCGTATGCGCGCTCGAACTCCAGTAATGCGGCGCGGTAATCGCCGTCCTCGTAGTACTGAACGCCGCGTCCGAAGTGTGAGCGTGCTTCGGCGATTTTTTCCGGCCTGGTCTGTACGTGGATGGTCGGTTTGCTGCTGGGTGCGCCGTCGGTTCCGTCTTGTGCGTGCACGCAGGGGCAGATTGCCGCGCAAACCAGCGAGATTCCCAGGCAGGCTCCAAGATGGCGCGCGAGCATGAAATTTAAGCCGAAAAGGCCGGATACGACAGAACGCCCCATCTGATGACTCCCCAGTTCCGTAGCTACCAACACTCGCCGTTCGTCACAAGCACGTTAGTCGTTCGAAGCGATCGGGCGCGGTGCGATAAAACGCTGTGCGTCGATTGAAGATTCAGGGTCGGCGGTTCTTAGAGAGTGGCGACGACTACGCGGCCGAAAGCGGATTCGCGTGTAACACAGCTCGGAACTGCAACGCCGCCACAGATTCGGCCGTGGGCGCGAATTCGGTGGACTCGTTCGATGCCGCCGGCAGCTGCAGCCCGATCCAATCACTGACAGCATTCAGTGCAGCAGTGTCATGATGCTGCTGTCTGGCGCAGTGGTGCCACAGACAGCAGCATTCGGGTCACGTTGCGAGTGCAGATGACGATGAGTTCGCGAGAATCAGATGGTGCGGTGCCGGCGAGGATCAATCGTGGGGACGTGTATTGGATTGGGCCGGACGACGCGCGGGGTCCGGTGCCGGCTTATTCGCACCCGCACGTGGTCGTGCAGGAGGACGTCTTCAATCATTCGCGGGTTGCGACGGTCGTCGTGTGTGCGTTGACGTCGAACTTGCAGAAGGCCAATGAGCCGGGAAACGTGTTGCTCGAGGTCGGGGAGGGGAATCTTCCGCAGCGAAGTGTCGTGGTTGTCTCGCAGATCGCGTCGGTGGAAAAGGCGAGGTTGGGTGAGCGGATCGGTGAGCTGTCGGAGGCAAGGGTGGAGCAAGTCTTGGCCGGACTGCGATTCCAGCAGGTCTCGTTCTTCGACCGTTGAGTTCGGCTGCTGGGGCGGCGCGCCGGCTTTGGCGAAATCGAGCTGTGAGCACCGGGCGGGGCTTCAGCTGCGAGGCTGGCTGGCCGCGCTGAGCTGCGAGCTTAGTCGAGGGCGTAGCCCGTAGTCGTTGAGCTTGAGTGCTGGGCGAACGCGTCCCGCCAGCGCACGAAAGAATGCGGGGGCGGCCGTGCGAGATCAGGAAGCTTCAGCCTCGCCGCCGCTTTGCGCGCTGCCTCCGCCGTCGCCGCCTTGCCCGGCGCCACCACTTCCGGCGGTTTCCCCTTCTTCGTCGCCACCATTGTCCCCGGCGCCACCAGCGCCAGCGCCACTTTGTCCGGCAACCCCGGATCCGGCCTCAAGCTCCTCGTCGTCATTGCCACCGGTGCCAGCGCCGCCTGCGCCAGCACCGCCCTGTCTGACGCCGCCGGATCCAGCCTCGAGCTCGTCGTCATTGCCGCCGGTGCCAGCGCCACCTGCGCCAGTGCCGCTTTGTCCGGCGCCGCCGGATCCAGCTTCCTCGTCTTCTTCATCGCCGCCGCCGCTACCAGCGCCGCCTGCGCCTGCGCCACCGGCGCCTGCGCCGCCTTCGCCTGCGCCACCGCTACCGGCGCCACCGGCGCCCGCGCCGCTTTCGCCCGCGCCACCTTCGCCAAGTCCGCCCCCGGATCCTCCGGGCGGCGTTTCGATGACCTCGTAAACGCAGGTGTTGTTTGAACAGCTAACTGTCGACCCGGGTCGATCTTCACACGGGGTGCAACTGTCTGTGCAGCGGTTGACGTCCGAGTCGCTCGCGCACGTGCCGTTGCTGCACTCGTGAGCATTGTCGTTGCATTGGATCCCGCAACTCGTGCCATCGCACGTAGCGCTGCCATTCGCGGGTACCGGGCAGGCGTTACAACTCGTAGTTCCGCAATTCGCAACTTCGCGATTGCTCACGCACTGACCATCGCATTCGTGCGTTTGGCCAGTGCAGACGACGCCGCAGCTTCCGTTCACGCATTGCGCGCCGCCGGTGCACGCGGTGCACGAGGCACCGCATGCATCGTCATCGTCGTTAGCGCCGCACCGATTGCCGCTCGCGCACTTGAAGCGGCCTCCGGTGCACGTGAAGTCGCACGCGTTATTGGCGCACGTTGCGGTTCCGTTAGTGGGATCTGGGCAGTCGACGCAGCTGGGCCCGCAGTTGTTGGCATCGGAATTCTGGACGCAGACGCCGTCGCACGCGTGAGTGTTCCCGGTGCAGACAAGACTGCAGGCTCCGTTGACGCACTGCGAGCCGGTTGGGCACATCGTGCACGAGTCTCCGCACGCGCTCTCATCATCGTTGCTGCCGCAGCGGTTACCGCTATCGCACTTGAAGCGGCCCTGAGGGCACGTGAAGTCGCATGCGTTATTGGTGCACGTTGCGGTTCCGTTAGTGGGATCTGGGCAGTCGGTGCAGTTGGGCCCGCAGTTGTTGGCATCGCCATTCGAAACACATGCGCCATCACACGCGTGAGTGTTGCCGGTGCACATGAGGGTGCAGGCTCCGTTGACGCACTGCGAGTCGTTCCCGCAAGTGTCGCCGCAGCGGGCGCAGTCAGCGTTGGTTCCGGTTTGTCCCCCACCTGCACAACTGCACGCTCCGCCGTTGCACGTTTCGCCGCCGGAGCAGATATCGCCACAGCGCGAGCAGTTGGTGTCCGTACCCGTTGCTCCTCCCGACGGACACATCTGAACGCAAGTCGCGTCGACGCACGCCGCGGTTCCGCCGGGTGGAGCCGGGCAGTCGATGCACTCGGGTCCGCAGTTATTCGCGTCGGTGTTATTGACGCAAACATCGCCACATTTGTGCTGTTGCGCAGAGCAGACAACTTGGCAGCTTCCATTCATGCATTGCGTGCCGCCCATGCAAACCGTGCACGAGGCACCGCACGCGGAGTTGTCGTCGCTCGCGCCGCACCGAGTACCGGTCGCGCACTTGAAGCGGCCGCCGGCGCACGTGAAGTCGCATGCGTTGTCCTCGCAGATCGCGGCCCCGTTGGCGGGCGCTGGGCAGTCCGTGCAGCTCGATCCGCACTGATTCGGATCGGTGTTGCTGACGCACGCATCGCCACATTTATGCTGTTGGGGATCGCAAACGACTTGGCAGCTTCCATTCACGCACTGCGAGCCGCCGGTGCACGCCGTGCACGACGGGCCGCACGCAGCCTCATCGTCGCTCGCGCCGCACCGATTACCGGTCGCGCACTTGAAGCGTCCGTCAGCGCAGGTGAAGTCGCATGCGTTTGCGTTGCAGGTTGCGGCCCCGTTCGCGGGTGCTGGGCAAGGGGTGCAGTTCGGCCCGCACTGAGTCGGGTCAGTGTTGGCGATGCATTCATTGCCACATTTATGCGTTTGGCCTGTGCATACGACCGTGCAAGCTCCGTTGAGGCACTGCTCGTTGCCTGTGCAGACGTCGCAAGACTCACCGCATGCGGTTTCGTCGTCGTTGCCCACGCACCGATCGCCGCACCGGGTCAAACCAGCGTTGCAAGTGAAGTCACAGGCCCTGTCCCTGCACCTTGGTGCTGAGCCCGCCGGTGCAGTGCAGACGTCACCGCATGTCCGGCAGTTCTCGACAGTGTTGAGTCTGCCGCCGCCGGGGCACGTGCATTGGCCATTTTGGCAAGACTCGCCGGGCGTGCACGCGTTTCCGCACGCACCGCAATTGCTCGTGGTGTTGTTCGCGGTGCACGTCAGGTTTCCTCCCGTTCCACAGGTGATCGTTCCGGGAGGGCAGGTGGATCCACACACGCCGCCTGGGCAAGTTGGAATGGCTCCCATCGGAGCACCCGACGGTAACGCACACGGCGTGCAACCAGGGTTCGCGTCGGTGCCGTTGCCGCACCAATTTACGTCGTCGTTGCGGCGGCACGTACCGTTGCAGTCGTGCGTTCCGCTTTCGCATTGGCACTCACCGCCCTCGCACGGACGACCCCCACAGTCGGTGTTGCACGCTCCGCAGTTCGCTGAATCCGTTTGCAGATTCACGCACTGGTCGTCGCACTCCGCTGCCGTCGAAACACACTGATCACACGCACCAAAGACACAATTCGCTCCGCACGTTCTGGTCGTCAGCGCATCGCAACTATCGATCTGGCCCGGCGTACATTGGCCTTGGCCCGTGCATGTTCCCCATACCGACCACTCACCGGTGCTTCCGTCACATGTTCTCGACTGCGTTCCACATCTTCCACACGCCTGGGTCGACTCACCCGTACACGCCTGGCCCGTGCATGCCGTTGGCCACTGACACGTCGCCGCACAGGTTTGCGTTCCACCCGAACCGCAACGCCTCGTCGAACCCGGGTTACACGGACCCTGATTCAGACACGCCGAAAACGGTGTCCACAGCGCCGTGAGACCATCGCAGTCACGCGACTCGCTTCCGCAGAAACCGCACGACCTCGTCATCTCACCAGCGCAAAGTTGACCGGTACATTCCTCGTTCCACATACAACTGGCGAGACACGTCTGCATGCCACCGACGCCACACGCCTGCGTCGAACCCGGCGCGCACTGGCCCTCGTTCGAACACGCCGCCCATCCACTCCACACACCGGTCGTACTGTCACAAGTGCGCGCTTGAATGCCGCACATGCCACACGGCTGACTGGCCGGCCCCTCACACACCTGACCAGCACACGCCGCATCCCACTGACAGTTACCACCGCACGTCTGCATGCCACGCAAACCGCAAACACGCGTCGCGTTCGCCTCGCACATGCCCTCTTGGCCACACGCTGCAAACGCCGACCACTGCACCGTGGCCTCATCGCACGTACGCGATTGCGTTCCACAGTTGCCACACGCTTGCTGGGGCGCGCCGTCGCACACTTCCGTGCCGCACACGCCCCACTGACAATTGCCCATGCAAGCCTGAGTGCCATCGACACCACACCCTTGCGTCGTCCCCGGCGCGCACTGGCCCGAGTTCTCGCACTCATCCCACTCGGACCACTCACCGTTCGTACACGCGCGGCGCCGCGTTCCACAGTTGCCGCACGCCTCGACCGCCATGCCCGCGCACGTCTGACCGGTGCAGTCTCCCCAATCGCACGTGCTCAAACACACGCGCATGCCATCCGAGCCGCAGTTCTCGGACGCATTCGGCGTACAGACGCCTTGCCCGAGACACTCGCCCCACTCGGACCAATTTCCGTTCTTACACGTCCGCCGCTGCTGGCCGCAGTCACCACACGGCTGAAACGACAACCCCGCACACGACTGACCGACGGGATCGCCCGGCGTCTCGATCACGCTGTCGTCCATCATGCCGATCGATTCACTCGTGTCACTCGGATGAGTCGCCGACGACCAATCACCACACGACGGCGTGCTCAACGTCTTGCCACCGCACATGTTGCTCGCGACGATTACGAGCTTACTTCCATCCGAACTGTCGCGGCACAACGCCGGCGGCAACATGAAGATCGTGCCGTCGTTTGTCCAACCTTCCGGCCCTCGATCGAGTGCAATCCAACACGCGCCGGTTCCGCCACCACAGATGCCGTCGCTACCTTGCGGCAGCTTGATGCCGACGCTGATGTTATTGGGATCGTCATTGTCGATCGGGAACGTGCACGTCTCTTTGTCGACGTCGACACGGAACGCTTTTGTGAAGCACGTGAGCACGTCGAAACAGTCGTTTATCGACGGGTCGCGCTTGCCACTCTCTGCGCCAGACCACGGACCAGGCATGTATTCCGGTAAGGTGGAAACATTGACCACGGCCGACTCACACAATCCAACCTTGCACGTTTGCTCATCGCCACAGGTAGAAGTGTCATCGTCGCGCGCCGTGCCGGCACACAGGTACGTCAACGGCAATCGCACCATCGCTAGGAAGTCGGACGGGATCGAAGTGACCACGCTACGCTCGATGCGCGCCACTCCCGCCTTGTAACCGATCGCTCGGATCACGACGGGGTTCGAGTTGCCGATCGGCTTCAACCGAAACTCCGCCGGCATCAGCAAACGCCCGGAACCGAGCAAGTGATCTTCGGTTCGGAGCGTCTTGCCTTGCGTCACCTCGAAGCGAATTCGATCGATGTCTTTCGGCATCGAGAGATCGCTTTCGACAACGACGGCAAGCCCACCATCCTTCTTGTCGTCACTGCAGCCAACCGCTGCAATGGCTGCGATCACCGCAAGCGCAAACACGCGAGCAGAACACTTGCTCGAAGCGCGTAGAGCGAGCGAACCGAAACTACGAAGATCAAAAAGCGAAAGCCATAAAGTCGACACAAACCCACCCCTATCACGCTCCACCCGGCTTGTCTCCGCTGGCCCCTGTGACTCTTGCGGTTCACCGTCCGCCTCCATTGGCGGCCGTCTTGTGTGCGAAATTGCCGTTGCGCCGGGTCTTCGCCGCAACGTTTTCTGGGCTGTGTTTACTTTTCGCCCGCCGCGGCACGAAGGCCTCACACGGCGTCCACTCCGGTCGTCGACCCGGTCAATGACTCACGCGAATCGGCAACATCACAGCACCGGGCGAGAGGGTGCCGAGCGTAAAGTCGGCGTCCTTCGAGGGCCTCAACAGAAAGTAAGCGCCCGTGGCTAGGCCACCTGCCGCTACCACACCCATGCCCAACCAAACCCAGGTCGGAACTCCGCCCCGCTCGTCTTTCTCGAGCTGCACGTAGATCGTCCGCGGCTGGCCCACCTGGACCACGATTTCCTTTTCGTACGGGACCATTCCGGCCGCGCTGACTCGCAACGTGTGCTCGCCCGCCACGAGGGGTGCTTCCCAACGCCCGTGGCCCACGAGGCGCCCATCGATATAGATGGCGCTCGGCGCATCCGACGCGACCGTAATGCGCGCGTCTCGCGGCGCCGCCGGCAGCGTCATGTAGAGGGTGAGCTCCGAACCACCTGCAAATTCCTGAGTGATGACTTGATCCTGAAACCCGGCCTTCGAGACGCGAATGCGGCGCGTTCCGAGATCCACCAACAGCGTATCGGCGAGCGGCGTCGTTCCAGCGAGCCGGTCGTCCACGAACACCGACGCACCCGGTTCATCGACCACCAGGTGAACCCGACTGATCAACGTGTGCAGCGTGTCGATCAGCGTAATGACCTCCGCCCGCTGCGCCTCACTCATGCGCAGATCGCCTTCCTTGCGATAACGCGCGAGCAGCGCGAGCGCGTTCGCGTAGTGGCGCGCGCTCTTCTCACAGGCCGCCATGTTCCACAGCAGCCGCGGGTCGGGCGCGGATTCGAATGCGCGCTCGAACTTCAGCAGCGCACCCGCGTAGTCCTGGTCCTCGAACAACACGCGGCCAGCCTCGTAGTCTTGTCTGGCTGACCCTGTGAGGGTCTCAGCAAGCGAGCCTGCAGCTGCCGGCGGCAGATTACGCGGACTCGGACCGACCGGTTGAGCCGCTGCGAGCTGCGCGGCGAGCGCTAGCCCAGTGAGCGCCACTACTAAACTGACTGTCAACCGGTGCAACTGCATGACTTTACCGCAGTGCTGTCCGAGGAAACGCATACAGCCGCCCCGAGCTATTGAGCCAGTAAACCCGATCGTCGTCGGCGACTAAATCATTTCCGGGATAGTCCTTCGCATAGTCAGCCGCGATCCGAGGCCCCGGCCCAGTCGCGGGCACCACGATCACCGACGAGCTTCGCACCGCACGCATGTCGTCATCGGTCTCGTACTCGATGCGTGACAGCACGATCGCGCCATCGGTCGCCCCAACCATCGCGAGCTGACTAAGGTTGCGATCCACGGTCGTCTGGTACGCCACATCGACCATGCCGGGTTGCGTCAGGTCCACCCGCTGCACTTGAACAGGTACGGTGCCGTCCTCTGCGGGCATGCCTTCGAACAATGCGAACAGCGACGTGCCATCGACCTGGACACCCGTGAAGCCGCCACCGCGCTGATCCTCAATGTCGAGGATTTGCTCGGGAATTACGGTAGTGCGTGCGCCGTCGGCCTTCGCGAGCCTGACTACGCTCGAGCTGCGGCGGGTCTGGCCGTTCTGCCCGGCCGAATCGACGTCGACCGCGAGGTACAGCGCGCTCTCGTCCTGCGCGAACTGAAAGACCGGTTGCGTCCCGCCGGTATCGAATCTCTTCACCGGCATCATCGGCTCGAGCGCGATCAACTGCACGGGCGAGCCTTGCGCGTTCGCGAAGCCGGTCGCGAGCGCGAAGATCCTCCCGGCACTCGCGAGCATCGTCGTGCTCTCGTAGACGGCGCCGCCGACCGGGAACCGATCCGCGAGCGAGTTGCTGCCGAGGAACGGCGTGCGCTGAATCTCCTGATCCGCCGCCCAATACAGCGCGTCCTGCGAAACCTCCGCAGGAAACCGCAGGTTATCGCGCCCGTTCGGGGGATTGAGCGAGCCCATGACCGTGCTCACGCCGGTTGCGACGTCGATGCTGACGAGCGTCGCGTTCGTCTTACTCGTGCACAAACACGTGTAGATCTTGTCGGTGTCGCTCATCAGCGGGCAACACACGCTCGTCGTCGTACCCTCTTGGATCAAGCTCGTGACGAGTTCGGCACTCGGATACGACACGGCCGGCGATCCCGCAGTGCCACCCGGCACCCCCGCGCTGCCGCTGTTCCTCGGCCGACCGACGCTCGACCACGGACCGCACGGCGGAATCGGAGGAACCTTCGTCGGGCACTCCGAGCTCACGTACACCGCGTTCACGAGCCTCGTCTTCAGCTTCTCGCAAACCGCCTCTGGCAGCTGCAAGCGATCGCCGCCTTCGACCAGCGACCAGCCTTCCGTCCGGTCCCGATCGAGCGGGACGAAACAGATCGTGCCGGTGGTCGAGTCACAAATACCGTCATCGGTCACGCGTAACGCCACGTTTACGTTCAAAGCGTCACCGTCGGGCTTCGGAATGGTGCAACTGTCATCCGGGTCGACGACGCTGCCGGCGGCCATACACGGAATCGTATCGAAGCACTGACCGCGCTCGGGATTGGTCGAACCACCGAAGACCTCCTTCGGACCGAAGTCGGGCAACATCGTGCTGTCGATCAGGCTCGGCTTGCACTTGCCAGCGACGCACGTATTGCCGTCATCGCACGAAGACAGCATGCGGATTTGCGTCACGCCGTTCGAATCGCGAAACGTCACCGCCTTTGCGCTGTCGTCGCACAGCCACTGAACAGGCATGCGAATCAGGGCGCTGCGGTCGGTGGGTACCGTCGTGGTCGCTTCGCGGAACGTGCGCCACTTGCCGCGTTTCTGACCAGACACGCGGATGGTGACAGGATCCCGCCGTGAGCCGGACACCAATGTCAGTGTCGCGGGGATCATACTGTCTTGATTGCCCGCCCCGACCGAATACATCTGGTTGAACTCGGTTCTGCCGTTCATCTGGATCAGCACTTCGACGGTGTCGATCTGCTGCGGCATCGCCATGTCCGTGCCGATCGCGACCACGAGCTCCCCATGCGAACCGGAGTCGTCGCAGCCGACCGCGACGAGCAACGCAGCGCTGACCAGCAGCGATGACCCTCCAGAACACACACGCTGACGCAAACCCAAGTTCACCGTCTGGGACTTATAGCGAAACGGAACCTCGATCAATTGCGAACGCTTTCACGACGGAACTCTGCCGCAACTTGCCCGTCCCGAGGCACTCGCCTACCGTGACGCTGCTGCACTCCATGCGCGCTCGCCGTGGCCAAGCTTTACGCGTGCTCCTTGCGGGGAGCTTTGCTGGCCTCGTCGCGGCAGTGTTTTTCTCCACGCTCCAGCGCGGGCTGTGGGAAGACGGCTACTTCGTCCAGCGGTTTGCGGCGCAGTTCTGGCGCCACGGAACTTTCGCCTGGAACGCGAGCGACGGACCGGTGTACGGCATGACGTGCGCGACGCTTATCTTCGTTAGTCTCGAATGATGCTCTCGGTCCTGAAGGCGGCACGAATGCGCGGCTTCACATCGCCGAAATCGATGAGCGCATGGCTCAACTCGCGCGCCAGATGGAACACTTTGTTCGACTCATCGGCCTTGTCACATGACAGCGCGACCACGCCCACCGTGGCGAGTCCATCCGTGCGCTCGCAGCTGAGGAGTACCGGCCGCATCGGCCCGTGTTCGGGAACTGCCGTGGTCAATTCGTCTTCACCCGTGACCGTCATCTCGCCCGTCTCGTCCTCGTCCTCGTCCGACCCGATCCAACGCTTTGCGATCGCGTGAAGCTCGGGCGTGTCAGGGGGGCCGGCGACTAACGTGAGGCCCTGTTCGGTCAACAGATACAGCCTTCCGTGCTCGCACTTCGCGAGCGACAGCACCATGCCGAGCGCTGCCGCCGCGCGCTGCTCGCGATCGGGATAACGAAGCAACCTGTGCCACGTCGTCGCAGCTGGGGCGCGACTAATCGCCGACTCGACCGTAGTCGTCATCTCGACCTCGTCCCAGATCGTGATCTCGCCGAAACCTTCCCAGATCTCTCGCGCGCGCTGCATCAAGTGTTGATGCCGTCCCAGCAGCGCGGGGTTGTCTCGCTCGCCTTGATAGCTCGCAGCACACCGGCGCATGCAGTGCTCGAACATCGCGCGATCCTTCATCAACAGCGCGAGTTGCGCTCGCGCCTCGTAACACCAGCCGAGGTTCAAGCCGTGCATTCCGTACTGCTCACGGTATGCGATGCCTCGGTCGAGCCGTTCGCACGCGACGTCGAACAGGCCGAGCTCGCCTTCGACCAGCGCGAGAAAGCACTCGATGTGGTCGCGCATCACGCGCAAGCCCGAAGCAGTCGCCGCAGCGATGTGTGCCACTCCGATCGTGTGCGCTTCGTTCAACTCCCCGCGCAGGCGCAGACAATCGATCTCACAGCCTGCAGCCCAAGGCCAAGCCGGATGCACTGCAGGCTGGGTCACGTCCAAACAGCGCCGCACGTGCATGAGACTTGCGGTGTAATTGCCCCGGATCCGTTCGTATTCCGCGCGCCCGTAGTCGAGGTATGGCTGGGCCGACGGATAAAACTCCGTGAGCTCCTGCAAGACTTCGACGTTGCGTTTGGTTTGTTCGAGGTCTTCGGCGTGCGCCGCACACTCGAGCAGCTGCGTCGTTTGGCGCAAGCGCAGCTCGTGCGCTCGCTTTTGCTGAATCTGCAGCAGCTCACGGCGGCGGCGCCACTGCTCGACTCCGCGCAGGTTGCCACGGCGCAAGCAATACGCCTCGCGGACTGCGCTCGCGAGGATCTGGCCTTGCGGCATGCTGTCGAGCTCGGTCGCACGCTCCAGAGCTCCTTCGATTCCGAGGCCTGCTTGCAACGCACCGACGGCGTAGGTCAAGAGTGGGCGCGACCGCGCGAGCTGCACTTCACTCAGGCCGGAGGTCTCGAGCGCTTCTAGGCGGACGTGGTACAGCTCGAGCGCGTCCTCATAGCGGGCACCGATCAGCGCTTTCTGCGCTTCGATCGCGGCGATGACTCCGGAGATCGCCGGCGACAACGGAACGAAAGGCTCGAGCGTCGGCAGAGATCGAATCAGGCTAGGGTCGCCGATCACCGCCGAATATACCGAGCCCGCGTAGACCGTTTCCACGAGGATGCGAATCGCGTCGATCGGCGACAGCACGCGCTCGGCGAGCGGCGACGCGTCGTAGCGAGCCTGTACGGCCGTCAATGCTCCAGTCAGGCGTTCGGCAGCGGGCGGAGCTAAAACGTCAGGCGAGCTCGGCATTCCGAGCCGCTCCCAATCATCCCACCCACTATCCTTCGTCAGTTGCTGCAAGACGGAATGGAAGCACTCCGCCAAACCTTTGATCGTGACGCGGTCCGCCAGCGCAACCAGCTCGAGTCGGATGCTGAACGCATCGCGCGTAGGGCGCTCGAGCTGTTTGCAGTGGGTCAGCGCTTCGAGCAGCAGGTCTGGGTACTCGGTATCCGATTGATCGACGAGCGAATTGACTGTCAGCGCACCGCACAGCGCATCGACTGCGCGATCGAACTGACTGGCGGCGAACAGACAGCGCGTGAGCGCGATCGGACTTGCACGTCGAGCCACCAACCGCTCGGCGAGCCGCGCGTGGATCAGCCTCGAGCGCGCCGGCTCCATACGCTCGCGCAGCAAGTCGATCCAGCCGCGGTCAGCGAGCGTCTGAGGGTCGAGCGCGCTGACGACCCGCGCTTCGATCAGTGCATGCTGTGCGGCCGCGATCCGCTCCGCGCTGCCATGGTCCGCGAGCGAGATCACATCGTCCGCCGACGATCCATACCGATCGAGGACCGCGAGCATGTTTGCGAGCTCACGCGCATCCTCGTGGAGTGCATCGAGCTTCGCGCGGCGTACATCCGCGAGTGACGCGGGCAGCGCGTCTGCTGCAAGTTGTCCCGGCAGCGACCAACTGCCGAGCTCGTAGCGAGCGAGCTTGCGTTCGACCAGCGTTTGCGCGAGCTCCATCGTCGAGCGCGGATTGCCCGCCGCGCGCTGGAACAGGTGGCGCGCGACCGTGGCCAAGTTGTGCACTTGGCCAAACACGGATCCGAGCAGCGTTTCGGTGTCCGACTCGCTCAGCGGCTCGAGCGCGATCTCGTTCGACAGCTCGCGCAACAGTGAGAGTGCGGCACGATCGCCGCTGACGGCGTCATTCGAATCGGTGTACAGGATCCCGATCGGTCCGCGCCGCAGCGACGCTGCCAAGCTCAGGAGCGCCGCAAGCGAGGGCTCGTCACTGCGCTCGATGTCGTCGACCGCGATCAGCATCGGTTGGCCGTGGCTGATCGCTGCGATGAGCGCAGTCACTTCGCGCATGATGGATTCGCGAGCCGCCGCCTCGCTGCCCAGGTCACTGCCCGCCAGGATCGCGCGCAAGCCCGGAGCGCGCTCCAGTGCTTCGCGCGTCTTGCTGACGGTGTCGCGCAACTCCGTGAGCAGCGCCCGCAGCACGCCGTAGGCGCCGTACGTCGCATCCGTTGCATCGGCGGAGAGCACGGTGAGACCGACCAATCGGGCTTCGGTCATTGCAGCTTGGAGCATGCGCGAGCGTCCGCCGCCAGCAGCTGCAGAGAGACGCACGACGCCGCCGCGGCTCTCGCTGAGACGTACGACCGTTTCGTTGAGCTTGCGCGTCGGCTCGGCGCGCCCGACCAAGGCGGGCGTGTTCAAATACGCTTCGTGCTCCGCGAGCTGCTCGAACGGCGCGAGATCGGCGAGAACCGTCAACCGCTCCATGACTTCGGATGCGTGACGTGGCCGCGCCATCGGATCGACGCTCAGCAGAGAAAGCACCAAACGATCGAGCGCGTGCGGAAGCTCCGGTTTGATCGCGGACGGCGGTCGAAGCGTACGGCGGTGAGCCGTCCTCAGCTCGAGCAGCGTCCGCGCCGGAAACGCTTGCTGTCCGGTCAGCGAGAAATACAGCGTGGCACCCAGTGCGAAGAGGTCCGTGCGGCCGTCGAGTGGCTCGCGCTTGAGCGCTTCGGGCGCGATGCACGACGGTGTTCCGATCGTTAGCGCGCTCACGCCCATCGGCACCATTGCGCCGAAGTCGATCAGCTTCGCACGGCCGTCTTGCGTGCAGCGGACGTTGAGCGGCGACACGTCGCGATGCACGTAGCCGCGCGAGTGCAGCAGGGCGAGCGACGAGCATATGTCGCGCACGAGCGAACAAGCCTCGCGCCACGGCCGAGGCGTTCCCGAGAGGTCGCTGCCGCTGAGCAGCTCCATGGTATAGTACGGGCCCTCGGAGTCGAGGCCGTAGTCGTACACCGCGATTACACACGGGTGGTCGAGCTCTGCGAGCGTGCGGTACTCGCCATGAAAAAGCGCGATCCGTTCCTCGCGATGTCGCGTGTTTGCGTCGATTAACAAGCGCTTCAGTGCGACAGGATGCTGTCGCACGGCGTCATACGCGCTGTATACCGCGCCCATCCCGCCTCGCCCGACTAGAGTGAGATCGCGGTAACGGTCGTTTGGACTAACGTCCACGTGCTAGAAGGTACCAATCTGCCGCACGTGATTCACCGGAGACTAGGTGTCAGGATGTGGTCTGTTGAGTGTTGTGGTCTGACGGCGCTCAGCCGCGGAGCGCACGCAGGGATTGCTTGGCGATGACTTCGTCGAGCGTTTCTACGATCTCGAGCGGCGATCCGAACACGCTGACTAGCGCGATCGCGGCATGTAGTGCCGAGCGGTAGACCGGGTTCGCTTGGAGCGGCGGCACGATGTACACGTGCGAGAACATGTGCGCGATCTCGCCCGCATGTTCCATCATGAGGGTGCGCGCGCTCGTGTCCCTACTCGTCATGTTCCGGTAATCGAGAACGAGGATCACTTTCTCTTCGCTCGGAAATCTGGCTCGAAGAAGCTCGATCGCAGGGCCGACGAGCCACCGCGCCTGCTCGACTGTGGCGCGCTGCGGCTTGGAGAGCTGTAGAACCGCTCCCGGCGGATCGGTAAACCAGGCGTGGAGCTCGTCCTGCGCGCCATGTCGGATATGAGGCGGCCCGGCAAACGCCGGCTCGACAGTCATACCGTTAGTATGGACGCGTTCCGAACGACTGGCGATCAGGTCGGCGGCTCGAAGCAATGTAGGATCGTATACCTGCTGAGCTTCTCGCCGCCATCGGCTGCATGGACGTGCACTTCCGCCACGGTGTCGGGTGGGAACGCCGCGAAGTGTTGCTGGCACGCGACGAGCACCGTCCCGGCCGCGCGATCGAACGGCGCTTCGAGGACGGTCGAGAGCACTTCGTTCGTGCTTTCGACGCGCATGACGAAGCTCACGTGGGTTGCGTTCGCGAGATCGAGCCCGCCGAGCCGGTGAAGCAAGATGTCTACGTGTTTCGGGAACACGACCTCGCGGCGGTCACCCGGTTGCATCGGATTTTCTAGAATCGTCAGGCCGCGCGCGGCGAGCTTCGCGAGCCGTTCGGGTGTGATCAGAGGTGGGATCAAGTCGCGCAGCGTTTCGGTGAGCACAGCGACGCGCGCCGAGAGTGTTGAACAAGCTTCGCAGCCGAACAGGTGTTCGTCGTGCGTCAGCTCGTCGTCCGGCGCGAGATCGCCGGCCCAGTAATCGACGAGGCTCGCCCAATCGAGGTGTTGGTCGGGACCGCTCAATGTGACGTCCCTTCTCCGGCATCGAGACACCGTCGCAGTGCACCGAGCGCGCGATGTCGAATCACACGCACGTTGCCGGTCTCGAGCGAGAGCTTCGTTGCGATCTCGGCGGCGGAACGCTCCTCGAGAAACGACATCATTAAGACGAGACTCGAGCGTTCCTCGAGCTTCGCGATGCACGCGAACAGTCCGTTCAGCTCGACTGTCAGCGGCGGAACGGCTACGAGCGCTGCGAGCTTTTCATCGGTTGCGAGCGGTAGACGCGTCGCTTGTTGCCGCATGCGTGCGACGGTGTTGCGGCATGTGCCGAACACGAAGCGATCGAAATGTTGTGGATCGTCGATCCGTCGCTGCCGCGCGGCTTCCAGGACTGCGACCAACACGGTTTGTGTCAGATCGCGGGTGAGGTCTTCATCGCGCAGATGTTTGATGCCGTACAGGCGGATGCGCGGAGCAAAGCGCCGGCAGAGCGCAGCTTCGGCAGCTTCGCGACGCGGACCTGCTTCCGCGATGCACTCGACGAGCTCGGCGTCGGACATGTCGTCCATGCGCGCGCGAGCGTAGCACGATGCGCACGCTGGAGAGGTGACCTGAGAGCGGTTGGGGTCTGGCATCGCGGTAACTACGTGGCTCTCGTCCGGCTTGAGTGTGGCGACGCGGGTCGGCAACGAGGACGTGCACGCGCACGGCAACGAGGACGTGCACGGCTACGAGGACGAGTACGTGCACGGCAACGAGGACGAGGACGTGCACGGCAACGAGGACGTGCACGGCTACGAGGACGAGGACGTGCACGGCAACGAGGACGTGCACGCGCACGGCAACGAGGACGTGCACGGCTACGAGGACGAGTACGTGCACGAGGACGAGTACGTGCACGAGGACGAGTACGTGCACGAGGACGTGCAAGAGTACTCGCCCGTTACACGCCGAGTGCGGTCGCCCAATCGCGCAACATGCGTGCGCAATCCCCGTGAAAGGAGCTGCCGTGCATGAGGCCGAGTGTTTTCGGGTTCGTCGCAGCGAGCTTCTCGAGATGGCGACGGGTGTGCACGTCGATCGCGACCGAGCCCGGCGGCATCCCCACGCGCATGGCTTCGGATTCGCCGACGAGGTCGCGATCCGTCAGGGCCGGGAGCTCGGCACCCGCGTGGGTCAAGACGTCGCCGCACAGGAGCGTTTGCGTCGTCGCTTCGAAGATGTGACCGCATTCCCAGTTGTGCGGGAGGTTCGGGGTATCGAGCCAGCGCACGCGCTTTTCGCCCAGGGTGAGCTCGTGGTCTTCGGTCAGGACGAGCGGCTCGCGATCGGCGAGGTCGTTGACGGAAACCATCGCCGCGACGGCGCCGCATGCGGGCCGCGCTTCGGGCGCTTCGCGGAGCCAATCGTTGAGCGAGCCGCACTCGTCTGCTTCGACGTGCGAGAAGGTGACGTAACGGAGCTTCGAGACGTCGCCGAGGATGTGTGCGACTGCCTCGCGGACGAGCGGGAAGAGGCGACGCGTCCCGGTGTGGTGCAGGAGTGGTAGGTCGTCGACGATCAGGAACTGGTTGAACGTGAAGCCGCCCGGCATCTCGCTGGGTGGAACCGGTGTGCTAATGCGGTACACGCCAGCAGCAATTTCGTGAACGTTCGTGCCGGATTGGGTGTTCGTAACGGTCATTGTCGCCTCCGGATAGACGTACCGGGGCGGGGCGGATCGTTACAGGCGACTGGACTCTTTTCGTGATTTTTTCGCGGTCAGCGCGGCTCGAAGATGCGGGCGTCCCAGGGCTCGAGCTGCACTCTTAGCTGATTTTCTTCGAGGGTCAGTTCCTCGCCGCGCATCAAGTCGCGCGCGCTTTTTTTGCCCCAGTGCGGGGCGGGTAGCTGCAGCGTGAGCTCGGTTGGCGTCGCCGAGAAGCTCAACACCACGAGCAAGGTTTCGGATGCTTCCTGACGCAGATACGCGAACGCAGTAGGTGCTGCATGACCCGATTCGCCGACGTGGAGCGCGCTGAAACCGTTGCCGCTCAGAGCGGCGCGGGCGCGACGCATACGGATCCAGCGCCAGTGAAAGTCGCGCAGCTCAGGCCGCGAAGGCGTGACTGGGCGCAGCGCAGCGTTGGGCTGGTATTCGGCGCCGACCTCGTCGAACGAGTACACGCAAGGAATGCCGGGCAGGGTGAGAAGCGCCGCGGTGGCGACGCGCGTCATGCCTTCGCCGTGGCGCGTGATGAAGCGCTCCGCGGTGTCGCTGTCGTCGAGGAAGCGCCAGGTGAGCTGCTGTTCGCGCGTGTGTTTTTGAGTCTCGAGGATTGCAGCGTGGAGGCGCTTCGGAATGTCGATGGGTTCGTCGAACACGCCTTTCCAAGCGTGTACCCCGAGCTCGAAACGGTAACCATCGATCGAGAACTGGACGATCCAACGCTGCGAAGTGTCGAGCATGACCGTCGCGAGAGCGGCGTTCTGATAGTTGCGATGCGACAGATGTGTCCAGTCGAAGTGGTGAGTGGCTGATCCGTCCGTGGCGCGTTCGTAGTAGTCGTAATAAGGTGACTCGCGCCCGCGAGCCGTCGCGTCGGAGTACCAAGAATGCCGGACGGACGTGGGGTTCGCCGGGAGGTCGAGGATCACGCGCATCTCGCGCGCCTCTGCTTCGCGAACGAACTCGGCGAGATCGGCGTCGGTGCCGTAGTCGGAGCGAACGCGAAGATTGTCGGTGGCGGCGTAACCGACGTCGCCGGTCGGCGTTTCGATGAAGGGAGCGAGCCAGAGAACGTTGACACCGAGATCGTGAAGCGAG
>Ga0193752_1001383_pt1 | contig 20260 bp, 15 predicted proteins | sample H1c1metaG_FD_144924 | JGI IMG/M metagenome (GOLD analysis project Ga0193752, IMG submission 144924) | Soil microbial communities from a riparian zone of the East river system, Colorado, United States - H1c1 | ecosystem: Environmental > Terrestrial > Soil > Riparian zone | place: USA: East River...
CCCATTGGCTCTGGCACGGTCTTTTGGCTTTCGACTACCGCTACACGGCAGCGATTTCCCTGACGGTCCAATTCGATGCGCACACAGCGCACTACGACGCCAGCGATTTAAAAATGCTGGGTAGCGCTTGGCTCTTGAGTGTCGGGGGCCAATATCAATGGAAGTATTGGACCGCGCAACTCGCTGTCGGCGAAGACATCAAAGTCCGCGCATCGCCAGACGTCGATTTTATCTTGACGGTGAAGCGTCGCTGGTCGCTCTAGCGGCGCCAATGCGTCCGGCTTTCGCGGTCAACGCCGCCGGCACTTGCTGCGTAATGCAGTGAATCCCGCCGCCACCCAACAATATTTCCCGCGCTTGAACGCCGACAATCCGTCGACGCGGGAATAGCTTAGCGAGTTGCACGGCAACCTTGCGATCGTAACGACGATCCAACAACGGCATGACGACGACAGAGTTACCTATATACAGATTGGCATACGACCCAGGCATTCGATCGCCTGCGCGGCGCGGAAATGTCCCGGCACTCGCATCGATGCCGGCAGCTTCCTGCTTCGTGATGAGCACGGGCGCGGGCTGAGGCAATTTGTGAATGGTGAAGCGGCGGCTGCGGGCATCGCGCGATTGGCTCAATCGATCGTAAGCGTCGCGACACACCGCATAGAGCGGATCGCGCTTGCTGTCGGTCCACGTCAGTAACACGACGCCGGGCTTCACGAACGTCATGAGTTCATCGATGTGCCCATCGGTCTCGTCGTTCGGCACGCCCTTGCCTAACCATACGATCGTCGAGGCGCCGAGATACTCATGCATCAGGATTTCGAGCGCACCTTGATCGAGACCCGGATTGCGGTTCGCGTGGAGCAAGCATTCTTCCGTCGTGATGACAGTGCCTTGCCCATCGGTGTGCAGAGCGCCGCCTTCCATGATGAAGGGTGCGCGATAGCGTTCGCGATTCTCGATTTCAAGCACCTTCTGCGCCACATCGCAATCGCGATCCCAGGGAAAATACAGACCGCCCTGCAGCCCGCCCCACGCATTGAATTGCCAGTGCACGCCACGGATGACTCCGGCTGCATTCCGCACGAATGTCGGACCGACGTCGCGCATCCAAGCGTCGTTGCTTGCGAGTTCGACCACGCGAATGGCCGCCGGCAGCATCGCCCGGGCGTTCGCATACTGACGGCGCGAGACGCCTACGCTGACGGGCTCGCTGGTTGCGATCGCCGTCGCGACTGACGCGAAGGCCTGCTGCACAGGCCGTGCTGATAGGCGCCAGTTGTCTGGCCGTTCGGGCCACAGCATCCAGCAACCGCTATGCGGCTCAAATTCGCCGGGCATGGCAAAACCGTCATCGGCGGGCGTGGTGTCTAGCGTTGCTGCCATGGTAAGGGTCACACGGGAATTACTGTATCGCCAAAGCTTAGCCTATTCGGAAGCGGGTAGTGACTAGCGGGTAGCGGCACGGAAGAACGAAGACAATTCGGAGCACTCTTTGCTTTCCTGTCGATTGCCCGCCACCCTGCTATCCGCTTCCTAGAGAAGTAGTGACTAGCGATGACAGGTAGTTGAGAATTGGGGATGTCCCGTTCGATCCGGGCTCTTCCCTACCCGCTACCGCCACCCGCTACCCGCTTCTTAGAGCCATGCGCATCCTATTAGTCGAAGATCACCGCGACATCGCCGCGAATATCGCCGAGTACTGCGAGGCTCGGGGCGATAGCGTGCAGATTGCGGCAGACGGCCTAACTGGATTGAAACTCGCGCGCAGTGGCGAGCACGACGTGATCGTTCTCGATCTGATGCTGCCGGGTATGGATGGTTTGTCCGTTTGCCGCGAGCTTCGGGCTTCGCAGTCGAACACACCGATTTTGATGCTCACCGCCAAAGATCTGCTCGCGGACAAGGTGGCGGGCTTCGAGGCAGGCGCCGACGACTATCTCATCAAGCCGTTCTCACTCGTCGAACTCGCGGCTCGTCTCAAGGCATTATCGCGCCGCGCTGTCCCATCCGTGCAGCGCGTGCTCAACGTGGCGGACTTGCAGTTCGATCTCGACACCCTGCATGCAACTCGCTCGGGCCAGGCCCTCAAACTCAATCCAAGCACTCGCCGAATTTTGAGCGTGTTGATGCAAAACACGCATCGCGTCGTGGCTCGCGAAGAATTGGAACAAGAACTCTGGGGCGCCGGCGCGCCGGGCGCGGACATCCTCCGAGCGCACGTTCATGCTTTGCGGAACGCCGTCGATAAGGGCTTCGACGAAAAGCTAGTGCACACGGTACACGGCACCGGCTATCGGATCGCGCCTCAGTCCGCACTCAATCAATCTCCATGATCCACTGGCGATCCGCATGATCCGCTGGCTGCAATTCCGCGCCAAACGTCTTCTGCGCCGCTATTTGCGGCTCAATCTAAGCGAGCGTGTGGCAGGCGCAATGTTTGCGTTGGTGACATTCGCCGCCGTGTTGGTTGCCGTCCTCGCGCATTTTGCCGGCGAGCGACTGGAGGAAAACGTCAACTATGACCTGTTGGCGGAAGAACTGACTCACTACGAGCAGCGCTTACGCGTCGACCCCGGCGCGGCGCCGCTGATGTCGGCGAGTCTTCACATCTATCGTTCGGTCAATTTGAACGAGTTGCCACGCGAGATCGTTAGACTGCGACCGGGCATTCATCGCACGATTCGGCGCGACGGTCGTTCATTCCGCATATTGGTACGCGACGGCGAGTTCGGACGCCTATACATCACGTACGACGTCACTGAGCACGAACGCGGCCAGCGCATCGCGCTGCTCGTACTCATCGTCGGCGTACTGGCAACACTTGCCCTGACGACTTGGGTGGCTTTCCGCATCTCCCGCCCGCTGCTCGGCCCGGTTCATCAACTGGCGCGCCAGCTGTCGCATATCGATCCTCGTGAGCGCAGCATTCGGATCGCCGGTGATTTTACGGGTAACGAGTTGGAGCCGATCGCTCGCTCCATCGACACCTTTCTGGAACGGCTGGATGGCTTCGTCGAACGCGAGCAGGCGTTTACAGCGACAGCCAGTCATGAGCTTCGAACACCATTGGCCGTGATTCAAGGTGCAGTCGAATTGCTGACCGAACAGTACGCACAGCAGCCGAGCGCGGACAAGGCGCTCGCGCGCATTCAACGTGCGGTGCGTGAAATGTCGGAGTTCACCACCGCGCTACTGAGCTTGGCGCGCGAGACCGAAGGCAAACACGGCTCCGATGCGCACTGCAATGTCGGCGCGCTGCTGCGGCGCATTGTGGAGGAGCAGCGTTTACTGGCCGGCGACAAACACATTGAATTGGAATGCGACGAAACATTGCGCGTGCCCGCTCCCGACAGCATGGTGGCGATGGTCATCGGCAACGTCGTTCGCAACGCCATTCAGCATGGCGTCGGAACGCAGATCCTCTGCGTGTTGGCGGGCGGCACGTTGCGCATCGGCAATGGCGGACAAATTGCAGCCGGCGACTTGCCCAACATATTCAAACCGCGCTTCACCACGCGATCCAGTGGCCACGGCATGGGCCTTTATCTCGCGCAGCGCATCTGCGAACGCTATCGCTGGAACCTGCGTATCGATAGCGATGCCGGCACCACGACGACGATCGTCGACTTCGCTACGGACGATCGGAAAGAAGTCGTTTGTTGTTAGGGGTTAGCCAGAAGGGAAAAGAATCGCTTCGCGGATTCGTGATTCGTGATTCGTGATTCGTGATTCGTGATTCGTGATTCGTGATTCGTGATTCGTGATTCGTGATTCGTGATTGAGAATAGCGCAATCGCGCTCTCGTCTGGCTGACGACTAACCCCTAACAACTATCGACTGATCTTGTAGGCTGTCGTGCCTCTCGGATGCTCGTACCAACCCGGATCGTCGTAGCCTTTTTGCAATCGATCGCGCACTTTGATGACGGTGAACATGCCGCCCATCTCGAGATTTCCGAACGGCCCCTTCCCCATCATCATCGGCAATGTGTTGTCCGGCCCTTCCATGTGCCCCATTTCGGCATGTGCTTGGTGCTCGGACATGCCGCGTTCGCCCATCGTCATGTAACCCGGCAACAGTTGGCTGATTTCCCGTGCAATATCTTGCTGCTTCACTCGAATAGGATTCGGCACATCGTGTCCCATCGCATTCATCGTGTGATGCGACTTGTGGCAGTGAAAGACCCAATCGCCCGGTTCGTCGGCGATGAATTCGAGATCACGCGTTTGGCCAACGCCCACCAGCTCTGTCACCTCGCGTCGCCACGCGCTTCGCTGCCATCGTCCGCCATCGCTACCCGTGACCCAAAATTGAAAGCCGTGCATATGAATCGGATGTTCGTGCATGGACAAATTGCCGACTCGAATGCGGACGCGCTGACCGGTGCGCACAACCAGTGGATCGATTGCCGGAAAGACCTTGGAGTTGAATGTCCACAAGTCGAAGTCCGTCATCACTGACGGATCCGCCCGATAGGTCCCGGGGTGCACGGCCCAGTTATGCAAGAGCACTGCGAAGTCTCGATCGACTCGAGCCGTCGCCGCGTTGCGCGGATGAATCACGAACATGCCCATCATCCCCGCACTCATTTGGACGACTTCATCCGCGTGCGGGTGATACATATGCGTGCCGAATTGCCGGAGCTTGAATTCATAGGCATAGGTCTCGCCCGGCTCGATTTGCGGCTGCGTCAATCCCCCGACGCCATCCATGCCATTCGGCAATAAGATGCCGTGCCAGTGAATGCTCGTGTGCTCAGGCAGTTTATTCGTCAGCAGAATCCGAATGCGATCGCCTTCCACCGCTTCGATGGTCGGTCCCGGCGTCGAGCCGTTGTAGCCCCACGCCTTGATTTTCTGACCGGGGGCAAATTCATGGTCGACTTCTTCGGCAATCAGGTGAAACTCTTTCACGCCGTCTACCATTCTATACGGCAGGCTTCGGCCGTTAAGCGTTGTCACGCCCACCCGACTGAGCGCTTGACCGCTTGCCGTTGTCTCTTCGGGTGGAGCGCCGACCGGTTGAGTGAACTCGGCATTCGCGCTCGCCGCCAGCTGCGCGGCGCTAACGACCCCAGCCCCTGCAATTAATTGCCGTCGAGAAAACTTCATGGCGTGGCTCCGGCTTGGCTAGTCGCAATTAATTCTGGCGGCAATTTCCCACCCGCCACTCGCTGCACGTCGATGTGCGAACGCCACTCGTCGCGAATAGCTTCCAAATACTTTCGATAGGCATCCAGCTCTTCGCGCTTGATGGCCAGCAATTCGAATGCGCCAATGAATTGATAGTTGAACTCTCGCTGACTGAGCCGCGTAATGCGCTCTCGCAACGGGACGAGTTGTTCACGCATCGCAACGGAGATTTTGTGCGCGGCCTGTGCTGTCTGCATTGCCGAGAAGGCGTCGTTCTCGAGCACGATCTCGCGCTCACTCAATGTCGCCTGAGCGTCCTCCCACTTGCTGCGCGCTCGCAACACCAAATCCTTGCGGGTGTTGAAAATCGGCACGCCGATGGATGCTGTGGGACCGGAACGCGTCGCTTGGCCTGTTTCGCGCTCGCGCTCATACCCCACACCCAGATCGTCCACCCATCGCGACACCTGCTGTTGAGAGAGCACGCGCTCCGACGACGCGAGTTCAAGTTTGAGCGCTTGTAGATCCAAACGCTGCGAGCGCGCCACACGACGCAGAGAATTCACATCGTCTTGAAGTAATGGCGGCAACGGCAGCGGCGTCTCAGCGGTTATACCCACCGGATCGGCCGGCGCGATTCCCATGAGATTGAGTAATGCGCTACGGTGTCTATGAACTTCAACCGCTGCCTGATTCGCTTCCACGCTTGCTTCGATCGCCGCAGCGCGCTCTCGGCTCAATTGCAGTTCGCTGATATTGCCGGCGATGTGAAAGGCCTCAGCCGTGCGCGACGAGAGTTGCGCGGCAGTGGCTGCTCGCTGTTCGAGCTCCGCGATCGAGACTGAACTTGCATAGATGACATACGCGGATCTGACGTCGGCCTCCAAGCGCATGACTTCACTGGCGACACGTTGTTGCGAAGCGAATAAGCGCTCCTCGCCCAGGCGTTGCCTCATGGGCAACAGCAACAACTCGACGAAGTGCATCGAGATGCTCCAGGTTGTGTTCACGATGCTGTCCGGTGCGCCTGTTGCAAGCCGCGAGATAGCGAATTGAGGGTTCGACAACCGCGTTGCCTCGTATACATCTGCTTGCGTCAACGCGAGGGTTGCGTAGAGATGCCGCATGCGCGGACTGCATAGCAATGCGAGACTGACGGTCTTGTCGGCATCAAGGGTCCGCACGGACTGATCGATGCATCGCTGACGATCCGCTGTCCATGACCAATCGCTCGCGAAGCCCAACCGATCATGCACCCATGTTTGCGACTGCGTACCACGATCTGCGGGAATCGAAACGCAGCCCACCATCGCAGCCGATCCAGCAACTAGTGTCGCAGCCAGTGCGGCGCGTCGTCGAACGGCCGTGCGCTTCTTATTTATCGATCGAAAAATCATATCGCCCTCGTCTGGTCTGCAATGCAAACCCATGAACACGGGCCATGCGCGGTCAAGCCGAGCACGGCAGGTTGATCAAGGACGAGGACTAGATGGGGGGGCGCAGCAACTCAGCAGCGTGCTGGCTTGCAGGCGCGACCAACGGCGGGAAGTCGATGCTGACATCGAGCGGAGAGAAATCGCTAGCAAGAAACGCCGGTAACACGACAGCATGGGCACCTAGCGCGTGGGGGCATTGGCACTCGGTATCGCAACAATCCGATCCATGCACAGGAGCGGCCGACGTGATGTCCTGGGCGACATCGGCGCTCGCATTGATGGCGCCCGTGTCCCCCGTATCGCAATGCTCCGTTGTAGGCGCGACACCTTGCAGGCTATGGGCCTGCATGGGATGGACATAGCCGGTCGTCGTCAGCGCGTTTGCCGCACCGCTCAAAGCCAACAGCACGCCGAGCGCCCACGTCCAACGACGTACGCGGTAGCGAAGCGGCTGTAATAAAGCGGTCATTGAGCGAAGTTTACACAAGATTCTTCAGCGGACAGGAGATGGACCGCACAGCGGTCTAGAAGTGCTGCAATTTAGCGCTCGGATTTTCCCTTATGCGCCGTAATTGTGCGAATGCACGACAGGGGCTGCGCTGTCCGACACGGCATCACTCTGCTAGCATGCGCGCCCAGAAATTAACGCCCACATTGTCGCAAAGTCTGTCGCGATTCGTCGCACCGGAGTGAAAAGAGATGTCTACAGCGGTCAAGCTGACGGTCCCCCCGCAGGGCCAGAAAATCACGATCCAAAATGGCAAATTGACGGTTCCTGATCAGCCCATCGTCCCGTTCATCGAAGGCGACGGCACCGGTCCGGATATCTGGCGCGCTTCGGTGCGAGTTCTGGATGCAGCAGTGGCCAAGGCCTACGGCGGCAAGCGCAAGATCCAGTGGATGGAAGTCTATGCCGGCCAAAAATCGAACGACTTGTTCCAAACATGGCTGCCGGACGAAACCGTTGCCGCCTGCCGCGAATACCTCGTCTCCATCAAAGGTCCATTGACCACCCCTGTAGGCGGCGGCATCCGCTCGCTGAACGTCGCATTGCGTCAGTTGTTGGATCTATACGTCTGCTTACGTCCGGTGCGTTGGTTCAAGGGCGTGCCGTCTCCAGTCAAGAGCCCCGAAAAGGTCGACATGGTGATCTTCCGTGAAAACACTGAAGACCTGTACTCGGGCATCGAGTTCGAAGAGGGCTCCGACGACGGCAAGAAGTTCATGGAACTTCTGAAGCAAAACTTCCCGAAGCACTACGCCAAGATTCGCTTCCCGGCTTCGTCGGGTATCGGCTTGAAGAACGTGTCGCGTGAGGGCACCGAGCGTCTGTTCCGCTCCGCCATCGAATACGCGATCGCCAACAAGCGTAAGAGCGTGACCATCGTGCACAAGGGCAACATCCTGAAGTTCACGATGGTCACGTTCCGCAGCTGGGCGTATGCATTGGCCGAACGCGAATTCGCGACTCAGGTCTACACCTGGGATCAGTGGGAACGCACGAAGGCCGAGAAAGGCGAGAAGACCGCCAATGCCGAACAAGATGCAGCCAAGGCTGCCGGCAAAGTAATCGTGAAAGACGCCATCGCCGACATCACGTTGCAACAAGTGCTGACGCGTCCGGATGAATTCGATGTCATCGCGACGTTGAACTTGAACGGTGACTATCTCTCCGACGCGCTGGCCGCACAGGTCGGCGGCATCGGCATCGCGCCGGGCGGCAACATCAACTACATGACCGGTCATGCGGTGTTCGAAGCAACTCACGGCACGGCGCCGAAATACGCGAACCTAGACAAGGTGAATCCGGGCTCGATGATCCTGTCCGGCGAAATGATGCTGCGTTACATGGGCTGGACCGAAGCAGCCGACGCCATCATCACCGCGATGGACAAGAGCATTGCCCAAAAGCAGGTCACCTATGACTTCGCGCGCTTGATGGAAGGCGCGAAAGAGATCAAGTGCAGCGAATTCGGCGATGCACTGATTCGCAACATGTAACTACTATTGAGACTCGGGACTCGAGACGCGAGACACGGTCGGAGCCAAGCGCATATTGCCTTCGCTCTGACGAGTCTCGAATCTCGAATCTCGAGTCTCGAGTCTCGAAGTCTCATCGCTACCGCTTCTCCAATGTCCGTCCAACCCTCCCCCGATGTACTCATCGAATCCTGCGCGGCGGAACTTGCGCGTGCGTTTGCGGACTACAACGCGGAATTTCGCGCCATCACTCGCCGGGCGCCGCAGCGCTTCGAAGAGCGCGACTGGAAAGGCAGTCAGCGCGATGCCGTTGAGCGCATCGAGTTATACAACCGCTATGTCACGCGCTCGGTAGCGGTCATGCATGAACGCCTCGGCGAGAACGTCCACGAGCGCGTTCTCTGGAGCAGCATCAAGCGACGCTACGCCGAACTCATCGAAGAGTTGCACGACAAGGAATTCGACAAGACCTTCTTCAATTCTGTCACTCGCAGCACCTTCGGTACCGTGGGCGTCGACTCTGCCGTTGAGTTCATTGCGCTCGACCTCGATCCCATCGGCTCGATTCGACAACAGCTCGAACCCAAGACGTACATCGTGCGCGGCGATCTCACCTTACTTTTCGAGGAAGTCCTGAGCGATTTTCGCTTCAAGACGCCTTACCGCGACTTCGACCACAGCATCAAAGTCGTTGCCGATGAGGTTCGCGCTAACTTCGATTCGCAAGGCGAGCGGCGCCAAATCGAGAAGCTCGAATTGGTCCCAACGGTATTCTTTCAGATGACACGCGCTTACCTGGTCGGCCGGCTGGTGGGCCGCGACTTCGTGAGGCCGTTTGTGTTGGCGCTCAAGAACGGCGAGAGCGGCGTCATTATTGACGCGATCATGTTGGACGAAAGTTTAGTGAGCATCCTGTTCAGTTTTACGCGTTCGTACTTCCATGCGGACATCTCGCACGTCGGCGAAGTCGTCGTGTTCCTGAAAACCATCCTGCCGCGTAAGCCGATCAGCGAGCTATACACGGTGCTCGGACGCGCCAAGCAAGGCAAGACGGAACGCTATCGCGAACTGTTCCGGCACCTGCAGCAAAGCAACGATCAGTTCGTGCACGCGCCCGGCGAGAAAGGCTTGGTGATGGTTTGCTTTACGCTGCCGTCGTTCGATGTCGTATTCAAACTGGTCCGCGATGTGTTCCCGCCTTCCAAGAACACGACACGCCAGGAAATCATGCAGAAATACGACATGGTGTTCAAACACGACCGTGGCGGCCGGCTGATCGATGCACAGGAATTTAAACAGCTCAAATTCCCGAAGTCGCGTTTTTCGCCGGAACTGATCGCGGAGCTGTTAAGCGAAACCGCCAACTCCGTGCACGTCGAAGGCGACGAGTTGCTCTTCGATCACATGTATATCGAGCGTCGCATGACGCCCCTCAACATCTACGTGCGGACGGCGGCTAAGGCCGATGCAGAGCGCGCAGTACTCGATTACGGCCAATGCATTCGCGATCTGGCCGTCACCAATATTTTCGCCGGCGATTTGCTCCTCAAGAACTTTGGCGTGACGCGTCATGGCCGCGTGATCTTCTACGACTACGACGAACTGTGCCCAGTGACAGCCTGCCGTTTCCGCGAAGTGCCGGAAGCCAGCAACGATGAAGACGAGATGCGCGGGGAAAGCTGGTTCTACGTTGCCGATAACGATGTGTTTCCCGAGACCTTCATTCAATTTCTCGGCTTCGACGAACAGATGAAGGATATTTTTCTGCAGACGCACCGTGAAGTGCTCACCGCCGATTGGTGGCGCGAAATTCAAGTGCGCCTGCGCGAAGGCGACGTACTCGAAGTACTGCCGTATCACAAGCATCGAGTCCGAGTATTCTCCAGCTTGTAGACGTTTCAACACTCATTGAAATCAGTGCGAGATTGAGTCGATGCGCCGCAAGTTGCACTGGAGCGATTGGAATCCTGGCCTCGATAACGACCAGCTGACATTGCAGCAAGTCCTCAGCAGCATGCCGGCGGCAGCGCCGGAAGCCATCCCCTGGCAAGTGCGTGTACTCGAGAATCCGTTGAGCGCCCTCGCGTTTCCCGGCGCCGTTTCCTTAACCCGACATGACGCGATTCATGCGTTGCTCGGACGAGGCCTATCGAACCAAGACGAAGCCTTTGTGATCGGCTACACGATGGGGGCTGCCAGCAACATACGCGACTGGCAGTTCGCCGTTTTTCGGTTCGCTGCGTTGCGCCTGTACCCCAAAACGTATCGATTCAGCGCTAGCGATCTGGTTGCGTTCGATCTCGGTTACTCGCAAGGGCGCACCGGCAAAGCTCGCGATCTGCAAGAGGTGCCATTCGAAAACCTGAGCGAACATACTTTGGCACAGCTGCGGCGCGATATCGGCATCGACGTTCATTCTTTGCACGCTGCATACCGAGCTGAGGCAAGCCGCATCCCACACACGCCAGCATCACGTCGTTTGGACCAAGACTTTCGAGGCGTCGACCCCAGCGATTTACATCCGCCCCAAGGCACCGAATCGGACTGGAAGCGAGAGTAGACTAGCGTGCGTTCGACGGCGCACACTCGTCTACATCGATAAGCGCGCGCAAATTTTGGCGGAGGCCGTTTCAAGCTCTGCGTCGCAGCATCCGCTCTTTGGTCATCGTGCTCGGTCAACCATTCCCGCCAGCTACGCAGTCTCACCATACTGGTGACTCGCGGTGACTTAGACAGAGACCAAGCTCATTCTCGTCAGCAATTACCTGATGGCGCCGTCGGTCTCTCCTGCAGCATGCTTTGCGTAGGATTGCCGGGGGTGCCGCACCCCAGGTGCAGCGAGTTGCCTCTTCAGCTTCACGAGATCCCTGCCGATCCTTAAGCAATTCGCCAAGTCTTCAAAAACGCGCGCCACCGAGCGAGGCGCGAGAGATCTCAAGCATGACCAACCCGCTGTCTCAGCGACCGCTATACCCGATCGTTGCCGTTAGCACGGCACAGGCGAGCGCTTTGCCGTATCCGAGCGATCCAACGGACGACGCCGTCCCGCTGACGATGGACGAGCTGCGCCAGCAAAACCGGTTCCTCCGTCGCGAACTGCAATTACGCAACTGCGCACTCGATGCCGCGTCGAGCGGGTTTCTCATCCTGGATATGCGCCAACGTGGCCGCCCCATCGTCTTTGCCAATCGTGCCTTGGCGCAGCGCACCGGCTACAGCGTGCAGGAACTGATCGGCGCAAGCTCGAAAATCCTGACGCCGAGCACGCCGAACGGTGACCGCGCTCTAGCTGTGCGGGACGCGATGCGCGAAGGTCGTGAACTCAGCACGGAAATGCAGACCGCACGCAAAGACGGCAGCTTATACTGGACCGGAATGTCCTTGGCGCCTGTGATCGACGACTATCTGCAAGTGACACATTACGTGTGTATGAGCGCCGACATCTCCGGCCGGATGGAAGACGACAGGAAACGCCAGATTTTGCAATACAAGCTCGCCGCGGAAACCAAAGAACGCGAACGAGTGGAATCGGAGCTGAGGCTGGCTCAAAAACTGGAAGCGATCGGACGACTCGCGGCCGGCATTGCCCATGAAATCAATACGCCGATTCAGTATGTCGGCGACAGCGTTGCCTTCCTGCAAACCGCGCGCGACGACGGTCAAACGGTGCTAAACGCCTATCGAGAAGCGATCGTCGCGCTCGAGAACGGCGCTGCCATCGAGGATGTCAAAGGCGCACTGCAAGAAACCGAACAAAAGTGCGACGTGGATTTCTACAGCATCGAAGTGCCGAAGGCATTCGAACGAATGCGAGAAGGCGTCGAGCGCGTTGCGCAGATCGTACGCGCGATGAAGGAGTTCTCGCACCCGGATGCGATCAACCACGAACCTGCGGACATCAACCACGCTCTGGAGACGACGCTTGTCGTAGCGCGAAACGAGTATAAATACGTCGCATCGATCGAGACACAGCTAGAAGAGATTCCGTCGGTGGCGTGCAATATCGGCGAATTGAATCAAGTGTTCCTGAATTTACTCGTCAATGCTGCACATGCCATCGAGGAGACCGGCAAGGATGTGGGCGAAGGCCGAATTCTAGTGACGACGCAACTCGACGGCGATCACGTGAGAATTTCCGTCAGCGATAACGGCTGCGGGATTCCACCCAAAAATCTTGAAAAGGTATACGACCCGTTCTTCACGACCAAGGAGGTCGGCAAAGGCACGGGACAGGGCTTGGCGATCACTCGATCCATCGTGGTCGATAAGCATGGAGGATCCGTGGAAATCGATTCGACCGTCGGAGTCGGCTCGACCTTCATTTTGCGCCTCCCTATCGAAAGTACGCGCACGGAGGAACACTGATGACTAAACGGATCTTATTTGTCGACGACGACCCGGAAATCCTCGATGGGCTGCGCACAATGTTGCGTCGCCGACGCAACGGCTGGGAAATGGAATTTGCAACGTCAGGCGAGAACGCTGTCAAACAGTTGGAACAATCTCCGTTCGATCTCCTCTGCAGCGATATGCGTATGCCGGGCATGGACGGCGCGCAGCTGTTGACGGTGGCGGCGGAACGTTGGCCCGGCACGGTGCGCATCGTGTTATCCGGCTATGCGGAGTTAGCGCAAACGGTGCGGCTCGTACCAATCGCACACCAGTACCTGGCGAAACCTTGTGATGCAAAGCGGCTGGAAACCACTCTCGAGCGCTGTCTTAAAGTCCAGGAAATGCTGAAGCGGCCAGACTTGCGCGCATTGGTAGGCCGCGTGAAGCGCTTACCTGCTCAGCCAAAAACCTTCCAATTGCTCTGCGCCGCAATGGCGCGAAAAGACACTACCGCAACTGAGCTTGCCAACATCGTCGCATCCGATCCGGTCATTACGGCCAGAATTCTACAAGTCGTCAATTCGGCGTTTTTTAGGTTACCGCGTCAAATCGGGAAAATTCGTGAAGCCGTTTCATATCTCGGATTCTCGGCAATCCGTAACCTCGCGTTGTCGGCAGAAGTTTTCTCTGCGTCAGAGCGAGTGCCGGCGGTGGCCGGTTTCAATCTAGATGTGATTCAATTGGAGGCGCTTAAAACTGCCGCGGTGATGCGCGCTCTGACCAAGGACACAATGTTGGTGGACGACGCGTTCGTGGTGGGACTGCTCCACGACATAGGACTTCTGGTGCTCATCGAAGTCTGTCCCGACAAACTGCAGGCCGCGCAAGAGAAAGCAAAGCAGGGTATGCCCCTGCATTTAGCGGAACGCGAGTGTATCGGGGCCTCGCATGCGGAGGTCGGCGCCTATTTGCTTGCTCTGTGGGGTCTACCCTACTCGATCGTTGACGCCGTCGCGCACCAGTGCGAACCCGACAACGTCGAGCACGCGGAATTCGACCTGCTGGCCGCGTTGTGCATTAGCCTGAAAATGCTCGGCGACGAAAAGCAACTACAACACCCGCCGCTATTTTCGATCGACGACAACTTCCTGAAGCGCGTCAGCGCACCGTTTTCATTTGCAGATGCGCAGCAATGTGCGCGCAACGTTGTTCTTGCTGGAGAAGGTTCGTAATATGTCAGCTACAAAACTACCGCGAGTCCTGTGCGTAGATGACGAGCCGCGAGTGCTGGAATCTCTTGCGCTTGCGTTACGTCGGGAATTCGAAATTCATACCGCAGCCAACGGGGAGGATGCATTGCGCATGCTCGGCGAACAGAGCTATGCGGTCATTTGTTCGGACATGCGGATGCCGCGCATGTCGGGCTCGGTACTACTGAGCCGGGTGATGCAAAAGTACCCCGAGGTGACCCGAATTCTCTTGACGGGGGAACCTGGTCGCGAGGCTGCCGCCGATGCCGTGAATGAGGGTCAGATATTTCGCTTCTTGACGAAACCCTGTTCGTCGGATCGAATGAAAACCGCAATCGATGCTGCGGTGACGCATCACCGGCTGCTCAGTGCTGAGCGCGTATTGCTGCAGGAAACACTCATCGGTTGCATCAAGGCGCTGACCGATGTGCTGGCGATCACGAGTCCGATCGCGTTTGGCCGCGCCAGCCGGGTGAAGCGGATGGCGATGGATCTTGCGGACGCCCTCGGACATCGCGGCTTCTGGCAATTAGAAGCAGCGGCCATGCTTTCACAACTTGGCTACATCTCCTTGCCGGTCGAACTCGTCGAAAAACTATACAACGGCGAACCGATGACGACAGAGGAAAAAGCGCTGGCGGCCGGCGCGCCCGCCGTTGCTGACAGTCTACTTAGCAACATCGCGCGCATGGAGCCGGTACTGCAGATTCTGGCGGCGATAAACGCGGCGCAGGATGGCAAATCGCAGAGCTTGCTCGGCGCTCGCATTCTCTCGCTAGTCCTCGATTACGACAGCTTGGTGGCGCAAGGCCAGACCAGCGACTCCGCTCTCGGCCAGCTCAAGATCAGCGGTCGAAAATACGACATCGTGCTGATGGAAAAATTTACGGCTCTTATCGGAGCCGGCAGAGGGGACCAGGAAATCCGCCATCTGCCGTTGAAGCAGGTCGTACCCGGCATGACAATGATGGACGACTTAAAGAATGAATTCGGCATTCTTCTCGTTCCGCGCGGGTTCGAAGTGTCGGATAGCTTTGTCGCCCGCATGCGCAATTACAGCCCCAAACAGCTCAACGCCGAGGTCCGCGTGATGGTGAAACTTATTCAACCCAAACAGATTGAGGCTGGGTGATAGACGCCGATAGCCTCAGCGTTTCGCCAATGCCAGCTCTAAATCCGCAATCAAATCGCTTACTTCTTCGATGCCGACCGACAGGCGCAGTGTGCGCTCGTTGACTCCGGACCATTCACGCTCCTCCCCCTTCAGGTCTCGCGACTCCACCAGCGGCGGCGGCAGCACCAACGACTCCACGGATCCCAGGCTCACGCTGATGGCGAAGAGCTTCAAGCGCTCGGCAAATTGAACAGCTTCTTCCTTCGATCCTACCTCGCACGTGATCATGGTTCCGAAGTCGCGCTGCTGGCGCGCCGCCAACAGATGGCCTGAGTCCGCTTTCAGTCCTGGATACCGCACGTTTGTTACGTGAGGCAATGTCGCTAGATACTCGGCGACCGCGAGCGCGTTACTGCACTGGCGCTCGTAACGAAGGAAATAGGTCTTCAATCCCCGCTGCAGTAAGAACGCAGCGTGCGGATCGAGAACGGCGCCCAAAATCCCCAACTCCGGCCGCATGGCGGTCATGCGCGACCGGTCGCCGATGATCGCGCCGCCGAATACATCGCCGTGACCCGATACGTACTTGGTCAGGCTGTGTACAAAGATGTCGATCGGATACTGGCCATGGTTGTGCAACCCCGCGAGGGTGTTGTCCAGCAGCGTCAGCGCACCGTGCTGCTTGGCTAGGGCCGCGATACGTTCGATGTCGGCGATTTTGAGCGCTGGATTCGTCGGGCTCTCGAACACAATCAATCGAGTCGGCGTCGATGCCAACGTTTGCTCCAATGCAGTGAGATCCTCGATCGACAGCACTGTGTGCTTGACGCCGTAGCGTCCAAGCACTCTTCGGACCATGTGGCGCGTCGGTCCATACATTTCCGCAAAGCAGATGACATGATCGTTCTGCTTACAGAGCGCCAACATCGCAAGATTCGCGGCCGCCACGCCAGATGCGGTCAGCAAACACTCTTCGCGGCCCTGCATTTGTGCAAGCGTCAATTCCAACTGGCGAAGCGTCGGGTTGGTTTGACGCGAATACCAGAACCCAGCGCGTTCGCCGCGTAGTTTCCGTTCGATTTCGTCCACCGAATCGAAGGTGAATTTCACCGACTGGTAGATCGGAGCCACTAGCGGACGATTATCGGGCGCTAGCTGTACTTTCGGCGGATGAGTGACAAGAGTCGAGTCTTTCATAAGAGCTCTGCTTAGGCTGTAGGCTGTAGGCTGTAGTAGGAATATACGCGCCGGTGATTGAGAGCGCTCGCACTAGGCTGTAATCTCCAACCTATGAACTTCGCGCTCACAGAAGACCAAGAAGCGATTCAATCGGCGGCTCGCGAGTTCGCTCAGAACGAAATCGCACCCATTGCCGCGCAATTCGATGCCTCGGGCGAATTCCCGCGCGAGACAATTCGGCGTGCGGGCGAACAGGGCTTCATGGGCGTCGAAACGCCATCGGAGTACGGCGGCTCTGGCATGGACGCGATCAGCTACGCCGTGATGATGATCGAAATCGCCGCCGCCGACGCCGCGCACTCGACGATCATGTCGGTCAATAACTCTCTCTATTCCGTAGGCATCCTGAATTTCGGTACCGAGGAGCAGAAGCAATCCTTCGTCACGCCGATCGCGTCCGGTCAAGCCATCGGGTGCTACGGCCTCACGGAACCGCAATCCGGATCCGACTCGGCGAACATGCGCACTCGCGCCGTACTCTCGGCGGATGGCTCCCATTACGTCATCAATGGCAAGAAAGCGTGGATCACTTCAGGCCCGGTCGCCGATTTCATGGTGGTATTCGCGAGCACCGATCCTGAAAAGAAAGCGCGCGGCATCAGTGCGTTTCTCATCGACTGCAAACAGCCGGGATTCATTCGAGGCCGCGTCGAACCCAAACTCGGCATTCGAGCTTCGGCCACCTGCGAGATTGAATTCAACGATTACCGCTGCCCCGTCGCTCATCGCCTCGGCAAAGAAGGCCAAGGTTTCGCGATTGCGATGGACGTGCTGGATGCTGGTCGCATCGGCATCGCGGCACAGTCCGTGGGCATCGCTCGCGCTGCGTACGATGCAGCCGTGAGCTACGCGAAAGAACGCAAAGCATTCGGTGCCAGCATCGGCTCGTTTCAAATGATTCAGCAGAAAATCACTGATATGAAGTGCCGACTGGACGCGTCATACCTGCTGACGATGCGCGCAGCCTGGAACAAACCGATTGCCAAATTGCAGGGCACGCGCAATACGCTCGAAGCGGCGGAGGCCAAGCTATTCGCGTCGGAAACCGCCATGTTTTGCGCGCACGCCGCGCTACAAATTCACGGCGGCATGGGCTACTCCAAAGATTTGCCGCTGGAGCGTTATTTCCGCGACGCCAAAATTACCGAGATTTACGAAGGCACTAGCGAGATCCAACGCATGGTGATCGCGCGGCAGGAAACGGGGCTGCGCTAGCGCGCCAGCGCGCGCTGACGCACGCGAGGCTACAGTCCACAGGCTTCAGGCTACAGCCAGCAACGGAAAAGCTCTCGAAACCGTTGCTGCGCTGCCACTTATTCCAGCGCTTTTCTGGCTGAAGCTCTGGTTAGTGCCTTCTGCCTGCTGTATCCAGGCTACCGCCAGCGATTGAAGTATTCTCGAGTCAGTCGCTTTGCTTGCCTTTTTCCGCGCGTCTTTCCGACTCTGGCTGTAGCCGGCAGCCTGTAGCCTCACGGCAACGGGAATCCCGTCGCCGCAGCGTGACGCCGGTCACGCTGCATAGCAGCTCCGCGTAGGGCCTACTCCCTCCTTCAGCGTATTCCCCATTCGCGGCGAACCTACGTCACAGCGTTTTCTAATCGCGTCCTCTAATCTTGATTCCAGCGTTCACGACCGTAACGCCTTGCAAAGAGGACCGCCTGTGAAAGTCTGCAAACAACCGACACCCGCCGCTGCGATGGCCTGGATGCTGGTGATGCGACAGCGCTATTCACTGGATGCAGCCGCGACGCTGCTCGGCACGACGCCACGACGCGTGCAGCATATGCTTGCAGGGATGATGCAGAGAAGAGCGCACCGCTGGCGCACTGCGTAGCGCACTGCGCAGGCTGTGGGCTGTGGCCTGTAGCGAGAAAGGATCCGCCGCTCGACCCGCGTCGCGGACTCCACACTAGACTCTTTGTCTCGACTAACTCTTCTCTGGCTAGCGCCTAGAGCCTAATACCTAGAGCCTCGCGCTGGGCGCGGTCAGTGTTCCCGATGCGCTGCAAACGACATCTTATCTAGCACGCCCATCAGCACCGCCGACAACACGAACGTCATGTGGATGATCACGCCCCACATCAGCTGATCGTTGGAGAGCTGCACACCGCCCAAACCGTCGGCGCTGCCGATATTCATGAACATCTTGAGTAGATGAATCGATGAGATAGCGACAATGGATGCTGCAACCTTGAGCTTTAGCGAGCTCGCATCCAACTTGCCAAGCCAGCCCAACTTCTCTCCGTCGCCCTCGATATCGATGCGCGACACAAAATTCTCGTAGCTCGAGAACGTCACCATCACAATCAAGCTGCCGACTAGCGACATGTCGATGAGGGCCAGCAAGTGCAGAACCAGGTCGGCTTCACTGAAGCCGCTGTCGGGCAGATGCAACATCACATTGATCAGTTCTTGAAAGAATTTCACGCCCAGCGCCACCAAGGCCAGAGACATGCCCAGATAAATCGGCGCCAACAACCAACGGCTGGCGAACAGCGTTTTTTCGATCAGTTTTTCCATTGTCTTCTAATTAGGCTGCGATGCTGAATGCTCAGGAATTCTTCTTTGACGATGGAAGCAACCGAATTGTTGCGGATCCATCGATTTCGGTTTGGCTAGCGCCTAGCAACTAGTAGCTAGTTACTTCTTCTTAGGTATGTACAAGTCTGTCAAAGTTCCTTCGAAGGCTTCTGCCGCGAAGGCTACTGTCTCGGACAACGTGGGATGAGGGTGAATTGTAAGGCCAATATCCGACGCGTCGCAGCCCATTTCGATCGCTAAGCCGATTTCCGCAATGAGCTCGCCGGCGTTCGGCCCTACTGCCGCACCGCCGATGACGCGATGCGTCTCGGCATCGAACAATAATTTTGTAAACCCGTCGTCGCGACCGATCGAGAGCGAGCGGCCACTGGCCACCCAAGGGAACGCGCCTTTACCCACAGAGATGCCGCGAGCCTTGGCTTCTGTTTCAGTCATACCTACCCATGCAATTTCCGGATCGGTATAAGCGACCGAAGGAATGACACGTGCGTCAAAGCCGCGCTTCTGTCCGGCCGCCACTTCGGCGGCGATCTTGCCTTCATGCGACGCTTTATGCGCAAGCATAGGCTGACCGACGATGTCGCCGATGGCGAAGATGTGCGGAATGTTGGTTCGCATTTGCGGATCGACAGGAATGAACCCGCGTTCGTTAACGGTCACGCCTGCTGCTTCCGCATTGACGCGCTTGCCGTTCGGAGTGCGGCCCACTGCGACCAATACCTTGTCATACAGCTGGGGCTCGACCGCTTCGGCGGCTTCGGCGGCTTCGAAGTGAACGCGAATACCTTCCTTCAACGCTTCGAGCTTGGCAACTTTGGTCTTCACCATGATGCGATCAAGCCGCTTGGTAAGACGCTTCTCCAGCGGCTTGACCAAATCGCGATCGCAACCGGGAATCAAACCCTCCGTCAGCTCGACCACGCTAACCTTCACGCCGAGCGCCGCATACACTGTGGCCATCTCGAGACCAATGATGCCGCCGCCGATGACCAACATCCGCTTGGGCAAGTCGAGTTCCAATGCGCCGGTCGAATCGATGATGCGAGGATCGTCGGGCAGGCCGGGCAACTTCACGGCTTCGGATCCGGCGGCGATGATGCAATGAGCGAAAGACACGTTACGAGCTTTGTTCGCGGCCGACTGGCCACTGGCAACTGGCTGCTGGCCAGAATCGGTAACAGAGAGTTCGTGAGGGCCGGTGAAAGCTCCGACACCGTGAATCACTTCGACCTT
>Ga0193752_1001384_pt1 | contig 20222 bp, 16 predicted proteins | sample H1c1metaG_FD_144924 | JGI IMG/M metagenome (GOLD analysis project Ga0193752, IMG submission 144924) | Soil microbial communities from a riparian zone of the East river system, Colorado, United States - H1c1 | ecosystem: Environmental > Terrestrial > Soil > Riparian zone | place: USA: East River...
AACTTCCTCCACCGCCAAATCCACCAATACCAAATCCAACATTTGCACCTGCAGCACCATTCACGAATGCAAATCCTCCTGAGCCCGCAGTCCAGCCATCAGCACCATTCGTAAGCAATCCGCCACCTGCACCAGACTGAAATCCGCTGGAGCCGATATAACCTCCGGTTCCACCTGCTCCACCTGCGCCGCCACCGCCTGCACCTGTTCCACCTGACGTTCCAACCTGTCCATGCTTGTCAGGTGAGTCTGTTGTTTCCGAACTTCCTCCACCACCTCCTGCAACAATCAACGGATTGTTTGCGTTGTCGGTGACAAATGATCCGCCGCCGCCGCCGTTGCCAGCGGTCGATGAATATTGCTGACCAACAGCAATTTTCAACACCTGTCCCGGTGTAACCGCGAAAGTGCCAATCATCGTTGCACCCATGCCCGGTTGAATGGTGGAGCTGGTATTAAAACTTCCCTGCGCCCCACGCGCTTCAATGGTCATCGACGTTACACAGGCAGGAACAGTAAATGTTTCTACCGTGCTCGTTACGCTGAACGTAGTTATAGTCTGACCGTACAGCATTGCGCTGAGCAACGAAACGATCGTTAAAAAATAAAACTTTTTCATGGCTGAATAGTTGATTTATTTTTGAACTGAAATTTTCTGTGTGAACGGAATTCCATCAGCAACAACATGCATGAAATAAATTCCGGATGCTTCATTCTCCAGCGAAATTTGTGTTGTGAATCCGCTTTGAACATTTGCGTTTGATGATGTGTACACCACGCGGCCCTGCATGTCTGTGACCTCAACAACCAGGTCAGTCACAGCATCGCTTACTTGAAGCGTAAACGTTCCGTTGTTTGGATTCGGATACACTGCGTAGTTGATCGCCACGCCATCGTTCATGCCCAGGCAGAGATCAACAGTTATTGAAACGGTGTCCACTCCGGTACAGCCCAATGAATCGGTGTACGAATACACCAGGTTGTGAATTCCAACTCCTGCTGAATCGGGTCCAAACATATTTCCGGTTACGCCGGGGCCTGTCCACGTTCCGCTCGCTGGTGATCCAAACAAATTGACAGGCGGTTCACCGGTGCAAACGAAATTCATGGCAGCGCTTCCGACAACCACCGGCAACGGATTGAGCGTAACGCTGATCGTGTCATAACCTGTGCAACCATTTCCGTCGGTAACAGCAACATCATACACACCGTTCATGTTTACGTTGATTGTTTGCGTAACCGAGCTATCGCTCCACGAATAACTGCTCCCCGGATTACCGGCATCGAGCACAACGCCGGAACCGCACTGTAAAATGTCTGCGCCGAGTGTTACTACGGGAACAGGATTCACGATTACAGTTGTTGTTGATGTGTCCATGCAACCATTGGCATCTGTAACCATCAGCGTATACGTTGTGGTTGTTGCAGGCGTTGCGGTTGCTGCGCTGCCATTCATATTTCCCGGCATCCAATTGTACGTATAAGCCATCGTTCCGCCCATTGCTGTGCCGATGAGCATTGCGACATCTCCCGCACAAATGGCTCCGTTATTGGCAGCGGCAGTCACCAGCGCGCTAGGTTCTGTTATCGTAACAGTCACGGATGTGCTGCATCCGTTGGCGTCGGTTGGTGTGCAAACATAAGTACCGGCAGTAAGGCCCGTTGCAGTGGCTGCTGTTCCACCCGTTGGTGACCACAGGTAAGTATACCCAGGAGTTCCACCGGTAACGATCGCCGATGCGCTTCCACCTGATGCTCCGTTGCACAATACATTGGTCTGTGAAGATGTTGCAGCAAGGACCGGAGGTTCGGTGATCACAACGGTTTGCGTTATGGTACATCCGGTACCATCGGTAATTGTGCAAACGTATGTGTTTGCCGCGAGACCGGTTGCCGTCGCAGACGTTCCACCGGATGGTGACCAGCTGTACGTGAAAACTCCGTTACCACCTGCCGCAGTTACTGTCGCCGATCCGTTTGTGTTACCAAAACAATCGACGTTGGTGGAAACAGAAGTTGCTGTCACGGGTGGCGACCCAACAATAATTTCATCATATTCCGCTGTGGCAGTAACAAGACTGTGCAGGTAAACGCGATCAATGGACGTGGCTGTGCCGGAACGGAATGGCCATGCAGGGATCACGAGAAGGCCATCGATATAGATATCCATTGTGCGCGATGTCCAGTTCATGTTCCTCGCTTCAACGTGGTACCACGTGTTTGCGGTAATGGCGTAGTTGAATCCCGCGGATGAGAAAAAACGCAACTGCGAAGACGCGTTGAAATAGCAAAAGAGAATTCCGTTGTCCGATATAGTATTCGCATCACCGATAATCACGTAGCCGTTAGCTCCCGTTGTGGTGTTGGTTTTCATGCGCCACGACATATACGTGGGTTGCGAGGAAGTGAACGTTGCGCGTGCTCCTTCGAAAAACGCATTGGTTCCGTTTGAAACCATCTGAAGATTGTAGGTTCCAACGGCAGGAGAAGTGTTGGGAACTGTCACGGTGTACAATCCTGTACCCATTGTCCAGGGCGAAGCAAATGTTCCGGATTCAAAGCCGTCGTAAAACACTCCGCACTGGGCGGATGATTCAGACAGGCCCATAACAAAGAACGCAGAAACTGCGAGTAGAATTTTTTTCATGATAGGGTGCGCGTTAAAAATGTTTGCTCCCTAAATGTAGTAAATTTATGCTGAACCAGAATTGCGAAACATGAAAAACGTCCTGATCACCGGCTCGGCCAAAGGCATCGGATACGAAATTGCGCGTCAATGTTCGCTGCAGGGCGATTCTGTGATTATTTCAGGGAGAAACCAGGCCAAACTGAATGCTGCCCAGGAGAAACTTGCAGCGGCAGGTTGTCTCGTAGAAACGTTGCTGATGGATGTAAGCGATCCGGAGTTGATCAAGCATGCGGCGCACGAATTTGCAAAACGCAAATTGCCCCTCGACGTGCTCATCAACAACGCAGGAATTCTTTTGCCCGGCGATAACGTACTCAGCAAAGATGCGGATGTGATTCTCACCACAACGGTGAACAGCAACAGTTACGGACCGCTGCGCGTGTCGAACGCATTTATACCATTCATGAAACGCGGATCGCACATCATCAACATTTCCAGCGGTGGCGGATCGATGACAGATCCTGTTGGCGGATGGTCTCCGGCGTATTGCGTTTCAAAAACATTACTCAATGGAATCACACGTCACCTGGCGTACGAACTTTCTTCGAAAGGGATTGCTGTGAATGCGGTGTGTCCGGGTTGGGTAAAAACCGATATGGGCGGACAAGGTGCAACACGTCCGTTAGAACGCGGGGCAGAAACACCGGTGTGGCTGGCCAACGGAAGTGCAGGAGAACGTTCGGGTTATTTCTTCCGTGATAAAAAAGTGATTCCGTGGTAACGTTACTTAGTTTACCACAGAGTCCACAGGGTGATTTCTGTGGTTAATTTTTTATTGAGCGACCCTTCGCCGTGTCCGTCGTGGTTATTTTTGGCATACACAAACGAACCACGATTTGCCTAAATTAGATGCATGAAAAAAGTTTTGTTCTTCGCTTTTGTGTTGATCGTTGCATATTCCTGCAAACACGAATCACAACCAGAAGATACGCCTCCACCCGTTTCAACTCCTGATATCAACAACACTTACGGTTATGGTGTGCTTGATCAAGTAAAAGGCATCTGGAACGGACCGGTTACATCGACCACGGCGCTGGGAGGTTACCCGGAATGGATCGTTGACTTTCGTCCCATTTCCGCTTCACAGGTTTCTGCGAAAAACGAACTGGATTCTGTGAACAGCATTCACATGTCGTTCTTCATTGCACTCCACAACAATGCATACAAAATTGCATTCCGCAATGGAGGCGGATTCGGTGGACAACAACGCATTTCTTATTTCCTGGCCGACAGTGTTTCAGAATTGGCAAACGAATCATTTTACCGTTTTTCCGAAGTGATACAGGGAACTGATCGTGCGTACACCGAATTAATTTTCCGCGCCGACAGTTTGTACATGAAATCGTATACGAACGTGTACAATACGCTCGTTGCGCCTACGCTGCACATGACCTGGGCTGCAAAACTCCAGGATACAACGTCGTGCCAGGATGCTGTTACTCAATTCGGTTTTCCACAAAAAACAAATGCGCGCGATTTCACACACACGTTCGACAGCATGCTCGAATCCATTTTCTACAACGTAACCAGCGACCCTTACCCGGAATCGGCGCAACCGTATCTCGGGCAAAGCGCCATTTCATACACGTATGCAGGATCGTATTCGCCGGTAGCCACAAATCGTGTGATCCTGATCATCGCCACGCAACCGTTGTTCAGCGGATTTACTTTCCTGTCGGCCAACATGAAATTCCGTTCGCGTTACGTAATCCTGCCGGCCGATGATCTGGATTTCACATTCAATTACATGCATCCCGGCACCTATTACCTGTATGCGTTCTATGATTCCGACGGAAACATGGCTCCGAACAGTGGAGATTGGATCAGCACGGCGAATGCTACATTTACGCTGGGCACTGCATCAACAACTGCTGGGTCTGCACTCATTAATTTTACGATACCATAGACTGATGATGAATAACAACAACGTTTCAGAGAATAATCATGCGTCAGGATTGTTTGATAAACGGCTGAAGCCGTTGAGTAAATTCGGCATCTCCATTGCGGGGGGCTTAAGCCCCCGGCAATGGGGTCCAATCTGTTTTCACAACCGCTTCAGCGGTTTTTCCAGACCGCTTCTGAGAAACTTTTTGGTTGCCTTTGCATTAATGATTTCTGCAATTCATCTTTCCGCGCAAAACTATCCATCATTCGGTGCGGAAATCAAAGTCTTCATTTCGGGTTATGCATCTGATGCGATGGAACCTTTTTTATCGCCGGACGGCAACACGTTGTTTTTTAATTCGCTGAACGATGGAATTCAAACGCGGCTGCACTATGCCACACGTGTCGACGACAGCACATTCACCTACATGGGAGAAGTTGCCGGCGCCAATGAATCGAATAATCCGCAATTGAATGCAGTGGCTTCTCTCGACACCACCGGAAATTTCGTCTGGGTTTCAGCGCGCGATTACCCGAACAACTTCGACAACCTGCATCGTGCTGATTATGTGAACGACACCTGCATCAACGTGAACCGCGTACACGGAAACTTCTACGTGTATGCTGCGGGCTGGATTGTGATGGACGCGATGATCACTTACGACGGCAGCGAATTGTATTACTGCAACGCGTTCTTTGATACGTGTATCATTCCCTGTTCTGCGAAACTGGGAATTGCTGCACGCGTGAATGATTCCACATTCAACACGGTTTCGAATTCCGATTCCATCCTGCAAAACGTGAATGACACGAACTACGCCGTGTATGCACCGCATTTAAGTGCCGATGGTCTTGAGCTTTATTTCACGCGCTACTTAGTCGGCGGATTGAACACGGAGATCTGCGTTTCGGTGCGCAATACAACGGCCGACGTTTTCAGCATACCGCTCGTATTGATCACCGAATTTCCGAATGTCCCGGAAGCGACGGCGCTGAACACCGGCGGAAATCTCTTGTACTACCACAAGAAAATCAACGGGACATACGCGATTCACCTGCGCAAAAAAATCACAACAGATGTCTGGGAAACCACCGGCCGCAAACCGATCCTTGTTTTTCCAAATCCCGCTTCGCAGGAACTGCACATCGTTCACATGATCTTCCAGGGCGACATGATCACGATATTCAATGCGGCAGGAGAAATTGTCGCTGTACAACCCGCTGAAATGCGCATCGACGTTTCGTGCCTGCCCGTTGGCATGTATTACATGCGTTACGATAGCGATGGTAACATTTCACATTCTTCATTTTCAATTTTACGTTAACCATGTTTGAACAGAGCACCGCAATTATCCGCCAATTAGACCGCAACGCACCCGTGCTGTTCGGAATGTTTTCCTCCGTTCCGCCGGAGCACCGCACCTGGAGATCAGCACCTGAAAAATGGTGTGCACTCGAAATTCTTTGTCACCTCTACGATGAAGAACGTGAAGATTTTCGCGCGCGGACCAAACACGTTCTCGAAACTCCCGGAGAACCTATGCCGGGAATTGATCCTGTTGCTTTGGTGACCGAGCGCAAATACATCGAACAGAATTACGACACCATGCTCGCGTCATTTCTGCAGGAACGAAAAAATTCCATCGCGTGGCTGAATAGCCTGGAGAATCCAAATTGGGACAGCACGTACCAGCATCCGAAAGTGGGGCCGCTCAAAGCGAGAATGTTTCTTACGAACTGGTTGGAGCATGATTATCTGCACATGCGGCAGCTGCTTACGTTGAAACATAATCTTCTGAAAGAAACGACAGGGGAATCACTGAAGTATGCCGGAGACTGGTGAACGATTCCGGGTTCGGAGTTAAATGGTTTCTGGTTCGGTGAGGGACACTGTGCTGACGAAGACGAATAACGGCGCACCACCGAACTCCGAACCAGAAACTATTTCAACACGAAACTCTGAACCATTTTGTGGTGATGTCGTACATGATCAACCGCGTTATACAACATCTCCCGCATGGTGAGTTTTCCAAGTACAGGATGCGGTATGCACATACGATCAAGTTCCGGTTCGGTAAAGCCTTCAATTTTTTCGCATAAGGCCTGAACGACTTTTGTCAACGTTTCGCCCTGGAGTTTCCGCTGATCCGGAGAAACAGCTGCAGGAACAAAACGGTCCGGCGCTTTTATGCCCTCCTTTAATTTTTCGGAATACGCGTTGCACATATCGTCGAATATGCGGCTGGGTTTGTGAGCCACTCCGAAAGTTTGTTCAATGGCAAATTTGTCCATGCTGAAAACCTGTACGAGTGGTTTCACGCATAGAATAATGTGCTGCACATGTTGTCCTGCGGTCCATTTTTGGTTGGGACTTACTGTGTATTCATCGTCGGACAAGCCGTTGATGTAGTTGATGAACGAAGTATGGTGTGCGGTGAGGGAACTGATAATTTCAGATTTGTTCATGCTATTGCTGGATTACTGTTTTGCAGCACGTTTCAGTTTTTCAACCAACACTTTGTCATCAATTGTTTCTGCAAATTTCAACGGTGTATTTTTCGCGTCATTCTCGGAGTTTGGGTCCGCACCGTGCGAGAGAAGCAAATCAACCAGGTCATAATTTCCGTTACTGTTGAACACGGCTGTCCACAGCGGCGTATTCCCGTAATTGTTCTTTTCCTCAACGTTGATGTTCAGATTGATCAGTTCCCGCGCCAGTCCAACCTGATTGTATTCACAGGCGAAATGAAGCAGGTTCATTCCTTTCTGAAATTTTTTATTGATGTCGGGAAGTGATTTTACTTTTTCCAGGAATGCGGGACTGGCGATATCGTCCTTAAACAAATCGAGTTCTTTCGTATGGTCGAAAGAAGCATTCTCGTTTGTTTTGTTCTTGTTGCTGTTTAAAAAATCAAACAATCCCATGCCCATGTGCTTTGACGAAAGTTAATCAAAAGCATCGGAAATTCATTCGAGAACTACACAGTCTTCGAAACCACTACCGCCTTCGTTTCCGCCTGCAACAACCGAATCGAAAACCAGAATACATTCAGCAACGTTCCGAGGAACAAAGTCACACCCCAGGTACGCGGGTGACTGAACGGATCGGTGAATTTTTCCACCACATCACCAGCTACTGAAAACGGATGCACGAGCAGGTCCCAACTGTTCCAGCGTTCGAAGCGACCGATGTACACACCAAACGCAGCCGTGAACAGCAACAACGCAATAACAATCATCGCGCGTTGTTCGCTCATGAATTTTACGAGCATGCGCTGTATGTCCTGCAAACTTTTAAAGCCGGCGTACAGTCCTGCCCAGGCAAACGAAAGGATCATCAGCAGGTCGAACCACTTGGGCATTGACTTTGTGTTACCCAGATGAAAAAGATCGGTGAGGATGTATGGCGCGTTCGGGAAGAAGAGAAGCCACATCGGGAGGAGAAAAAGAATTTTTCCTTTCGTGATGTTGTCGTTGTACAAAATGATGCGGCTGAACAGCAACGGAAGTCCGGCGAGAAAAAGGTTCCAGTTCAGAAACAGGAAAGAACCGGTTCCGCTGAGTACGCAACGTAAAATGGAAAGTGCGAAACATCCTGCGCAGAATACCAGGAAGGCGAGTACGGAAGGGGTCCGCAATTGGAGTGCAATGAATTTCATGGTGTGTGAATCTTTTGCGGAAGATAGTTCAGGCACCGGCAGGCTCATTCCCGCGTTTGGTTTACTTAAGACTTATTGGGAGGGGTTTAACGATTTTTCACAGGTCGTCAGTCGATATCGTGGTGGCTTCGTTTGATCAGTTTTGACTTTCGAACAGGACGTTCGTTTTTTGCCGCAGCCCTTCGACAGCTCAGGAAGCAAGCCACGTAAATTGTTGGGAATGTGCTCGTTTTTGTTCTGGCCGCGAATTACACGAATTGCGCGAATGCATGATTAGCGTAATTCGTGTAATTCGTGGCTCAATTCAATTCGAATTCCTGTGGGTTTCACATCTGCACAATCAGCGGCTGAACTTAAACTAACCCGCTTCAGTCGATGTACCAGACCTTGAAGAAGTAGAAAAACACGGGTAATGCAAAAGCAGCACACGCAAAAACCATGGACCATCTCACCTTGCGTTTGGAAATTGCATCACCGGCCGCGTAGATTTCTTCCAGCCAATACGCCAGCCTTGCAGGGACAACAACCAGGATACTGGTAATCGAGAGCGTGATCACCATGGTCCACAACAGTGCGCCTGGCGGTGCCAGATCATTATGCGCCCGTTCGATTTGCCTGTAGAAAAAGTCATAACTATGGTTCCAGTATGTGTGTGCGAACATCATTGCGAGCGTAAGCAATATAATGTCTGAAAATATTTCCAGGAAACCGTGATAGCGCTGCTCCAGGAAATCGGCGTGACGCGATCTCCATTTATTTTCTTTCACAATCTGTTTCTGGTAATCGTCGCTTTTTTTGCTGTTGTTCCTGATCCTGACCAACGTTGCGAGCCAGGTCTCGATGACGATTCCCACAAGGAATGAATAATTGGAATCGCGGTTCCAGAGACCATTTTCATAGCCAGTGTATTCAACCAGCGCATCAACCGAATGCGTGAATACATACACCCTGATACAGGCACGCATAAAACGTCCAATGCGCATAACTGCAGGAATGTTTGGCAGTTCCTTACCCGAATACTGCCAGACGTGCCCGCCCATTTTCTGTAAAGCACGAATTCGAACGGTTGTTGTTTTGAAATAAAATGCCCACGCTTCAAGAACGTAGACGATCAATCCAAAAATCCCTGCGAACAAAAGATGTTTTGAAATAAAATCGGAATCCACGAGAAACGGTGAGCCAATAAGCATCACCGATCCGAAAATCAGATCGAACTTTTTCCCGTTCAGCCGGAAAACAGATTCGTCTTTTACCGGAGATTCCTTAGCGGACCGGCTCATCTGCTCCGGAAATCAATCGTTGCAATTCCCCAAACCGGAGTGTGTACCGCACCCTGTAGTTCACGGCAAGTTTTTTTATCCGCGCAGGACACCACGATGTGGCCCCGGATGCGGCAGTCTCCACTTCTAATACCAGGTTCTCCTGGGACTGGGGAACGTGTTCTTTGGAAACCGTGGAAATTTTTCCGGAAGGTAAAACCACAAATGAGATAACAATCGAATCGTTCATCGGCAGTTTCTCCATCCAGAATAATTCAGGCCGGATGGAAGAAAGCATATACTCATCAAAACCTTCCGGTGTAGATCCGTATGTAGGTGCTTCATCCGCTTTCTCATAGATTTCCGTATCCCGGGAATTCCATTCCGCTTTGTCTTCGATCGCGATCACAGATCCCTCCTGGTCCCGGTTCTCCACATCGTAGCGGGGCGTGTAAACAATGCCATCCTTTGCAGGATCGTATACGCCCCTGTTGATGTCAAGCTGCGGAACTACTTTGTCATTGAAAATTGTATTGTAGGATTTTGTTCCCGGTTTCTGTTTAACGCCCTGCTCATTCCATATATCCGGTGCAGCAGCAACTGTTCCGTCGTATACTTTGCAGGTAAATTCCTGCTTTCCGTCAGGATACCAGCTTTTGTACAGGGAATCGGATCCGTATTTTTTCCACCAGGTTTCGTTGTGTTTTTTTCCATTGGGATAATAGTGGGTCACCTTTCCGGAAATTTGCAGGCCACGGTGCTCTCCATTGACCGAAAACATATCGATTTCGGCGTCAAGTACTCCTGCGCTGGTCCAGTCCTGCCGGAAATAATAGCTCATCCCTTTCTCTGTACGTTCAACCAGCGTAATTCTCATTTGCAAAAACAATTTCCCTTTTTCGTCACGCTTATATGTCCACGATGAATCTAACATTCCTGCATTGTACCATCGCCTGACCAATGTGTCTCCCTTCGGGTCGATTTGAAGTTGCAATCCATTCCGTTTATCCCATGAATACCGTTCTATCGTCTGCCATTTCTCATCTTCCGCGTAAGAGTAAAAACGGTCCTCGCCATGCCGCTGTCCATCCACATAATCTGTTTCATTTTGCGATTTGCCGTTCCACATATAACTATAACGCCTGCCGTTCATTTTTCCTTCGCGAAACGTGGCGACGGAAGCCAGGACACCTCCGTTATAAAATGTACGTTCTTCTCCGTCCTTCACTCCTTTGTGGTACACACAGATTCTCTGCGCTGATGTGTCCTTTCCATAATACAGCACACGGTAGTAACGGCATTCCCCGTCGAGCAATCCGTCTTTGTAATATTCTATCGCACTCAATTGTCCGACGCTTTCGTAACGCCGTTCACAAAGCAACGTATCGTTCCGCATGAATTGTTTTTTGAGTAAGCGGAACTTATCCGTATTGCCGTATATCCGCTGCCAGCCGTTTTTCTTTCCGTGACGGTATTGCTGGATCGAATCCAATACTCCGCTTTGGGTATACACATAGCGCAACCCGTGAAGTGTATCATTGAGATACCAGTTGGCTTCCGTAATTTTTTGTGATGAGGTTCCGTTGTACACCAGCTCAGGGCCCTGCCGCACGCCTTTGGCATACGTGGTTCTCTTACTCCAGTGCCCCGATTTTGCGTACTGGACCCAAATGCCTTCGCGTTTGCCGCGTTTGTAATTTCCGGTTTCAAATATTTCCCCGGATTCGTACTTCGTAGTATGTTTCCCGTTTTTAGGCTGGGCCAGGAGAGCGTTATCGTTTTGCAACACACAGAAAAACAGCGTTGCCAGAAGAAAGCGTATGATTTGCATACACGAAAGTACCGAATTTTTCAAATTGATTTTCAATACATTACGTTCATTTGCATAAGATTCTTATGTATTGGTGTAACCATACATAATATTCTTATGTATACTTGCGTATGTATTCAAGTGAATTAATTCGCGGAACATTAAAAACAATTGTTCTGAAATTGCTGAAAGAAGAAGGCAAAATGTACGGGTATGAGATCACGCAAAAAGTGAGAGAGTTGACCGACGGGAAAATTCAAATCACGGAAGGCGCACTTTACCCCACATTGCATTCGCTCGAGGCGGAAGGCATTGTCAGTATTGAAACCGTACACATCGGCCGGCGTGTGCGAAAATACTACAAGCTCACCACCGAAGGGCGTGCAAATGCAAAACGTAAACTCAGTGAAATGGCCGATTTCCTGGGAACGATGCGTATCCTCTTCGAAGGCAGTGCAGGCGCACAGCATGCGTAGCCTCACGGACGAACAAATTGATGTAATTGCCGACGACATCCGCATCCGCGGGGTGTTCACGCAATCGCTGCAGGAAGATCTTCTCGATCACATCTGTTGTTTCATTGAAGAACAACCCGATGATGAACGGCCATTCGAAGAGATTTACCGGCTGGCATTGGATGCCTTTGGCCAAAAAGGTCTGCAAGGAGTCCAGGATGAAACGCTCTATTTAATTAACCAACCTTATCTCTCAACCATGAAAAAGTTCGCATATATCACAGGATCCATAGCCAGCGTTTCGCTGGTAGCCGGAGCGCTTTTCAAAATCATGCACTGGCCGGGAGCAAGCTTCATGCTCATTCTCGGCACGCTCGTACTCTCGATGTTTTTCATTCCGTATTTTTTCTACGTCAACCTGAAGGAACAAACGGAGAAGAAAAGCAAAGTGATTGCCGCACTCGGATTACTCACTGCACTGTTTCTCTGCGCAGGTGCTCTTTTCAAACTCATGCATTGGCCGGGAGCGATAGTGCTGATCGGCGGATTCGGATTGTTCTTTCTTATTTTCCTCCCGCTCTACATCATCAATGGTGTGCGCAATCCGCTGACGAAAGTATCTTCCATCAGCAATGGGTTTTTATTCGCAGCTATTGGTGGATTCGTCATGCTGATGTCGTTTCAGCAACCAAGCAAAACGGTGACTGATTCCATCGCGATCATTGAAACCAACCAGGATGCGTTGCTGAAACAATTGCGCGACGAAGCGCACAGCGACAGCATTTCCGTGCCGGTACTGTATGCATTGGATCAGTTTGTACAGTCGTGCGACAATGCGCTGGATGCCATTCCACAAGTATCGCCCAATGCCGAACCAGACAGAGGCATGCCGGTAAGCGCCGAAGACCTTTCACGGTTGAATGAAAAAATCATCGCGGCGGTGAAGAAACTGAACACTGATATGAACACGAATCCCTTGTGGAAACCGGTTGTGTTCGAAGAATTAACTCCATCGCTATACGGCAGCATTCGTTTCCAGGTGATTCAACTGGAGTGCAGGGTATACGTTTCAGGATTGAACAGGTAGGAAGTATCGCAGCATTTCTGAGCGCACATAACTGGAATGAAAAACGGTTGAAACCGTTATGGAAACCTGCTGTATTCATTGCCGGGGGCTTAAGCCCCCGGCAATGGACAGCGATGGATCATCCAACCGCTTAATGAAAAAATCATCGCGGCGGTGAAGAAACTGAACACCGATATGAACACGAATCCCTGTGGAAACCGATTGTGTTCGAAGAATTACGGAATGAAAAACGGTTGAAACCGTTATGGAAACCTGCTGCATCCATTGCCGGGGGCTTAAGCCCCCGGCAATGGACAGCGATGGATTATCCAACCGCTTAAGCGGTTTTCACTAGCACCGGGCCGCGACCAAACCTCCTGACCGATTAAATCATTTTACCCAATCTGAATCTTCTCATGAAAAACATCCTGAAAATATCAGCCCTGGTGCTTGCCGTATTTTTTCCATGGACGGAAGCCTGCTCCTGCAGCTCGTATAAAATAACTGCGCATGGAAAAACCATGGTGGGAAGCAACTACGACTCGTGGTACGTCAATCCGGTGATCTGGTTTGAGACCAACGGTTACGGAGCGGCATTCAGCGGTGCACGGCGCGAAGGGGAAAATGCAATTGCCCCGCAAACCGGACTGAATGAATACGGACTTGCATTCGTTACGTTATCAGCGCCACCCGTGCAAGGTGGGTTTTCAGCTTCCGAAAAAAAACAGATTACGAGCCGGAGTGAATACCTGAAAAGCATTTTGCATTCGTGCAGGACGGTTGAAGAAGTTAAAACGTACATCGATCAATATGATCACAGCACCCTGTTTAATGAAGTGATTCTTTACACGGACAGTTCAGGACATTACCTGGTCGTTGAGCCTTATGTTCTGACGCTGGGAGGAGAACCGTCTTATGTACTCGCGAATTTTTGTCCTTCCACGATCACCAACTTCTCCGAAATTAAACAGGCACGGTACGTGAATGGCGCCGCATTTGCCAGGAATAAACTGGATTCTTCGCTTGCATTCTGTACGGCCATGTCTGATACCATGCACGTGTGCCGGGAAAAGATCGGCGACGGAACCCTGCTCACTTCGATCCTCGATCTGCAGCGCGGAATTATCCACCTGTACTTCTATCATGATTATAATCATCATGCGCAGGTTAATCTCCGCGATGAACTTGCCAAAGGAGAACACCGGATCGAGATCGCGTCATTGTTTCCTGTCAACGAAGAATATGAAAAGTTCCTGGCGTTTAAGACTCCCGGAAAGAGCGACACATTCAATGTGTTCATGTATTCCTGCGCCGGGTTATTTTTTCTGTCGGGCTTTATTTTCGGGGTGAGTTTCTTCCGGAGTCGCGGTCAAAAATATCGTTTCGTGAAGTTGCTTATCGTTCCGCTTTGCTGGATCATGTGCTTCTACATGCTGGTGCTGCTTCGCAATGAAGGAATATTTTATTTTCCTGCACCGTACCAGGATTATACATTTTCCATACTCAATGTGGCCGCATACATTCCGTTCCTTATGTTGTTACTCATCGCGCCAATTGTCAGGGTCAACGTCAAAGTATTTAAGCAGGGCACGTGGAATAGTTTTTCGACGTACCTGCTTACGATAAACACAGTTATTTACGTTGTATTCATCGGCCTGTTTGCGTACTGGGGATTGTACAATGTATTTCATTGATCGCGCTCAGGCTGAAATAACCACGGCAAACCGCTATGCTCAATAAAAATTAACCACAGAGGTCACTGGGGTATTTCACAGAGTTTCACTGAGCCATGTATCAAAACGGCACTCGGTGAAACTCTGTGAAAAACACTCAGGTGCGCTCTGTGGTTATTAATACTTCAGTGTCTTGAGAGCAGCTACTTTATTTTCGCTTCGCGATCATGTTGGTTTGAAAAATAACCGGGGAGGCGCAGAGACGCAGAGAGCGTTACTTGTGAGCCTGCCGTGATCGCGGAGAAGACGAGAATCTGCTACTCCGCGAACATCGCTACCTTAAATACCGGGCTCCGCGCCTCAGCGCCTCCGCGGTGAAATTTTAGGTACTGCACAATCGCGCAACGATAAAAAAAGAAGAGCGGCTGTTTGGGTTCAGCCGCTCTTCTTTTTAATATTCCGAATATTATTTTTCGTTATGCACCACCATCACCTCGCGATGGTGTATTGTCCCGGAGGACTCAACCTGCACAGTATATAATCCCTGTGCTCTTCCGCTGAGATCAATTTCAATCTGCGATCCGTACGACACTGAAACCAAAACCAGTTCGCCCAACGCGTTGTACAATCTTACTGTACGTTCTTCCGCTGTCGCAAATTGCAGAGTCAGTTTATCGCTCGCCGGGTTCGGATAAAGTCCGAATTCGCCATTCGTTTCATTGATCGATGTCAACACGGCATCGGAGATCACCAGGGAATCATTTGCTGTGTTCACTGCAACATCCATTTCATCGTTGCTGATGCAACGTACGTTCCCGAGTGTAATCGGTGTGATGATCGTTTGCCCGGTTCCGGTAAGCGCTGATGTAGTCATGAAATTCACAGAAAGAATTGCACCGGACCCGTTGATGTTGGCATGATCAATTCGCGTGATGGCTACGTCCATGCGTCCCATACCCGGCAAAATCTTTTTGACAACGATCATATCGTTACCCGCGGTTCCCATCCACGACGTGGCCGCAGAAATCGAAATGGAATTCGGATCGATGTACAATTCATCGTAGTACAGTGAGAAAATAATTCCATACACAGAATCAGCCGGTGTCGTTGCATCACCGAAATTAATCGTAAGCATTCCGGGAGACGAAGGCGCTAATGTGTCCTGTCCCGCATCAACAGCCAGCACAGGTGCTGCCAGCTGAAATTGCGGTGCAGCGAACCTGTTGTTGTGCGTGAGTCCATAGTTCAGGATCACCGCGGTAGTGTCATTCGGATCAACAACTCCGTCGCCATTGCAATCGACCCATTTGTAATCGGTTCCGCTGATCAATGTTGGTCCCCACGGCAACGACCATTGCCCGATCCACGTAAGTGTTGCACCTGGTCGCGTGGTTCCTGTCGACGCATTGGCAATACCAATGGCGAGAATATCGTTCATGTCTGCAATGGCATCATCGTCGGCATCACCGGGCCAAACATAATCGCACGAATCGGTGACGGCTATATTCAGTGTAGCCTGGCAACCCACTGTATCGGTCACGACCAGTGAATACGCTCCGGATGAAACGTTAACCAGCGACATGGTCGTAGCACCGTTTGACCACAGGAACGTATACGGAGAAGTTCCGCCGGTGACCGTGGTGGTAACATCTGCATCGCTTGTACCGCAACTTTCGATCGTGGAGGTTGCTGAAGCGGATGGTGAAGTGAACACATTAATTGTCACCGACGATATGAACGTTTGCAAGAGGACATTGTCCGTGAACGTAACCGTGTACGTTGTGTTTGCTGTTGGATAGGCCGCACTGGTCATGCCGGAAGGATTACTCAATCCTGCAGTGGGTAACCAACTCACAGTGTAATTTCCTGAACAACCATTGTGCGAAACCAAAACGGAAGAAGTATCGCCCGAACAAAGCGTGCTATCTGATGTGAATGCCTGCCCCGCCAATACCGGAACAGATCCCGGAATGGCAACCGAAGCGGCCATAGTCCATGGTCCGGCGGAAGAACTTCCTTCAACGTATTCCCGCATGCGGACGTATACGGTTGAGCCCTGACAGAATCCACTGAGCGGAATGTTGATCGTAGTGTACGGTTCCGTTACGCAGTTGTCGACCCAGGTCGGTGGCCCGTACCCGGGAACATTCAGCAGCGAATGAAACCAGGGATAATTTCCCCACAATGGACTTGCAGGTGCAGGCGCTGCTCCCGTGAATGAAGCGGAAGCACTGACTTCCACTTCGAGGTAATACGGCCCGCAACCGCAGGACGCTGCATTCGAAGATGCGTTGATTACAATGTCGGTTGCATTTGTTGTAACCGACGGACTAACGAGTGCGATGCCGTGACAGGCCCAGGCACTTCCCGGCACAAGGGCCAGTAGAAAAATAACGATTGCTTTCATGGGTAGAAATGTTTGCTCCAAATAAAATTAGTGCAAAAATCATTCGAACCAACCGTTCCGTTTTATACGGCGTGGAGAATGCGAAAAAAGTTATCGGAATCTGCATGACTACCCGATTTTTGGTAGTGGGTCGGTTTGGATATTAAGCGTTTATGAAAACCGCTTAAGCGGTTAAACGTACATGGGCTATCCATTGCCGGGGGCTTAAGCCCCCGGCAATGGATACAGCAGTTTCGCCAAACGGTTTTAACCGTTTCCATTCCACAAATATTAACTGGCACTTCAAACTGACCCACTACCCGATTTTTCAGGGTATTGCCCTGCAGGAAAATTCAATTACCTTACAGTTCAAACCTAATCTCTTACACTATGTCTGATTTCTCCTGCTACATTACAATAGACAACACCCAAAACAAATACCCGCTGACCCTCGGTAACTCGTATGCCGAATCCGGATACTGGGATCCCGAACCACCACAGGTTGTAGAGCCCGGCACATGCATTAATTTTCGTGTACATGACCCGAGCGGACCAAATGGTTCCCAGGGTAGTTGCACGTATACTACTGGTGTCAACCAGGAATTCAGCATCAGCCTGAATGTTACAGACCCGTACAGTGGCGATAATTTTTTCAATGTCAATGTTGGTGGTACAGGTCCCTTCCAGGTCACTTCGTGTGGGCTGACCGGCAACTGTGTTACGGGAAACAATCCTCCCGATTGGCAAGGTGCTGAACAAGGTAGTGTTCCTTCTTCGGGCCACCCGGTGAGCTGCCTGGTGACGGTGCAAAGTCTCTGAGGATTCTAAATCTACACTTTCAATCCGATGATGGTAATATCATCCGTCTGCGGGTAATTCTGCTTCCAGTTCGATAATGCATAATCGAGAAAGGCGTGTTGCTCTTCTCCGTTCATCGGTTGGATTGTTGTGAGCAATTCGCGGAAACCACGCTTGTTCAGTTTCTTTTCTTTTTCTCCGCCAAACTGATCGGCATACCCGTCGGAGAAAAGAAAAATACAATCGTTCTCCCGGAGATCACATGACCAGGTGGTGAATTGCTTTTCGACATTGAAATAAAAACCGATCGGGTAACGGCTCGCAGGATATTCCAGCAACGCGCCATCGCGAACGATGACCATCGGGCGATAAGCTCCGGCAAAATGTACTCGCCGCAGATCCTTTTCGAATTTGCACAAAGCCACATCCATTCCATCCGGGTACGGACGATGTGCATGTTCTTTATTCAGCGCGATGAAAAGTTCCTTGTCGATTTCCTCGAGGATCTTTGAAGGCTCACTCACCTGTTTATTCACGAACACTTCGCGGAAAATGGAGTGTGCAAGTACCGACATCAGCGCACCGGGAATTCCGTGACCAGTACAATCGACCACGGCAACGTACACCGCATCGTCACTTTCGTGGTACCACCAGAAATCTCCGCTCACAATGTCTTTCGGTTTGTAATACACGAAAGCATCGCGGAACGTGCGGCACAGTTCAGAAGGTTCGGGCAGTATCGCCGATTGTATCCGCTGCGCATACCGCAAACTCGCTTCCACTTCCTGGTTGCGATCGTGCAAATCTTTCGTGCGTTGCGTGAGCAGGTCTTCGCGCTGTTTTCTTCGCGTAATGTCGTAACCGATGCCGATGAGTTTTCCGTCATCGGATGCAACCGTATTCCAGAGGATCCATTTCTGTCCGCCCGATGCTGTGCGCAGCAAGCGTTCGTACGACACATTGTGCTGCACGCCCCGCCGGATGCGGATCAGGTCCTGCATTACATTGATGCGTTCGTTTTCGTCGGTACGTGTATGCGTGAGCCATCCATGTCCCAGTAATTTTTCCGGTGTGAAGCCGAGCATCGCTTCCGCGGATGGACTTACATATTCTGCACTGCCTTGCTGGTCGAGTATGACTACGATACTGCCCAATTGCTGCAGTACCTGTTCCGTCAGTTTATTCATGACGCAATCGTTTTACATCCCGGAGGACGTGATGAAAAATGTTAAGAAGAAGTTGTGGGGCTGGTGGAACTGACTATCGCCAATGGATCACCATCATGGACATAGATCGGCATCGATAGCCCATAAAACCGGCCATCGCGATCATGCAAAACTGCATTGTATATATAACGTACTGTTCCATGTGTCTGTATCGACGGGGGCAAAAGTATGTAAAAAAGACGGGGAGCAATCGCTACCCGTCTTTTATTTTACCTGCGTTAAAACAGTCTTATTCTTTCACGATCCTTCCGGACGAAAGCACGCGATTTTCACGCACGATGTGATACATATATATCCCCGAAGAAAATTCGGCGATTGAAATTTCTTCCTGCGGACCGCGGACCTGAACGCGCCTGATTTCCTGTCCCTGCACATTGAAGAGAATGAGCTCGTCGCCCCATTGATAATCGTACGTGACGGTAAATATTCCCGAACCCGGATTTGGATAAATTACACTTGGCGTCAGTACAGGTTCTGCCATACCCACCAGGCAGCCATCGAGGACAACAGTTCCTGATCCAACCTGTGCCGGACCGGCTTGTATAGTTACTCCCGGTGCAGCTGTTGGACTGATGCTGGTCACTGTTAAGGTCGCGGAAGATAAGACCATGCTTAACGGAATATTTCCGCACGGGCCATTTCCACTAATATCCGTTTTGAAAACTACAATGGAGGCGGAGTCATTCGCGGCAGGTGCATATTTGACCAGGCCTGAAGCAACACATCCTCCATCGGTTGTGACTGCACAGGAAAAAAGAGCACGCACATCCTGCCCGTACTCCATCGCGTATATCAGCGTGCCTGATGTATCGCATTTCATCAGGTATCCTGGATTTCCGTTGACTGAACGTTCACCGGAAAAGCAGAGCATGTTTTCGTACAGTGCAGCTTCTCCGATGTACAGGTCTGAACTGGTATCCCCGTACATTTCGCACCAGAGAAAATTGCCCGAGGCAGATACCGTGGTCAGCTGTACCACCCAATGATTCGAAGACATAGCCACCGCTCCGGTGCCCGTAAAAACAAAATTGCCATTGGGAAGCTCAAACACGTCGTTCGAAACTGCAGCCAGGCTGCCTGAATAACTATTACACCAGGCAACCGTTCCGTTTGAATTCAGGCGAAGGAGAAATGGGACCTGCGTGGAAGGCGATAACAGCATATGTCCTGCAATAATAAAGCCTCCCGCTGCGCATTCTTTTATCCCGGTTGCAAGGGCATAATTATAGGCGTTCATCGCATAGTGGTTTGTCCACTGAACTACCCCGGTGCCTGTAATTATGCCCTTGCAACCGGGATAAAAGAATGCGCAGCGGG
>Ga0193752_1001385_pt1 | contig 20213 bp, 20 predicted proteins | sample H1c1metaG_FD_144924 | JGI IMG/M metagenome (GOLD analysis project Ga0193752, IMG submission 144924) | Soil microbial communities from a riparian zone of the East river system, Colorado, United States - H1c1 | ecosystem: Environmental > Terrestrial > Soil > Riparian zone | place: USA: East River...
TATCTATTCCTGCTGCATGTTCGTGAACTGTTTCAAAAACCGTTACCTTTTTCATAACTTTATTTTTAAGTTAAACAATAGGTAACTTATGGCTCAAAGAAACTAAGTATAAAGGCATGCTGCCATACGGGAATATGCTGTTCACAAGCAGCACATCACCAAAAAGTGCTTAGCTTTTCTTTGAAGCAAAACTCAGCCTCAGGTACTGATGACACTAATGGCTTGAACTGCTACGCTGCCATAAGTTGCCTTTTTGAACAGCTAAGTTCTTCGCTTTAGTGTCATATTCAAAGAGCTTGTTTGCGGTAGCATAAATTGTTTACTCAGCCTGACAACTTTTTGTAATTTAGAACAATGCTCTAAGAACCAGAAAAATGAATCAGATAAAAATTCTGTACACAACCCAGCTCATCAAATACGCCAGCACCGTCATGTAAACCAACTGGATCATGGGCCATTTCCAACTTTTGGTTTCCCTTTTTACAACAGCCAGTGTGCTCATGCACTGCATGGCAAGTACATAAAATATCAATAAGGATAAACCGGTAGCCAGGTTATATACTTTACTTCCATCCTCCCTTACAGCAGCAGCCATTTTTTCACGGAGCGTACTGTTGTTTTCATCAGCATCTTCGCCAACACTGTATAATGTTGCCATGGTGCCCACAAAAACTTCCCTGGCCGCAAAAGAGGTGATCAGTGCAATACCGATCTTCCAGTCGTAACCGAGGGGACGTATAGCAGGCTCAATAGCTTTGCCCAATGTGCCGGCAAAAGAACTTTGCAGCAATTCTGTTTTGCGTTGCTTATTTAATTCATCTGCCTGCTGCGGATTATTTTTTATCAGCTGTTCATACTTTGTAGTAACACCAGCCATTTTTTCTTTGGGCCCGTAAGTGCTTAATGCCCATAGCAGCAGACTTATCATCATGATCACTTTACCGGCATCAAACACAAATATTTTTGCCTTTTCTATCATGGTGGTTAAAGCATTCTTCCACCGGGGTGCCCGGTAAGTTGGTAATTCCAGAATAAAAAAACTACGCTCGGCACTTTTAATGAACCATTTCATTATCCAGGCAACAACCAGGGCCATTACAGTTCCCAGTAAATACAAACCCATCATCACCAGGCCCTGTAAACTTAAAAAACCAAAATATACTTTTGAAGGAATGACCAATGCAATTAAGATCGTGTACACCGGTAACCTGGCGCTGCAGCTCATCAGCGGTGTTATCATGATGGTGAGTAATCTTTCTTTTTTATTCTCGATATTCCTGGCGCTCATAATAGCCGGTACCGCACAGGCAAAGCCGCTGATCATGGGCATTACACTTTTACCGTTCAGGCCAACCTTGCGCATTAATTTATCGGTGAGAAAACTGATACGGGCCATATAACCGGTGTCTTCTAAAATGGTTATCAATCCAAATAATATCATGATCTGCGGAATAAAAATCACGATACCGCTCAACCCGGCCACCACACCATTAATGAGCAGATCGCTCCACCATGTTTCAGGTAAATTGTTGCTAAGAAATCCGCCCAGTTCTCCAAACACCCACTCAATACCATCCATGGGATATTTGGCCACCCAAAAAACACTTTGAAAAAGCAGGAACAGAACTGCCAGCAAAATTAGATAACCCCAGCGGCGGTGCAGCAGCACATCATCAAGCCGCTCATTAAAAAGTGCTTTTTGCAACGGATCAGCTTCTACCACCGTTTGCTGCATGATATGTTTGATATGCCCGTAACGCTGCATGATCTCTTCTGCCTGCGTTTTGGTAGGATTAAATTTATTGTCAGCCTCTATCTGTTCGATCGTTTCCTGCATTCCATCCTTAAGCAAAAAATGTTCGTGGTTAATAAGGTAATGAACAGCAGTGTAGTTACTGATCTCGGGATAGTGTTTTTTTACATCATCAATGGCACCGGAAGCCAATGCATGGGTATCGATAAAATCACGGGCCGGAGGTTGGTATAAATGCCCGGCCGTATGTTCAAGTACTTTTTTTAATTGCTCAAGGCCTTTATTCTTTCTTGGGTTAATAGGCACTATCGGAACCCCCAGCTCTCTTTCAAGCCCCGGTATATCGATCTGTGTTCCCTTACGTTTGGCAAGGTCCATCATCGTAAGCGCCACTACTACCGGAATGTTGAGATCGATTATTTGAGAGCAGAATAAAAGGTTACGTTTTAAATTACTGGCATCGGCAACCAGTAAAACCATATCCGGTTTGATCACATTATCCTGGCCCAATAAAACCCTGTAAGCCACCCATTCGTCGCTACGCTTTGGATATAAACTGTAAGAGCCGGGTAAGTCAATAATGGTTGCGGTAAGGTCATCAGATATGCGGCTTTGCCCCATCTTTTTGTCAACGGTAACACCCGGAAAATTACCTACCTGCTGGTTTAAACCGGTTAAATAATTAAACAAGGAGCTTTTTCCGCTGTTGGGGTTCCCTACTAATGCTATGTTTATTTTTTTTGCCAAACTTAGCTGCAAAAATAACGGTAAACCCCTTTACGGCATTACGAATTAAGAAAGATGCGGTAGCGATGCGGAAATTTTGATTTCTCTCAAGCGATTAAATTTTACATTCTATTTACAGATTTAGCAGATTGCTGCGCTACCTTTGTCTTTCTTCAACAAACACACACATGAAAGGTATTTTTTGGTTATTCCTGCTTGTTTCAACGATCTGTTCGGCACAAAAAAATAAAAAGGCACAAATAAAAGCACAGCAAAAAGCAGACAAAATGGTTGTGGCCTCATTGCAGGGCCATATTGGTTTTTTGGCTGATGATAAACTGGAAGGAAGAAGAACCGGCTCTGCAGGAGAGAAGGTCGCCTACGAATACATCAGCAAAAAATTCCAGGAAGCTGGCTTGATACCGAAAGGAGAGAATGGAACTTTTATTCAGCAGTTTGAAGTGCGTGAAGGTAAAGAGATAAAACCGGCAACATTTCTCAATATAAATGGTTTTAACCTCAGGCGTGATATAGATTATTTTCCCTTGAGTTTTTGCGGAAATGGAAAAGTAACTTCTTCATCTGCCATGGCAATGCCGCAAAGTGAATCGGTTTGGTTTTGGGACCTGAAGGAAATACTGGAACAAAATAAAAACAATCCTCATTTTGATCTGGAAGATGCCATTGTAAAAAAGACAGACAAGGTTGCAACCAAAGGGGCTTCGGCTTTGCTAATTTATAATAGCTCGGAAATTAAAGACAGCCTGAAGTTTGACCCGAGATCAAAAACAGAAGCTGCTAAAATACCGGTGCTTTTTATAAGCAAGGATATGAGGAAAAGGTTTTTAACCGATGAATTAAGTTTTGTTGATTATAAAATGGAAGTCTTGATCGGTGATAAAAAGAAGTTCGGACATAATGTGATCGGGTATATAGATAATGGCGCTGCCAATACGATCATTCTTGGAGCACATTACGATCACTTGGGTTATGGTGAAGATCACAACTCTTTATATGCAGGCAGCGTTCCTATGATACACAATGGCGCCGATGATAATGCAAGCGGCAGCGCTGCATTAATTGAGTTAAGCAAGCTGCTTAAAAATTCAAACTTAAAAAATAACAACTACCTGTTCATCGCTTTCTCCGGTGAAGAGCTGGGATTGTTTGGCAGTAAATATTATACAGAACATCCTGCAGTTGATCTTGCCAAAACCAATTATATGATCAATATGGATATGGTTGGCCGGTTGAACGATAGCACACATGGATTTACCATTGGCGGTTATGGTACTTCACCGGTATGGGGGCAACAACTTTCATCAACAGACAATTATTTTAAAATAAATTTCGACAGTAGCGGTACCGGCCCCAGTGACCATACTTCTTTTTACAGGAAAGATATCCCGGTGTTGTTTTTCTTTACCGGTGCACACAGCGATTACCACAAACCCAGCGATGATGCTGATAAAATTAATTATACCGGTGAGCTGATGTTGCTAAAATATATTTACAATGTAATTGAAAAAACAAATGATAAAGGCAAGCTTGCTTTTACCAAAACCCGTGAAGCACAGCAAATGGGCAAGAGAAGTTTTAGTGTGAGTATGGGTATCATGCCTGATTATACATTTAGCGGAACAGGTGTAAGGGCAGATGGTATCAGTGAAGGGAAACCTGCTCAAAAGGCTGGTTTAAAAACCGGGGATGTGATCATACAGATCGGCGAGCATAAAGTACCCGATGTACAGGGTTATATGCAAACCCTAGGTAAATTTAAAAAAGGAGACGCAACCAAAGTAATAGTTAAACGTGGTACTGAAGAGTTGATTTTTGATATAGTGTTTTAATTTTTTTTATGAAATTAAAAATTGACAACGAAGCTTTAGCCGAAGAATTTTTTGAAGATTCTTTGCTGCTAGGGATTGTTGCACCTGTTAAAGATTACCAGTTCAGCTGGCAGCTAAACCAGTTGCTGGGCCTCGATTTCAGGGTGAACAACGATATAGAGATACAGCTCACCAAAAAGCAGCGCAAATATTTTTTCAGCATTTATGAATATGCGGTACCGGCCATCAGTCTTACGCATTATTTATACAACAATGAAAATGACGGCGAATATTTATTGCCAGAGTTCAAGCACCTTGATTTTTTGTGGTTGATAAAAGGCGACCCCGTTCCGGCAGAAGATCTGAAAGCATTGATACAATCAATTAAGACTTTGCCCGGTGTACAACTGGTTAATGAAATGACGAATGAGAAAATAAAACACAAGCAACACCTGATCTTTTAAAAAACACCCCTCCGCCCCCTAAAGGGGGAACCGGAGCTTTAGGAATATGATTCCAATTCATTAATCATAAACATACAAATTATGTGGCCAGAAATTGACAATAAGCTTTACCAGGAATTTATCTTTCCTGATTTTTCAAAAGCATTTGCTTTTATGACCAAGGTAGCGATGGCTGCTGAAAAGATGGATCATCACCCCACCTGGAAAAACACGTACAATAAAGTGGAGATCTGGTTAAGCACGCATGATGCCGGGGATATTGTAACGGATAAGGACCGTAAACTGGCGGCTATAATTGATAAGCTTACTAACTGATCTATTTTTTTCTTACATAATTAAACAAGGCCAATAAAGAAACGATTGTCCAACTAGCTTCCAGGATTACGAAGGGGATATAATTAATTAGCCATGATGCCAGGCAAGCCAGCCCTGCACCAATAATATTCATCAAAATATAAGGCAGACTGTTTGAAGAGATCTTCTTAAGCAGGTTCAATAAAAATGCCAGTAATAAAATAGCAACACCGGTAAATCCTATCCAGTCGTTTATGTTCAGGTCCATAAGAACAATTACTTTGTTTTTATTTCTTTCAAAGCAATATAGAACCCATTCTTCATCCGCAGGATGATGGGCATTTTAGCAGAAGTTGCAAATGTAAAATAAACCTGCTCATCAGCAGGAGCATTTGCGGCATTCAGATCCTTGGCTGTAAACTCTTCCACAGTTTCCTTTTCTCCGTTCACGATTACCTTCAATTCTTCCGGGTCTTCTTCAGTAACCCCCATTTTTTTAGCCCCTTCATTGGTGTTCATTTGCAACATCACACTCTTGCTTCCTTTGGTAAGGCCGGTAAACGTGTTCTTGCTTATCCATACGCTAAGAGTATTATCATCCAGCGCTTTTGCTCCCGGCGAGAAATAATTGTACATCGTATTGGCAGAGATCATTGCAGGGGCGGTATGTGTTATGGTGCCGCTGCTTTTATTGTCGTTCGTCATCTCCCAATCAAAAACCAATGCAGGTACAAGCGCTTTTACTGTAACTATAAAATCATATTTCTGTGCACCGGCTTCAACAGCGTAAATAAGTTTTGTGCCGGGCTTTATTACAGTCTGCAGGTTAACCTGCGCAAAGGAAAGTACTGACAAGGCCAATAAACTTAAAAGGAAAAATACTTTTTTCATACAAATTATTTGATACAAGTTTACGATTAGTTTTTAAATTATCTACCTGAGGTTTTTGTTTATAATTGAACAAAAACGGTTTTATCAGACAATTCTTTCATTCTACCGATAGGTTCTGAAAATGCTCCCAGCCCGTTCCCTTTTAATAAATTTTTTACTTCTTCAACAGCACTTGCATCAACAGCAATTAAAAGGCCGCCATTGGTTTGGGGGTCGGGTAGTAAATTAAATGCTTCCATCACATTCACCCCTTTCTCAAAACCGGTCTTTGTACTGTAGCTGTTCCAGTTTCGATAAGTGGCATCGGGTACAATGCGTTGGCTTAAATATTCCTTTACTCCTTCTGAAACAGGCAATGCTGCATAATTTATTTCGGCTGAACAATTGCAGCCTTCTGCCATCTCGATCAAATGCCCCAGCAAACCAAAGCCGGTAACATCTGTCATGGCAGTAACGCCTTCAACCTTACCAAGTAATTCACCAATTTTATTCAGCTGCGTCATTTGGTTTATCATTACCGCAACATGTTCCTCTTTTATCAATCCTCTTTTTTGAGCAGTAGATAAAATGCCAACGCCTAATGGCTTGGTTAAAAAAAGCAGATCGCCTGCTTTAGCTGTGTTATTTTTTTTCAGATCTTTTATATCAACCAGGCCACTTACAGCCAAGCCAAAAATTGGTTCGGTGCTATCAATACTATGGCCGCCAGCCAATGGGATTCCAGCTTCTTCGCAAATTTTACGGCTGCCATCCAGCACCTTTTGCGCCAGTTCCGCAGGCAGCTTTTCAACCGGCCAACCCAGGATAGCCACCGCCAGTAATGGCTTTCCGCCCATGGCATATACATCGCTGATGGCATTGGCGCTGGCTATACGGCCAAAATCAAATGCATCATCAACAATAGGCATAAAGAAATCAGTTGTGGAAATTAATGCTGTGCCGTTACCTAAGTCGTACACAGCAGCATCATCTTTACTGCTGTTGCCAACCAGTAATTTGCTGTTGCCAACCAGTAATTTGCTGTTGGCAACAGCAGTAATATTTGTTTTTAAGATCTCGTCCAGAACCTTTGGTGCAATTTTGCATCCACAACCGGCACCACGGGAAAATTGAGTTAGTTTAATATCTTCAGAATTGCTCATAATTATTTTTCTTTTCGGCGAAATACGATCGCTGCATTCTTTTTAAGGTCACCGCTGAAGCGTATCTCATACCGTTCCCTTCCATCATACACTATTAATAAACCGGTATTGGGTGGCAGGCTTCCCAGGTTTTCGGCATACATCACTATCTGTATGCTGTCGGTAATATCTTTTGTGTAAATTGTTTTATGAACAGCTTTGGTACTTAACCCAACCATGGGCATAATTACATCACCATTCATTAAAACGCTAACCGTATCTCCATCCACTTCACCATTATCGTACAAGCTGATCACTAAACTGTCGGAGGTATAATTAACCGATTGTATTGTTTCAATGATCCTGCCTTTGATCTCTGCAGCAGCCTGTTTGGGTTTAATTTCCGGAGTTGTTTTTATTTCCGGTTCTTTCTTTGCAACCTCTTCTTTCGTAATTACAGGTTCTTTTGTTTTTGTAATTGCTTTCTCTTTTGAAGTTTGTTTTTCTTTAACAGGTTTGGCCTTTACAATTTTTTCTTCTGCCGGCTTCTCCTTTGCAACCGGTTTTGCTTTTGCTACAGGCTCTTCCTTTACAGTTTCAATTTTGGCAGCTATTGCTTCATTTGGTTTTTCGACTGGTACAAAGGAAAGTTCGTCCATCAATCCCATTTTATTCAATTGCTGCACTAATGGCGATTGCTTTACATCCACCTTCTTTTCTATATGGATATAACCCGTAGCCGGTGCGTATTGTTTAGTTCGGTTGGTGCTGAACATGCCGCTTAACATCATCACATCATGCTTCATTTCAAAATTCAACACATTTAAAACATACACGCCTTTTGGCGCTTTAACAGGATAATTATTCTCCAGCAGTTTCAGATCTTGTGTAATTACTTTATTGCCCTCAATGGTAACCCTTAGTTTTTTAACGCCGTAATATTCTTTGCCATCATCCATAAAAATGGTTTGGGAGTAGCCGATCAGCCTTCCATTCTTTTCGCTGATAGCAATTTCGTAACGGTAGTTCTGTTCGGTGGTATCGTTATACATCAGGCCGGTCCACAATCCTGTCATATCCACAGGCGATGACTGTGAAAATGAAGTTCCACAAAACAACAACGCAAAAAATCCGATTATATAGTGCTTACAATATTGCATGATAACAGTTTTTGGGTATTGGTTTGTGTATCAACGACGGTACAGGGTATTTTATTTAAAAGGCTGGTAATATTTTCACGATTATAGAGTCCCTTATGATACCACTTATCGTAATAGGTAAGTAAAATACGGAAGCTCTCTTTGAAATTATCTTCTTCTAAAAAGTTAATAGCATTTTTTGTTTCCAATCCGCCCAGGCGTTTTTGAATACGCAGAATAGCATCTTTTAAATAACCCTTGCTTTGTTTTCCGTACTCTTCAGTAATATATTTCAGTCTTTCTTCAAAAGGTATATCCATAAAAAAGACCGGTGCTTTACGCATGGTGTACCAAAGCGGCATGGGTATTTGCAGGTCGCCGATGCGCTGGCTTTCGTCTTCCAGCCAAATGCAACCCCCTAACCCCCTAAAGGAGGAATTGGAGCTTACTTCTTCCTGTAGTTCATAGCTCTCAGCTTGCAGCTTTTCTGCAAGCATATTCTCAAACATCTCCTGTCCAGGTTGCGGCACATCTTCTATAGCACCAAATGCCGATCCTTTATGATTCGCTAATCCTTCCAGGTCAACAACAGTTTTGTTTTCTTTCATTAATTGATGAACCAGCAAAGTTTTTCCGCTACCGGTATAACCACCAATAATATTAAAGTTGTAATCCTTTTCAAATTGCGCAAGCACCCATTTGCGATAAGCTTTATAACCTCCTGTTAGTACATACACTTTAAATCCATACATATCCAGCAACCAGGCTACAGCAGCGCTACGCATGCCGCCACGCCAGCAGTGCACAAGAACGTTTCTCGTTTCCCGTTGTCCGTTGTTCGTTATTGAGCCAACCTCATCTGCCAACGGGAAACGAGAAACGAGAAACTCAACTTCTTCCACCATCTTCCTCATCTTCACTCCAAAATAATCGAGACCTATTTTTATGGCAGCTTCACGGCTTTGTTGTTTGTACGCCGTGCCTACTTGTTTTCTTTCTTCATCGGTAAATAATGGTAAACTATGTGCTGTGGGTATATGTGCATGGGTATATTCGCCGGGGCTGCGAACATCCAACACAGGATATTGCTTTGAAAGCTTTAAGAATTCTTCTATGGTTATTTTTTGTAACGACATTTGTATCCCTCTAAGTTACACAAAGAAAAAAGCCGCTAATAAAATCAGCGGCTTATATTTTTATTTTTACTTCCTATCCATTCATTGATGTGAGGAACTCTGCATTATCTTTTGTTCCTTTCATATTCTTCAATAATAAATTGATCGCTTCTTCAGGATTCATATCGGCCATATGCTTACGCAACACCCACATACGCTGGAAAGTATCTTTATCTAGTAACAGGTCATCACGACGAGTTGAAGATGAGACAATATCAATAGCAGGATAGATCCTACGGTTTGATAATTTACGCTCAAGCTGCAATTCCATATTACCGGTTCCTTTGAATTCTTCAAAGATCACCTCATCCATTTTACTGCCGGTGTCAACCAGTGCTGTTGCAATGATGGTCAGTGATCCGCCGTTCTCAATTTTACGTGCTGCACCAAAGAATTGTTTTGGTTTCTGCATCGCATTTGCTTCCACACCACCACTTAATACTTTACCACTTGATGGCGCAACAGTATTATGTGCCCTTGCCAAACGTGTGATCGAATCCAACAATATCACCACATCGTGGCCACACTCAACCAAACGCTTTGCTTTTTGCAAGGCCATGGTACTAACACGTACGTGCTTTTCAGCTGGCTCATCAAAAGTTGATGCGATAACTTCTGCCTTCACACTACGTTCCATATCCGTAACCTCTTCCGGCCTTTCATCCACCAGTACGATCATCAGGTAACAATCCGGGTGATTTTCTGCAATGGCATTGGCAAGCTCTTTCAGCAACATGGTCTTACCAGTTTTTGGCTGGGCAACGATCAATCCACGTTGTCCTTTACCAATCGGTGTGAACAGGTCCATGATACGGGTGCTGTAATTATCAGCCCTGGTACAAAGGTCTAATTTTTCAAAAGGGAATAAGGGCGTTAAATAATCGAAAGGCACACGGTCCCTTACCTCTTCAGGAGATTTACCATTAATGGTTTCAACTTTCAATAAAGCAAAATATTTTTCACCTTCTTTTGGCGGACGAACACTTCCATAAACTGTATCGCCGGTTTTTAAACCAAATAATTTTATCTGGCTGGGTGATACATAAATATCATCGGGCGATGATAAATAATTATAATCGCTGCTTCTTAAGAATCCATAACCATCAGCCATCATTTCCAAAACACCCTCGCCCAATATCACACCATCAAACTCAATATTAAAAACTGGTTGTTGCCTGGTTTGGTTGTATTGTTTTGCCGGAGCCTGCGCCTGTTCTTCATCATTATCATTCATGTTTTCAGGAGCCTGGTCCTGCTCATCTTCCGCAGCAAGCATTTGTGCAATAGCAGCCGGAATGGTACTTTCCTGGTCGGTAATGGGCTGAACATCCATTTCCTCTTCTTCCACCTCAACCTGCTTTTTCACAGGTTTCTTTTCTGCTTCGGCTTTTTTGGGTTTTGCAGCAGCAACCGGTTCCGGGGCTCCTGTTTCGGCAGATTTTATGATCCGCTTCCGCTTGGGCTTTTCGCCTTCATTCTTTTTTTCTGTGCTCATAGTAGATTGTGTTTCCAGTATCTTATCAATAAGATCTTGTCTGGCTAATTTTTTTGTGTTGGAGATGCTTAATTGCTCTGCAATATCCTGCAACTCAGGAACGAGCAGGTCGTTCAGTTGTGAAATGTCGTACATAAATAATGAAAAATGATTTTCTTCAAAAATCCCTTCTTAAATCTGAAATAGTGATTGAGAATTTATATTGATGGATTTAAACCGCTGATAAAGTATTTGGTTGAAAGACGCTCCTCAGCCTGATTCTGATGCAATATTACGGTGTTTTTTTAAAAAAAAAGGTTTTTTTTGATAGCCGGCTGTTAATCTTTGATTTGGCAGATGTGGCAGAGTTTATCCTGAGAGCAGCGAAGGACCACGTTCAAAATGGGTAATTCTATTGGGCTTTAATTGTGTTTTGCATTATGCCCGTTGTTTATAATTGCTTTTTAAACCACCACATTCTCCAATTTCCTGCCAGCTTCAAAATCGCCGATGTTTTGCATAGTGATCTGTGCTATTTGTATCAACGCTTCTTCTGTAAAAAATCCCTGGTGCGATGTGATAAGCACATTAGGAAAACTCAATAACCGCATAATATCATCATCCTGGATAATATTTTCGGAAAGGTCATTAAAGAACAATGTTTCTTCCTGTTCATATACATCAAGCCCTAAATATCCGATACGCCCTGTTTTGAGGGCCTTGATTGCATCGGTAGTATTAACGAGAGCGCCACGGCTGGTATTGATTAACATTACACCAGGTTTCATCATGCCAATGGTTTGGGCATTGACAATATGCCTGGTTTGTTCATTTAACGGGCAATGCAATGAAATGATATCTGCCTGTTCCAATACATCGGTCAATGATAAATACTCAACACCCTTTGCTTCCATTTCTTTATTTGCAACCAGATCAAATGCCAATATTTTACAACCAAAGCCGTTCATGATATTACAAAACACGCTTCCTATTTTGCCTGTACCAATAACACCAACTGTTTTTCCATACAGGTCAAAGCCTGTCAATCTTTCCAGCGAAAAATTACCTTCTTTTACCCGGTTATAGGCTTTATGTGTCTTTCTGTTTAGCGTTAATATCAGCGCCACAGCATGTTCTGCAACTGCATGAGGTGAATAAGCCGGCACTCTTACCACCGAAATATTATTTGCTTTGGCTGCATTAAGATCAACATTATTAAACCCGGCACAACGAAGTGCCGCCAGTTTTATTCCCAATGCTGACAATGCTTTTAATACCGGCTCATTCAACTTATCATTCACAAACAAGCAAACAGCATTACACCCGTTGGCAAGATTTACTGTTTGTTCAGTCAGGGGAGCTTCAAAATATATGATCTCATGGTCCGCCAGGTACCGGTTAAAAAATTCCCTGTCGTATATTTTGGCTGAGAAGAAAGCTATTTTCATACCCGAAGATAGACTTAAGTTGGCCGGGCGCTTTAACAGTAATAAACCGTTAACGCAATATCTTATCTTTGCAGCCAATTTATAATTTATATGTTCAACAAAAGAATCAGAATTAAGGACCTGTTGGCAAGCGATAAAGCCAACTATGAAGCAACGGTAATGGGATGGGTTCGCACTTTCCGCAACAACCAGTTTATTGCCCTCAATGATGGCAGCACCAATAATAATGTACAGATCGTGGCTACATTAGGCCAGTTTGATGAGGCTTTGTTAAAACGCCTTACAACCGGTGCCTGCGTAAAAGCAACCGGCGAAGTAATTCCTTCTTTAGGCAAGGGACAAAAAGTAGAACTGAAAGCAACAACCATAGAAATACTGGGCGATAGTGATGCGGAAACTTTTCCCATGCAGCCAAAAAAACACAGCCTGGAGTTTTTAAGGGAGAATGCTCACATGCGTTTCCGCACAAATACATTTGGTTCAGTATTCCGTGTGCGTCATGCACTGGCATTTGCTATTCATAAATTTTTTAATGATAAAGGGTTTCTTTATTTACATACGCCCATCATTACCGCCAGCGATGCTGAAGGCGCCGGCGAAATGTTTAAAGTGACTGCATTGCCGTTGGATGGAACAGCGCCAAAGAATGAAGATGGTTCAATAAATTTTAAAGAAGATTTTTTTGGCCGCAGTACCAATCTCACTGTAAGCGGGCAACTGGAAGGTGAACTGGCTGCAACTGCATTCAGCGATATCTATACTTTCGGGCCAACTTTTCGTGCAGAGAACAGTAATACAACCCGCCACCTGGCTGAGTTCTGGATGATAGAACCTGAAGTTGCTTTTAACGACCTGGAAGATAATGCCAATCTTGCCGAAGCTTTTATAAAGTATGTGATAAAGCATGCTATGGAAAATAATAAAGAAGACCTGGAATTCTTAGCTCAGCGTTTAGAAGAAGAAGAAAAACAAAAACCACAAACAGAAAGAAGTGAAATGGGTTTGCTGGATAAATTAAATTTTGTTGTAGATAACGATTTTGAAAGACTGACTTACACTGAAGCCATTGAAATTTTAAAAGAAAGCAATTACAATAAGAAAAAGAAATTTCAATACCCCGTTACCGGCTGGGGAATGGACCTGCAAAGCGAACATGAACGTTACCTGGTAGAGAAGCATTTTAAAAAGCCGGTAATACTGATGAATTATCCAAAAGAGATAAAAGCATTTTACATGCGCCAGAATGATGATGGAACGACAGTTGCTGCTATGGATATTTTAGCGCCAGGTATTGGTGAAATTGTTGGTGGCAGCCAGCGTGAAGAACGTATGGATAAACTTACGCAACGTATGGGAGAAATGCATATACCTGCAGAAGAATTATGGTGGTACCTGGAGACAAGAAAATTTGGTACCTGTCCGCATGCCGGCTTTGGGCTTGGGTTTGAGCGCCTGGTTCAGTTTGTAACCGGCATGGGAAATATCAGGGATGTAATTCCTTTCCCGAGATTTCCGAAGAGTGCTGAGTTTTAATTACTTATTTTTTTATTTAAATATCTTGCTGATATAACAGAGCTGAAGCGGTCAGCTTCGGCTTTTTAATAAATACCCTGAGGACGGTATGGTAATTATAAAATGTTTTTTAATCTTTGTAACAAAAAAAGTATGAAAAAGTATCTCGTTTGTATTATCGCCCTGGTTTTGGTTTCATCAACCGGTTTATTTGCACAAAACCGCACATTAAAACAGGTTATGGAATTGAAAATGCCCAAAGAGACCGGCGATGAACTTTGCGGTACCCGTGGTGCCGGCGTTTGCTGGAACCCTATAACACAAAAATATTATGCGGCATTTTGTGGTAACATAGGTTTTCCAATGGCTGTGTTTACTCCTGCCGGAAAAAGAATATCAGGCGACAGCCTTACTACCATGGAAGATATCCGTGGCATCTGGTTCAATCCTGCTATCAACAGGATAATGGCAAACGGCTACGGCGAAATTGGCTGGATAAATTATGAATTGAATAGTGCCGGTATTCCTAAAAGTAATTATTATAAATTCACGGGTATGAACCAACCTACAGATCAGAGTGTAGGCTCGTACTATACCCTGTTGAAAAGTGTTGCCTTTCGTGATGGAAGCCAGGTAGTGCTGTATCAAAGCAGCAATGAATCAGCAGAGGTTAAAGAATCAGTACAGATACATTGGGGCCGTAAAAAATCAGATGGCCCTGGTGAAAACGAGGATGTGGCTAGTGAAGATTATAATGGCAACGTAGTTGCTACCAACATTAAAAATGCAGAGTTTGGTTTTTTAAATACATCAAGCAAGCAAATTGAACTTTACAATTATAATGAAGGTTATTTACAGCAGACCTTGAAGCTGCCTGAGTCGGCCCCGGTTGAAATGTCTTTTAATTTTGCATACAGCAATGGCATTTACTGGTTGTTTGATATTGAGAACAGGAAATGGATAGGCTATAAATAAAATTTTAAATTTACTATGAAATAAAGCCCTTTAGCATTTAAACGATGCTAAAGGGTTTTTCTTTTATAACAATTTAAGTAAACAAATTAATTACAACAGCTTAAAACTTGCTTAATTCTCATGTTAAAATGTTATTGCCATTTAGGGTATGGTTATTGATTAACTACAGTACACTAAATAAACCAATATGAGCAATCAGAAAAAATTCGGCGTGTGGATGGATACGCAACATGCAACAGTAGTAGGAAGCGATAACAGCGAAGCCGGGTTACTTACCGTACTTGCACACGTGGCGGGTGAAGAATCTTCATCTGGTAGCGGCAGCGAAAAAAATGAGAACAATCAAAAACAAATGCTGCAGGCAAAATTCTTTAAAGAAATTGCTACACACCTTGTAAATGCTACACACCTGCATGCAACAGGCACGGGCCAGGTTCAGGAACAGTTTATTCATTACCTGGCGGAAACCGCCCAGTTTAAAAACACCAAAGCAGAAGAATCTACTGCAAATAAAATGAGTGACGAAAGGCTACTGGAATTTTTTGCAGAGAAATTAAACTAGTTTTCAATTTAAAAAAAAATAATTACAATGCCTGATCGGCTTTCTTAGCCGATCAGGGTTGTTTTGTTTTTTATATCTTTAATAGCCGCAAACAATATATTAAGATCCTGCTGGCTGTTAAATGCATTAATTGAATAGCGCAGGTAAACCTTATCTCCATGCCGCATCACCGGTATCTCAATTTTATAGTTATCAAAAAAGTAGCGGTATAATTTTTCCGGTTCCGCTGCTTTTATTTCAGCGCTGAAGAGCTGTAAGATATAATCGTCATTTACCGGGGCAAGTGGATCAGCTCCCAACAATTCGCAAAATGCCGGTGCATTCTGCTGTACCAGTTTTCTGCAACTGGCAGCAACCTCCGGCCAGTTATGATCTGTCATAAACTGAATGGCGGTTGGTATAGTTAAAAATGCCGAGTAATCTCTTGTTCCATTCATCTGGTGGTAATCAAGAAAAGTTGAATGAGAAGGAAACACTGCATTATAACCCCAGCTTACAACCAATGGATCTACTATGTGTTGTAATTCTTTTTTTACATACAGGAAAGAACTGCCTTTGGGTGTCATCATCCATTTGTGGCAGGCACCGGTGTACATATCAAAAGGAGCGTCTTGTAAATTCACTGGTATTTGTCCGGGCGCATGGGCGCCATCTACAAAAGTGAGAATACCCTTTTCTTTTGCAGCAGCACATATTTCTTCCACCGGCAATCGTAAAGCAGTACTGCTTGTTATATGGCTGATGAAAACCAGTTTTGTTTTACTGCTTAACCCTTTGAAAAAATCCGTTACAAATTCTTCTTTAGATCGAAGTGGCAATGATATGGGCTGCTTTACATAAACAGCCCCGGTTTTTTTACAATAGTATTCCCAGGCTTTATCACAGGCGCCGTATTCCAGGTTGGTGGTTAGAATTTCATCGCCGGGTTTAAGATCAAAACTTTTTGCCACAGCATTTACTGCATACGAGGGATTGGTCACATATACCAGGTCATCTTTATCACAATGTAAATATGTCCCCAGCGCTTCTCTTGAGGCTTCAAGGTATTTTAATCCGTTTACGGTGATAAATTGTACCGGCTCCTGTTCCAGTTCCAGTTGAAATTGCTGGTACCTTTCAAACACGGGTTTTGGAGAAGCCCCAAAAGATCCAAAATTGAGATAGGTAATGTCATCTCTTAATAAAAACTGTTCTTTAAGATTTTGCATCACCAAATATAATGGCATTTTCTTTTGGCTGCGGCGTAAAATATTTTTTTGAGATAGATTTATACAGCAATATTATCCTGCATTTCAGGATAGGCATTTATCCGCTGCGATTTATATTCTCTTGCGTTGTAACCCGTTACTTTTTTAAATTGTGCCGAGAGGTGACTGACACTGCTGTAATTCATCCGGCAAGCTATTTCACTCAAAGGCACATCTTCAGCAACAAGCATCGATTTTACCTTTTCAATTTTTTGCGAAATGATGAACCGTTCAATGGTTATACCATTTAACTTTTTAAAAACTCCCGACAGATAAGTATAATTATAATTTAAACGCTTGCTTAAATAACAGGAGAATTTCATAACAATAGGTTCAGGCGAAAAATGAATGATCTCGAAAACGATATTCTTAATCTGTTGAACAAGCTGGCTTTTTTTATCAAAAACAAGTTCAAGGCCTGTTTCTTTCAATGCGGCATCCAACTGCATTAATTTAAAAGCCGGTACTTTTTCTTTGAGCAGGACTTCACCGATCATGATATCCTTTACTTCCACTCCAAAACTTTGCAATATATTATTTACTACAATTTTGCATCGCTGGCTGATCATGTTCTTTACGTATAGGATCATAAGAATTGGTTTAATACTTTTTGCATAATATAATTATGCAAGTAATCCCCTGCAAAGATGCTGCCAGTTAAAGAATTTAAATAGCTATCATGTTTTATTTACAATTACATTACAATAAAGTTCCCGTACCGAAAAGCGGGTTTTAGAACATTTGACTGATCTTATCAACTATCTGTTTGCTTATACCTTCCCTGTTTTTTGAATCCATAATATCTACTTCTTCCTGTGTACACCTCCTTAATTCAAAACCATTTTTTTGAATGGTTTTAAGGTCGGAAATATTTAGTTTGGAAAAAATTCCATTGCCTTGCATAAAAATATCATCTGCCCCAAAAAACCTGATCTCTCCCGAACCCTCATACGGTGATGAAGGGGTTGAAGGATGCCATCCTTCCCAGGAATAAAAAAGCCTTTGTTCATCAAAATGAATACCTGAACTTTTTGATTCCCAAAAAGCAACATAATCTCCATCCTTATTAAAAGAACGCCCTTCCAGCTTCAGCATCAATAACGCTGCATCATATTGTATTGTCAAAAAACAGAGGGCAATATTATCATCGGGCTTAATGCGCTCCCACCAATGCCCGGTAATTTTATTACAAAAATCAGATCTTCGGTTGAAGGCATTTATTTGTACAGGATCTATTCTGGGCCTCAGCCCTGCTTTTAATACAGCAGTGCGTATTTTATTACATGCCGCTCCCAGTGATGGAACCAGGTTGCCTGACTGTTGTAATTTATACCCGGCACCGCTTATGCCCGAAAGGTCGCTGGGTATTTTTATATTTTTTTCTGTATCGTATACAAAGAAAGAGCGCTCTTTCCCAAGCCTCCCGATAAAAAGGCCTAATTCAAAAAGTACATTGTCCCTGGGGCTCACAGTTTCCTGGTTGCGACTGATGGTTATATCATCTTCTGTTAAAACAAGTATTGCAAAATCAACCTTATCCAATTCCTTTATCAGCGAATCCAAATAACTATTTCCGAGTTCAAAAACTCCCTGGGTCCATACATATACATCTCCAAGATCTTCCAGGTTCTCCTGTATAGCATAAGCAATGGGAGCGCCTTCGCTTGATGAGCCGATAAATATGGTTGGTTTGTTCATCTTTAAAAGTTATTAGGTAAATATAATGGCATTTTGTTAACCTCACCCCAACCCCTCTCCAAGGGAGAGGGGACTGGAAGATATTAGCGATGATCATTAAAGTAGATTTATTAAGGGGTAACAAGAGCATAATTCATCCCTGGTTTTTATCCTGTCAATATAATTCTGGCTTTTGTTGCTATTCTATATTGCTGCCCGTGATGTTTTTGGTTGCTTCTTTTAATTCTTTAAAGGGTAAGGTGGCCAGGGTAGCGGGCCAGTTGCCGGTGCTGTTATCGCCGGCGAGTTTAAGGAGGGGATTATTGGGTGCGTATTGTTTGTTTTTATCGGGGGTAAAGAGCAGCAGGTCGTTTGGTTCGCAAACGAGGATATTGCAGAGCATTTCGATATGATCTAACCGGAAGGAACGGCTGTTTGCATTTAAGATATTACTGGCTGTAAAGTTGGTGAAGCCGTTCTTTACCAGGAAGCTGTAGGGTTTTTGTATGCCCCGGGCCTTAAAAATGGGTGTTAAGTTGAGAGAAAGCATGATAATAGTGTTAAAAGTAAAAGATTTTATGTAAGAATGTAAAATTCTTATGAAATATAGGAAATAATTATTGTAATATATTAAATAATTAATGTTAATTATGAAATATAACTTTAAAAATTACAAAATAAGGTTACAAGATTGTAAATATATATTGTTAGAATGTAAATTATATATGCAAATAGTGAAAGAAATGTTGAAAGAAATGAAAACAAACAGGGAAGGTATGCTAAAGGTGCAATCTAAATGATTAAAAGGGGTGAGAGATGATCATTGAATATCTACGAACCTGACAATACAAAAAAGCGAATATCAGGTTATTGAATGTTAGTGTATTAATCTTTTATATATGATGAAAAGGTTCGTATATTTAAGTGTTAGCGGCAATTTTTTCAGCACCATAAATTAATTGTAAGTGCAGATAGATTTCAAAAACAAAATTGTAGCATTTATAGACGTCTTAGGTTTTAAGAATCTCCTAGACAAAGGAGAGGTTAGTAAACTAAAAAGATATATAGAATTTGTTGCCGAAGAGATAAACGTTAGTTATGACGGGTATAATATTGATTACCTTCTTATCAGTGACACTATTGTGATTTACACAGATTATGATGAAAGGCATTTCGCAAATATCATCCGTACAGTTAGTATGCTACAAGCAAGACTTTTAACATATAAGATCTTATTAAGAGGTTCAATAACTTCAGGAAAATTATACACTCAGAAATCTAAAAACATTATTGTTGGGCAAGGATTAATAAACGCATATCTCCTAGAGCAAAAGGCTATATTCCCAAGGGTTATTATCGACAGAGAATTTCTTAAACATCCCGATTATAAAAAAATATTATTCAAAATATCAAATGAGAAATGGATAAATTCTTCGGAATACACGACTTCATTGTCGGGCTTTATTTATGTAAATTATCTACTGACGTTAGTTACTTTTCGTCAATTCTATTTAAATAATAGACTGAATGAAGTATATATCCTTTTAAAGGAAAATATTTATTCTAATATTCATTTTGAAAAATATAATTGGCTCAGGACAGAATTTGACAAAGCATTATCTCTTCGGATAAAAATTTTAGAAAAAAAAATCACAGAGCCTCAGGGAGAGAAAAAAAGGCAAAAAAAAGATCAACGACTTTTATTTGAAATTTTAGATCAATTAAAGAGTTTGTAAAACTGCCGCTAACAAATGTATTGCCGGCAAATGGGGCTTGACGGAAGAGCAATCAGCTGCAAATTGTCTCGTCCTGAAATAGGTTGATTACAAAATCAACCAAAATGGACTTAAAAGATCAGATCATTCAGGAGTATTTAAGCACCGGCTGCGGCTTTAGAAAATTGGCAGCCAGGTATGGCATCAGCCG
>Ga0193752_1001386_pt1 | contig 20206 bp, 21 predicted proteins | sample H1c1metaG_FD_144924 | JGI IMG/M metagenome (GOLD analysis project Ga0193752, IMG submission 144924) | Soil microbial communities from a riparian zone of the East river system, Colorado, United States - H1c1 | ecosystem: Environmental > Terrestrial > Soil > Riparian zone | place: USA: East River...
ATGCATGTTACCTACGGTAGTTTGCAATTTTTGAAATCCTTCGCCTAATTTTTTTAAGTTAGTAGGCGTGATATCAGCACTCTGTAACATTTTATCCATTGATTGCAAAGAAGGATTAGCAACTTCATCAGCTGGTTCATCATCTTCTTCATGATGCTTTGGCTTAACCCACTCAATTATGGCGTACACAAGAAAGATTGCAGTTTCTGTCCACATTCCTATGGTTAACATCATATCAGCGTATGACTGGTGTGTAAGCTTTGCCCATGCAGCGAAGATGATTACAGCTGCTCCGGCACTTACTAAAACGTCAATTAAAGTTAAAAAGGTTCTTTTGTTGTGAGCCATGGTTTAAAAATTTAGAGTTTTAATTGGTGGTTATTTAAAGTTTAGTGTATAAATCAAAAGTACCCGTGAATCATTTCACCGTCAGGTACTTTCAATAAATCAGATTAGAAATTTTGGAATAATGTGTTATTTTTTCTTGCCCTTTTTCGGAGCTGGTGGTAAATCAATTGCACAACGGAAACCAATATAAGATTTAGCTGTATCCTGGTATTCGTAAGAACGTGATCCTGTTCTTAAGAAATAACCAACATCTTTCCAGCTGCCACCACGTAAAACCTTACGTTTATCACGTGGCTTATCAGTTTCCTTTGCATCATACCTGATATCGGGATTCATATCATGCTGAAAATTGTAAGCTCCTTCATAATATAGAGATGAGGTCCATTCTGCAACATTACCAGCCATATTGTACAAGCCAAAATCATTTGGCCAGTAAGCATCAGCTCTTACAGTGTAAAATCCACCATCTTCCGGGTAATTACCGCGGCCTGGTTTAAAGTTAGCCAGGAGGCATCCTTTTTTATTCCTCAGATAATAACCTCCCCAAGGATAATCTGCCTGTGAACGGCCGCCTCTTGCAGCATATTCCCATTCAGCTTCGGTTGGTAATCTAAAATCCGACTCTGCTGTTCTCTTCTTAGATTCCAGGTAAGCATTCAGATAATGGGTTCTCCATTCGCAGAAAGCGGTGGCTTGTTTCCAGCTAACACCTACAACAGGGTAGTTGCCAAATGCAGGGTGGCTAAAGTATTTTTTTGCCATTGGTTCATTATATGAATAGGCAAAATCCCTTACCCAACATAGAGAGTCCGGGTAAACAGGTATTGATTTTTTAATGATGAATTTAGAACGTGGGACCGTAACATCTCTATTCTGAGCAGCGGCTTTGTAATCAAAAATCTCTGACTGAAATACTATTTTATTAGCATCCAGCTCTTTTTTGCCAAATAAGCGATTGTCCGGAGTAACGATAATGGCATCTATTTTTTCCATAGTTGCTTTATCTCCCCATTTGATGGTATTGGCTTTTTTCCAGTCGATATATTCATTACCATCAGAGCCTTGCTTAACATAACCCATCAGTTTGGCTGCTATTGAATCTCTTACCCAATTGGTGAACTGGCGATATTCGTTATTGGTAATTTCGGTGGCATCCATCCAAAAGCCATTAATAGAAACAGATTTGTTCCTGGCAGTAAGTGCATAACTTAAGTCCTCATCACTGGACCCCATATGAAATGTTCCTGGTGGAATGTAAACCATTCCCGGAGGCTTTGGCAAACTCCATCTTGACCCTGGCGCAGCTCCAATAAGCTGGCCCTTGTCAACAGCATAACCGCCACTGGATTTACTACCTGATTTTTTACAACTGGTAGATAACGTTGTGATAGCTATGAAAGCTACTAAATAAAACAGCCTGTACTTCATTGTTTTTAACTTTGAGGGTATGGGGCAAATGTAATGATTATTTTGGTTTATCATCATTTTTATGATTGATTCAATAATTATTATTTAGGTAAAACGGCACTGAAAAATGTAAACGATATAAAAATGCAAATATTGTGTTTACAAGCTCATGACTTATACCAGATTTCAGTAATAGCTTCAACCAGTTAAAGGGATATTAAGGGCAAATAAGGAATGGCTTTTATAATAAGGATATTAGGAGATGTAATTTCGCAAGTTTTTATTTACCAGCAAAAAAAATTGGACAAATTCTTACACATTGTTTGTTAACATTAAAGAGAATTAATTATTACCAGGCTTAAATAATACTTCAGGCCGATCTTAAAAAGATAAACCCTTCTATAAGATTTAAAATAAAATGCAACTGGTTTTAATCCACTACAGTAAAGAGTTACAGGGATGATTATAATTTTTAGATCAGCGAATTAAATGCCTCATCCTGTTGGCTGAAACTATGTCCATTAAGCTGAGTATGACCGCATTACTCCTTATCCCGCTTTAAATATTTACTTACCAGTTAAACAACCACTTTATATAATTCTCATACAACATGGATCTTATCCCCGGCGATTCTTAAACATATTATTTCGCTGCCTGCCTGCTTTTTAATGTGCCTTTCCGTCCTTAAAAGATAAATTTTACCAGCTTAATACGCTCGATAAAAGCGGCTTTTATTGAAATGTTAAAAAAAGCTTAAAAAGCGTTCCCACCTATATAAAAGGCATTTTCAGGAATGAATTTCAGCGATTATACTTTACCTGTTAAGAGTATTGAGGTCAATATATGCTGTGAGAATTAAAACTGTCTGCGTAAGAAATTGTAAGAGGGGAACTGTATCAGGCAGAATAATTATTTCTTTTTAAAGGAAGACAGGTAGATCTCTAAGGCGCTTACCATACTGGGGGCCTGGGGCTGGGGGGCTTTTATTCCCAAAACAAGACCTGCTTCTTCTGCTGCTTTAAAGGTATTTGCGCCAAATGCACCAATAGTAGTCCCATTTTGTTTAAATGCAGGAAAATTCTCCATCAGGCTTTTTACGCCACCGGGAGTAAAAAAACATATCAGGTCATAGTTTCTTCCAATAACCTCTTTAATATCATTACTGATGATCTTATATAAAACCGGCGTAGCGTATTCACAATTATGCATCTTAAGCCAGTTGGTTATTTCACTATCGAAAGACTCTGAACAGGGGTAAAGGAATTTTTCATTATCCTTATGCTTGTTAATAACATCAAACAGGCACTTATTGGTACCATCAGCACTATAAAAAACCTTGCGTTTGCGGTATAAAATGAATTTTTGAAGGTATAAAGCAACTGCTTCTGTAATGCAGAAATACTTTGTTTCCTGCGATACACTTACTTTCATTTCATCGCAAATGCGAAAGAAATGATCAATAGCATTGCGGCTGGTGAAAATAACTGCTGAAAAACTGGCAATATCTATCTTTTGCTTGCGAAATTCCTTTGCCTGTATACCATCTACTACTATAAAAGGATAAAAGTCAAGGTTCAGATTATACTTTTTGGCCAAATCAAAATAAGGTGATTTGTCGCCATCCGGCTTAGGTTGGGTAATCAGTACTTTTTTTACTGTTTTACCAGAGGTTACAGTGTGTGTTGAACCATTTTTAACCATAATCGTGCTGCGTGGTATGCAAAACTATGGGTTTTTAGTTAAATAACCCATTAAACCCTTGTAAATCAGCAATAGGGGTAATATTTCCAGGCCAATTATATATAAAAGAAAATGGAATTTGCTGATTTTTAACTGGTTTTGAATTAATCCATAGGACCGGAAAAAACGCAATAAAAGGAAAATACCAATGCTCATTAAGGAAACGAGTGCTGCGATCTTAGCAATTGACAGCTCCGAAAACGAAAGGATGATTATAAACGGCACCAGGAAAATACCAATGATCTTGTTTATCAGGAAGATCACAAATACATAAATATCAACAGCCTCGCCCAAGCCGGTGATCCAGGCGGTAAATTTTAGTGTGCAATATTTTATAAAATATGCCAGGCCCGTTAATGCAACTGAAGCAAGAATAAACACCCATTGATTACCTGTACCGGTTAAGTAATAATGTGATAAAAGAACATATATATAAATACCCCCGCTGATCACAAAAAAGATATTAAAAAGAAAGGAAGGCAGTTTTGCCTGTAAAAGCTGATCGGTGATCTGGTTTTGCCTGAGAGAAGTATTAAAGAACACCCTGAAAAGATTGGTAAAATAACGGCTGTAAAAATATTTTAAAAAAGCCAGTAACAGCACCATGCCTGCAACCAGGTAGAAAAAAATATCTCTTGATCTGTTTTTTTTTAGTTCCACAGCCAGCGAAACCGGCTCCGCATCGCTGTTGAGCAATTTGTTTTTAAGCAAAAAGGCAACCTTTTCGCCAACAGCTGTCTTAAGAGAATCGGCAGTTTTTATCGCACCAACAGAATCGGTGCCGGAAAATACTTTTAATGAATCTTTTGGAAAAATGGCCGTATCGGCATTTTGAGCACATAGTGAGGCAGAAAAAATGAACAGGAACAACCCAAAGAAAAGAATCGGCTTCACTAACTAAATATTTTTACTGCAAAAATAGATGCTGGGAATGATAGTTTTAAAAGTAATTGACATATCCAAAATGTATTTTGGATGCTTCACGCAGATTTAGCTTTACATCATTGCGTTTACCTGCGGCATAGCTGATATTCAGCAAACCAAACCTGGTCTCAAAAGCAAGGCCTATGCCTGCACCAATAAAATTATTATTAAGATCCACGGTTTGATATTTATTCTTAACCCAGCCGCCATCAACAAATCCAAACATATAGGAATTCAGTTTAAGCCGGTACCGGTATTCTGCTGTAAGCACAGCATATTGGGTTGCATAAATACTTTCTTCATTAAACCCTCTTAACAGTTTATAACCTCCTATTTGAAAAAGCTCGTTACGGAAAGTGCTGGGACTAATGAATAACCCTCCATTGATAGCAGTTTTTACAGTTGCTTGTTTACCCACCGGGAAAAAATGGGCAGCACTAAGCTTCACCCTGAATTGGTAAGAACGCTCTTTTATCGAATCGTATAAACTGGCATAATTAAACGTCGGGTCTTTTAAGCTCAGAATTTCGTTATTCTTTTTAATATTTTTAATGCCCACAGATCCGGTAAGTTTTATTTCGTTACCGCTGCGGGGATTAAGTTTGTAATCGGTCTTGTTCCATTCATATTCAAGGCCAATATTTACAGCAGTAACATCAATATTGGGAGGCAGTTGTTTGGTGGCTTTTACCAGGTTGGTATCTACGCCCGTACCCAGTAAAAAACTTTTTTGCCATTGCCCGAAAATTTTACCGGATTGGTTTGTTGACAGAAGGTATTGCAAACCAAGCAAGGCATTGATCTGCAAAAAAGTTGAATCTTTTTTAAAAAGATCAAATGCAAAGTCGATACCGAAATTGGAATTGAATATATATGGTTGCTGAAAGCCGAGGTTCAACCTTGGTGACTTGGGTTGTAATTGCTGCCATTTTAATAAGATAGTCTCGCCATTACTTAGTGCATTTTTAAGATCAAGGTTTACATCGGCTGTTAATTGCAATTTTCCAGACTGATCGGCACTGGGCAAAAATCCAATTAAGAAATTTGCCTGGCTGCTTCTTTTAGGCGCCAGGTAAAGATTAAGGATAGAACCTGAGCCCAGCATAGTAACATCAGCAGGTTGTACTTCCTGCAAATAAGGAAGTTCCAGCAGGCGCTTGCTTACCTGGTCCAGTTTTTCTTTGTTATACAAACTGCCATCAGGTATTCCCAGGTAATGCCGCAGGAATTTTTTTGAGATCTTTGCCTTGCCTAAAACCCTGATACTATCAACATGATATAATGGACCCTTTTTCGCTCTCAGCAAAGCATCCATTTTATTATCATCAAGCCTGATGCTGTCTAAAAATATCTCTGCAAAGGGGTAACCGTTCTTTTCATAATAATCCAATAGCTTTTGCTGCAAAGCAAGTAATTGCTGAATGTTGAGCAGTTTTCCTTCATAATCTTTTTCCCTGAACCGGCTGTTATCCATTGCTGCTTTCTCAATACCATCCGGAGTCAATTTTATCCACTGGTATTGCTTGCCTAAAAACAAATGAATGGTTGTAGCATTTTCATTTTCAAAAACACTGTCAACCGATGCAGTTGGATAACCTTTTGAACTTAGCAAAGAATTTAATCCCCGGATATACACATTGCACGCAGCCTTGTCTGTAAATGCTTTTTGCAATTTTAAAGGCTCCGCATTAAAGGAGTTATCTTTGTCAACGAATTGAATGTTTAATTGGTAAGGAAGATTTTTTGTAACCTGTGCATTGCTGTTTGATGTGGTGAGTAGAAGACTCATACACAACAGTGCAGGGAACACAATTTTACAGCATATTAATTTAACAGGCGTCATTAATAATCAAATCTAAAATAATATCCCGATACTTACCGGGACTAAAACCAGAAATCTTTGCCGGGCATTTATATCCATATCCCTTTTTGCAAACAGGCCTGCCATTACTGCAATTTTCATTTTTCAACTTCGCTTGCGCAAAAAGAAAAAATGGTAGAGGCAATTGTGATGGAGATACAGTTGGTTGAATTGAAGTCGGATACAGAAAAAATCTCTACCCTTTATTTTGGAGGAGGCACACCCAGTATTTTAACCACTGAAGAATTAAAAATGATTTTTGAGGCCTTACAACAACGTTTTGTTTTTGCTGATGATATTGAAATAACCCTGGAAACAAATCCTGATGATATTACAGATGAAAAACTAAGTAGTTGGAAAAATATTGGTATTAACAGGCTGAGTGTTGGTATACAAAGTTTTGTAGAAGAAGAATTAAAATGGATGAACAGGGCGCATAATGCCGCGGAATCTTTACTATGTATCGACAAAATAAAAGCAGCTGGTTTTACAAATTTTTCTGTGGACCTGATCTATGGTTCACCCATTTTGAGTGATGGTGACTGGAAAAGAAATGTTGACATTGTTATTGAAAAAAACATTCCTCACATTTCCTGCTATGCATTAACAGTTGAACCAAAAACAGCGTTGGATAAAATGATCGCTCAACATAAAAAAGAACCTATTGATACCGAAAAGCAAGCCCGTCAATTTTTACTATTGATGGATTGGATGGAAGATGCCGGTTATGAACATTACGAGATCAGCAATTTTGCAAAACCAGGTTTGCGAAGTAAGCACAACAGCAGTTATTGGTCGGGGGAACATTATTACGCTTTTGGGCCTGCAGCGCATGCATTCGATGGTAAAGGCAGGAGATGGAATGTTGCCAACAACAGTTTATACATTCAGTCTTTACAAAATGGCATTATCCCTTTTGAAGAAGAAATACTTACTGAAACACAGCAGCTGAATGAATACATTATGACTTCATTAAGGACTATGGAAGGATTGGACCTGGATCATGTACGTGATATTTTTGGAGAAGAAAAAACTATTACAATTAAAACAGCAGCTGATAAATATATTGGTACAGGAAAGTTAAAAACCGTGAACAGTAAACTTATTCTTACAAAAGAAGGGAAATTATTTGCTGATGGAATTGCAGCAGATCTATTTTTCTGAATGGCTGTAATGCTTCTTCAAATACTTGACAAGTTCTGCAAGACTTAAACAGATCACCATAAAGATGAGCACTGTAGAGCTGATATTTGAGAATGAGAATGGCATTGTTTAATTTGTTGGTATAAAGCTACAACCTTTTTACACCAGGCACAACTCAATACTGTTAAAACCCTCGGCAGCAGGCAGGTTTTCCCATAAAATTTTATAAACGGTATCTGCAATGGGCATATCTGCCAGGATCTTACGATTGATGGTATGCATACATTTACTGGCATTGTAGCCTTCTGCCACCATGCTCATTTCCAATTGAGCAGCTTTTACAGAATAACCCTTGCCGATCATATTGCCAAAGGCCCGGTTACGGCTGTGGAGTGAGTAACAGGTTACCAACAGGTCGCCCAGGTAAACTGAAGCCGCATAATTATTTGACCGGTGTTCATCGGCCGGTTTACGAATATCGGTATGGCCTACTTCAATATTTTTTATACCGGCTTTCTTTAAAAAACCGGCCATTTCATCAGCTGCATTGGCAATAAGCACACTTAAAAAATTATCGCCGTAATCCAGCCCATGGGCAATACCGGAACCAACAGCATAAATATTCTTCAACACAGCTGCGTACTGAACGCCAAAAATATCATCGTTCTCAACCGTGTTCAAATAACGGGTTTTAAAGCAGCCTGCAATTGCATGCGTGGCTTTTTCGTCAATGCCCGAAAAAGTGAGGTATGATAATTTTTCAGCCGCTACTTCCTCTGCATGGCAGGGGCCAAGAACGGCAAAATAATTTTTAAGATCAACAGCGAATTCGTTTTTCAAATATTCGTTTAGCAGCAAATTGCTTTCAGGTAAAATTCCTTTAATGGCTGAGATGATCTTTTTACCGGCAAAAATATTCCTGTCCAAACCACGCAATGCCTGATCGGTATATGCAGATGGTATAACCATTACAATACAATCGCTGTTGGTAATAACTTCGGCCGGATCTGTGGTTAATTTTAATTTAGAAATATCCAGATGTGCTGAAGGTAAATACTGGGGATTGTGATGTCTTTCCCGGATATATTTGATATGTGCCTCACTCCTGTTCCACCAATAAATGGTATTGCCATTATCGGTTAGTATTTTTGCCAATGCAGTTCCCCAGCTTCCGCTTCCGAGTATTCCAAAAGTCATATGATCTGTTTGTAGTTAATAGTTATAGGTTAATAGTTTTGGAGTTTTTAAAAGTTTAGATTCTTAACCAATAACTTTTAACACTTAACCGGTAACAATCAAAGTCCTAATTTATCAACCGCCAGTTGCGCTGCTATCTGGCTGGCATCTTTTTTATTGTATCCTTTTGCTTCTGCTATCAGCTCCCCATCAACAGTAGCGCCGATGGTAAAAAGCCGGCGGCCGTTCTCAAATTTTTCATCCAGTGTTTCAAATTCGAGTGCCTTGCCATTCTTATTGGCCCAGCCATATAATTTGTTCTTGATATTGATCTCCAGGTCTTCCAGGTCGTCAATGAACATATGTGGCATGATGATCCGTTTCTCTACCCACTTATGTGTTCCGGAATATCCCTTATCTAAGTAAACAGCCCCGATCAACGCCTCCAGCGTGTTGCCAAAAATCTGCGATATCTTGAGTGCATTATCGTATTTATTGTAAAAGGTTATTTTTTTAAGGCCCATTTTTAAAGCAATATCATTCAGTTTCTGGCGGTTCACCATCTTGCTTCTCATTTCGGTTAAAAAGCCTTCTCCTTTGTATGGGTATTCCCTTACGCTGCGGTGACTGAGTGCCGTTTTGTAAAGTGTGATCTCGCCCGGCGTAAAACCAAGCACATTACTCAGTTGTTTTTTAAACTCCCGGTTATGAGATTGACTTTTAAAAAAATCTTTAATGAATTGCAAAGCGCTTAAATAGTTTCCGTGAAATTAATCTTATTTAGGACAAATAAAATTAAGCAAATTTTATGCACAAAGTGGAAAGGAAGTATTTAAATAGATGTTATCTGAAGTTGCATCGATAAAAGCCAAATAGCAGTACTACCGATGAACGTAATGCGACGCAACGATGATGCCATGAAAAACCGAAGCTGGTATCAGAAAAATAAAATTGAGATTAGGCTTTATACTTCTTTACAATCACACTTGCATTATGCCCGCCAAAACCAAAAGTATTGCTGAGGGCAGCATTTACAGTGCGGTGTTGCGCTTTGGTAAACGTAAAATTAAGTTTGGGATCCAGTTCCGGGTCATCAGTAAAATGATTGATGGTTGGAGGAACGATATCTTTTGTAACAGCCATGATACAAGCCAACGCTTCCAGTACACCCGCAGCACCCAGGCAATGGCCCGTCATACTTTTTGTAGAGCTGATATTTAATTCATAAGCATGCTGTCCAAAAACATTTAAGATCGCTTTTGTTTCAGCAATATCTCCCAACGGGGTAGATGTTCCGTGAACATTGATGTAATCTATATCTTCTGCTTTCATGTTAGCATCTTTCAATGCAGCGATCATTACGTTCTTTGCGCCAAGCCCTTCGGGATGTGGCGCTGTGATATGATGTGCATCTGCTGTTGCTCCGCCCCCCGCAATTTCGCAATAAATTTTTGCGCCACGTGCCAATGCATGTTCTAAGCTTTCTAAAACCAATACACCGGCGCCTTCGCCCATAACAAATCCATCCCTGTCTTTATCAAAGGGACGGCTTGCAGTTTCAGGACTGTCATTCCTTTCGCTTAAAGCTTTCATGGCATTAAAACCACCAACGCCTGCGGCGCTGATAACGGCTTCGCTTCCGCCGGTAATGATAACATCGGCTTTACCAAGCCGGATATTATCAAAAGCATCTATGATGGCATTGGTTGATGAAGCACATGCGCTTACCACTGCAAAATTGGGACCCCTGAAACCATGTCTCATGGAGATCTGTCCTGCAGCAATGTCCAATATCATTTTTGGAATAAAGAAAGGATTGAAACGGGGTGTCCCGTCGCCTGAAGCAAAATTCACCACTTCTTCCTGGAAGGTGATCAAGCCACCGATACCACTGGCGAAGATAACGCCTACCCTGTCGGGGTCAATGTTCTCTTTAGTGATGCCGGCATCTTTTACCGCTTCGTCGCTTGCTATCAGGGCAAACTGGCAATAGCGATCTATTTTACGGGCTTCCTTACGGTCGAGGTAATTGGTGGGTTCAAAATCTTTAACCTCACAGGCAAACCTGGTCTTAAACTTACTGCAGTCGAATTGTTTGATAAGATCACAACCGCTAACGCCTTCAGACAAATTCTGCCAATATTCTTCAACAGTTTTGCCTAATGGAGTCAACGCTCCCAACCCGGTAACTACAACCCGTTTTAATTCCATAAAATTTGCCTGTGATAGTTAAGTTAATTACTTGGCATGCTCTTCTAAGTAAGCATTAGCCTGGCCTACTGTAGTAATGGTCTCGGCCTGCTCATCGGGAATAGAAATATTAAATTCTTTTTCAAATTCCATAATAAGTTCTACGGTGTCCAAGCTATCGGCACCTAAATCGTTGGTAAAAGAAGCTTCCGGGGTAACCTCTGCTTCATCTACTCCTAATTTGTCAACAATTATTTTCTTTACTCTTGTTGCAATGTCTGACATGATAATTAAATTTAGTTTGTATTGGTTGCAAAAATATACATTTTGAAGTAATTACAAAGAAATAGATATAGTTTGATAAATAAGCGTTTTTATGTGTAAAATTTATTTTTTGTTTACCAGCGGTAGTTTTTCATGGCTTCGACATTGGCGACGCTCCATTCAAATTCATTTTTTCATGGCATCTTACACAAATCAAACCAAAAAAAACTGTATATTGTAAACCCGTCCCTGACCAAAACTTAAAACCATCATTAAAAATTATATCCCGTTATGGCCTTAAAACAAATAGACCACGGCACCAAGGAGTATCAACAAATGGTAAAGCTCCGGAATGAGGTTTTACGTAAGCCGCTGGGGTTAAGTTTTACACCTGAAGAACTTGCCAGGGAAAAAGAAGATATTCTGATAGCAGCTTTTGATGAGGATGAAATGCTGGCCTGCTGCATGCTTACCAGGGCCGATAATCAATGTTTGCGTTTAAGGCAGATGGCTGTACAAAATAACCTGCAGGGTAAAGGCATTGGCGCCAGTATGATGAATTTTGCTGAACTTATCTCAAGGGACAAAGGTTATAAAAAACTGATCATGCATGCCCGGGAAACAGCTGTAGGCTTTTACGAAAAGCTGGGCTATAAAGTGGTGGGAGATAGATTTACCGAAGTAACCATTCCGCATTTTGTGATGGAGAAGAAGTTGTGAACTTGAGATGTGAGTCGCCGGGCGTGAGTTGTGAGAATTCACGGACTCCAAAACTCACGATTCACCATTCACGCTTCACGTTTTCTTTATCTTCTCCCTCAATATCTTCCTCGCCTCATGCACATCATCTCCTTCAAAAGCATCTTTGGGTACAATAAAAAATGAGCGGCTGTTAAAATACAAGTGGTAAAAATGCGGGCTCTCTATCCAGGTGCTGAATTCCTTCCAGTCCCAGCTTCTGCCGCCTCTTTCATTCTCTATCCTGAAAACATCATCCGTTAAAATGGCCCTGAACCTGTCTTTGAATGTTTCTGCTTTTCTGTACACCATGTAGGGCATTAAAAACCAGAAAACGATCATTAGGCCAAACCATAAGATCGAGCTGATCAAAAATGCAAAGGGAGATATCTTTTTAAAAAAGAACAGGCCGGCCGAAAGCATGGCAAATACATTTACCAGTATCATCATCACTTTTATTTCGCGGCGGGTGATAAAATGATAGCGTAATGCCTGTATAACTTTCTTCTTATCGTAGGTGAAAAACTCTGAAGTCATAAAACAAAGATAAAGGATACGCTGACCGGATTATCAACCGGGCTAAAATTCCATATTCCGGTTCCTGCAATTCACTCCGCTTTTTCTGCAATTCACTCCTTTTTGATTGCAGCTGCCATTAATACCTATTAATCTTGGGTTACGAAACAAATTCCTGAACATATTCATCAAACTAAAAACTACAGTCATGAAAATTTTAAAATTATTACCGGCTTTTATTTTGAGCCTGTTCGTTTTGCAGGCAACTGCCCAAACCGAAGCTCCGAAAGGTTTCAGCAACGGGAAGATCACCTTACCCGACAATTCGGTTGTAACCGGGTTTATTAAAGACAATATCCGCAAGGATGCATCAGTTGTTATTATTGCCAACGGAAAAGAAAAAAAATACAACGGTGCCGATATTGCTTCTGCAGTTGTTGGTGAAACAAGTTATACCTGCATGAAAGGTGATTTCTTTAAAGTGGTTTGCAACGGCGAATTGACTTTTTTACAAAAAGCCAGTGATGCTTCTTCAAAACCAACCCAGGTAGGGAACGAAGTCTTCTTCCTGAGCGGCACTGAAGGCAAACCGGGAGATTACTTTATTTATGAGAACAAGAATCAGCAACTGAAACTGGTTTCTAAGAAAACGCTGAACACAGTTGTGGCAAGTAGTTTTGGAACGTATGCACCCGCTATTGAAAAAGCAAAAGCCGCACAAACTGATATTGCACAATTAAAGGGTGCTGTTGAAACATACAACAGCCGCACCGAAAAATAATTAATAACCAAATTGAACTATATAAAAACCCACAGATAAAACCTGTGGGTTTTTATATCTTTACTTTATGAGGAGCACCAATTGTAAAATAGGATTTAATGACGGGCCGCTGATCCTGTTCACCATTCCTGTTTTAAGTTTTATTGTACCAATTGTGTTCTTAGGTTGCCGTTTCGACGCTGCCCCTTATTTTGGATGGGACAAATTTTTAACCACGCTTATCATTACCATTCCATTATGGGCCGGCGACAGGCTGATCATGATCTGGAGCCGTACCAAATTCCCTTTATTTAAAGATGTAAGTAAACGCCTCATCCATCAGTCTGTAAGCATGTTACTTTTTACCATCATCGGTAATAACCTGCTTGGCTGGATCATGGATGATTTTGTTTTTAAAGATAATTATGGCGGCCATTTCAAAACAGATACACTTATCAAATCCAATTCTGCTGCTATTTTCTGCACCATCATGATCATTGCCATTTATGAAAGTATTTACTTTATGAATGAGCTTAAAAAATCGGTGGAAGAAAAAGAAACATTGAAAAGAGAAAGTTTGAAAGCACAGCTGAATGCGCTGAAAACCCAGGTGAATCCACACTTCCTGTTCAATAACCTGAACACACTTACTGCCCTTATTCCCGATACACCCGACCAGGCCATTGAATTTGTACAACAAATGTCGAAAGTGTATCGCCACATACTGGAAGTGCAGGATGAAAAAACCATTCCACTAAAAGATGAGCTGGATGTATTAAAAGCTTATGGCTTTTTACTAAAGACAAGATTTGGCGATAACCTGGATATTGACATTGATGTGCCTGCCGAAAAACTGCAGCAAAGGATCGTGCCACTATCGTTGCAGCTGCTGATGGAAAATGCGATCAAGCACAATATTGTTTCATCGGCAAAGCCATTAAAAATAAAAGTTTTTGCAGAGAACGGGCATTTGCTGGTAAGCAACAACCTGCAGGTAAAAAACCAGTTGATAGAATCAACCGGTATCGGGCTGAATAACATACGCAACCGCTACAAATTGTTGAGCGATGATGAAGTGATCGTTGATGAAAGCGGTGAAAGTTTTACGGTTTCTATTCCACTCATAGCAAAGTAATATGAAGGTAATAATCATAGAAGATGAAACACCTGCAGCCAACCGGCTGGCCAAATTGCTGCATGCTGTAAGCGATGAGATCGATGTTATACAAAAACTTGACAGCGTTGCTGCTGCCGTGCATTATTTTCAATCATCGCTGCAACCTGATCTCATCTTCATGGACATACAACTCGCCGATGGTTTAAGCTTTGATATTTTTTCGCAGGTGCAGATAAAGACACCAGTAATTTTTACCACCGCATTTGATCAATACACTTTAAAAGCTTTTAAGGTAAACAGTATTGATTACTTATTGAAACCGATCAATGAAGAGGAGTTGATAAAAGCCGTAGAAAAATACCGCCAACTCTATGTAAAAAAGGAACATGATTTTTCGGAAAAATTCCTGAAAGCATTCCAGGAAATGAACAGTACAAAATTTAAGGAACGCCTGCTGGTAAAACGTGGACAGCAATTAACTTATATAAAAACAGAAGCTACTGCTTTTTGTTATGCAGATGGCAAACTTTGTTACGCAGTAGATTTCAGCAACAACAAACACCTTCTCGAAATAAACCTTTCGCAACTGGAAGAACAATTGCAGCCCAACAAATTTTACCGCATCAACCGGCACTTGCTGGTAAATATCGATGCTATTAAAAAAGTGCATACCTGGCTTGGCGGAAGATTAAAACTGGAAATTACACCTGTCACAAATGCTGAAACCATTGTAAGTCGTGAACGTGTGAATGGTTTTAAAGATTGGCTGGGACAATGATCAATTGCACGGATCTCCTGCAATTTGACCTCCACCATCAACTGGCAAACCGCCAATAACCCGGCCTCTTAAAGAAACATTCACGAAACTTACCCTGCGATTTTCTGCTTTACCTTCAGGAGTGCTGTTATCAGCAACCGGTTTGGTATCGCCAAAGCCAGCAGCAATCAATCTTTTACAATCCACCCCCATTTCAATTAATTTTTTACAAACAGCCAGTGATCTTTTTTCGGTAAGGGCTTGGCTGGTTCCAGCATCACCACTATTATCAGTATGGCATTCCACCCTTAACTGGCTGATGTATGTTTTATCGGCAAGGTATTGTTTGATGATCTCAAGCGCAGTAGTGCTTTCTGGTTTTAATTTGGCCGAGCCAGCTTCAAATAAAACGGTTTTGGTAATCTTTACTTCGCTGCCATCTAATTTATAATCCTGCGCCTGCATTGTAAGTACAAAAGAAGCCAACAGGATAGTTAAGAACGATTTCATAGTTGATGTTTTGTTGAATAAAGATGAAACATTAATCTTAGATATTACCTACCCGTTACAGGGTATTTTTAATTTATGAAACTAAACCACATTTGATTTTATTATTGCTATACTTTTGAGAACATGTTTTTACCGAAAGCTGATAACAGGTTATGCTCAACTTTATTAAAGCTGATGATCTTATGCTCTATTTCTTCCTGCAACGAAAAAAACGAACCTAGAGAAATTGAATCCTCCTTCTACTACTGGAAATCCGTTTTATCCCTTACCAATTTTGAAAAACAAAAACTTGATTCACTAAAAGTAAAAACCATCTACATTAAATTTTTTGATGTGGATTGGGACGAGGCGATGAAGAAGCCGGTACCAGTAGCTAAGTTGCAAGCTTCAAGCTACAAGCTTCAAGGGGGCATTTCAATTATCCCTACGATTTTTATTACCAATGAATGTATTCAGAAAATTGACACATCGCAGGTCAAAAAACTATCTGAAAATATTTATACCCTGATCCTTGAGATCAGGCAGGCTAATGGATTTGATTCCATCCCCGAAATACAAATTGATTGCGACTGGACAGAATCTACAAAAGAAAAATACTTCCTGCTTCTGAACAACCTCAAACCACTAACCACAAACCACAAACTCTCCGCCACCATACGCCTGCACCAAATTAAATTCCTTTCCAAAACCGGTGTACCGCCTGTTGACCGTGGCCTGCTGATGTGTTACAATATGGGTAATTTAAAAAATCCTTCCACCAACAATTCAATTTTAGAAACGGAAGAATTAAAGAAATACACAGCCAATCTTTCCCGGTATCCTTTACCATTGGACGTTGCTTTTCCCTTATTCAACTGGAAAGTTTTATACAGGAACAACCAGTACAGCGGCCTGATCCAAAACCTGCCGGATACAGTTTTCAACAGTTCCTTCTGCACGCAAACCGGCAATCGTTTCAAGATCATAAAAGATACGCTGCTGGCAGGATACGAACTGCGAAAAGGCGATATGTTACGGGATGAACAAAGCGATATAAAAGAAGTACTTGCTTCAGCCAACGAAATAAGCAGGTATTTAAAAAATACCTTCCTGCGGGTATCACTCTACCATCTGGATTCTGTAATTTTAAGCAAATACTCCACACATGAACTGGAAAGCATTTATAACAGCCTGCATTAGTACCGCCATTGTTTCTTTTCCTCAAAATATTATTGGTTGCGGCCCCGAGGCCAACCCGTATGATTATTATACTTCCTTCTTTCATCAAAATTTGCCGGAGGTAAATGGCTATAAACCTTTTTACTATGTGGGATGGAATTTTCTGTACGACTCTAATGAACCGGTTCCTTTATCAGATGTGCTTGCCGATGAATGGACGGCTTATTGTGGTGCCCCGGTAAAAAAGGCAGATGCAAAAAAATTGGTCAACAAGTTTGCGTGGAAGGAGTTGAACAACCTGTATTATCATCTTGAAAAAAATCAGCCGCTTAAAATATCCGATACGGTAAAACAAAACAGTATGACGGCTTATTTCATGCAGAGCAAAGACCTGGAAGCATTGGGTTATATTATGTATGCCAAACAGGTAGAACCTTATGTACTTGGCGGAGACGGCGATTGGAATGCGATACAGCGGGACAGTTTAAAAATGGCCAAACTGATCAAAAGCGGTCAGCAATTATATGCAGTTGCCAAAAAAGATATTTTCAAACTGAAATATGCTTACCAGGTTTTACGCCTGGCGCATTACAGCGAAAGGTATACTGATGTTATTAACTGGTACGATGAGTATGCCGCTAAAACAACTGCCAGCAGCGTGTTACAACCGATGTGCCTCGCTTTAAAGGCCGGCGCTTTATTCCACAGCCGGCAACAAAAAGAAGCTGCTTATCTCTTCAGCAAGGTGTTTGCTGCCAGTCCCGCCAAAAGAATTTCAAATTACCTGGGCTTTGTATGGAGTGTAGATTCAAAAGCTGATAAAAAAGATTACCTGGGTATGTGTAAGAACGATAAAGAAAAAGCATCCATGTTGGCGCTGTTCAATTTAGGGAACACCGCTAATGGACTTGAAGACTTGAAAGAGATCTACCGGCTTAATCCAGCCAGCGAAGAACTGGAAGTGCTGGTGGTACGTGAAATAAACAAGCTGGAAGAAAAATACCTTACCCCTGCCATGCTGAAAACTCCCGGAGGTAAACCTTTTTATTTTACGTGGCAAGATGAAACCAGAGACAGCATCATGACCGAGGCCGAAAAAGAAGTAATTGCCATGGCTTCTTTTTTACATAATGCAGCCCAATCAAGATCTGTAAAAAATGCAGGCTTACTTGAAACCGGTGCTGCCTATGCTGCTCATATGGTTAAGGATTACACTACTGCAAAAAAATACTTAGCTGCTGCAGAAAAAATGCCGCTCACTCAAAAAGTAAAAGAGCAATGGATGTTGACCAACCTGCTTGTTACCATCAATGAAAAAAATAAGATAGATGCTGCTTTTGAAGAACAGCTTGTACCATCATTGAAATGGCTTGAAGAAAGGGTGAAAGCAGAGAAAATAGAAACCATAGAGTATTGGGATGTGCAACAATGGCGCACCATTTACCGCAACCTGATGAGTGAGATATTGGCAAAGCGTTACCATGAGCAAGGCGACCTGGCTAAAGAAACCTTATGCATTGGCGCCGCTGATCATATGATGAAAGGTCCGCAGAATTATTACGGATCATTGAATGGCATTGATTTTTTGAGGAACAACCTGATGAGCAAGGATGTTGAAAAATTGTATACCCTGATCGAAACCAAACAACCTAATAAATTTGAAAGCTATCTTTTTACACATAACTCGGTTACTAAAAAGGAGGTGGTTGATTTTGCAGGCACTTCTTATTTAAGAGACTATGATTACGCAAAAGCTATTGATTGGTTTAAAAGATCGGCCGATAGAAAAGTGATCAATAAAAATCCGTTTGCTGACCTGTTATACGACCAGGAAGAACAATTGCCTGGCGAAAAGAAATTCAGTACAACTAAACTGGCTTTTGCACAGGAAATGTTGAACCTGGAAAAGACTGCATTGCAAAGCAGGCTTGTTGCCAATCAATACTACAAACTTGCATTGGGTATGTATAACATTACCTACTACGGCCATACCTGGGAAATGGTACAATATTACCGAAGCGGCAGCGATGGTTATGCTATTCCAAAAAATGCTACCGGTTTTCAAAAAGAATATTACGGCGCTTTTAGAGCACATGATTTTTTTGAAAAAGCCATGAATGCAGGCACTGATAAGAATTTTAAAGCCCGCTGTTTATTCATGATGGCAAAGTGTGCACAAAAACAGGTACGCCAGCCGCAGTACAATGACTATTCCAGCAACGACTGGGATAAATATGACCAGGCCAATAAAGCCTACTGGCCTGTATTTACAGGCAACAAATATTTTCCGCAGTTTGTAAGGGAATACAGCAACACGGCTTTTTATAAAGAAGCTTTTAGCAGTTGCAGTTATTTGAGAGATTTTGTGAAGAAGAAATAATATACAATACTTCCGAAGCTTTAAAAATTTCGGAAGTACAACTAAAATTCTCTCAATTCCTCATTTAGGCGCCATATTTCTCTTTCTATGTCAAATAATTTATCTTCTTCTTCCGGAAAATTTTTTTCCAAAGTATTTGCAATCTTACTATTTGCTCTTATTAATTTTTGTATTAACTCTCTAAGCTCAAAGGAAAAAAGATTTTTATTAGTTTTATAAAATTGCTTCGCATAGTTTAACATATATAAAGCATTCGAAGAGTTCCCCTTCTAAAAAAAGTATCTCTCCTAATAGCACATTGAATTCAGCTTTTTCATAATCTTCGAAATCTGTATCCAAAGCAATTAAACACATTTTTTTGCATCAGTTAAAAATTCTTTAGGGACATTTGGTTGGCTTTGGGGAGGATAAATAATATAATTAACAAAGGTTGTCAAAAAAACCTTTGGACTTTGCTGTACAACTTGTATCCTAGATTCAAAACCACACCAATTAAGAAATTCCTTTGATAAAATGTACCTACAGGATTTTTCAACTGAATTATCAATATAGAATTTCCCCATAAACAATAATTGTTTTAAATCTTGACTATTAAGTATTCAAACTGATTACATATTAAACATAAATATACACAACTCTTTTCCTAATGTATTACTGTTTTATCAGAATTCGTCCTGAGGCGAATTCCGACGCTTCGATAAAAATTCCACATTGGTAGGTAGTACAAGTGAGTGATCCTTCGGCTTCGCTCAGCACAGGCTTCACGATGATGACAATACAAAGTAACAGTCAAAGCTCACTCTTATCCTACCCCGGCTCATTTCCCAACATGATTTCTTTGTGAACAAAAGAATTGTGAACAAAAGGAATGTTCACAACTCTTTTGTTCACAATTTTTTTAAAACAAAAACGCCACCCAAAATTGAGTGACGCCATTTTTATGTTCGTGCTTATTCAAACCAAATTAACTGCAGCCCATGCTGTTACCACAATTCAAACATTTGTAGCAGGTGCCACTGCGTACTGTAATATGTCCGCAGGTGTTACAGGCCGGTGCATCGCTTTGCATGCTCTTGGCTGCTGCATTCACGGCATCCATACCACCCTCTGTTTTTTTATGTGCTGTGCGGTGCTGGGCCGGTTGTGCTGCACCATTCGTTGGGCCGGCTATCACCCTTACTTCACTCAGCTCCGGTTTGCGGTCACCGAAAACCGGA
>Ga0193752_1001387_pt1 | contig 20205 bp, 13 predicted proteins | sample H1c1metaG_FD_144924 | JGI IMG/M metagenome (GOLD analysis project Ga0193752, IMG submission 144924) | Soil microbial communities from a riparian zone of the East river system, Colorado, United States - H1c1 | ecosystem: Environmental > Terrestrial > Soil > Riparian zone | place: USA: East River...
GCACCGCGACGGCCGCGCGCACGTTCACGATCGGCAGCGGCAACACGGCGCCCGCGGTGACGTTGACCAGCCCGACCGCGAACCAGGCCTTTGCGGCCGGAGCGGCGGTGCCGCTGGCGGCCACCGCCAGCGATTCCGGCGGCTCGGTAGTTAGAGTGGAATTCCGCGTGGACGGCACGCTCGTGAACAGCGACACCTCGTCGCCGTACTCGTTCAGCGCCACCGGCCTCGCCAACGGCAGCCACACGGTCACCGCGACCGCGGTCGACAACGGTTCGCCGGCATTGAGCACGGTCAGCACGGCGGTCGCATTCACGGTGGGCAGCGGCAACACGGCACCAACGGTGTTGCTCACGAGTCCGACCGCGGGACAGGCGTTCGCAGCCGGCGCGGCCATTCCGCTGGCGGCCACCGCGGCCGATTCGGGCGGTACGGTGATCCGGGTCGAATTCCGCATCGATGGCGCGCTGGTGGGGACGGACACCACCTCGCCGTTCACGTTCAGTGCAACGGGCGTGGCCGCAGGCAGTCACAGCGCGGTCGCCACCGTGTTCGACAACGGCTCGCCCTCGTTGAGTACCGCGAGCACGGCGGTGACGTTCACCGTGGGCGCTTCGGGCGCGGTGTTCCGCGTCAACCCGCAGGGCCGCATCACGCGCAACGGCACGGTATTTCCGGTGCGCTGCGGCGCGTGGTTCGGCCTGGAAGGCCGGCATGAGCCGTCCAACGACGCGCAGAATCCGAGCGGCGCGCCGATGGAGCAGTACATCGGCAACACGTTCTGGGCGAATGGCGGCGCGGGCACGGGACGCACCATTCAGCAGACGATGCAGGAGATCAGCGGCATGGGGATCAACATGATCCGGCTGCCGCTGGCTCCGCAGGCGCTCAGCACGTCCGATCCGCAGGGCACCGGCAGCGTGCTCAAGAATCATCCCTCGGTGCGCATCGCCAATTCGCGGCTCGCGCTCGAGACGATGATCACGGCCGCGGCGGCCAACAACATCCAGGTGTTGCTCGATATCCATTCCTGTTCCAACTACGTGGGATGGAGAAAGGGTCGCCTCGATGCACGTCCACCATACGTGGATCGCGACCGCGACAACTACGACTTCAAGCGCGAGGATTCCTCGTGCGCGACCACCAACAACCCGGCGGGCGTCACGCGCATCCAGGCGTACGACCAGACGAAGTGGCTGGCGGACCTGCGCACCCTCGCGGGCCTGGGTACACAACTGGGCGTGGACAACATCATCGGCATCGACATCTTCAACGAGCCCTGGGACTACACCTGGGCCGACTGGAAGACGCTGTCCGAAGCGGCGTACACCGCGATCAACCAGGTGAATCCGAACACGCTGATCTTCGTCGAGGGCATCTCGGCCTCGGCCAACAACCAGGATGGCACCCCGGCCACGATCACGCAGGTGCCGCACGGCAATGCGCTGACCAATCCGAACTGGGGCGAGAACCTGTTCGAGGCCGGCACCAATCCGATCGGGATCCCGAAGGACCGCGTGGTGTTCTCGCCGCACACCTACGGCCCGTCGGTGTTCGTGCAGCGGGCGTTCATGGATCCGGCGCAATCGGCCTGCACGGGGCTCGAAGGCGATGCCGCCGGCAACGCGAAGTGCAACGTGGTCATCAACCCGACGCTGCTGCGTTCGGGCTGGGAAGAACACTTCGGTTATCTCAAGGATCAGGGATACGCCATCGTGGTCGGCGAATTCGGCGGCAATCTCGACTGGCCGAAGGGCAAGGCGTCGTTGCGCGACCAGACGCGCTTCAGCTATCTGCCGGTCGGTTCGGATCTGGCATGGCAAAACGCCTTCGTCGACTACGCGGTCTCGCGTGGCATCGAAGGCTGCTACTGGTCGATCAACCCGGAGTCGGGCGACACCGGCGGCTGGTACGACACGACGTTCGATCCGGTCTCGAACACGTCGGGCTGGGGTCAGTGGCTCAACTTCGATCAGCGCAAGACCAACCTGCTCAACCGGCTCTGGGGCCGATAGCAAACAGCTGACAGCGATCGATTCAAACCGGGACTGGCTTCGCGGCCAGTCCCGGTTTTTCTTTGTGAGTTATATTTTGCCGCGAGCGCGGGTACACAGCGGACCAGAGTCCGTCAGGGGGAATCGTGACCAATCTCATTTCGCGGCCGGGGTTGCTGGCGGCCGTGCTGTTCTCGTCATTCGCCGGCGCCGCCGAACCGGTGCCGGTGTACGACACGGCACTCGCACCCGGCTGGTCGAACTGGAGCTGGGCGAAGACCGAGCTGTCGACCGAACTCAAAGGCAGCGCGCGCAAACCCATCAAGGTGGAAGCCGGGCCGTACCAGGCGCTGTATCTGCAACACGCCGCCTTCCCGACCAACGGCCTCACGAAGATTTCGCTGCTGATCCAGGGCTCGGCGCCGGACGGTGAGGTGCGCCTGTTCCTGTTGACCGACGGCAAGGTCAACGGCGAAGGCAAGCTCATCAAGGTCGCCAACACGGGCTGGACGCAGGTCGTGGTGCCGCTGGTGACGCTGGCGGCGGAGGACAAGCTGGTCGACGGAATCTGGGTGCAGAACGCGACCGGCAGCGACCTGCCGCGCTTCTACGTCACCGAGATCAGGATCGAGTAGTTAGCGCGCGGCGGCCGGCAGCGTTAGGCGCGTGTACGCCGCACGCAGCGGATACGACCTGCCGCGCCAGACGAATTCGCCCGGCAGCCGTTCCGGGCGCTCGATCTCGGCGATCAGCCTGCCCTGTTCGATCCGGTATCGAACCGACACCGTGCCGTGCGGCGTGACGGCGGTGGCTTCGAGCGACGTGAGGCCGCCCAGGGATGGCGCCACGCGCAGCCGCGCGTAACCCGGCGCGGCCGATCCGATGCCTGCCACCACTTTGAGCAGATCGGCGGTCGGGTGCGCGCTCCACGCGTGGGTATCGGAACGCGGATGGACGCGTGATTCCGGCCAGGTGGTGTAGTTGAGCTTCAGCAACTCGCGCCAGGTCTGCAGCAGGCCGAGGTAGCGATCCGACAGCCCCGCATGTTCGAACGCGCGCGCCAGGTACCACGCGTAGTAGTAGGTCACCGCAAACATGCCGGGCGGCGCGTCGATGCCCTGGCCCGCGATCGTGATGCCCTCGAGAATGCCGCGCGCCTCGGACGGCCTGGCGACGTCGTACAACACCGCCAGGATGTTCATGTGCTGGCTGTAGACGTTGCGATCCGGGTTGTCGGCAAACAACCCGCGGCCGGCGTCCCAGCAATGTTCGCGCAGCGCAGCGCGCGCCGATCTGGCCTTGCGAAGATCCGCCGCGCCGAGCGCGCGGTCGCCGTGCGCGGCTTCGAGCGCCGCGGCCTGGTTCAACGCACCGAGCCACATCACCGTCATGAGGCAGCTGCCGCCGTCCTTGCCGTACGACGGGAACACCGTCCGGTCGTCCCAGCGCTGGCCGGACCAGTCGATGAAGTTCCAGTGCGGATTGGCGCCTAACAATCCTCGAGTGGTCTCGAGCTTCTCGAACCAGGAAAGGATGACGCGTATGCGCGGCAGGTGCCGCACGATGGGCGCGGGATCGGGTTGCTCCCACGACCAGTCCGACAACATCCCGATCCACGCCAGCGAAAACGTGGCGATCACGTTGTTGCCGCGACTGGGATACGCACCCTGCATCAGCCCACCTTCGACATCCGATCCGGCGAACGCGTCGATCGCCTGCTCGGCGAGCCGCGCATCCCCGGCGACCGCGTAGGAGATCAGCATCTCGAGCCGGGTGTCTCCCGTGTACTGCAGCTGCTCCCAATACGAGCTGTCCATGAAGGTTTCATGCGCATCGACGCGCAACGTGCGCCAGCCGATGTTCCAGATGCGATCGAGCTCGGCGTCGCTGCTGGTGAACGAGGCCTTCTGCGCGAACGGATAACCGGTCTCGTTGACCCGGAACGTATGCAACGTCAACGGCTCCGCCTGTGTCGCGACTTCGATCTCGGCATAACGCCACGTGCGCCACCACAGCGGCGCGAAGGTGCGGCGCGCGCCATCCGCGATGAAGGTGTCGAAGAACCCGGTCGCCTTGCGGTCCTCCACGAGGTCGCGGTCGCCGCGCTGCCCCGCGGCGTCGTACAGCGCCTCGGCCCAGGTGACTTTGATGGTGGCATCCTTGCCGCCGGATATCTCGAGCTCCGGGTACCCCGAAATCATGGCCGGCCGGCGCAGCAGTAGTTTGACGTTCGAACGGGCCGGAACGGTGACGGCACGCGCGGGGAAAACTTCGCCCTGCGGCAACGTCGAGCGGACGACCGTACCCGGCTCGGCCGGCGCGAAAACCTGTGGCGGCAGCGGATCGGCGATCAACGTGCGCGCCGCGGCCGCGGGCGCGGGAACCGCATCCTGCCAGCCCGTGCCACTGCCGGCGGCTTCCATCCAGTCCCAGTCCGCCTGCCTGGCATCGATGATCTCGGGCGTGCTCGCCACGTAGTACTGCGGCGCGAGTTGATTGCCCTTCACCGCGGAATGACCCGCGTCGATCCGGACCCGCCAGCCCGGCGCGCCGGTCGCGATCGGCGCGCCCAGCAACCTGAAACCGGTCGCTACGCTCTGTTGGGCGAGCGGCGCCGCGTCGCCGAAATTCCAGACCACCGCGGTTATGACGTTGCGTCCCGCGCGCAGCGCGGGCGCGAGATCGACGCTGGCGTAGCGCCAGCGCGCGCTCGTGCCGCGCGACGGGCCACTGGCCACGCGCCGCCCGTTCACATGAAGAATGAAGCGATTGTCCGCCGTGACGGTGATCGGGAGTGTCGCAGGCACGCGCTCGAGATCGACTTCGCGGCGAAAGTGCAGCACGACCGGCGACGTGGGAGCCACGTCCGGGTGCGTGATCCAGCTATCGGCGTCAACCTGGGCGTCGGCCCCGGCGGCGACTGCGGGCATGCCGGCCAACAAGGAATGCAGGACAATCCAGCGCAGCGCAGTTTTTCCGGATCGCATGGCGTGAGCATAAGATCATCCGCGGCAGGTGAAACATGAAAATCGGGTCCGGACTCCTCGCCTGGATTCTGCTGGCCCCGGGCGCCGTGGCGGCGCCGCTTCCGCCCGATACCGTCGACGCTTTCAGCGGGAATCCGCGTCTGGTCGTGCTCACCGATATCGGCAACGAGCCCGACGATCAGATGTCACTGGTACGGCTGCTGGGACCGACCTCGGCACGCCGCGGCTCACCTCTTATCGGCGCGTGATTCTCACCGTCCACGCCGGCAGCAACAGCTCCGCGCAGTAAACCGGGGATTGGCCACGTGGGACGAATCCTACAAGGGCTCGTGGAACCTGCGCGGCTTGTTAGGCTCCAACCAGTATTCGATCCCTGGCGGCCGCTTGCGCACAACAATAATTCCGATCGCTCTCGCCCTGACCCTTCTCCTGGCGGGCTGTGGAAAGGATTCCAGCAAGGCCGGCGCAAAACCCGAACCCGAAGCGGGCTATGTCGTGCTCCAGCCGGAATCCGTGCCGCTGCGCGTGGAATTGCCAGGCCGCACGGCCGCCTTCGAAACCTCCGAAGTGCGGCCGCAGGTGTCCGGCATCATCCAGGCGAGGCTGTTCACCGAAGGCGCGACGGTCCGTGCCGGCGACGTGTTGTACCGCATCGATCCGCGCATCTACGAATCCGCCGCGGGCCAGGCGCGCGCCGACCTTGCGAGCGCCATCGCCACGCGCAACGCGGCCCGCGCCCGCGCCGACCGCTTCGCCGAGCTCGCCAAGTCGCAGGTAGTTAGCCGGCAGGACCTGCTGGACGCGCAGGCGACGGCCGACTCCGCCAGCGCCGCCACCGAGCGCGCCCGCGCGGCGCTCGAAACGGCGGAGATCAATCGCAAGTTCACGCAGGTCAGCGCGCCGATCTCGGGACGCATCGGGCGCTCCATGGTCACCACCGGCGCGCTGGTGTCGGCGGCGCAGGCCGAGCCGCTCACCACCATCCAGCGGCTCGACCCGATCTTCGTCGACATCCAGCAGTCGAGCGGCGTCTTGCTGGGCCTGCGGCGGCAGCTGGCGGATGGCGGCGTGACTCGCGCGTCGACCGCGGTCAGCCTCGTCCTCGAGGACGGCAGCCGCTACCGGCACGAGGGCGTGCTGCAGTTCGCGGAATCCATGGTCGACGCCAGTACCGGCACCGTCACCATCCGGGCGCGCTTCACGAATCCCGAAGGTTTGTTGCTGCCGGGCATGTACGTGCGCGCGGAATTCTCGCCGGTCGAGGCGCAACACGCGATCCTCGCGCCCCAGCAGGCGATCTCGCGCGACGTCAAGGGCAACGCCACCGCGCTGGTGGTCAACGCGGATTCGAAGGCCGAGATGCGCACGCTGGTCGCGGACCGCACCGTGGGCGACAAGTGGCTGGTGACCGCAGGTCTCGCGGCCGGCGACAAACTGATCGTCGAGGGTTTGAGCCGGATCAAGCCGGGACAGACCGTCAAGCCGGTGGCGGTGAACGTGGCCGGTTCGTCCGGCGGCGGCGGATCGCCTTCCCTCGCCGCCGACTGAAATGCTTTCACGGGTGTTCATCGAGCGGCCCGTGCTGGCATGGGTCATCTCCATCCTGATCATGCTGGGCGGCCTCGCGGGCATCCGCACGCTTCCCGTCGAGCAGTATCCGGACATCGCGCCTCCTTCGGTCAACGTCCGGGCTAACTATCCCGGCGCCTCCAGCGAGACACTCGAGTCGAGCGTGACGCAGGTGATCGAGCAGCAGCTCACCGGCATCGACGGGTTGATCTATTTCTCCTCGAGCTCGAGCGCGAACGGCACGGCGACCGTGACCCTCACCTTCGAGCAGGGCACCGACGCCGACATCGCGCAGGTGCAGGTGCAGAACAAGGTGCAGCAGGCGCTGCCGCGGATGCCCCAGCAGGTGCAGGCGCAGGGCCTGGTCGTGACCAAATCGAACCCCGACTTCCTCATGGTGCTGTCGGTCTACGACGAGTCGGATACCGCGCGCAGCGGCGACGTGTCCGACTACCTGGTGTCGAACCTGCAAGACGCGATCGGCCGCCTGCCCGGCGTCGGCGATCTGAACGTGTTCGGCTCGCAGTACGCGATGCGCATCTGGCTCGATCCCTCGAAGCTCGTGAGCTTCGGCTTGATGCCCGGCGATGTCGTCACCGCGCTCGAGGCACAGAACACGCAGGTGGCCGCCGGGCAGCTCGGCGCGCAGCCGACCGCGCCCGGGCAGATGTTGAACGCCACCGTCACGGCGCGTTCCCGGTTCACCAATGCGGATCAGTTCCGGCGCGTCATCGTCAAGACCCGCGGGGACGGCTCGACCGTGCGGCTGTCGGATGTGGCGCGCGTCGAGCTCGGCAGCGAGAGTTATGGAACCGTGACGCGGCTCAACGGCCATCCCGGCGCCGGGATCGCCGTGCAGCTCGCGCCCGGCGCCGACGCGCTGCGCACCTCCGAGCTGGTGAAAGCGGAAGTCGCGAAGCAGGCGAAGTTTTTTCCGGCCGGGTATCGCTACGCCTTTCCGCTCGACAGCACCGACTTCGTGAAATTGTCGATCGAGGAAGTCGTCAAGACGCTGATCGAGGCCATCCTGCTGGTCGTCGTCGTGATGTTCGTGTTCCTGCAGAGCTGGCGCGCCACGTTGATTCCCGCGATCGCGGTGCCGGTGGTGTTGTTGGGCACGTTCGGCGTGCTGGCGGCGTGCGGGTTCACCATCAACACACTGACCTTGTTCGGCATGGTGCTGGCCATCGGTCTGCTGGTCGACGACGCCATCGTGGTGGTGGAGAACGTCGAGCGTGTCATGCGCGAGGAGCCCGGCATCTCGGCGCATGACGCCACGGTGCGCTCCATGGGCGAGATCCAGACGGCGTTGATCGCGATCGCGCTGGTATTGTCGGCGGTGTTCCTGCCGATGGCGTTTTTCGGCGGCTCGGTGGGCGAGATCTATCGCCAGTTCTCGATCACGATGGTCGCGGCCATGGTGCTGTCGGTCGTGGTGGCAATCGTGCTCTCGCCCGCGCTGGCGGCGACGTTGCTGAAGTCGCCGACGCCGGAAATACTCGCACGCCGCAAACGGGTGACCGTGGCGATGCATCGCGTCGGCGATCGATTTCAGGACGGGTTCGAACGGATGGCCGAACGGTATCGGACCACCGTCGAGCGCCTGCTCGATCACGGCCGCATGGCGTTCGGCGCGTACCTCGTATTCGTGCTGGTGCTGGTGGTCGTGTTCCTCGCGCTGCCGACGAGTTTCCTCCCCGTCGAAGATCAGGGCCGCGCGCAATTGCAGTTCACGCTGCCACCGGGCGCGACCGAATCGCGCACGCTGGCGGCGGTCAAGGAGGTGGAGCATTACTTCCTCAATGACGAAAAGGAGAACGTGCCGACGATCTTCACCATCGTCGGCCAGAGCCAGGCGGGCGCCGGTCAGAATGCCGGCCGCGGTTTCATCGCCCTCGCCCCCTGGGACATCCGCGAAGGCAAATCGCGCAGCGCCGCCGCGATCACGCAGCGCGCGACGAAAACGCTGTCGCGCATCCGCGATGCGGAATTCTTCGCGCTGAATCCACCGCCGGTGCGCGGGCTCGGCCAGTCGAGCGGCTTCACCGTGGAATTGCTGAACAGCGGCAACCTGAGCCGCGCGGATTTCAAGGCGGCGCGCGACCAGCTACTGGCCGCCGCGCGCGCCGACGATGCGCTCACGAACGTCCGCACCAATTCGCTCGAAGACACGCCGACGCTCAGCGTGGACATCGACCAGGAGAAAGTGGGCGCGCTGGGCCTCGCCCAGCGCGACGTCGACGCAACCCTGTCGGCAGCCTGGGGCGGCAACTACGTCAACGATTTCATCGATCGCGGCCGCGTCAAACGTGTCTACGTGCAGGGTGATGCGCAGTTTCGCAGCCGCCCGGAAGATCTTGGCAGCTGGTACGTGCGTACCGCGGACGGATCGATGGCGCCGTTCTCCGCGTTCGCCAGCACCTCGTGGGGTCAGTCGCCCGTCACGGTGGGCCGTTTCAACGGCTTGAGTGCCTACGAGATCCAGGGCGCCACCGCGGCGGGGCGCAGCACCGGCGAGGCGATGGAGCGCATGGAGAAACTGGCGGCCGACATTCCGGGGACCTCGATCGCGTGGAGCGGGCTGTCGTTCCAGGAACGGCTGTCGAGCGGACAGGCACCCTATCTATATGCCATCTCGCTGCTGGTCGTATTCCTGTGCCTGGCCGCGCTGTATGAAAGCTGGTCGGTGCCGATTTCGGTGCTGCTGGTGGTGCCGCTCGGACTATTGGGCGCGGCGATCGCGGTGTGGCTGCGCGGCCTCGAGAACGACGTGTATTTCCAGGTCGGGTTGTTGACGACCATGGGCCTCGCGGCCAAGAACGCCATCCTCATCGTGGAATTCGCCGAACATGCCGAGCGCCAGGGCGTCGACTCGCGCACCGCCGTGCTGCAGGCCGCGCGGCTCCGGTTGCGACCCATCCTCATGACCTCGCTCGCCTTCATCTTCGGAGTGTTGCCGCTGGCCATCTCCACCGGCGCCGGCGCGCAGAGCCGTATCGCGATCGGTACCGCGGTAATCGGCGGCATGACCACCGGCACGTTGCTGGCGATATTCTTCGTGCCACTGCTGTTCGTCGGCGTGCGGCGGCTGGCGCGCCGTGTCGCGCGCACGCCAGCCACCGGCGAGCCGACCGGATCAGTACCCGCCGCCGCTTCCGCCACCACCGCCGGCAGCGACGGCGATCGCGACCACTCCTAACACCGCGCCGCCGATGAGCAGGGCCTTCTTGCCCTGGGCGCCGTCGGCGCGCTGCGCTTCGAGCGACGCCATGTCGGCATAGGCGATTCGCACGTCGTGACCGATCAGCGCGTCGTCTTCGACTTTGAGCACTTTGAATTTCTGCTTCGTGCCGTCCTTCTTCGTCACGACGACGGATTCGCCAGCCTTGATGTCGGGCCGTTCGACGCTCTGACCGCCCGAAGACAGCGGCACGTTCTGCAGCGACGTGCAGCCGGTAGTCAGGAAGGCGGCGACGGTCAGCAGCGCGGCGGCGCGTTTCCAGGTTTGCATGTTCATGATTGTCCTCACATCCTTGAGTCGCGGGCGCGCGGAGGAATTTCGGCGCATACCGGCGGCATCTGCTCATGAGTAGCGCCGCGACGCGCGGCGGTTCTGCCGGCAGGGCGCTTATCAGGCGAAAGTGAAATGTCCGTTCCCGGCGTCGCGCACCGTCTGGAGCGCTCTGAAGTTGCAGGTCCGCGCGACTTCTTCCACGCTGTCGGGCATGACCATGCGTGGCCGATTCATCAATCACTCGCTGTTCGCGGCCATGCTGTTCGCGTTGGCGATGCACGCGCGCGCCGCCGACCCGTTCGCGAACGCCGATGAGCGCGTTGCCGACATCGATTGGCTGATCACGCAGATCGAAACGCGTTATGCGTACCTGCCGGAACGGCACCTCGACCTCGCAAAGATGCGCAGCTTGTTCGAGCCTGTGGCGAGAGCCGCGCAGACCCGCGACGACATGATCCGCGTAGTCGAACGGGTGATCGCCGAATTGCACGACGATCACGTGACGCTCGGGACCAACACCCCGTCATCGCCGCAGCTCATTCCCACCGGCGCCGAACTCTGGGCGGAGATGCGCAATGGCCGCGCGGTCATCGTCGAGGTGCTCCCCGGCAGTTCCGCGGCGAAGGCCGGCCTCGTGCCGGGCGACGTCGTCTCGAGCATCGGTGGAGTCGCCGTCGATCAGGCCATCGAACGTGCCAAGGCGAGGACCCTCACCGCGCCCGATGCCGAGGCCTTGAACTTCGCATTGCGCAGTCTGCTCGCGGGCACGCACGATGCTACGCGTCGTATCGCTGTGAAGAATTCGAAAGGCCAGCTCCGTGTCGTCGAGCTGCCCCCGTTCGTTTCCGCAAACAACGCCGAGCTGGTCACGTGGCGCTGGTTGAACGACAAGACCGGCTACATCCGGATCGAGAACAGCCTGGGCGACTCCGATACCGTTGCCGCCTTCGATGCGGCGTTGAGCGCGCTTTCGAAGGCCACGAACCTGATCTTCGACCTGCGCAACACGCCGAGCGGCGGCAATACGGATATCGCCGAGCCGATCATGGGGCGCTTCATTGCCAGGACCGCCGACTATCAACGCATCTTCGAACCCGCCGCGGGCAGGAGTTTTCCGCAGGATTCATGGCTCAAGACTGTCGAGCCGCGTGCGCCGCAAGTTACGGCAAGGCTGGTGGTCCTGGTGAACCACTGGACCGGCAGCATGGGCGAAGGAATGGCGATCGGTTTCGACGCCCTGAAGCGCGCCAGGATCGTGGGCACTCCGATGGCGCGGCTGTGCGGCGGCACCGAAAGCTTCGAACTCCCCAAGACTGGAATCCCGGTCCATCTTCCGACCTATCGTCTCTATCACGTGAACGCGACGCCGCGCGAAGCCTTCGTGCCGCCGATCGAGGTCGACCTGACACGCAGCCGGTCCGCGGGCGACGTGATTCTCGAACGCGCACTGGCGGCGCTCGACTAACTAGCAAGTCCGCGCGGCCGGCGCCGCGCCGGTTTTTCCGAGGCAGTCAGCAGAGTCCATGCAGCGGCCGGCTCGGCCCGGCGCCCCAGAATATTTGTAGGATTGGACTGACTACCGCCACAGGCAAGTAAACGTAACGCCGCTTCGAACATAACGGCGAAACCGATAACGACGAAACTGAGTAGCAGTTCTCGAACCCGTGCACGCGGCCGCCATGGTCGCTGGTTTAGTATCCGCGCTGCTTTGCCAGGGACGTCCCCAGGGGATTATCGAATGCGAATGAAGATCGCCACGAGACTCGCGGCCGCTGCCGCATGGTTCGTTCCCGCGCTGGCTGGTGCCCAGTCCGCGGCACCACCGGTGCCGCCGCCAGCGACTGCCGCGGCCGACGAAAAACCAATACCCAACCCGCCCAGAAACATCTTCGTCCCGGACGGCGGCAAGCTGCTGCTCACGGCCGGCTTCAGCGACGCTGAAGGCGCCGGCGGCGCCGGTCTCGTGCCCTGGGCCCTGATCACCGGCTACGGCAGCAATCAGAGCTTCGGCGTGAACGGCCACATCACCGACATCCGGCTCAAGGATTTCGACCTGCGAACCTACGGCGTGGGTATCGGCATCGCGGATCGGGTGGAATTGTCGGCGACGCGCCACAAGCTCGATGTCACCGGCACGGCACTCAAGGGCGTCGGTATCGAACAGGACATCTTCGGCGTGAAGGTGAAGCTGGCCGGCGATGCGATCTACGGCCAGAACTCCTGGCTGCCGCAGCTCGCGCTCGGCGCGGAATTCAAACGGCATGGCGGCATCGAGAACGCCGGCGCCCTCGTGAGCCCGAAGCAGCTCGGCGCGACCGACGACGATGGCGTCGACCTCTATCTATCCGGCACGAAAGTGTTCCTGTCGCAGAGCCTGCTGGTGAACGTGACCTTGCGGCACACCAAGGCGAACCAGCTCGGCTTGCTCGGCTTCGGCGGCGACGAGGACGACAGCGCCTCGCTCAATTTCGAGACCACGATCGGTTACCTGATCACGCGCAAACTCGCGGTTGGCGGCGAATACCGCGACAAGCCCGATTCGCTCGGCGTCGACGACGAAGGCGCGGCCTGGGACCTGTTCGTCGCCTGGGCGCCGAACCGGCACGTGTCGGTGGTCGCGGCTTATCTCAACATGGGCAACATCCTCGGGCCCGCCACCACCGTCGACCACGATCAGGACGGAACGTACCTGTCGGTCCAGTTCGGCTTCTAGGAAACCACACGATGAAAATCTTCAAACGCGTTCTCGTGATCGCCACGTTGCTGTGCGCCGCCGGCGGCGCGCAGGCCGAGGAAACCCTGTTCGCGCAGATCGGCGGCGCGGACAAACTGCACGCGACGATCGACAAGCTGGTCGAGGTGATGCTGGCGGACGACCGCATCAACTTCGCCTTCGCCGAGACGGATCTCGCCAAGTTCAACGGGCTGCTGTACGACCAGATCTGCGAGCTCACCGGCGGGCCGTGCAAATACACGGGCCGCACCATGTTCGAATCGCACAAGAAGCTCAATTCGACCAACGCGCAGTTCAACGCGCTGGCGGAAGATCTCTACATCGCGTTCAGCGCCGTCGGCGTGCCGTATCGCGTGCAGAACAAGGTGATGGCGCTGCTGGCGCCGATGCAGCCCGAAATCGTCAAGTAGCTCGTCAGGTAACCGGCCGAGGATTCGGCTAGTTGCTGCGGCTCGGCTCGGCCAGGTTCGAGTAACGCCGGGCCGGCGCGGCGGGCGCTGCGCTGCCCGCGTCCGCGACCAGCGTGGCGGACGCACCGCCCGCGGGAGCCGCCACGCGCGGCTTCTCGCGCTTCGCCAGCGTCTCGGCCTGCGCGAGCTGCGCGCGCAGCTCCGGCATTCCCGGCGCCAGGGTCTGCGCCTGGCGCAACGCGGCCAGCGCCTCACTACCGCGATTCAGGGTGAGCAGCGCCGCGCCGCGCGCGGCCCAGGTCACGGCGTCGCGATGCGCGCCGGAATCGGTCAGCGCGACGATGCCGAGCGCGACGTTGCGATCGCCGCGCTTGAGCGAGTTCGCGGCGATGTAGGACGTCAGCGCGGGTCCCGGCTGGTTGCGTTGCTGGTAGATCTGCGCGACGCGTGTATGCACCGTGAACTCATCGTCCGCGCCGCGCTGCAACGCGGACTGGCAGGCCGCGAGTGCGGCGTCGTCGCTGCCGGTCTGGCAGCTGGAAAGCGCGGCCAGCCGCTGCCCATGGGCGACCGCGAGCTGCGCGTTCGCCTTGGCGTTGTCGGGCGCGAGCTGCTTCGCACGTTTGTAGGTCTGTTCCGCGTCGGCGGGTTTGTTGGCCTTCAGCTGCGCATCACCCTTGGCGATCAGGATCTCGACGTCGTCGGGTTTGAGCTTGAGCGCTTCGTCGCAGGCGGTGAGATCGCCGAGACGCGAACAACGCAACAGGTTGCGCGAGACACGCGCCGCAACTTCCGCCTGCTCGAGGCCCGCGAAATAACCCTGCTCGCTCACCAGGCTGCGCGTCGTGCGCAGCTTGGCCGCGAGGCTGGCGTTGCCGGGGTGCAAAGCCTGGCCTTCTTCGAGCGCGTGCACGGCCGCCTCGTAGCAGTTGGCTTCGATCAGCGCGTCGGCGAGTTGAAACCGGGTGTCGAGCGACGCGGGTGTCTGGCCGAGCGACGCGCGTGCCGCGACGATCGCGGGCGTCGGGTTGTTCGAGCAGGCCGCGCCGTCGTCGTGTGCCTGTGCCATGGCCGACAAGGTCAGGGCCATCAGCATCAGCACGGCGGCGGCAGCGGGCTTGGAGTGATTCAGCGCACGCATTATTTGTATCCGTCGATGTTGCCGCCACGGCCGAGCTTGTCGAACACCCAACGGCCATTCGGCAACCTGACGAGATTGAACAGGTACCACTGATCGACGGTGCGGTACGGCGGGCTTTCGCGCGCGATGATGCCATCGAGCTCGGCGCGCAGTTGCTTCATGCCGAACTCGGCCGGCACCGTGCCCACGGCGCCGTCCTTGTTGGCATCCTCACCGTCGAGATTCGCCCGCGCGAGCAACTCGATCTCGCCGGCCAGCAGCTGCGCCTCGTCGACCGACGAGCTCGCCGCGACGTCCTTGCCGAGCAATCCGATCAGCTCGCAGCGTTCCACCACGCGCACGGTGTCGCGCGCGAACACCGGCGCCGACTGCTGCACGTTCGGCGAAGCGTCGGGAGAGGTCGCCGCAAACGAGATGTGGTTCGACGCCATGATCAACGAATGTTTGAGACCGAATTCGTCCTCGGAGTTGGTCGCCTTCTCGGCCGCGGCCACCGCGGTCTTGATCTGGGCCAGGTCCGGACTGGTTTTCGCCTGCTTCGCCAGCGTGACGATGTCCTCGGCTTGCTTCTCGGCGACCAGTAGATAGCCCTGCTTGCCCGGGGTGACGTGCACGCCGGTCAGCGCGTGGCCGAGATGCACGTGCGCGATGCTCGGCGGGCGGCTCACGCAGCCGGCCAGCAGGAACGGCGCGATCGCGAGGCTTGCGGCCCGGACGAGGTCACTTTTCATTGCGGATCTCCCTGACCACCCTGAAGCCGAGCGAATTGCTGTGATAATCGGCTTCGAAACGATTGCGATACGCGGCGCGCACGAACGCCGGCTTCGTGAACCAGGAGCCGCCGCGCGCTTCGCGCTGGGCGCAGTCGCCTTCGATCACCGCCGACCCGTCGGTGGGCGCGCCGCGATAATCGTCGCGCCAGCAGTCCTGTACCCACTCGAACACGTTGCCGAGCGTGTCGGACAAGCCGAACGAGTTGGCGACGAACGAACCGGCCGGTGCGGATTGCACGAAGGTGTCGTTGCAGGGGAAAGCCTCCCAACCCGGAAAACGCTGGCTGGCGCTCTGGTCGGCGACGTTCGCGCTTTCGCAGGCGTCGGCGGCCGTGGTCCAGGCCGGCGCGCTCGAGCCGGCGCGCGCCATGTATTCCCACTCCGATGCGCTCGGCAGCCGGTAGGTGCTGCCGGTGCGCGTCGACAGCCAGGCGGCGTATTCGGTGGCGTCCTGGAAATTCACGCAGGTGACCGGATGCGAAGACATCTGCCCCGGCGTCGCGTTGCGCCAATCCACGGACGCGCGTAACGCCCATTCGCCGGTGTAGGTTACGCAGCCTTCCGAAACGCGTGGATGCTCTTTAGCGAACTCCGCGTACTCGCCGACGGTCACTTCGTTGATGCCGGCGGCCAGTGGATAGGCGATCTGCACGGCGTGCGCGGGCTGCTCGAACGGAGTTGCATCGGCGTCGGCCGCCGCCGAGCCCTGTTCGAACCTGCCGGGCCTGAGGACGACCATGAGCGGACAGGTGGCGCAGTCGCGAAACACCGTGCCCTCGGTCAGCGCCGCGGGCGCCGGCGGATTCACCAGCAACCGCCCCAGGAACAGCATGCCCACGAGCGCCACGATGGCGGCGGCGGTGAGCGCCGCGATCTGGCGCACCGAGCGCCGCCGCACGCCGGTGAGCTCGCTGAGGAACTGGCGCGCGGTCGGCGTTCTGCGTGCCCGATCGAAACTCAACGCGTTCTGGAAGGCGCGGAATTCGTGCGCCTTGAGCCGGGGCGAGCGCGCGATCTGCAGATTCTGTTCGCGCGCCGCGTTCGATGCGGCGCGATTGAAGGGGTGCGTTCCGGTGAGCAATTCGTGCGCGATGCAGGCGAGCGAGTAGACGTCGTCGCGCGCATCGGGCTCGGCGCGATCGAAGGTCTCGGGGCTCGTGTACAACGGCGTGAAGGCGAGATAGTCGCCCGGCATCTCATCGTGCGGGCCGTCGTCCTGCGGCCTGCGCAGGAAGCGCGCGATGCCGAAGTCGATGACTTTGACTTCGCCGGTTTTCGTGACGATCACGTTGCCCGGTTTCAGGTCCCCGTGGACGATGTGCTTGGCGTGCGCGAATTCGAGCGCGGCGACCATGCTCTCGATGACCCGCAGCGCGACGGCGCGGTCCGGAACCTCATTGGCCGCCTTCTTGATCATGAACTTGAGCGGCGTGCCGTCCAGGTACTCCATCGTCATGAAGACCGTCTGCGCATCGCGGTCGCAGTCGAACACGCGCACGATGTTGGGATGCGTCAGCGTCTGCAGCTTGCTCGCTTCCTGGTGCATGACCGAGAGTGAGCTGAAGAAATCGTCGAAGCGCACCGTGAGCACTTTGACCGCGAGGTACGGGTCGCGCGCGCCGGCTTCGACCTTGCGCAGGTCGATGGCCTTGTAGACGTCGCTCATCCCGCCTTCGCCCACGAGCTGGGCCAGTTTGAAGCGGCCCAGCAATACCGTGTTCACGTCGACGGGGGCGCGCCGCTCGACGTTTTCCGCCGCCTCGTCGCTCAGCAACAGGGTTGATTCGTGGCCTCGAGCGAGCAACTGCGTCTTCTCCGGATCATCCGGAGGTTGCATGACGGTGTCGTCGGCATCCTCCAGGGGCACTTGGGGAATCGTTGGCATCGCGGCGCTGGCGCTCGGGTTTGGCGGGTGCAGGCCCAAGTTTAGCGTGGCGACCCGGGCACTGACGTTGCAAGGGGCTCCGCGGATGCGCGAGACACCGCACAAAACCGGGAAACAACCGGATTCGTGAACTCGCGCACCGCCGCGCCCGCTTATGCCCGTGGGGAATCACGGGCCGCGGAAACGGCCGCTGGCGTTATCTGACAGACGGCGGGGTCAGGGCTGGTGCAGAGCGGGCGCGCAGATTCCCGCGCGTGCGGGGACCGTCAGCAGCGAACGCAGCACGCCGTTCGTCCAGCCAAAACCATCCTGGTTCGGGTATTCCCCGCCGCGCGCGCCGGCGTCGCCGGTGACGTCGTACTTCTCGACTAACTTCCCGCTCTTGCCGAACTCCGCGACATTTTCACGGACCCAGCCATCGGCGATGGCCTGCGCGAGACCGTCTTCGCCATACCGCGCGAAGCCCTGGATCGCGATCCATTGCAGCGGCGCCCAACCGTTCGGTGCATCCCACTGTTGTCCGCTGCGGGCCGCCGTCGGCACGATTCCTTCGGGCCGCAACAAGACGAGCCGCGTGGCGTTGGCGACCGGCACGGCCCGGCCGCGTTCCGCGATCTCAAAGAACAGTGGATAGAGCCCGGCGGCGGTCACGGCATCGGACGCACGGCGCTCGGTCCAGACGTAGTCGGTGTACGCCCCGCGTTTCTCATTCCAGAAGATGCGATTCATCGCGATGGCGCGCTGGTCGGCCAGCGCACGCAGGCGCGTGCTCGACGCCGTATCTCCCTGCGCCGCGAATCCGCGCGACAGCGAGATCTCCAGTTGATACATCAGGCTGTTGAGATCGACGGGCAGGAAATCGACGGTGCGGATCGTCGCCAGGGTCTTGCCGTCGGCCAGCCAGCGCGAGCTGAAGTCCCAGCCGCTCTCGGCGGCGGCGCGCAGATTGCGATACACCTCGGCGGCGGGACGCCGGGACGCGCGCGCGGTGGCTTCATCCTCGCGCCAGGCCTCGTCGCGCGGCACCGCGCGATCGTCCCAGTAGCGATTGAGCACCGTGCCGTCCACGAGCCTGACCACGCGCCGGTGCGCCGCGCCGCGCGCCAGCGCAGCGGCGCCTTCCATCCAGAACTCATATTCGCGCCGGAGCTGCGGAAGATACCTGCCGTACAGCGCTTCCCCGTCGCGCTGCGCGGCCAACGCGACCATCGCGGCGAAGAACGGCGGCTGCGACCGGCTCAGGTAGTAAGTCCGGTTGCCGTTCGGCACGTGACCGTACGTGTCGATGAGCCACGCGAAGTTGTCGATCATCTCGAGCGTGAGGTCGTGCCGGCCCGACGCCTCGAGACCCAACATCGTGAAATACGAGTCCCAGTAGTAGGCCTCGCGGAAACGCCCGCCCGGCACCACGTATCGATGGGGCAGCGGCAACAGCGAGGAGCCCGTCACCGCCGTGTCCGGGCCGCGGGTGAGCACGGGCCACAATCCATCGATGTGCGCGCAGACGTTCTCGCGCGAGTTGCTGACGTAAGCGCTCTCCGCGGCCACCGGCACCGTGAAATGTTTTTGCACGAAGCTGCGCAGCTCGAAGCCCGCGACGCCCCGCTCGCGCTGGTACGCGGAAAGGATCTGCGCCGGAGTCTCGTTGGGAATCGCGTCCGGAAAAGTCTTGCTGTCCGGAAAGATCCCGCTGTGTTGCACGTCTTCGAAGAGCCCGTGAAAGACGACGGACGGCGGTTGCGGTGCACCAGCCGCCGCGGCGACCCCGACGGCGCATGAAAACAACAGCGCGACGGCCAACGCCACGCGCGACGCTGCAAAAGTATTTCGCTTCATTCGGGCAATTCATACGCCGCGTGCTGCCGGAAATCCACTTCGCCGGACGCCCGGCGCGCCTTTGTAGCCGCACGCTGACGGCTGATCGGGTGACCATGAGACATCCGATTTCGCAGGTCACGGAAGAAGTGACTCCGCGGCGGTCACATGCTCGGTCCCATCGGGAGCATCAACACGAGGGATTTGTGTATGCCGCAACAATATTTCTGGCGCGCTCGCGCGCTGCGGGTTTCAGGCCTGGCCGCCATCATCCTGTCGTTGAGCACGACGCCGGCGTTCGCGCAGGCGGAGGCGGAAACGCCAGATGGTACGGAGGAAAACAGCTCGCTCGAAACCATCGTCGTCACCGGCAGTGCGATCGGTGGCGTCAAGAAGCTCGAAGCCAGCTACAACATCGTCACCGCCAATGAAGAGGAGATACGCCGCGCGAATCCGAAGAGCACCGCGGACCTGCTGAAGATCTCGCCCGGCATGTGGCCGGAATCGAGCGGCGGCCAGACCGGCGCGAACATCGAGATCGCGGGCTTTCCGGGCGGCGGCGACGCGCCGTACTTCACGACGCTGCTGATGGGTTCGCCGCTGTACGGAATGCCGTCGATGTCGTTCTTCGAGACGACCAGCATCTTCCGGCTCGACGACACCGTCCGCTCGGCGGAGATCCTGCAGGGCGGACCGTCGGTGGTCTTCGCCGGCGGACAGATGGGCGCGACCGCGAACTTTCTGCTCAAGACCGGCACCGAGACCCCGACGGGTAGTTTGGGCCTCACCTACGGCGACGAGAACCTCATGCGGGTCGACGGCTTCGCGGGTTTTCCGCTGGGCGCAGACTGGTATGGCAGCGTCGGCGGTTTCTGGCGCACTTCCGATGGCGTGCGCGATCCGCAGTTCAAGGCGGATGAAGGCGGCCAGCTCACGGCAACGCTCAAGCACGAGTCCGACGCCGGCCAACTCACGCTGTATGCGCGCTACCTCGATGACAAGAACCAGTTCATCACGCCGATCCCGGTGATCCAGACCGGCCGCGACAACTTCAGCGAATATCCCGGCTTCGATCCGCTCACGTCCACCTACTACAGCAACGCCATCCGGCGGGTGCGCCTCGACGGGTATCCCGGCGGCGGCACCAACGCGGATCTCGCCAACGGCCGCGGCGCGCAGATGTACTTCCTCGGCGCCAACTACGATCACGAGTTCGGCAATGGCTGGTCGATCAGCGACAAGCTGCTCTTCAACAGCGGCGACGTCGATACCAACGCGCTGTTCTCGGGCACCAACCCCGCGACGCTCAACGACGAGCTGTACACCATCTCCACCGATCTCGGGGGCTTCCAACTACCGGCGGGATCGGCGACTGCAACATTC
>Ga0193752_1001388_pt1 | contig 20196 bp, 9 predicted proteins | sample H1c1metaG_FD_144924 | JGI IMG/M metagenome (GOLD analysis project Ga0193752, IMG submission 144924) | Soil microbial communities from a riparian zone of the East river system, Colorado, United States - H1c1 | ecosystem: Environmental > Terrestrial > Soil > Riparian zone | place: USA: East River...
GTCCGGCATCGGCTGACCCAGCCCCTGTTTTTCCGGAGCGACGCCATGTCCCTGAACCCCGCCCCCGCCGCGACCGCCAGCGGCAACCTGTACGACCCGAACATCGGCAGCGCGCTGCGCTCGCTCGTCGATCGCTACGGGGTCTCGCTGATCGGCGAGTCGGGGCGCCTGCGCGGCCTGCTGCAGGACGAGTGTCCGCAGGCCAAGCGCGAGATCTCGGTGCTGCTGCAGGCGCTCGAGGAACGGGTGCCGCAGGACCTGATGCGAGTCCATTCGGGCGAGCCGATCGCGAGCCTCTCGCCGCGTCTTGCGAAGCGACTGAGCGACGAGAAGGCGATGTCACCGCATGCGTCGCGCTGGGCGGTCGCGACCTGGGCCCAGGGCCTCGGGCTCGAGACCGCGCTCGGCCTCGGGCCGGAGTTTGTCGGCGTCGATGTCGATGTCGACGACGGGACCGCGGCCCATCGCGCGCCGGCGTCGGGCGTCGGCCCGCTCGCCGCCAACGAAGTGTTTCCCGCTACCGCGCTTGATGTGCCCGCACCGCCGCCGCGCCGCGTGCCGTGGTGGGCGATCGCCGCCGGCGTGGTGCTGCTCGCGATCGGCGCCTGGTTCGCGTTCCTGCAGCCGCACCTGGAGATCAAGGGCGTCGAGATGCAGGGCGTGTTTGTCGGCGACGGCAAGCCGCGTGCGGTGCGCCTGCATATCGATGCGCGCAACAGCACGCTGCGCGAGGTCGAGGTTCGCTTCGTCCGCGGCGACGGCAACTGGAACCCGCAGCCGAGCAGCTATCCGGCCGCCGCGGCGGCCAGCCAGATCGACGCCGGCACGCTGGCGGTGCAGGCCACCAAGCCGATCAACGCCACCTTCGCGTACACACTGATCGGTGCCGACGGCAAGCGCAGCGCGCCGTTCGAGCGCACGTTCGAGATCGTGCCGCCGCTCGTGATCACCGAGGTCACCGTGCCGCGGCCGTTGAAGGTCGGGCAGAACTTCGCGGTCACGATCAAGTACCGGCGCAGCGGCGCCGATGTCGTGCGGGTCGAGCGCCACGTCGTCAGCAGCAGCGTGCCGTGGGCGCAGGCCGACGCGGTGCAGCAACTCGCCGCGCCGGACGCGAGCGGCAGCGTGTCGTACAGCTTCGAGGCGGCGGTCAAGCCGACGCGCAGCATGATCGAGTTCGTGCTGGTCGATGCCCAGGGCGTGCGCAGCGATCCGCAACGGGTGGCGCTGAACGTCGGCACGGTCGAGCCGGCCGGCACCGGTCCGGGCACCATCGTCGCGATCCAGGAGGTCAAGACGGCCGGCCAGCCGACGGGAGTCGGCGCGGTGATCGGCGACGCGATCGGCGGCCTGATCGGCAACACCTTCGGAAGCGGGCGCGGCCGCACCGCGACGACGGTGGTCGGCGCGGCCGGCGGCGCTTATGCGGGGCACGAGGTCGAGGGCCGTGTGCGCGGGGCGTCGAGCTGGAACGTGACGGTGCGCTTCGACGACGGCAGCACGCGCACCTTCACGCAGACGACGGCGCCGCGGGCCCACCAGGGCGATCGGGTGACGGTCCCGAGCGCCGGCGGCGCGGCCTTCTGAGGACGATCGAGCGTCAGGCGGTGGCGATCGTCAGCCGGCCCATGTCGACGAACAGCGCGCCGTCGAAGTCGGCGCGCAGCTCGGCCCAGTCGCCGCCGGCGTCGGCGGCGATCTCGTCGTAGGCGGCGCGCTCCACCTCCAGGCCTTCCACCAGCGACTCGTCGCCCGAGAGCAGCCAGCCGAACGCGAGCCGGGTGGCGTCGCCGCCGAGCAGGCGCAGCTCGGTGCTCGCGCCCACCGGCGCCGAGCCCGAGCTGCGCAACAACGCCATCTTGGTGAGCTCGAGCGTCAGGTCGTCGAGGTGCAGGTCCTGCGCGACCAGCTTCTCGCGGATGCCGGCCCAGCCGAAGGTGAGGCGACGGCGGATCGTGCCGCCGATCTTGCGGATGTTCGGCGAGGCGCCCGGGCCGTAGGCACGCTCGAAGCTCGCCGCGGCCGCCTTCTCGTGCTCCGGCCACTCGCCGCGCTCGGTGGCCGGCAGGACCGCGATCCACGACTCGCGCCCGTGGTCGATGAGCGAGAAGCTCGGCGCCAGGCGAAACGACGTGCCGCAGGCCGCGCATTCTTCGCGCTGGAACGTCTCGTCGACGATCTGCTGGCGCAGGTGCGGAGCCCGGTCGGCGTTGACGCTGCTCACCGCCTGGAAGTCCACGCCCTCGCCGCAGCTCGGGCAGGCCAGGCGAACGGTCTTGAATATCGACATCGCGTTCTCCTCAGGCTTCCGGCGGCTTGAACTGCCTGAGCCAGGCCATCGCCGGATGCTCGGGCTTCAGCTTGCCGCTGAAGTGCGCCGCATACAGCTCCGCGAACCACTCCCACGGCGCCCGGAACTGGTAGCCGGTGAGGCCCTGCGAGCGCGCGGAGAGGTCGTAGCTGAACCAGGTGTCGTCGGGGTAGGACTCCTGGTACACGCGGCCGCCGATCGCGATCTGCTGCGCCACGGCGCCGTTCGACCAGGGGCTCGCGGCCGAGCGGATGCGCCGCGTCCAGTCGAACGCCGCGATCCGGCGGCGCTCCCACTCGTCGGTGGCCAGGTTCTTGGGTGGCTTGGGCACCTTCCTGGGCGCCTTGTTGGCCTTGTCGTCGAGGGCATCGCAGATGTAGTCCTCGTCGAAACCGAAGTGCGACGCGGCAATGGCGGCGATCTTGCCGGTGCTTTCCTTGTTCCAGCCGCCGGTGGACTTGTCCTTGCCGCTGCTCCGGTTGTCCATGAACTTCAGGCCGTCGTCCTCGGCGTGCGCCACCTCGTGCAGCAGCACCCAGTCGAACTCCGGCACCGGTTTGGTGTCCTTCGGCTCGCAGCGCGGGTCGACCTTCTCGCCGACGGGCAGGACCTCGCCGCCGACGCCGAAGTCCTGCTGGTCGCCCCAGCCTTTCTTGCCCGGGCGGTCGGTGGCCAGGTAGATCTTCTTGTTGCCGGTGTAGAGGCCGCGGCTCTCGTCGGAGTCGAAGTTGACCATCTGCTTGATCTTGCCCTTGATGCGCTTGGAGGGAATCTTCTTCAGCAGCGCATAGATCTTCTGCAGCTCGGGGTCGGGCCGCGACTCGTCATGCTGCTCGAGCTTGCCCATGGGCTCGTCGTCGAGGCTCTCGACGCCGGGCTTGGTCGCCTTGAAGTGCTTGATCTCGAAGCCGTAGCGCGCCTTCAGCGCCGCCGCCAGCACCTTGCCCGGCGTCGTGTTCGGATCCATGTTGGCGATGAGCTGGTCGAGCACCTTCTCGCCGCCGGGCTTCTTCATCAGGTCTTCCAGGTCGTCGACATCCGGATTGCCGCCGTGCAACTCGGCGAACGCCTTCTTCGATTCGGCCCAGCCCTTGGCCTCCGTCTCCCAGCCGGGGATGGCCGCGTCGGCGGCCTTGATGTCGCCGGCGTCGGCGAGCTTGGCGATCGCCGCCTCGCCCGCCGCCACCGCCGCGGCGCGCTCGGCGGCGAGCTTGGGCGGCGTCAGCGCCACCGCCAGCGCCGCCTTGATCGGCCCGTTCTTCGCCGCCGTCACCTTGGCGCGATGATTGGCGTAGACCTGCTTGGCGCTCTCCATCGCGTTGAGCAGGCTCTCGAGCTGGCTGAGTGCCGCCTGGGCCGCGGCGTAGTTCTTCTCCGCGAGGCGCGCCTGCACGTCGGCGAGCTTGCCGGTCACCGCCTTCTGGTGCGTGTCGATGTGGCTCGGCACCGGCGCTTCGAGGGCCTTGTCGGTCCGCGGCTTGAGTGCGTCGACCCGCGCCTGCAGCGCGGTCGCGTCGGCTTCGGCGAAGCCGGCGTTGACATCGCTGCCGGCCTTGACCAGCGCATCGATCGCCGTCTGCAGCGGCGCCAGGGCGTTGTTGGCGGCCGGCCAGTTCTCGATCTTGCGGGCGTTCTCGACCACCCGGTCGGCACCGCGGAAGGCCTTGATCGGCTCGACGAACGGCGGCGTCTGGTTCGCCGTCAGGGCCGTCGCCTCGGCGTAGTGGTTCAGCGCCTTGTACGCGGCCTCGAAGGCGGTCTTCGCGTCGCCGTGCGCATTGTCGGCGTTGATCAGGTCGTTGATCGCCGACTGCAGCGCCGGCAGGGCCGCCAGGGCCTTGGCGAAGCGGCCCGCGTTCTCGTCGGCGTAGACCTGCGAGCGCAGCTTGAGATACGCCGCAGCCTCCGCGGCGATCGCCGGCGGCGACTTTTCGGCGGCGCCGTCGGCCTTCCAGCGGTTGACGAGCTTGTTGAGCGCGTCCTGGTAAGGCTTGCGCTCGTTGTCGCGCTTGACCTGCGCGGCGACGAACTCGATCGCCGCCCTGCGCATCTCCGGCAGCAGCTTCTTCGCGTCTTTCCACTCCTTCGCCGTCGCGGCGTCGTTCATCGCCGAGTCGGCGTGGTGAAAGGCCATGCCCAGCATGCGCAGTTGCGCGTTCTCGGTCATCGACTGCTGGATCTCGCGCCAGAAGAGGTTGCGCGCCGAGAGCCGGATCGGCAGGTTCGGCGTCAGCGCGTCGTAGAAGTCCTTGCCGTCGGCGAGCGTCGCCAGCAGCGCCTGGGTCGCGGCGGCGAGCGGCGGCACGAGGCGCAAGGCCTGGGCCCAGTTGCCGTTGCCGACTTCGCGGTTGACGTCGTTGTCGGCGTCGGTGAAGGCCTGCACGAGCTGCCCCGGCATCGGCGCGGCGCCGCTCGCCTGGCGCCGGGCGGTGATCACGTCGGCGCGGATCTTGGCGTAGGCGGCTTCGAACTTCGGCTGCTCGGCGGCGGCCTTGCGGACATCGGCGGCGGCGCTGCGCAGCGCCGGAAAGGCGGCGAGCGCCTTCGGCCAGTCGCCGGCGGCGACGGCGTCGTCGACCGCCTTGCGCGCCGCGGCAAAGGTCTTGGCGAGCGTTGCGCCGAGGACCGCGGGCTTCTCGGCGTGCAGCTTGGTCGCCGTGTCGATGTCGGCCTGCGCCGCGGCGCGCGCCTTCTCGAACGCGATCCTGGCGTCGTTGCCGGTCTTCGCCTTGTCGGCGTCGGTGGCCAGCGCGGCGAGCCGGGTGTCGAAGTCATCGAGCGAGGCCTCGAGCGCATCGAGCGTCTTGCCCTTGGGCCAGGCCGACGCCTTTTCGGCCTTGAGCGCGGCGACCCGGTCGGCGAGCCCGGCCGGCGCGTCGGCGCCGAGACCGGCGACGACGCCCGCGATGCGCGCCAGCTCGGTGTCGATCTCGGCGCCGCGCGTCGCCAGCCGCGCGGAGAGCGCTTCGAGCCGCTCGAGCGCGGGCATCAGCTTCTCCACCGCGGCCAGGTCGCCGGCCGCGAACTTCGGTTTGGCCGCGGCCTCGAGCTTCGTCAGCTCGGCCTGCAGCGCGGCCTTGGCGGGCGCGGAAGCGACGCTGCCGATCGAGGCCTTCGCCGCGGCGGCGGCCGGAGCCCAGAGGTCGAGCTGCAGATCGGACGCAGCCTTGAACTGCTCGGCGCGCGCGAGCAGCTTGCCGGCCGGGCCGAGCAGTGCCTTGTAGGCCTTGATCGCGGCCGCGTCGCCCTTTTGCTTGTCGGCCTTGGCGAACGCGGTGGCGATCGGCGTCAGCTCCGCCTTGATCCTGGCGCGCAGCTTCGGGTCGCGAACGCCGCCGTCGGCGAGGGCAGCGATCGGCGCGATGACGGCGTCGGCCTCGGCGCGCGCCGTGTCGCGCTCGTTGCCGGCGGGCGGCGCCTCGCCCGAGCTGCGGGTGACGGATCGGGTGTCCGGCAGGGGCGGGGGCAGAGTATCGAGCCGTCGCAAGCCCAGGGTTTCGAGCAGTCCCATCGCACCACCTCCTTCGCCGACCGTCGACCCTTTTCACGACGGGCGCAACCGTAGCACAAGGATTTCGCCCTGCGAATGCCCCTCGAAGTGCCGATTCTCAAGCTGCACCGTCGGGCGTAGGCCCGGCCCGGGCCGGACGCTTATATTGCGTCGCATGGACCAGCCGCTCGCACCTTCCGCGCATGCCCTCGAGACGGCGCGTGCGCTGGTCCGCATGGACACCGTCAGCCGCAACTCCAACCTCGAGCTGATCCATTTCATCCGCGACGAGCTCGCGCGCCACGGCGTCAAGAGCACGCTCACCTTCGACGACGCAGGCAGGAAGGCCAACCTGTTCGCCACCCTCGGCGAGGGCAAGCCGGCCGGCGTGATCGTCTCCGGCCATACCGACACCGTGCCGTGGGACGGCCAGCACTGGTCGCTCGACCCGCTGAGCGCCGAGGTCAAGGACGGCCGCCTCTACGGCCGCGGCAGCGCCGACATGAAAGGCTTCATCGGCCTGGCGGTCGCGCAGACGCCGGCGTTCCTCGCCGCCGACCTGCCGTTCGCGATCCACTTCGCCTTCAGCTACGACGAGGAGGTCGGCTGCTTCGGCGCCCCGCGTCTCATCGCCGACCTGCGTGCACGCGGCATCCTGCCGCTGGCCTGCATCGTCGGCGAGCCCACGGGCATGGTGCCGGCGCTGGCGCACAAGGGCGTGTACCGCTGGCGCTGCTGCATCAAGGGCAAGGCGGCGCACTCGTCGCTCACGCCGCAGGCGGTGAACGCGATCGAGGTCGGCGCGCGCGTGGTCGGCAAGCTCGGCGACATGGCGGAGCGCTTTCGCGCCGGGCCGCAGTACCCGGGCTTCGACGTGCCCTACACGACCAGCGCCGTCTGCATGATGGAAGGCGGCATCGCCGACAACGTCGTGCCCGAGGACTGCCGCTTCCACTACGAATTCCGCAACCTGCCCGGCGCCGACGTCGCCGCCATGCAGGCCGAGGTGACCGCCTATGCGGCCAGCCTCGAGCCGGCGATGCGCGCGGTCGCGCCCGAGGCTGGCATCCGCTTCGAGACGATCTGCGAGACGCCCGCCTTCCTGGCGCGCGCCGACGACCCGGCGGTGCTGCTCGCGGCGCGTCTCGCCGACGCCGAGGCGACGACGCTCGTCGCCTTCGGCACCGAGGCGGGCCTGTTCCAGAAAGCCGGCATCCCGACGGTGGTGTGCGGCCCGGGCCACATCGCCCAGGCGCACCAGGCCGACGAGTACGTCTCGCTGGCGCAGCTCGCCGCGGGCGAGCGCTTCCTGCAGGGGCTGACGGCGCTCACCGACCTTTCCAGGCCGATCCGCCGAACAGGATGACCGCCCCGTAGGCGAAGTTGCGCTTGAAGTAGCCGACCTTCTCGCGCGTCATCAGCTCGAGGAACAGGTCGTCGGCCTCGTCCTTGCGGAACAGCTTGCCGGCCGGCACCACCTCGCCGGCGGGGTGGACCACATCGCCTCCGGTCCGGTAGATCAGGTCGTGGAACACCGGCGCCGTGACCGAGAGATCCTGGACGCTGATGAACGGCAACAGGATCTTCGGGATGCTGGCGAGGTCGGTCCGGAAGTTCGCCTTCGCGGTGATCGTGTAGCCGTCGTTGGCCTTGTAGGTGCAGTCCGCTCTCACGAAATATTCGTGGCTGCCCATCTGGCTGATGTCGGTCAAGGGCAGCCCCGAGGCGATGCGCGCGGCGATCTCTTCCTCGCTCACCATCAGCTTCGAGTGCGGAGCCGCCTGCGGGTGGGCGTCTTGCGCCGGGACCTGTCGCTGCGCCTCGCCCAGGTCGAAGCCGAACGAGCCTTGCACGCTGGGCACCAGGCCCTCGTTGTCGGCAAGCGAAGGCCGCTTCGCTTCCGCGGCCGCAGGCACGGCGGGCGAGAGCTCGAAGGACTTGACGCCCTTGAACGTCAGCACGCTCTCGTGATCGCCGAAGACCAGCCGGATCCTGACCTCGCGCCCGCCTTCGACCAGCGACTCGATGTGCTTCAGCTGCGCGCCGAGCTGACCGAGGTAGGAGTTCGAGTTCGTGTACTGGTAGTTGCCGACATTGAACATGGCGTCGTCGCTCGCAACGGCGGCCCCGGCGGCCGCGACGGTGGGAACGCTACCAGCAATCGTGTCGCGAAAGCCTGGCCGCGATCCGCAAGGAATACAAGATCGCCTGGGCGCTACTGGGCGAGAAAGCCGCCATCGACCGGCAGGGTGTGGCCCGTGATCATCCCGGCCCGCCCGGAAGCGAGAAAGACGATCGCGTCGGCGACGTCGGCCGGCTCGGCGAGGCGGCGCAGCGGCGTCATGTCGAGCACGCGGGCCAGGAGATCGGGGCTCTGGAACAGGCCCTTCGTCAGGTCGGTCTTCACCCAGGTGGGCGCGACGGCGTTGACGCGAATGCCGTTGCCGGCCCATTCGATCGCGAGCGCGCGGGTCAGGTTGACGACCGCGCCTTTGGTCGAGTGGTACGAGAGGTTGGGATAGAGCCCGCCGCCCGAGAGGCCCATCATCGACGCGACGTTGACGATCGCGCCGCTGCCTGCGGCGACCATCGAGCGCGCCGCCGCGCGCGCGCAGAGGAACACCGCCGTCAGGTTGACGTCGACGACGGCCTGCCAGTCGGCGAGCGAGAGCTCGAGGGTCGGCCGGCGCAGGGCGATGCCGGCGTTGTTGACCAGGATGTCGATCCGGCCGTAGTGCGCGACCACGCGGGCCATCGCGTCTTCGACAGCAGCTTCGTCGCAGACGTCGAGCGGCTCGGCGAGGTGATCGACGCCGCGCTCGGCAAGCTGCCGGCTCGCCGAGGCGAGCGTCTGCTCGTCGCGATCGAACAGCACCGGACGCGCGCCCTCCCCGACCAGCGCTTCCACGGTCGCCCAGCCGATGCCCTTCGCGCCGCCGGTGACCACGGCGACCCGGCCGTCGGGCGGGGACGTCGGCAGCTCGCGGGCGCGCACGGCCAATTCGTCGTAGCCGGTCGCAGGATCGGGCTCGCGCCGGAACGTCCATTCGGGCAGGAGCGCGAGCAGCACCTCGGCGGTGGTGCGCACGATGCAGCCGGAGGCGACGTGTCCGCCGAAGACCGCGCCGTCGGCACCCGCGAGCGAGACGTGCAGATGCGAGCCCGATGCGCCGACGGTACCGGTCAGCGTCAGAATCTCCATCGCTCCCGTCACGCTGGCCGCCTCGGCCGCGCCGGCGAGGCGCACGTTCGCCTGCGAGAGGCTGCCCATGCCCGAAAGCACGAAGGCCGCCGCGAAGCCCTGGCTCGCGACCACGCCCTCGAGCGTCGAGCGCAGGTCCTGGCCCGGGTTCAGGCGGACGGGTAGCGTTTTCATCGCAGTCGTTCCTTCTTCGTCGAATCGAGAGTCGCCATGTCGCTGAGAACCGCCGCCCGCGCCTTCATGCCCTATCCCGACGCGGAGCTGCGCCACGCCGCCGCCGGCCCGCTCGCGGGTCTCTCCTTCGGCGTCAAGGACCTGTTCGACGTCGCCGGCTATCCCACCAGCGGCGGCCAGCCGTTCATTCTCGCCATGTCGGGCATCAAGACCGAAACCGCGCCGACGGTGCAGCGCCTGCTCGACGCCGGCGCGCGCTTCGCCGGCAAGACCGTCACCGACGAGCTGGCGTTCTCGATGAACGGCCAGAACGCGCATTTCGGCTCGCCGCTCAACGGCGCGGCGCCCGACCGGATCAGCGGCGGCTCATCGTCGGGCTCGGCGTCGGCGGTGTCGAACGGCCTCTGCGACTTCGCCCTCGGCACCGACACTGGCGGCTCGGTGCGCGCCCCGGCCAACCACTGCGGCCTGGTCGGCCTCCGGCCGACCCACGGGCGCGTCAGCCTGAAGGGCGCGCTCGACCTGGCGCCGAGCCTCGACACCTGCGGCTGGTTCGCGCGCGACGTGCCGACCTTCGCGCGCGTCGCCGACGTGCTGCTCGGCAGCGACCCGGCGCCTTTGCCGGGCGAGAGCGTGCGCCTGCTCGCGCCGAGCGACGTGTGGCGCCTGCTCGAGCCCGCGGTGCTGCAAGCGCAGGCCGCGCCGCGCGCCCGCGTCGAGGCCGTGCTCGGCGCGGCGGCGCCGGTCGACGTCGTGCTCGACGGCTTCGACGCGATGTACTGGAGCTTTCGCTACCTGCAGGGCCGCGAGGCCTGGCGCACCGACGGCGCCCTGATCGAGCGCTTCGCGCCGCCGCTCGGGCCGGGCGTGGCGCAGCGCTTCGCCTGGGCGCGCGGCGTCGTCGACGAGCAGGTGACCAAGGCGACCGCGTTCCGGGCACGCTTTCGCGCACACATGGCGGCGCTGCTCGGCAGCGACGGCGTGCTGCTGATGCCGACCATGCCCGACGTCGCCCCGCTCGTCAGCGCCGACGAAGCCGGCCTCGAGGACTACCGCAACCAGGCGACGCGGATGCTCTGCATCGCCGGCCTGGCGGGCCTGCCGCAGCTTTCGCTGCCGCTCGGCAGCCGCCTGGGCGCGCCGCTCGGGATCTCGCTGCTCGGGCCGGCCGGCAGCGACCGCAGCCTGGTGCGGCTGGCGGAGCGGGTGGCGGCTTCGGCCTGAGGCGCGGTAGACCCCGCCCCCTCGGTCCGGGGGCTCCTAACGCTGCGGTTTTCGGCGACTAACGATTGCCTGACGGTCGCCGCCGATCCTTCGCCCCATCGGCCCGCAAAGGGTCTTTCGAAGGCGGAGAAGCAGCATGAAGAACCACGAATCCGGTGTGCCGATCAGCCTGCTGCGCCGGCGCCTGTTCCTCGGCGCCCCTGCAGGCCTGCTCATGGCCAGCCCGCTGGCCCTGCTGGGCTGCGGTGGCGGTGGCGGATCCGACGACCCGGAAGCGCCCGCGGGCGACGACAGCCTGCACGACGCCGGGCGCGCCTTCGCCGGCACCCGATCCTTCGCCCCTCTCGCAGTCGGCGTCGAGGTGCCGGCCGGCGTGACGGTGCCGGCCGGCGGCCTCGCGGCGCACACCCTGGTGGGCGGGTTCGGCGTCGTCAGCGCCGGCATGGCCACGCTGCAGATGCTGTTCGACGGGCCGCAGCTCGCGACGGTCTACACCGCCGACGGGCTGCCGATGCTGTTCGGCTTCGTCGGCACCGGCCTGCCGCCGATCTCCGCGCGCAGCACCGCCACGGCGCTGATCGCGTACTCGCTCGGCACCGAGTTCACCGCGTCCACGACCAACGCCGCCTGGATCGCCTCCATCCACGCGAGCGACGCGGCGGGCGTGCTCGCCGGCGTGATCTCCAGCGCGCTGGTCGCCGACGTCTACGCCCTGGCCCAAGGCAACGTGGCCATCGACCAGGGCGTGGCGGCCGCCGTTCGCGCCTTGCTGCCGGCCAACGTCGTCACCACGATGGGCAGCCGCATGCGCCCGCTCGGCCTCGCCATCAACCCGCCGAATGCCTCCAGCGGCGTGCAGCCGATCGTCGCCGAGACCGTGAACACGCTGTACGTGCAGAACGAGAAGATGCGTCGTGCCTGGTACGTGATCCGGCGCGAAGGCCATGTCGGCGCCGACGGCACCATGGTGGTCGACGCGGCGCGCCCGTCGATCGCCGAAGGCGACATCCCGATGCTGCCGGGCTTCGACAGCGCCGGCGGCATCATCGGCTCGGTGACCGAGGCGCTCTACGGGGGCGACGACACCGGGCTCGCGTTCTCGAAGACGCCCGAGACCCTGCTCGCGCTGCTCCCGGCCGACGCGAAGAACACCACCTACAGCGTGACCGTGCTGATGGCCGGCAACGGCGCGCTCGGCTTCGACGAGGCGGCGTTCGGCAAGCTCAGCCCGACCGAGCAGGCGAAGATCGACCTCTCGCTGTTCAGCACCGAGCATCTGGGCCTGCAGACCCTGATGATCGACTGGCTGGTGCCGATGTTCCTGTCGTGGCTGGGCGGCAAGGTCGAGGAGCAGGGCGAGGGCCTGGGCGCGCGCGAGCACAAGAAGAAGGTGCAGATCGCCCTGCTCGGCCAGCTGCTCGGCGTGCTCGGGTCGACCATCCCGGGGATCGTGACCAAGCTGCGCGACGTCACCACCGTTCCCCAGTACGGCGTGGGCGACGCGCTGTCCGAGATCGTGAGCACCCACCTGGTGACGATGGTCGACGTGCCGGTGCCCGGGCGCGCGCAGCCGCTCTCGTTGCCGGCCCTGACGCCGTTCTCGATCAGCATGATCGAGCTGCTCGTGAAGTACCTCGCCTACGAAAAGATGGGCACCGCGAACGGCGAGGCGGTGCTGAACTTCCTGGAGGGCGACAACAACCAGGACGGGGAACGCTACTCGTGGAACGTCAACGGCAAGACGGTCGAGTTCGACAAGGAGAACCTCAAGTTCGCCGGCATCGGCGTGGCGATGAAGGCGCTGGGCACCGTCGACGCGATTCTCGGCAACCTCGCCAAGGCGCGCGCGGTCGCCGATCTCCTGAGCAGCAAGCGGCTCGAGACGTGGGAGGTCAAGACGATCAAGCCCAAGCTGAAGCTCAATCCGACGCCGTTCGAGGTCGACGACCTGGGCGGCACGTTCCCGCTGACGATCGAGATCGTCGACAACGACGACGACGCCTACGGCAACGAGAAGGGCTCGTTCCGCTTCGACTGGGTCTGCACCGCGAAGTACGGCGACCTGCGCAAGCGCAACGGCACGCCCGGCGAGCAGGAGCAGAACGTGTTCAGCACGGGCAGCGCGAACACGACCGCCGACTACATCGCCACGACGACCACGCACGACGACGCGAACCCCGACAAGATCACCGTGACCGTCTACTTTGAACCGATCGGCAGCAGCAAGCCGGCCGAGCTGATCGGCAGCGTGGAAACGACGGTGAAGTTCAAGAAGGAGTTCAACCTCTCGATCAGCCCGGGCACGATGACCGACTTCCCGGCCGACAGCGACATGAACGTCACCGCCTTCTTCAAGGAGAAGCTGCCGGCCGGCGCCACGGTCGCCTGGGAATGGACCAACGCCGGCGTCGGCTCGCTCGCCGCGCTGCCGGCCGATTCGAACCCGGCCGACAGCAAGACCCAGTATCAGTCGGGATCGAGCGAAGGCTCGGCGACCGTCACGGCGCGCGCCACCGTCGACGTGCCGGCCACCGCCACCAAGCCCTCGCATTTCGTGATCACCGAGCCGGTGAGCCTCACCTTCAACGTCAAGAAGGGGCTGAAGACCGTGACCTTCGAAGCCCAGGGCGGCGTGTACGGCTGCACCGACCCGCTTGCCTGCGGCGTCAGCGAGTACACCGCCTTCCTCGTGCCGAGGCTGCCCAAGGCCACGCTCTACAAGGCGGTGCTGAGCGGCTACGCCTACCCGGGCTGCAACCGCACCGTCACCTGGAACTCGGTGAAGGGCGACGGTGGCGACTGCAACTTCCCGGTGACCTACTACCCGCACAGTTCTGCCGGGGCGACCAATACCTGGGCGGTCTGGATCGGCTTCGGCGGGCCGATGAGCGGGAAGTGCGTGGTGACGGTGACGCTGGCGCCCTGATGGGCGACACGGTCTTCAGGCGAGCGGCAGGGCGAGCAGCTCGCTGTTGACCGGGTTGCGGCGCAGGAAGCTCTCGCGGAATTCGGCCGGGACCTGGGTGGCGTGGATGCGCTCCACCCAGGCCCGGCCCTCGGCTGCAGCCTGGCGCGCCGCCGTGTCGCGCCCCAGCGTCGTCGACACGCGCGCCGCCACCAGCCACAGCTCGGGCAGGTAGAAGCTGTCGGGGAGGTAGCGCCGGGCCAGGCGCAGCGCCGCCTCCACGTGCGGCAGCGCCCGCGCCGGCGCATCGAGCGCCAGCGCGCAGGCCGCGGCGCGCACATGGCCGGAGAGCGCGACGCCGTGGCGCTCGCGCGCGGTCGCCCAGAGCGCGAGGTTGGCGGCCAGGGCCTCGCCTTCGTCGGCCGGGACGAGGCGCGTCGCGAACAAGGTCGTGACGCGATGGAAGATGTCGTCGGCGTTGGGAATGATCCTCAAGGCCTCGCGCATCAGCGCCAGGCCGTCGCGACCCATCTGCGCCTCGAGCTCGGCGCGGTGCGCCAGGCGGATCATCGCCACGCCGCGCGGCACGCCCGGCCGTTCGGGCGAGAGCAGGTGCAGCGCTCGCGCCGGCTGGCCGAGCTGCTGGAAGAGCACGACCAGGCGCTGCTCGGCCAGGGCATGGTCGGAGTGGGAAGCGCCGCCCGCGCGGTAGCCCGCGAGCGCCTCCTCGAGCAGCGCCAGCGCCTGCGCGTAGCGGCCGACGTCACGCAGGCGATGGGCAAGCGTCACCTGCATCTGCAGCACGCGCAGCGTCACCGCTTCGTTCGACGCACGGGCGAGTCGGTGCGCCTGCTCCGCTGCCTGCGCTGCCTCCGCCACCAGGCCCATCTTGGCTTGCGTCGAGGCGGTGTTGGCCATCGTCTTCCAGATCATGTCGCGCCGGTCGGCCTGCTGCGCGACCCCGCGCGCGGCTTCCCAGGCGGGCATGGCGTCGGCGAGGCGGTCGGAATAGTCGAGCGACAGCGCGGTCGCCGACCAGTACTCCCATTGCTGCTCGACGTCGGCGTGAGCCCGCACCCACGGCGCATGGGGCTCGAGCAGCGCCACCGCCTCGTCGGCACGGCGCGCATCGCAGAGCGCGCCGGAGAGGGTGATCGCGAAACGCAGCTCGAGGTCGCTGCGGCCGAGCACGCGCGCGGCCGCGATCGCCTGCTCGCCCAGGCGCAGCGACTCGTGCAGCTCGTAGCGGGTCAACGTCAGCTCGAGCCGCGCGGCGAGCGCGAGCAGGCGCTGCTCATCGCTCGTCGCCGCCTGCTCGACGGCTTCGACGGCCGCGTTCGCATCGGCGCCGAGATCGTTGGCCGCGAGGCTGCGGGCCCGCTGCAGCAGCGCTTCGAAGCGCTCCGCGGGCCGGCCGGCCCGCTCGAAGCAGCGCGCGGCCTCGGCCAGCAGCGCGCACTGCTCGGCGAGCGACGACGTCCGGCGAGAGCGCTCGGCCGCGGCCATGAAGGCCGATCCGGCCGAGAGCCAGTCGCCCGCATGGACCCAGTGCTGGGCGAGCCGCGCCGGCTCGCCCTGGCGCTGCTGCAGGAATGCGGCGACCTCGGCGTGGAGCTGGCGCGCGACCGGCGCGGGCACCGAGGCGAGCGCCGATTCGTAGATCAGGTCGTGGACGAAGGCACCGTCGCGCAGGACCTGCGCGTTCTCCAGCTCGGCGCACGGGTCGGCGAGATCGAGCGTGCGCACGCCGAGCACGTGCGATGCGAGCTCGATCGAGAAATCGGGCGCCGCGATCGCCGCGCAGCGCGCCAGCCGCACCGCGTCGGCCGAGAGGTGGCCGATGCGGCGCGCGATCACCGCGTGCAGGCTGCCGGGGAGCGGCAGCCGCGACGTCGGCATGTCGCCACCGGTGGCGTCGCGGCCGCTGAGCCAGGCCTTGAGCGTTTCGAGCAGGTACAGGGGATTGCCGCCGCAGTGGCGCAGCAGCGTTGCCGCCGTCGGCTGGCCGCGCAGCGCCTCGATGCCGAGCGAATCGACGATCTCGCCGGCATCGGCGAGCGTCAGCGGCGCGAGCGCCACCCACTCGGCCGCGCCCGGCGCGAGCGCCTCGTCGAGCAGGGCGCGGCCGGGCGCCGACACCTCGCCAGCGCGGGCGGTGACGATCCAGCGCCGGGTCGATGCGCCGATCGCGTACTGGAGCAACTCGATGCTGGTCGGGTCGGCGAAGTGCAGGTCGTCGACGACGAAGCCTTCGAGCTCGAGCGTGTCGGCTTCGAGCGCCGCGCTGACCGCGTTGAAGAGCCGCGCGCGGCCGTCGCTTCCAGGCAGCGCCGCGGGCTCGCCGAGCTCGGGAAGCAGCCACGCGAGCGTGCGGCGCAGCGTCGGCTCGAGCCCGCGCAGGAAGCCTGTCGGCAGGGCGCGCAGCAGGCGTGCCGCGGAGGCGTAGACGACGCGCTCGTCGCCGGGCCGCGCGCCGACGACGAGCGTGCGGCCGCGGGCACGGGCGAAGTCGCCGGCCAGCCGGCTCTTGCCCATCCCGCCTTCGCCGGTGACGACCGCGTTGCGGCCCGCGTCCCAGGCTTCGTGGAGCGAGCGCCACGCCGCCTCGCGGCCGATCAGCCGCGGCGGCAGCAGCACGCTCGCGGGCAGGCCCTGGCCCGGCGCCGGCAATGACGGGACGTTGGCGGCGCTGATCGTCGCCAGCAGCGCCAGCGTTTCGGCCGACGGCGCCGCGCCGACCTCGTCCTTCAGCAGCTGCTCGCAGCGGTCGAACGCGAGCAGCGCCGCGGCGCGATCGCCCTGGAGGTAGAGCACGCGGATCAGCCGGCGATGGGCGGCTTCCGAAAGCGGTTCGAGGGCGAGCAGCTCGCGCGCGCCGGTCGAGGCGCCGACGTAATCGCGAGCGCGTTCCGCCGACTCGGCACGATCGACAAGCACCGCCCGCAGACGCAGCGTGCGCTGCTCGCGTTGCCGCGTGAGCCAGGCCGCGAGCTCCGGCCCGAGGTCGTGGCCGGCGTCGCCGAGCACCTCGTGCGAATCGACCAGGTCGTGGCGCACGCCCGTGGCCAGCGCCAGGACGGCCTGGCCGCTGACCAGCTCGGCGCCGAGCTGGCGCTTGAGCTGGAACAGGCGCTGGCGCAGCGCGTTGCCGGCCGCCTCGGGCGCGCTCTCGGGCCAGAGGAGGGCAGCCAGCCGGACGCGCGGCGTCGGCCCTTCGAGCGCGAGCCAGGCGAGCAGGGCAGCGTCGCGCGGCGCCAGCGCCAGCGGCGCGCTCTCGCCCAGGCTGACGCTGGCTTGGCGGGCGAGCTGCAGGTGCATGGCGTCTTCGGATCGTGGAGTCGCAGGGCGGAGCGCCGCGCGGTGCGCGCGGTAGGGGCGCGGCGATCTTAGGCTGCGGGGCACGCCGCGCCGCCTCGGTTCACGGTCGCATCACGACGGCCGGCGTGCCGGCGGGGCCGCTTCGCCCGAGCGCGCCGAACGACGAGTCGCCCCATGAATAGATTTCTCCACCCGGGCCGATGGCCAGCGAATGGATGTCGCCGACCACCACCTTGGTGAAGCCGCTGCCCGTTCCCACGCGCGTCGGCGTGCTGACCGGCATGCTGCCGTTCCACCCCCAGGCCCAGAGCTGACCATCGGTGATGGCCGCGGCGCTGGTCTGGCCGACGCTGAAGTCGGTGACGTTGGCCAGGGTCAGGACGTTGCTCAGCGATGTACCGGACGTGGTGCTGCCGTTGCCCAGCTGCCCCTCGACGTTCCTGCCGACGGCGACCAGGCCGCCTTGTTCATCGAGCGCCAGCGAGAAGTCTCTTCCCAGCTCGACCCGGCCGATACCCGACCAGAAGCTTCCTGGCGGCGCCACCGGCCCGGCCGAACCGCCGGCGAACACGGTCGATGTGCCCGCGCCGAGCAGGTTGACGGCGTTGGCGCCCCACACGTAGCGGTCGCCACGGCCGGTGATGAAGAACGCCGCGCCGGCGCTGTTGGCCGCATCGGGTGCGGCGATGAAGCTGGCGGTCTCGCCCGCCGGCCAGCCGGGCACGGCCTTGGCGATCGCACCGTCGAGCGGCGCGGGCGAGCTGCTGTCGCCACCGATGCTGGTGTTGCTCAGCAGGCCCACGATCCACGGCCCGGAGGCCACCGCGGGGCGGCCCTGCGAGCATCCGGTCTCCCGCGCCATCAGCAGGAAACTGGCGCCGGCCGCGATCGAGCAGACCTGGTCCATCGGCGTGGTCGCATCCTGCAGCACCTTCACCGGCAGCGTGCGCGTCGTCGTCGTGCGGTCGCCGAGCGCACCGGCGCTGCTGCGGCCCCAGGCCGAGACCGTACCGTCGATGTGCAGCGCATAGAAGGTATCGCCCGCCTCGGCCGACAGCGCCACAGCCTTGACGCCGCTCAGCCCCTGCACCTGCACCGGCCGCGTCGCCCAGGGGCTGTCGAGCTTGTAGCCGCCGGTAACCGGATCGACTCGGTAACCCCAGGCCCAGACCGTGCCGTCGCTCGCGACCACCAGCGAGTTGGCGTAGCCGGCGGCCATGGCGGTGGCGAGCAGCGGTCCCGGTCCGGCCGGGGGCGTCACCGTCAGCACGGCGCCCGCGCCGATCGCGACGCCGGCGCCGTTGTAGACGATCACGCCATAGAGCGCGCCGCTGTCGGCGAGCGCCAGCGCCGGCGTGGTGTAGCTCGCGCCGGCGGCGCCGGCGATGGCGACAGCGTTGCGCGTCCACTGGTAGCGCAGCGCCGAGCCGCTGGCCGCGACGCTGAAGGTCGCGGTCTGTCCCTCCATTGCGCTGGCCGCGGCCGGCGGGCTGCCGATCACCGGCGCCCCGAGCACGACGAGCGCGGCCGAATCGCTGCTGATCGTCGACAGCGGATTGCTCACGGTGACGCCGTAGCTCGCCGCATCCCCGCCGGTCACGTTGACCAGCACCAGCACAGGCCCGGTCGCGCCGGCGATGGGTGCGCCGTTCTTCGACCACTGGTAGCCGATCGGCCCGCTGCCGGTGGCGGCCACCGCGAAGGTGGCACTGCCGCCGGGGGCCTGCACCTGCGGCGACGGCTGCGTCTGCAAGGCCACCGGCGCGACCTGGGCGCCGGCGTTGACCGTGAGGACGGCGTTGTCGCTCGTCGCCGCCGGGCCGACGCCGTTGCTCACCTCCACGGCGTAAGTGCCGGCGTCGCCGATCGCGGTCGCGGCGATGCTGTGGAAGGCGGCGGTGGCGCCGGCGATCGGCTGGCCGTTCTTCAGCCACTGGTAGGCGAGCGTGCCGCTGCCGCCGGCACCGACCGCGAAGGTCGCGGTGTTGCCGGCGTTGACGAGCACCGACACCGGCTGGGTGACGATGACCGGCGGCGTTGCGGCCGGAGCGCCGGCGCTCACCGTCAGGGTCGCCGGGCTGCTGGTGACGCTGCCGGCCGCGTTGCTCACGGTCACGCCATAGGCGCCGGCCTGGGTCGCGCCGACTGCCGCCAGGCGCAGCACCGGGCTGTTCGCGCCGACGATCGCCACCCCGTCCTTGCGCCATTGATAGCTCAGGGCCTCGGTGCCGCGCGCCGCGATGGCGAAGGCGGCGTCGCTGCCGGCGGCCACGCTCAAGGCGGCCGGCTGCGTGGTGATCGCGGGCGCCACGTCGAGGTCGCTTACCGACACGGTGACGGCGGCGCTCTCTGCGCTGCCGAGCGCGTTGCTGGCGACGACGCGGTACTGCGTGCCGTTGTCGGCCGTGCTCAACGCGGCCGTGCTGAAGCTTCCGGTCGCGGCACCCGCGCCGCTCGCGTCGACCCATGCGCCCGACGAGTTGGCCGGCCGGGTCTGCCACTGCAGGCCCGGTGCGGGTGCGCCGCCGGCGGTCGCGGAAAAGCTCGCGGTCTGGCCGGTCTTGACCAGCACCGAGCGCGGCACGTCGACGATCGTCGGCAGGGCGCTCTGCTGCAAGACGTTGAGCCGCGTCGCCGGCCCCGAGACGCACGGCGGCGCCGCGACGTCCGGCGGCGTGTAGCAGGCATGCACCCGCAGCAACGCGCCTTGGTCGGCAGCGGCGGCGACGAAGCCGTGGCGCACGCTCCAGTACTGCCACGGAACATTCGGGCCCACGGGATTGGGATCGGCCTCGTCCTCGTAGGAGCGGGCGATCGGGCGCCAGGAGGCGCCGGCGTCGTCGCTGCGCTGCCAGTCGACGACGGCGCGGTCGGTGGCGGTGGGCGGCCGGTACTGGTTGCTTCCCGTACCCCGCAATCCGGAGGCGCCGCCGCCGAGGACGACGTCGAGGCGCGCGCTCGAGCCGGCGACGACGTCGAGCTGAGCCGGCGCCCGCAAGACTTCCAGTCCGGGATAGCTCGGCTGGGTGCGAAAACGGATCGAGCCACTGCTGGCCATGACGGTCGCGAACGTCCCGCACCTCAGTCCGACGACGAAGCGGTAGGCGGCGGGTCGCGTGAGCGCGGGCGTCGGTCCCGACCCGCCGGACAACGGGATGACCACCGGCGGCAGCGCGAACGTGGAGAACGCCGTGCCCGTTCCCTGGACGGCGAGGTCGCCCGCGCTGCAGTTGGCGGGGAGCTGGCCGCTGTTGGTGCCGACCGCGTAGGAGGCGGTCTGCGGCGAGTCGATCAGCTGGTCGCACGGTTGGTCGCCGCAGGTCACATTGAAGGCGGTCACCTGCAGCGGCGCCGACTGAGCGATCGGCAGCAGGTAGGTCACCGTCACCGGCACGAAGAACGAGAAGCTGCTCACCCGGGCGCTGAGCACGCCATCGGTCGACGTGGTGTCGTCCAGCACCAGCCACTCGCCACCCGGCTGCGCCTTGGCCAGCTTCAACGCCTGGTTCGGCTGCAGCGTCAGCGCCGGCCCTGCCCGCCGGGCTGGCGGCGGCGCGCCGGTGGAGTCCATG
>Ga0193752_1001389_pt1 | contig 20194 bp, 18 predicted proteins | sample H1c1metaG_FD_144924 | JGI IMG/M metagenome (GOLD analysis project Ga0193752, IMG submission 144924) | Soil microbial communities from a riparian zone of the East river system, Colorado, United States - H1c1 | ecosystem: Environmental > Terrestrial > Soil > Riparian zone | place: USA: East River...
AGAGGCGATTGAATTGTACGATCATCAGAAAGATCCGGGCGAAAATAATAATGTGGCCGATAGCAAAAAGTACGCCGCAGAGCTGAGTCAGCTAAGCGAAATATTGAAAAGGGCACTTTGACCGCTAAAATATCGTAATCCATTGCGATTCTTAGACTGAAAGGTGTAGGGAGCTTCACCAATCCCGGGAGTTTTAAGAACCAGGAAAATTTTAAAAACGGCTGGCAGAAATGTCAACCATTTTCTGCATTTTGAAACGATCAGAAATTATAGTATTTTTTCCTGATCAGACCATGACATAAAAATCTTACATATGGGCGTAAAACTGGTCGGTAATCAAAACTCAAAATGTTCGGGCTATTCAATAACAAAAATATTAAGCCGTCTTTATCTTCCTGACAAAGATTGGGGAGAGAAAAATCTCATCTGGTTTATAGAAGTTTTCGGACTCGACAAACTCATAGCGCAACCTTTCATCAGTCCATCAACAGATAATTTTCCATACAAAAACCTGGAAGATCCTTCTCAGTTTGAATTATTATTTCAACAGCTCTGCAGATACTGGGATGTAAATCGGGATGAGATTATCGTTAAGCTTTTTGATGATGTCAGGTCCAAACAATAGTCGAACCTGGCTCCTGCGGAAAGTTACCAGGAACCTGGCGGCACTTACAACCAGATTTTCACAACAGACGAAAAGCGATTTATGATACGTCTTGCAAAATCCAATCTTAATAACCAGCCATTTTACGTCAATCAAACTCACCTTTCTCTTAGATTAAAAGTATGGAAATAACATCTGAATCTCAGTTTGTTGACGCCTTAAATCATGCGTCTCTAAGTGTGGCTGATTTAAAAGTATTGGATGCCCTGTTTCTTTCTCCTGACTCAACAGCTTCAGCTTCAGAATTGGCTTCGTTTTTGAAACCTGAGGATCCTTCACCTATAATTGCTAGCGGCGCCATAGGTAGAGTTGGAAAGAAGTTTAGCAAATTTCTAAAAATAGATCCGGGCACCTATACAGATAATGGCATCGACCGTCCTGCATATTTTTATATGATAGGCAAGTATGGAGAAAAAGGGTGGGTTATGTGGGACAATTTAAGGTCTGCAATGGAACGCAAAAGATATGGAACTAGGTCACCTCAAGAAAATAATCATGACAAAGAGATTATCGAAAAGACTAAATCTCGAAATCCAAAATGGCATAGAGACGAAATAATCTTGGCGCTCAATCTGTATTTTGATCCAAATCGTGGACCTATTGATAAGTCCAATCCCAAAATAGTAGAACTCTCAAATATCTTGAATAAACTTCCGTTATTTCCTGACCGGCCCGACGAAGAGAAATTTCGAAATGCTAACGGAGTTACTCTGAAGCTTTCCAATTTTATGCCTTTTGATCCTTTATATCGAGGCAAAGGCATGGAGGGAGGCTCAAAGCTTGATAAAATTGTATTTGATGAGTTTGCAAGTAATAGAGAAGAACTGAAATCAATTGCGAATCAGATAAAATTGATTGCGGATGATCCCGTTACCAAGGAGAAAATTAATCACATTGAAGATGATGACATGACTTGGAAAGATGAAGTCGTCGAAGGCCAAATCATCTATAAACTACATAAGACACGGGAGCGTGATAGAGGAATTGTTGCTGATAAGAAATCAACAGCAATGACTGAAAACGGAAAATTGGATTGCGAAGCTTGTTTGTTCGATTTTTATCGACATTATGGAGATTTGGGTCATGGTTTTATTGAATGTCACCATAGAACGCCATTAAATCAATTTAAAGTCGAATCGAAAACAAAATTGGTTGATTTGGCATTAGTATGTTCCAATTGTCACAGAATGTTACACAGGCAAATTAGTACGTTAACGGTTGAAAATCTGGGCCTGGCGTTAGAAAAGGAAAATAAAAGATTTCTTTATTCCTAATAGGATATAATTACTTGCCTAAGCTTAATAGTTAAAAACTTGCTTCAGGAAATCAAGCTTGCCATAGTGCTTTTAACTCGAAGATAGTTATGTTAGTAAAAGTATTATCTTGACATGACAATTACCGGCTGCCAAGATATATAAATAGATTGCTTTTACAAGAACTGTGTTTGTAGGAGGTATTACGAAAACAGCAAACTCCAGGCTAACAATCGATTTCTAATAGAGAGAGAATGTTTCGTACAAGGTCAAAATTAAAAAATATCTCCAATGAAATGTATTCTTTCGTTTTTTACAGTTATAATCCTCACCACTAATGTTTTTTGCCACATTTCAAAGCCAAAAACAAGCTCGTATGGAGCAGAAATATGGAGTAATACGCCATCCTCTAAAACTGATAAAATAAAAATTAGCACGAATCTAAGCAGTGAAGGAATCAAAGAATATTTCGTCAGATGGTTTTACAAGGCGAGATTCATTTCGGACACCGCTGTTTCTTTTTCTCCTTTAAGAAGTGATATTATAAAACGAGACAATTTTTATTTTCGAATATTTGTGGACTTTTCGGATTCGATTGCCATTATTCACGGCGTGAATGGAAATCTTGGGTTAAATGCAGCGCTACAGCACTTGCAGCCATTAGATCACAACATGATATGGAAACCCATTATTTTCAACAGTAGGGGTTGGGAAGCGATGAATTCGGTTGGAGTGTCTAGCCAGATTGGCCTAAAGGTTTACAACAATCCCTAGATTGACGCCTTTGCCAAGTGCTATAACCAGTGGTTTTTAGTTTGATCATCTACATAGTTAGATAACTATTAGTTGAATCATTCTGTTGGGCTATGCCGTTTAACAAACCTCTACTCAGCGTCACCAAGGTGGTTGCTAATCTTTATTCGCGCTCGAAATTTGAGACTTTAACGCTCTTACTCAAATTGTCACTGAACTTTCAATCTCTTTTTCATAATAGTTAAAAAGGGTAGAAATACTGTTTTAAATTAGAAGTAAAAGCGGGAAGTTGAGGATGTTATGTAAAAATTCTAGATTATAAAAATTCATATGCAGAAAATAGTATTAGCCTTACTTGCTTGTTTTCATTTCTTTCAAACCACGGGGGCGTTAAAAGAGGTGCAATTTAGCTGGAACGATCCATTCGTAAGGTGGGGAGATCAAGTTAACTATGTCCCTTGTTTGGAACCATTTCAAATTAAAATAATTAACTGTCCTGCGGGGACCACAAGAGTGCAAATTAGCATTTACCAAAGTTCTGGTAAAAATTTATTTATCGATGTGAGTAAGGGAACACTTCTAGCGACATATAACGGTGCAGTTGGCAGTGTTGGGACAGAGTACCTTGTTTTAGTGTCACAAAAACTTAGCTTTAAGAGATTTTACTATGTCGAAGTTTCTTTGACTACTTCCAGTCTTTCAAGTACTACAACTAGCGGTGTAGCCCCTACCCGAAGCTCAACCACGTCAACGGCTAATCCCTCAGCTTCCATCTCAATTACGACTACGATTTCAACTGTCGTTGTGCCACCTGCAGTAGCAGCTGTAGCTGCACCCGGTCCGATTACAACCACAACCACCGAAATTATCACTGTGGAACGGAAGGAATCCGCCATCCCTGTCTACGCAATTCCTTTCAAAAGTGAATTATCCCGTCTGGAATTTTTAGGTGGAATAGGCGCTGCAGAGTTTTCTCAACCTAAATTTCAAAATCTAGATCATAATATTGGTTTTGTCACTGGCTTAAAGATTAAATTGCGACCCGTTAGTTCCAATCCAGACATTGGCCGATTCGGTCTATATCCACGAGCTAGCCGATGGTCGTTTATTATCGGCACAGTCTTAAATGATTTGAATTATAAATCAAGTAATATTAAGGCTTCAGTATTTGGCCTTAAGCCAATCTTAGGGATAGACTTCGAATTTGGAAATGGTGCTTTAGGCCTGTCAAGTGGTGTTATCATTGGTGACCAAGACACGGGATCTAAACTTAATAACAACAAAAGTATTGTAACGGGGTTGTTTTTTGGTTTGTCTCTTTCTTCTGATGTATTTCAAGCTCTACGAAAAAATATTCCAGCAAGCCAAAATTTCCCAAACACACAAGGACAATAATATGACTAAAATCCTTAGTTTTTCGATATGTGCTTCACTACTCTTATCTTGTGTAAAAGATCCAAATGCCGTATCGGGCGATTTGTTGTTCGATGTGACGATCGATGGACAACCTATTGAAAGCTCGACCCCTGTAGCTGACAATTCCAAAGATATTTATTAGAATTAATTGCAAAAAAAGGAGTAGAAATACAAAACGATAGATCTGCATTGATTTCTGTCTCAGATGGAACAATCCTTTCTACCAGTAATTTAGGAGGAAGTGGTAATACCACCCAGGCAACTATTCAAATCCAAGGAGGCAAAGGATCTGTATATTTCTTTCCAGGGAAAAGTGCTAAAGACAAATCAGCGTTAAGCATAACAGTTGACAATATTACCCAATTGTTATCTTATTCAATAAAACCCTCTGAACCTGATTTTATTGAACTTGCTACCATTCCAGCAAACCCAACCATTAGGGACAACATTGAATTGACGGCATATTTATTAAAGAGTACTGCAACAGGCTCATTCGTGTCCAATGATTTAAAAGTTTTCTTTGAAGTTGAAAAACTATCGCCATCTGATTCAATTTTAGTTTCCGTTCAAGCTCCGTCTTTTGCGTATTCTTTCTTTAACGATCAAACAAAACTTGTCACATCGAAAATTAACATTTTAACGGATCGAAAGGCCGGCCACATAAGATGCACAGCATATTATAACAAAGAGGACGGCACGCTCGCTAGCGTATCAAAAATTGTTGCAATCACACAATAGAATCTGCTATGGCGCGAAAATCGGATACCATCTTGATAGCGGATCCCTTGCATCCAATTTGCTTTGCCAGGAGGTCTTTTATTATACAGAGAATGACTTTGATCCAGTATTCGTGACAAGCAGATACAATTCTTGAATTTCAAAATATAAATTGTCAGATTCTTGATACCAAACAGGGCATCTAATATCTTTTTCTGAAAATCGCATTTTGGCTTTTACACTCCTGCTGTATTCAACGGCTATATTGAATGCCAATGAAAAATGACTTAGGGCTATTAAGATGTTTATACTGGAACATGATTTAGCGCCAAAAATATCTCGATAAAACTGGTCTCAGGAAACATTGCTGACTTCTTTCAATGAACTTAGAAGTTTGCCAAGGATTTATAAATGATTTTACAGCAGTAAAAAAATGCATTTTCGTTACAATGGAGTAATGAACCAAAAGTGCTGAGGAAACTACGTGCTCCAGAATCTACAATCTAGCATTATAGGAAGCTCACAGTCATTATCCCAACTGCAACTTTGCAAAAGTCTTTGAAAATCTGTTGTATATAAGAAAGCAGCTCTCATCATCAATCAAAACAAAATGATATCTTTACAAAATTGTGTTTAAGCGGATTATAAATGTTTATTCTTACTTCGCAATTCACAATTCGTGGATAAACAAATAACTATAAATCTTTGAATATAAGTAGCTTCCAAGATAAAATTGATATCATTCTATGGCAATAAACGTCAAATACATACGAGAAGAAATTTCAGAACAGTATTTTGCCGATGACGGGAAAATTCCTTGGATTGTGGGATTTAGCGGAGGAAAAGATTCAACTATGTTACTTCAATTGGTTTGGTATGCCTTACAGAGTATGCCAGCTGAATTGCGATCCCGCCCCATTTATGTCGTTTGTAATAATACTTTGGTGGAAAACCCAAAAATTATACAATACACTGAAAAGATCCTTGATAAAATTAAACAGGCTGCGATGGAGCAGTCAATGCCGGTCTTTGTCGAAAGAACAATTCCAAAATTAGAAGACAGTTTTTGGGTAAATCTGATTGGCAAAGGATATCCGGCACCGAATAGTACTTTCAGATGGTGTACGGAAAGATTGAAAATTAGCCCAACAACTGAATTTATAAAACGTAAAATCAGCGAAATTGGTCAAGCCATAATTCTCCTTGGAACAAGAAAAGATGAAAGCGCTTCTAGAGCACGAAGTATCGAAAAAAACAAAAGCCATATTGATGGAGACAGGCTAAGAAAGCATCCATTACCCAACGCTTTTGTTTTTGCACCCATTACTGAAGTTACTACCGATGAAGTCTGGCAATATCTGCTTCAGGCTCCTTGTCCTTGGGGAGCATCAAACCGCGACCTTATAACTCTTTATAATAATGCGAGTGGGGGTGATTGTCCCTTAGTCATGGATATAACTACTCCTTCATGCGGTAATAGCCGATTCGGATGTTGGGTATGTACTGTAGTAAAAAGAGATAAGTCCATGGAGGCTTTGATAGACAATGGCGAAGAATGGTTAGAACCCCTTATGGATTTTAGAGATATGTTGGTGGAATACAGGAACGATCCAACATGGAGAGAACCGAGACGAAGAAATAATGAAGAGGGTCCCGGACCATATACAGAAGAGAAACGTGCTTATATGTTGGAATTATTGTTGAAGGCACAAAAGGAGATCCGCAGTCAGGATCAGGATATGATGCTTATCAACTATCAGGAGTTAGTGGCGATTCAGGTAACCTGGCATAGAGATGCTTACTTCAAGTACAGTGTTGCGTCTATTTACAACAAAGTTTACGGAACCGATCTTACCAATATTGATTTTTCTGATCACTCTGTTTTTGAAAAAGAACTCTTGAACGAATCATGCCCGAATAAAGAAGATTTCAAACTCATTAATGAATTATTGGAAATACAAAGGTCAAAAATAATTCTTGTAAATAATTACGGTCTTCAAAGTGATATCGAAAATCATCTTGAGCGACACATCAAAAACACCGCTTAGCATGTTTATTGAAAGAATAACTATAAAGGATTTCCGTGTTTATAAAGGTGTGAACGTGATAACATTGGGCACTGACCCTACCCACAATGTCTCTGTAATTTCGGGCAATAATGGATTTGGCAAGACATCTTTGCTCACATCTCTCGTTTGGTGTTTATATGGAAAACTAATGGCTGATGTTGATGAAAGATACAGAAAGGAAATTTATGAGTCAGGTGGATACAAAAGATATTGTGACAAGATCATGAACCGGGTTAGTTGGGCAGACAATGGGAGGCAGATAAAAGAACTTCAAGAAAATCACAAGACCCTTTCTTCAATGGAAAGAAATGAAAATGGAACGGCAATCGGAGAACTCGCTTCATTTTCAGTTTCAATCCGACTTACCAAAACTTTCATACCATCCATACCGTGCGAGTATGTTGAGATTTCCAGAAAATATAATATGCTTGATAATGCTGAAGAAGTAGCAATATTACTGGATGGACGTCCCAATGAATTAACAAAAGAGGTGGGCTCTGAAATTTTTATTAACGATTTTATTCTGCCAAAAGAAATCGCGAAATTTTTCTTTTTTGATGCCGAAAAAATTGTTTCCCTTGCAGAAATCAAATCAATAGATGAAAAAAGAACATTGAGCCAGGCCTATGAAGAAGTTTTAGGCATTAAAAAGTATCATGACCTCAAAGACAATTTGGAAAACCTTCGATTGAGACTGAGAAAAAAGTCATCGTCTGTTGCAGACAGGGGTAAATTGGATAAGATAAAAAAACAAATAGAACAGAACAAGAGATTATTGGCTCTTAACGATGAAAGAATACGAAAGAAGGATGATGACATTGTTTTCAGGAAGCATTCTTCCGACAAATGTCAGGAACAATTGATCCGCGAGGGCTCTGCTATAACATTGGATGAACTGAAGGATTTTAGAGAAATGAAGGATCATTTAAGTGAGGAGTTAAAGAAATTAAAGCTTAAATTGAAGGATCTAGTTGAATTGGCTCCATTCGCTATCAGCTCAGAAAAAATGAGTCTTATAAAGAATCAATTGGAGTTGGAAGAGGAACACAGTAAAAAAGAGGTCTCTGAAGCGTTTTTGAAAAAAAAGATTGCTGCAATTAAAAGAGGAGTAAAAAAGCTGCCATTAAAACCGAAAGAATCTGATCAGCTTTTCGAGATAATTGAAAATGTATTGCTTCCTGAAGTAAGCGAGGATTATAGGCCTCTGCTGGATTTCTCAATAGAACAGCAGAATCGCTTTAATTCTATTTATGACCACCTTGCTAATTCGTACAGCAAGCATTTCCGGCAATTGACATCCGATCTTAAGAGACAGCAGAGTGCATACAATATTATAATAAAAAAATTACAGGACGCTGAGTCAAAAGAGAATGATCCTGTTATAAGGACGATAAGAGAAGATAAAAACGCCATAGATGCCGAAATAAAACTTTTAGAAAACGAGAAGATTGAATTGATGGCGCAGAACATTCATCTTCAAAATGAGACGAATAATTTGGCTAGTCAGGCTTCTGAACTGACTAAGCATGTTTCAGTGGAGGATATTGATAAGGCAAAGGATGAAACGGCAGTAAGATTGATACAAGAGTTGCAAGATTTCATTAATAAACTTAAGGGAAAGAAAAAAGCATCTCTTGAGTCAAATATCCTGCGACAATTGCATTTACTAATGCATAAAACACACTATGTAAATCGTGTAAATGTATTGGTGATTGGAGATTTAATTGATATTGAGCTCTACGACAAAAAAAATGAGATTATTAATAAAGACAGTTTGTCAAAGGGTGAACAACAGCTATATGCGACGGCCCTTTTGAAGGCTCTTATTGATGAGTCCAACATCAGGTTTCCTGTTTTTATTGATAGCCCACTACAGAAGTTTGATAAAGACCATGCCCGAAATATTATTGTTGACTTTTATCCTAATGTAGCCGGTCAGGTGATTTTATTTCCCCTATTGGAAAAAGAATTGAACGAAAAAGAATACGAGTTACTTATTCCCAGGGTTGGAAATGCTTACCTGATTAATCATTTGGGGGACTACGAATCCCGGTTTAAACAGGTACAACCCAATGAGCTATTCCAAGCGTACAGAAAAAATAATGACTATGTTTACCAGCATTAAAACTTCAAGGCAGAATAAGGATGTAGTGTCTCAGCTTACTCGTCGCCTGAATTTAGGAGCAGAAAACGTTATAGCACGGATCGCTTTCACTTATTCTATTTCAAAGGATAAGAAAATGGATTTGGCCTTGGTTGCTGATGCACAGGGAAAGGAATATAGCGCAAAAGTACTTTTTGGTGAACATCTTGATTTTTATGTTGCGCTAGTATGCGTTCAGTATAGTCTTTATAAGGCGGATAAAGATATTGGCAAATATATCAAGATGCATATTGATGATGGTCTCACTTTGATAAACAAAGAAATCGAACATAACCCCAATATCACCGGATCTGAGTTTTTAATCTCAAAAATTGAACGGGGATTGAAGATGATCAACAAATGATACTAGAAATTATTTTTCACAATGTCAATTTCTGTGGAATTAAGAGGTTATCAAAAGCAAGCTGTTGCGAACTGGCAGAGAAGTGGTTATAAGGGATTATTTGAAATGGCTACCGGTACGGGAAAAACACTAACTGCTTTAAGCGCAGCAAAGAACTTATTGGAATCTGATGGGTCTTTGTGTCTATTAATTCTTATTCCGACTCTCGACCTCGCTACACAATGGGAAGTTGAAACACAAAGGATTTTATTTGAAAATATTATTATTGCCAATAGTAAAAATAAAAACTGGTATACAGAAGTAGTTGCAGCACTTAACCACAAACGGCACACATATAACTATTGCATTATTACTACATATGCTACTTTCCTTACCAACCGATTTCAAGCAGTCGTTCAAAAACTACCTGATTCTACAATGTTAATTGCCGATGAGGTACACAATTTTGGAACAAAGAACCATTCTGTTAAGTATCCGAATCATATTCAAAGGCGACTTGCGTTGTCTGCAACTCCGAATCGGCATTTTGATGAAGTTGGAACTAAAGATATCCTGAAATACTTTAATGCTGAAGATGGCCCTACATTTCAATTTAGTATGGCTGAGGCTATAAAGAGTAGTTTTTTATGTGAATATTATTACTATCCAATAATTGTTTCCTTAAAAGAAAGTGAGCTAAAAGAGTATAAGGATATTTCAAGAAAATTACTTCAATATTATAATGCTAAGACAGACACGTTCAAAGGAGATTCCATAGTGAAAATGTTATTATTGAAAAGAAAAAGAATTATTCATAATGCCTCCGAAAAATTTAACGCTTTTAGAAAAATACTAACAGAGATAGTTTCTAAAACTCTTAAAGTTCAATTTTTATTAGTTTATGTACCAGAGGGGAATGATAAAAAAATAGAGAAAGAAGATCAAAATCTTATCAATGCATATTCTGAAATTATATCAAAAGAATTTAAACTCACACAACATCAATTTATTAGCCTGACCAAAAATCGAAAGAAAATACTGGACGAGTTTTCAAAGGGCAAAATAGCAGTTCTTACTGCAATGAAATGCTTGGATGAAGGAATTGACATAAAAAGTGCTGAAACTGCAATCTTTTGTTCAAGTACTGGAAATCCAAGACAATTCATACAACGAAGAGGAAGAATATTAAGAACTCATCCAGATAAAAAATTTGCCATTATTTACGACCTGGTAGTTGTTCCAATGTTAACAAATCAGTATTTTGAAGACAGTTTACAAATGGAAAGAAAGATATTGCAAGTAGAATTACATCGTGTTCACGAGTTTGCAGAGTTATCTTTGAATCATTATCAGGCTTTGCAAACTCTCGAAGAAACGACAAAAATGTTTGATCTTGATATTTACTCAAAACAGTCATTTTAATATCATGGAAAGTACAAGCAACAATAATGTAACCAAGGAACTGGAAAGACTATTAGCACCCTTAAAGCTGGCCGACCCATTGCAATATAATATAATTCAAAACCTGATTGATGCAGTATACCTAGATCCGACAATACATTCTCCGGAAGCCCTTTCAAAAGAAATTGAAAATAAGCTATATAAAATGATAGACGATCATATTAGATTCGACAATTTAAATCCAACGAATAGTGATAATAAAATCCATTGAAATAGTTAATTTTTTGTCTTATTATGAGAAAACCCTTTTCAAATTTGATGAAGGGGCTACGTTGGTTATCGGTCAAAATAATACGGGAAAATCTAAACTATTTGATGCATATAACTGGGTTTTATATGATGAGGCTTATAAAACTGCAGCAGAAGAATGGACTTCTACTAAAGGATGGAGAGATGAATTGGCAAATTGGTATGCTAAGAAAAATTGTTCGATAAATTCGAAAATAGAAGTATCAGTTTGTCTTAATTTTGAAGACGAGGAATCTAATTCATTTATCGTTACAAGGGAATATAGAATTCAAAAAGTAAATGAGACACAATGGAGTTGTCCTAGCCATTCGGAAATTGCTATGACTAAAACAAATGTTTCTAATTATAATTCCAGCCATTCTATCGGGGACGAGGCCAACGAATTGTTAAATAGATTTTTCCCCAAAAATTTATCACGCTATTTTCTTTTCCAAGGGGAGGGGATTAGCAAATTATTACGGCTTAATCAAAGATCAGACTTTACTAGAGCTATCGGTGAACTTTCTGGAATAAAGTATTTTGAAAAGGCGAGACGGTATGCAAATCAGGTTTATGAAAGGACTAAGTACGAGTTTGAAAATAAGCTGGACACCGATCGGACTATTCAAGACGAGAAAGTAAAATTAACTAAGGAGATAGATGGATGGAAAGATCGTGTATTGGATTTTAGTATTAAACTGGAGAATGAATATAAAGAAAGAGATATTAAACAGCTTAAACTCGATGAAAAAGTAGAAGAACTCTCCCGGTATGAGGAATGCGCAAAATTATTACAAGAGATTAAAATACTTGAACAACAATTAGATGATAAATTTGGCCACAGACGAAAATTGTTTGAATATAATAGACCTTCCATCCTTGATAATTGGATGTATAAAAAGGTCAATATCCTTTTTGATGTTTTTTTAGCGCTTTATAGAAAAGGGAAAAGTGAAAAGAAAATTCCTGAACCTATACGTCAGGATTTTATTAATGAAATGTTAGAAGATCATTTGTGCAAAGTTTGCGGAACAGAAGCTCCTCCGAATTCTCCTCAATTCGAGAAGATAGCGAGCTATATTAACGAAAAATCATTGGATAAAGAAATTGCAATAATTAACACTTTAAGTGATGCCGCTGACTCCATGAAATCAAGTTTAAATGAAGTTCCAGAAAGTATAAATGAATTTCATGGTGAGCTGGCTGGGTATCAGTCAGAAATCGATAATTTTAAGAATAAAATCAGTTATAAAGAGGACGAACTGAGATTAGTGACCGAAAGGATTGAAGAAGAAAAGAAGACAATTATTAATAGAAGAGACCTGGAGCGCATTAACCTCACACAATTAAAGAAAGATAGAGATCAAATTCGCACAGATCTGGAACAATCAAAAACTAAGATAGATCAGCTGATAGGACGTTCGGAAGAAGCTGAAAAGAACTTAAAAAGAATTGAAGTAGAATATCAGGCGATGCTAAATAAATCTGCTAATGAATTTGAAAGGGAAAAAATGAAATTAGCTGGAGAAATACGCGATCATGTTTATCAACTTCATGACAATTTTCTTTCAAAGCTCATTAATGACATTGAGGAAGAGGCCAACACTTACTTTAATAATATGACAAAAACAAATCCTGCCTTATCTGGCAAGGTTAGGATTGACTATAATAATAAAGAAGTATATACTATCGATGAAGAAGGTTCTCCTATGACTAATATAAATCAAGCCAACAAAGTATCTCTGCAAATTTCTTTTGTAGCTGCAGTGCTGTCGGTTTCTAACAAGATTTGGGAGAGAAATTTTCCATTTGTTGCAGATGCTCCGATATCAGCGTTAGGTGGTAATAATAAGGTCAGTGCTATCAAGACTATGATTGACATTTTTAAGCAATCCATAATTATTTTGAAAGATGACGCAGATATAACAAAACAGGAAAGCCTGCAAAATGATCAGGTTAGACAATTAATCCAAAAAAACAGCAAGATTAGAAATGCATATGAACTTCGAATGGTAGGTGAAAAAATCGAGGAACAAAAAACCCGAGTAAATAAATTAAAATAACATGATTGATTCAGATCCCATCGATGATAATGCGTTGATGAATATAGAGTTAGATTATTATCATTCACTTTTTGATGGTAGATTATGTCCGAGTCAAAAAGATTCAGAAGGAAAGAAAAGAAAGCAATACCCATTTCAAAATATGTGGGAGTTATTTGTTTATGCTGCGATTTTAGGAATGGCTCAAGATAAAAGAAAGTCCATTGAGAAATTACATAAACCATTTAGATGGTTTAATATTGGTTCTCGGCATCAAAAGAATCTTTTGATTCTTGCAATTTCAAAATACAACTCTCTGGAATTACTTAAAAATAAAGAGGAGTTGAAAAAGACGATTGAAGAATATGCAAATGGAGGGTTATCGATTATTAACCAGGAAATTAAAAACAATCCTTCTGCTTACTCTGAACTTGAAATTCTTACATTTAAAGTTCTGGAGGACATTCAAGGCGACTCTAGAGCTTAAATATGGTACACGCCATCGTTTTTAGCTCTATATTTCTTTCATCAACAACAACTTTTGTCCAATCCGCTAAAGGAGCGATAGTTTCCTGATTAATCATCAGTGACGAAGATGAATATATGGGTTTCTTTGTAGCAAAATTGTCATTGTCACCTGTCCTGTTGTCTGCATTGCCAAGAATTGTGAGATTTCCTATGGAGTTTTTCAAAGGTTCCAGATCATCAATCACAGTTTCTCCATTAGCATGTTGCGGATAAATATGCTCAATGGTCGAATCCCCAAAATCATATACTCTTTCTTTGTTAAGGCAAGTTGATATTCCATTAGCACCCTCTCGGTACCAACGTAAATAGTATTCTAACGAAAGAAGGAAATACTTCAGCGGTTTGTTACTTTTACCGGTTTTGTGATATTTAAGATCATCTAACAACCGAGAAAACATCGCATTATTAGCCTTGTCCTCTAAAGGTTGCAGTCGTTGCTTTAAATTTGCTGTCGTATATGTTGCAGGATTATTTCTTATGATCCTAGCCTCTTCAGTGTAAATTGTAATTAGGTCGCCAATATATTGATTACATACTATTAAATATCTAAATACAAATTTCTCAAGCATTTGGACAATTGAGCTAAATTCTTTGTGATCAAGTAACGTTGCGGATAAGAGAAAAGGCAGACATTCCATATGATCGAATGCGTTGATAAGTAAATGCAACCGGTTTCGATCCCAATATTCTATTGGTAACTTTGGTTCATAAGGCCATTGCCCGCTTGCCAATTTTCTTAGAATTGTTACATCTCTTTCTATATCGTTAATTTTTTCTTGAACATTCAGAGCTTGACCTGCTTCAATAGTTTCCAGTTCATACTGCGGAATAAAGGCTGTAATGAACTCATTAAACAAGGAATTTGTACTTGCCTTTTGTCCCAAGTACGAGCCATAAATTGCTCTTAAAAATCGTTCTGTCAAAATAGGAGTGTCGGCTAAGATATTGTCCCAGGCTTCTTCTACACGTTCTTGATTAACATCGAATCCTTCTAAAATCCTAAGACTTTCTGCGCGGAGAAGATCGCCTTCTGTAAGATTTTTTCCTCTATTATTAAGAACCTGAAACAACTTAAATGCAGCCTTTCTGTCATCAGTTATCATGTTCAAAATACAAAAATCACTTTCAAGTATTTGTTCGATCATTTTAAGGTTTCCAACTTTATCTCGGATGATTGCCGACTGAGTAATTTCGGAAACCTTGGCGAAGATCATATCATAAGCCGCTTTGATGAGTTTATGCGATTCTCTTTGGGGAACTGTATTTATGTTTTTTAAGAAACTACGATAAAATATTTTGTCACGGTTCGACAAGTCCAATACATTGATATCTTCGAAATTCTCGCCTACCTCCTTCTGAAAAGTTATATATCTCTTTTTTAGCTCAACTACTCGGCCGGCAAGAATTACACCTAAATTATTTAATCCCGTGTCTCCACCAGTTTCTACAATGATTAAATCGTAAATATTAATTAGAGCGAGAACTAATAATGTAAAGGTTGCGATTCTCTGTTGTCCATCAACTAGCTGAAATGAAAAAATATTATCAGCCCCTTGTAATTCGTCTTTTATACATACTATTTGACCAAAAAAATGAACTACAGCATCTTCATATTTTCTCTTATTATAGCACGTCTCCAAATCCCTGACGAAATCCTCTATTTCAAGTTGTTCCCAGGAATAGCTTCTCTGATAAGCAGGTACCCTATAAACAGGTTGATATTTGAAGAACTGTCCCACTGGGTTATATTGTGGCTTAACATTCATTTGAAAACTAAAAGTTGTGTAGGAAGAGACAAAAAAATTATAATCGCTTTGCTGGTTGAAAATTGAAATTTCGACAGAAAGGTATATATTTATTTAGTTTGTCAATCGTGTTCTAGAATATTTATTTATTGCTTGCCAAATAATTTGTATTTCCTTATGAGCATTGAATAAATTTAGCAAAGATATCGAGGCTTACTATGAAGAACACTTTGACCATCCCAAATACTTATTGGCAAAGAATGGAATATCATTATAGATTGAAATGTGAGTTAGTCATAAAGGCAAGGGGTTGCGATAATGGATGATGATCAAAGACGTTCAAGAGTACTGTTGAATACTGCACTAAAAAAAGTAGTCAAAATTAATTTTACAGAACAAAGTGGACTCAATGATGAAGTAGGTGTAAGATTAAACGATCTTAAGAACCAGGCTGTAGCCATTTTTAATATTTAGAGTACGCTTCTGGTTCTGAAGACTGAAACATTTACTTCATTGCTCTATAATGTTTATTAATATATGGTTGAAAAATTATTTTCCGAGGAGGAAAGAGAGCTACTAAAAAAAATTGAAAGATATAACTCAGATGAGCTTCTTAGCTGGAGATTGCCGAATTTAATCTTTCCTTTAGTAGTTATCGGAATGTCTCTTATTTGTTATTTACTTTTTAAGAACGAAGATCAAATAACTGCGGTAGGTGTTTTTAATCTTTTATTGAACGGAAGTTTGCCAATGTTTGCTCTTAATCGAATGAGCTCTGTTGGAATAAATCTTTTTAAATTTGACAAGTCCAAAGAAAAGAAGGCAAGTACAAATACATTTAATCTTCGAATTAAGATCGATGAATACTCCAAGTATTTAATTATTGGCATTTCAATTTTCTATGTTTATCAAGTAATATATGCCCCTTTTAGATTGTCATTGTGGTATTTTCTGCATTTACTGGTTTCTACATTTTTTATTTATTTCGCGTTGACATTTTCTAAGTATGCCTATTTTCTACAGGAAAGATTAATCGAAAGGATAATCGGTGACGATATAAGAGATGAGACTATTGAAGGGAAAAATCATCTTAATAAAAAATACGGTGATTAATATGTTAAACGGAAATACATTACTTGCGAGGAAAGTTCAGCAACACAACCAGGAATATTTTGTTGGTATTTTTTCTATTCAACAAATCCTAACTTTCACAAAATTTACAGAACGGCTAATTGTTTCATATGATGAATGGAACCAACCAATTTATAACTCACAAATTCAGAGAAAGGTTGAAAACAGCAGAGTTGAGAAAATTGCAGATTTTTTACTTGATGATCCTGACGCATTATTTCCGACTAATTTGGTATTATCAATTCCAAATGCAGCAATTGAAAGTATTGAAGAAATAAATACTCAAACAATAAAGATTGAATTGAGCAAAAGGGTATTTGTAGAAGTAAAAAAGCCAATTGGGGACATTTACATAACGATTATTGACGGGCAACATAGAATTAGAGGAATTGAGCGAGCATTGGAAAGAATACGAGGTGAAATAGAAAATTATCAAAAGGTTCTGGCAAATTCCGGGAATGAGGAATTTCAGAAGAAGCTTGGAAGGAGAGCCAAACTTTTAACAGATTTGCTAAACATTAATTTGTTGGTGACATTCTTTTTAGATGCGACACTTGAGTTTCAAGCTATGGTGTTTTCAACTATTAATAGGACGCAGAAATCGGTTCCACAAAGTTTGGTTTATAGCTTATTTGGATTGAACGAGAAGGATTCTCCTCAAAAATCCGCCTTACAGATAGTTTTAGCATTAAATGGATTTGAGAAATCACCATTTTTTAATAGGATTAGACTACATGGGGGCAAATATGAGAGGAACCAAAGTCCTCCATTGACACAAGCAGGAATTGTTAGGTCGATTATTGATTTGATATCAATTAATTTAAGAGAATCTGAGAGAGACAGATTTCGAGAGCGGAATGAATTGCTTATAAATTGTGGTCCCGAGGTTCCTTTTAGACGATATTATGCGAATAATCAAGATAGTTTGATAATTGATATTCTGTTTTCTTTCTATTCTGCAGTTAAAGAAACATTTGTAGTTGGAAGCCAATCATTATGGGATTTTGAAGACAATAAAAAGCCGTCAAATATTCTTCAAACGACAGTTGGATATGAAGCACTATTGCTGCTTTTAATTGATATTTTAACTATTGAGGACGATGATGAAAAAAGAGATAAAGTAAATACTTATAGACAATATTTGATAAAAGCTAGAAATTTAGATTTTGGTAATATCGAGCGGTATCCGTTTACAAGTAGATCAAAAACTGTTTTTCATTTGGATCTAAGTCTGTCCATTTGGCCACCAAAAAAAGGCAATGACGAACGACTGCTTAAACTATCTGAAATACTAAAAAAGTAAAATTTTTCTGATGGCATACAATTCGTGAGTCCGAAATAGAACATTAAACGAAGACGAAGCAGCTTTCAATTAGAGACGTTTATCCCATCAAAATAGAGCATGATTTATGTAACTTTAATGTAAATAATCTTGAATATAGGTCAGATTAGACCACATTTAAGGCACAGATAGGTATTTTCGAATTCTTAATGATAGTACATTGAAAAGAGACAGGCCTATATCTGGACTAATGAATACTTCTCTGAAAGCGGAAACGACTTTCTAAGATTGCGTCTTAACAGATGGATAAGTAATAATTTTTTAAAAAAGAAACCGATGACCTTAAAAGAAGTAATTAGCAAAGTATTAGAAAGGGAAAATAATCCGCTTTCATCTCGTGAGATATATGAAAGAATTATAGACGGAAAGTTGTATGAGTTTAAGTCGAAAACTCCAGTCGCCATAGTAAATTCAGAATTAAGAAAAAATGCGGAAGGTGTTCACTTAAAAAAATCAAGTAGTAAAAAAATGTTCCGGCTGAGTGGTGATAAAAAGTTTGTTTTGTTGAAATAGATTAGTTGTTCTGATAGAAACTCAATACGTAGAATATCCTGAGAGTCTGCACAATGTTGCGTTCGCAGCTTAGACATTTAGAATGCATCGTTTATAGTGAGCGTAAAGTTAAGCCTTTGTAGTTCGAAATCCTTTACAGAGCTCGTAACATATTAAATACTGCATATTAGTAATTCAAAAAAGCGACGGTCTGGCTATCGGAATATTGATTGGGTTACTTCATTTAGTAAATAACGAAAAACATATTCATCCATCGTAACAGAATGAAGTTTCAAAATATATTTTTTACTTCTCCCCAAAGCATGAACATACGCGACTAAATATTTTCTGAATAACAAGTAGGGCCGTTTGAAATGACTTTGTTCACCGACTCTCCAACAACTTGAAGAATGGGATTTCCGTGATGGAAACTGGTCCGGGAAACAGGAAATTGTACTAGAATTCACGAAAATCTTACGATTACTGAATAGCCGAAATATGATTACACGCAATTGCAGGTATTCTATTCTTATCCTCGCTTTTCTTAGTGCGTTTACGAAGGGGCATGCAATCGACACAATCCGGGTTTGTTCCCCTTCGGGTAAAATCTGTGTAAAAACATGGATGGCAAAACAGTTGAATTATTATATTTCTTATGATAATAAACGCATACTGGATATTTCATCGATTGACCTTGAACTGGTAAATAACGTATCACTCGCTACAGGTAATTCAATTCGCTCATCATCGGTAAAACAAATTAACGAACAGATTATTTCTCCTGTACCGGAGAAAAGAAAAATAATACTGGATATATATTCTTTGCTGACAATACAGTTTAAAAAGCCTTTTAAGGTCGAGTTCAGGGTTTGTGATGATGGGGTTGCCTATAGAATATCTACCTCATTCAGGGACTCAATAACTATTATTAATGAACTGGCAGAGTTCATTTTCCCGGATAATGCTTCCGCCTGGTTTCCCACGGTAAAAAAACGGCCGGATGCGGATATTTTTCATACCAGTTTTGAAGAAGAATATCCACTCGTAAGGCTGGATAGTATTGAAAATGGTGTGTTGGGTTATTCACCTGTGCTTGTAGCACCGCAAACAGGTCCCAAGATCGCTATCACTGAATATGATCTTTATGATTACCCTGGAATGTTTTTATGCGGAACCGGCACCAATAAACTCAAAGGGATCTTTGCAGGCTATCCCCTGGAAGAAAAATCTACGAACGAGCAATATTCGGAAATACTCGTGGTAAAACGCGCGCCATTTATCGCAAGAACTTCAGGGAAACGCAGCTTCCCCTGGCGTGTCTTAATCATCGCGCCGGAAGACAAGTCGCTTCCGGGTAATGACCTGATATATCGCCTGGGTGCGCCCCCGGTCGCAGGCGTGTCCGCAGCGGCGGACGATTTTTACTGGGTAAAACCCGGACAAATTACAGATGAATGGATCATTGATATCAATCTTTTTGATGTACCCTTCAGAGCAGGGGTCAACACCGCTTCCTACAAATATTATATTGATTTTGCAAAACGATTTGGATTTGAGCGTATCATGATGGATGCCGGATGGAGCAATAATAATGACCTGTTCAAAATAAATCCAGCCATAAGTTGGACACGCTTGCGGCTTATGCAAAGGAAAAGGGAGTTAAAATTGCTATGTGGACGCTGGCAATGACGCTCGACCAGCAATTAGACTCTGCACTAGACCAATTCAACAAATGGGGAGTTGATTTTATAATGACTGATTTCATGAACCGGGACGATCAGAAAATGGTAAATTTTTATCACCGGATCGCGAAAGCATGCGCCGATCACAAAATCATGATCATGTATCATTTCCACCGAAAGGTTTC